>ERZ857984.86-NODE-86-length-124058-cov-27.240889_pt1 | contig 124058 bp, 115 predicted proteins | sample MGYA00519914_ERZ857984 | MGnify/ENA primary metagenome ERZ857984 (study PRJEB31778, sample SAMEA3449417) | human gut metagenome | biome: human gut; feature: human-associated habitat; material: faeces | place: United Kingdom | collected 2010/2012 ...
CGTCCATAAGCTATTACTCGTCGGACGCGCCGTCCCCCAATAAGCCGGAGCTGATTATTAACTATACTGATTCCGGTACATACTATGGTAATAGGCCCTATGTATACGCGGATGAAAGAAGTATGTATGCGTTGGATTTTAATTTATTTTTAGATGTTGACAAAATTGATCTTAAAGATATAGACAGGAAACCAATAGATGAAATATATACAGCGGTACTCAGCAGGGTTGGGGCCTGGATGAGAAACAACATGGGCTCACGCAGCTGGGCGCGCATAGCTTCCTATAACTCGAATATTGGGCCAAACCAGTATAGGGTTGTGTTTAGAACAGGCTTTGGAGACAGAGAAATAGTTGACCGACTAACGGGCAAGCTTATCCGTGCTTTAAATGGCGTTTACAACAGAACTGAAGGCGATTGGGGCCTTTATTGCTTGGATTGTAAAATGAAGTGCAACAAAGGAAGAAGGTTCTAAGAACTCCCAAAAATGCAAAGGGGAATAGAGTAAGCTTTGAAACATTGCCCCAATTCTACAGTCCATCAAAAATCAGAGAGGATAACTTGGATACATCCTCAAAAAGTATAATCCATCAAAAGTCGGCGGCATTTACGCCGGCCTTTTGATACCTTGGGAGCAAAAGCCAGTCTCACAGTTGCTCGCAACCAAAGGCTGGCCTTTGTGAGTTAACCTCGCTAAGCGCTTGTACAGCAAGCACTTAGCGAATCGCCTATGGCGATAATAGGTTCTAAGGACTCCAAAAAATGCACAGGGGATGATATAGGCTTGGAAGCATCACTTTCAAGTACAATTCATCAAAAATCAGCGAGTCGATACATGATTAAAAACATTGTTTTTTGGGATTCCAAAGGGGACTTTTTACAAAAAGTCCCCCTTTGGCGGGGTTTGGGGCAAAAGCCCCACGAAGCCTGCCGATAGTTGCTTGTCACTGAAGGCTGACTTTTGTGGGTTAAACTCGTAATGCGCTGAAGGGCGGTAGGTAAAACCCGTAACCTCAAAAAGCGGATGCATTGCTTTGTCGACACGCTAAAGGGGGCGTTAGCCCCCTTACCTGTTTTTCTCATAAAGTTGTTTATTCTATCATTAAAATGGAGCGTTATGGATGGGTCCACCCGAGCAGGAGATAGTTACTATCCTATATTCAACTCCACAGTCAAGGCAGATATACCCATATCTATGCATGTTTTTTATGTGCCCATAATCCCTATAGGAGCCAGGCCGATGGCTACACGCCTTTTCGGTTATTCCGCTGGTAAGTATAGGTACACAAACGCACAACAACAAAGCGGCGATTAGTGTAATGCTAAATATCCTTTTCATATTAGACCTCCCAATTCTATTTAATTAAGTAAGACAAACATAAATGGGCATCAACCTGAACTAACCATGCGCACCGGATCAAAGTGTAACTTGGTGATGAACACGGCAATTAATACATTAATGTATATAAATATAATACAAAATTACGCTATAGTTGTCAATTAAAGATATACACTTATTATGTCGAAATTGTCAAGGATTTAAAAGCCAATGAGTGGATGGGCCGATAATACACACAGATTAAATTATTAGATAATAACAGCGGTAAAGCTTGACTTAAATGCATTAACACTGTATATTTATTTGGGCGCATAAACTTGCCGTATTAGGTATAGAGAAGGCGGCTTGTGCCGGTAATCGGCCTTCAGAAATAAACCTATTATGGCGGATGAGATAGTTGTATAAATTAAAATGAAGGAAAAAATAACCCGTTATGAAGAGATATATATTACTTGTTGTCTGTTTAGTACTTATACTATCATGCGTAGGCTGCTTTCAGGAACACTTAGAGGTTGACAATAATGAGATTTTTATTGGGGAGCCCAAAGCAACTCAGGAGCCTGTTGAGCCAACTCTGGATGTTAAAGGCACGAAGGAGCCAAGGCCAACCCCGTCAGACGACGCTTTGCCGGGGCCAACCCCGTCGGAGCCTGTTACACAGGAGCCTGAACCCACTCCTACAACCGGCGGCCTGTCATTGTCAGGGTATGTGATTGGCATAGATCCTGGTCATCAGCTACATGGTAACAGCGCTAAGGAACCGGTTTTACCGGGTTCAAATGAGATGAAAAGCAAAGTGACGTCGGGAACTCAGGGAATTTGGACGAAAACACCCGAATATGAAGTAAACCTGCGCGTTGGGATGATTCTTAAGGAACTGCTTGAGCAGCAGGGAGCTACCGTGATTATGACAAGAGAGGTTAACGACGTTGATATCTCTAACGTGGAGCGGGCACAACTATTTAACAAGAAAAAGACGGACTATGCTTTGAGATTGCACTGTAATGGCTCTGAGGATAGAAGTATCAATGGAGCCTTTATGCTTATTCCCACTAAAAACCCATATCTGGAAAACTGCAGCCGCGCCGCAGAGCTTTTGATAAGGGAGTATTGCAAGGAAACTGGGGCAAAGAACCTAGGGGTTGTAAAGCGCGGCGATCAGACAGGATTTAACTGGTGTGAGCGTATGATTATCAACATTGAGATGGGCCATATGTCGAACGAAGCCGAGGATTACAACCTGTCTGATCCTGATTATCAGGTTAAAATGGCGCAGGGCTTATTAAACGGCATCCTTGCTTATTTCAAAGGATAGGAAAAGTGTCGCAAAATATAAAAGATATATTGCAGACGCATTAAAAGAAAACGTAAAAACAGGATAGAACTATTGTTTATGGCTCTCAAGTGATTTAATAAATTCCGCCACAGTCATTAGTTCCTGATAGTTTAAGCGCTTAATCTGCCGTATCGTTTCATCTTTTAGGCTGCCGGAGACATGGGATTCTACCGGCAGCCTGCCGGTCATTATCCATTCAGCAGGATAGTCGTATATTTTTTCGATCAAAAGAGCAAGAGGTTCGGATATGGCTTTCTTCTTGCCGCTGGTCAATAAATAGACATAGTTGGCGCTGATTCCGAGCGATTTTGCAAATTCACTCTGCTTGAGGCGCTTTTCGCGGATTATCCATTTTATTCGCTCTCCAAGTGTAGACGTAAAATCATCAGGTTTGGGCATTTTTACTGTTAGCCTCCTCCATCATCTGAATATATACCATTAACTCCTTTCTGGACGAAACGTTTAACTTCATATAGATTCGGCGGTTATGGGTTTTGATGGTATTGATAGAAAGACATAGTATATCGGCAATTTCTTTTGCGGTATGGCCCTCCATATACAGGTCGAACACGGCTCTTTCAGCCATAGAAAGCGTATCGATATTCCTGACAAAATCCTGGAACAGCGAGGATTGCTCCTGCTGGGCCAATACCGGCTGGGAGTGCTCCCTGTCGGTCCGCTCATCCTGAGTTCTCAGAAAATCAATAAGATCGTCTATCTCAGGGATTTTGGTCTTTGTTGCTGACGATATATCCGTTGATTTCAATGATTCAAGCGCTTGCACAACAGGGCGTATGTAACGACGGCTGATAAAAGCGGAAAGAACTATATCCAACCCCATTAGAAGGGCTAATCCCAACAAGAGCGTACTGGTACGGGCCGATATCTTTTCCAACAGAACGCTCTCAGGCATCATTACAGCGCATGACCAGCGTTCATCCCTATATGCCGAGTCTTCCGGATATAGCGTGACCTCCTGATGCAATCCCGAATAGCTATCAAAGGAGGATTGCCGGTAACATGAAAATGCCCTATCATCTGGATATATGGTAAGGGAACCGTCCGTAAGGCTAGAGGGGTATGCCGCATTGCTTCCCGCGAGAAGAGCGCCAGACACCATTAAATCGTTTTCCCGCAGGGGTGACAGTACGTAAAACAGGTAATCATACACGCTGTTGTCAGGCATATTTGACAGCTTAAACAGCATTTCGCTCACCTCAAAACCGCATACACCCATGACGGTACCGTCGGAGGCAATTATAGGCGCCGAGCAGAGCATTACCTTCTCGCTGTTGTAAGGCAACACCATTCCATTACTCCAATAATAAAGCCGGGATGCAGGAAGATCAAAATCGCGGGCCGTCTGCATTACTGTATGAAAGTAGTCGCCATCCGTGGTATTAAATTCCATCTTCCATTGAGGCAGAACATAGATTCCATTATTTCTTGCAAGCGCCATGGGACCATATAGATATCTAAGATTGGATTCAAGGCCGCTAACTATATTGGGTTCCATATTTTTAAGGTAGACGCATGCACGGGAGTTTTCCGAGCTGGGCAGCTCAGGATTTACCGTTGCGTCCAGCATAATAAATACGCCGCTGCTCTTTGTCTTTTCAAGTGCGCCGATAAGCTTTGCAATCTCTCCGTCAAGAAGCTGTTCAAGCAGCTCTGGATGATTTGTAAGCTCATATGCCTCCACGTCCTGTTCCTTAAGACGGCGTTCCAGGTTGGCCGATAGTGCGCTTGAAAGCTCTACCGCCTGAACGGAGATCGCGCCAAAACTACGATATACATCCTGCGAGAGATGCGCAAGCTCATTTTGAAGCAGGGTTTTATGCTCTTTAAGACCGGTCTGAAAAACTCCTGTGGCAAACAGTATCACAAGGACGCCCACCATGATTATATTAAGAAACAACAGCAGAAAGCCAAACAATCTTAAGCGCATTGAAAGCCCGTCGCGTCCTGCGCGCCTGATTGCTTCCTGATAAAGTTTTATGGTGTTGATTGGCGCAAAACCACCCATCCGGCGCCCTCCTTTCACAAATGCCGATTACTGCGCTTCAATGAACGCCCTTAAACTGCCGCGCGTCGCCTCAATATAGGCGGCTTCCTTATCCATGGTTTCGCATAGTTCAAGATAACGTTCGCGGGCTTTAACAGCCATGGAGATTAGCTCGCTTTCATAGCCGCCGCTAACATCATTAAAGCTTTCAAATACGGGTGGGATATAGAAGTCGTATTGGGAATGAACGGTTATGGCGGTACGGAGAAGCTTTCGGATGTTTTCGTTTTCATTATTGGCAATTTCCTGCTCCATGCTGTTTTTAAAAGCGTCGTTTGTTACGGGAAGATAACCCGTCGAAGCTACAAAACGCATATTCTGCTCGGGCGCTGTAAACCATTTCAAAAATACGGCGGCGGCCTTTTCCTTTTGTGAAGTTGATTTTGCCGCCACTATTCCGGCGCCACGCTGTATTGCCACCTTTTCACCGCCTTCAAAGGTAGGGAATGGAAGCACTGTGTATTCAACGTCCTCCGTTGTGTTGTCCGGATATGTAATCTGTGTTCCATAGAACAGAATGCCCGCCGTGGAGCCCGTAGAGCAGACTATTTCACCTGTTTTTGACAAATCCGATGAATACCCGTCATAGATAGCATACCCACCCCGTACAGCTGGTTCATATATGGCGTTCCATATCCTCTCAAACTCGGAGGATGAAAGATCAAGCCGTTCCCCATTGAAAAGATCGCCCCCAATCTGCTTCATGCCCACCTGGGCAATGTTGAAAAGTGAATCTGCGGTATAAAAGTTTTTGCCATCCCCCTGCTCGTCAGGGGTTAGTGAATCGGTCCATTCATAATAGCGTAAGGCCGCATCTGCAATGCCTTCAAACGTGGACAGGCTTTCAAGAGAAATACCGGTGGCCGCTGAGAAACGGTCGAATAAGGTTTGATTTACAAAAAGTACTTCGGTTGATTTAGCAAAGGGAAATACATACAGCTTGCCGTCGGAGAGCCTTCCTTCCTCTAAAAATCTTGGAAGATAGGCCGAAAGCTCCTCCTTGGTAAACTGTTCATCAAGAGCCGCAATCAATCCCTTCTCCTTAAGAAGGGCAGCGGTAGCGGGATAACAGGTTGTCAGATCGGGCATATCCGGCGCGCCAGGATCGCCTGCCGCAATCATTGTCAGCTTTTCCTGTAACGCAGCTGAACCCGAGACCGAGGTAACATTTAATATTATTCCCTTTTCTTTCCCAACATTTCGATTAAACTCCTCTATTAGTTCATCCATTGTCGTCTGCATCTGACCGCCGAAATTGTGCCAAAGCGTAAGCGTGACAGGCTTATTTGGATCAAGGCCGCCAGACCCGGTGCAGCCGGATGCTGCCATAGCTACCATAAGCAACAATATAAGACAGACGGCTAACCATTTCTTTTTCATAGATATACCCTCCAAGCAAATTGTTTTCTAAATTATTCCATATAAGGATTAAATATAGAATTTAATATATTGTGTGGTTCATCAGGCAACGATGTTTAAAAAAGGAATTACTAGCGTTAAAAATATGTAATAATGAAGACAATACATGGCGTAATACTCAAGTTCCATTGAAACTGTATTTAACGTATGTATCGAATATTTTCGCCTTCATTTTTATCCTCTCATATTACTCAAAGAGTAAGATGTCAAGGGTTATCATTAAAAATCACCCCACCAATCATCCCTTTTTATGCTGCTACACCTCCACAAGCAGCAGTAACATCAAAAAACCTACCCCCAATATATATGCGCAAGACCATAAACAAAGGAAAATCATCCCGAAAATCACCCCATTTTGTCATTAACAATCACCCCAGGGATGACGATAAATTGAAATTCATCTGCTATTATGGCGGCAGAAAAGATTCCTCCGAATACTTTCTGCTGTTCACATGTTACCATTCGAATCTAACTTAGTCAAGCAAACGTGTGAAAATGTTAAGGGGGTTGCTAAACATGCAAGATGAAAAGAAACAGAAATTGATTGCGGAGGTTATCGATTCTATTAGAATGCTGGATGACGATAATCTGCAAAAGCTCGGCAAGTTCATAGCTGAGCTTAAGGCTGACAGGTCACGCAATGAAAGCGAGGAGGTGGACAAAAGGAATGATTCTTAAAGAAGCGCCGGCGTTCACGCCGCATTGCAGGTTTCTTGCAAAAGACGATGGCTATCTTCTTACATTTTTCTGCGAGATATGCGAATGCGGTTACACGCCGCCTACGATTCATGCCGAAAGCTTGCAGGAGGCCAGACAGCTTGCGGAACCGGATGCCAGACTGCATTTTAATTGGTGCCACAGCTGCGAGAGGTGGGTGTGCGATGAGCACTTTAACGAAAACAAGATGCTTTGCACCGAATGCGCGCCGCTGGTTTGCAGCTCATGCGGAGCGAAGGTTAAAAAAGGCGATCAGTTCTGCACAGTATGCGGAATAGCGCAATTTGAATTAAGCGAAGGGAGGATGGAAGGGAATGTCTGATCTATTGAGCGGGCTTGGCGGCCTGATGAAGGGTCTGTCCGGCTTCATGCCGCAGGACGACCCCAACGTACAACTCATGTCCGCGCAAACGGAGTTAAGCAACCTCAAGAAGCAGGAGGCCGAACTGTACGCGGAAATTGGGAAAAGGGCGGCGGAACAATACGGGCTGGACTCCTTTGGCGAGTTGAGCGACCGAATAAAGCTGGTGCAGGCAAATATAGCGGCTGCGTTGACTAAGCTTCAAGGCTTGCAGGGAGAAAAGGACGCCAAGGAGAAGGCGGAAAAGGAAGCCTTGGAAGGGCGCACATGCCCCGAGTGCGGACATCGGAATCCTGAGGGAGTCAAGTTCTGTCAGGAGTGCGGCGCCAAGGTAGGCGTTAGGAAGAATAATTGCCAATCATGCGGGGCTGTGAACCCCGCGGGTGTCAAGTTCTGTCAGGAATGCGGTTCAAAGCTGGATGGCGGCAGGGGCGCGATTTGTCCCTCTTGCAGCTTGGAGAACCCATTGGGTACAAGGTTCTGCGGCGAATGCGGCGCCAGATTGGAGTAACAGGGGATGGCAACATACAAGCAATCATGCGTCCATTGCGGAAAGCTCATCGACCGCGACGCGCGGCTTTGCCCGTTATGTGGCAGCATGAGCCCGTTTGGGCATCTTTGTCCCACGTGCCTGCGGCCCATTGAAAAGGGAAATCCCGTCTGCGCCGGATGCGGCAGACCTCTGTATGTGGAATGCCCTTCCTGCGGGGGACGGACATTTGTGCAGGAACGGTGCGAGCGGTGTGGTGCCGGCCTGATGGTATATTGCGAGAACAAGCGTTGTGGAGTGATGCAGTTCTTTCAAAACACCAAATGTAATGCCTGCGGCAAGAAGATCAAGACAAGAATTGCTAAGAGATGAGGTGACAAAAGATGCTTAAATCCTTTACTCGAAATTATCAGGACAATTCCACCGAGGCCGGCTTCCAATTTACCTTTTATTGCGACATCTGCAACGACGGGTATAAGAGCTCGTTTATAGAATCCGAAACCTATAAAAAGCGCAAGGGCTTGCGCGGGCTGTCACGCGGAGTCGGCGTACTTGGAAGCTTTATTGGGGGCAGGGCGCGGGATGTAGGTTATTCCGTGGAGCGGGGAGGAGATATTCTCTCTGAGAGGTTCGAGGGGAGGTCTCCGGAATGGCAGAAGGAGCATGAGCGGGCTTTCGAGCTTGCCCAGAACGAGGCCATGCAGCACTTCCACCGGTGCCACGGATGCCATAAATACGTATGCGACGCATGCCTCAATGAGGACGAGGGACTGTGTACGAACTGCGCTCCGAGACAGGAGGTATATGTGGCAAGGGCGCGGGCTGAAGCCATGAGAAGGAATATCGACGCTGCGGGGCAAACGGCCACCGTATGGCAGGGAAAGATCGAGAGCAAAACAATTACCTGCCCAGAGTGCGGGAAACCGGCTGGAAACGGAAAGTTTTGCAACAACTGCGGCGCTTCTATGGAACTTAGAACGTGTGCGCAATGCGGAGCGAAGAACGCCTTGACCGGCAAATTCTGCAATAACTGCGGCGCTCCGCTGAGCGCTCCAGCCGCTACGCCGGGCATATGCACCGCATGCGGCGAACAGAACCCGCCGGGCACGCGATTCTGCGGGGGATGCGGAAACAAGCTCGGATGAGCTATAAGGATTTGTTCACGGGGGTAACGTAATGTTGGATAAGCTGACAGGCAGCGGCCGAACTATTGAAAAACAACAGGATACTTTGCCTAAGCCGGAGTTTGAGGGCTTTGTTGAATGTCCGCTTTTTTCAGAGAGGGCAAATGTAACGGTTGACGATGAAAATCTTCAAATATCCGCCCTGTTTGACCAGCTTGCGATACCCTACAAGGAGCTGACCGCCTTTAAAGCTCACAGCTGCAGGGTAGAGCTTGAAACCAAAATTGGAGTAATATATATATCGCAGCTCGGAAACGCATGTGAATGGTTCTATAACGCCTTGTATGATGCCTATAACAAAAGGGTGCTTGAGGCTTTGTTTGTTGAGGGAAGTCCATGCCTGGAAACAAACGGGATATTGCAAGCCGAGGAAAATGGCGACGAAATCCATGAAAACGCTGTTATCCGTCTTTATGATGACTGTATATGTTCACTGCCCCCTAATGAAAACGCGAGACGCATACCGCTATGCTTTATAAACGGAATGGCCGGGGCTGAGTATGGCGTGACCCTTACGCTTATTACAGGCGAAAGCTATACCTTCTCAAAGCTTGGATATCACGCGGGTTATTTCGAGCAATGCCTGACAGATAAGCTGAGGAGGCTTAGGGAGAGAAACCTAAAATGGATAAAGGGTGTTGACGATACCCTTACCATGACGCAAGCGTCAGCCGTTTCGAAGCTTATGCAGGAAGGCGTGGCCGCTCCTATAGGCGTATTACACTCCATAGCCCCGTCGTTTGTAGCAGAGCTTGAGAAAATAATCGACGATAGTCGACTTAAGGATACATATCCAGTGTTAAAGCAGATTTGCGGCGCGCATAGGCTTTTTATTGGATTAAAGCCTGCTGATGCGAAGGAGTCAGGAACTACCGTTGCTGAGGCCGGAGCATCGGCGGCCACTGATTTGAACGATAAGGAAGAGAAGGCTGCCAATCCCGTATTATGGCTTATCGCATCAGATGAATCGCAGCGGACCGCCGCGGTTGAACTTGCCCTTCCGGACGACGAAGCGGCGGCTACCTACTTTTACCGTGTTCAGGGGGACTGGCGGCGCTTCTCCTATCTGATTGACAGGGGAATGGAGGCCGTGGGGTTCAGGCGGGAACCAATTTCGTTGCCCGACGATAAAATCGCGGCTAAAAAACATACTGGTTATGCCATGGCAATAAAGCGTACCCAATCATTAAGGCTGATTCGCTCACGCTTCGCGGGAAGGGCGGTACATTCATCGGTCGATCGGTGGCGTATGGAAGTTGAGAAGTATTTTGAGGAAGGAAATGATAAAATCTCAGGTGCAAACCTGGAAATTTTAGAGGCAAATTGCCCAAACTGTGGAGCTGGACTGTCTCAGAAAGCAAGATTCTGCGGACAGTGCGGTTCAAAAATGAAAGGAGTATTTTAAATGGTTTATTGTGGAAGTTGTGGAACGAAATATGAAGACGGCATGAGGTTTTGCCCGTCCTGCGGCGCGCCGACCGGCTCAAAACAGGAAGCGGACTCTCAGGCCGGTCAATCTACCGTCTATCAAACGCCTTTGGCCAACGGGGCTCCGGCAAAGGATGATATCCGTGACGCTCAGGATAATAAGGCGATGGCCATTCTGGCCTATTTCGGCCCATTGGTGTTGGTGCCGATCTTCGCGGCGAAGGAATCGAACTTTGCGCGTTATCACGCGAACCAGGGCCTTGTATTATGCATTGCGGCGATTCTGTACGGAATTGTGTACGCTATACTTAGCTCAATTACGATTCTTATATCATTGGGCGCCGGACTGGTGATTACTTTTATACTTGGTCTAGTTTTCTGGGTTTTCGGAATTTTCAGCATTATCGGCATAGTTCGCGCATGCAAAGGTGAAAAGAAACCCTTACCGCTCATTGGTGGAATAACCATCCTTAAATAAGGAATATGGAGCTATAGTCATGAAAACTATAAAAATCAACATTGCGCTTTTACTTGCTGCAATACTGTCAATGTTTCTTATGGCATGCAATATAAAGTCCAATGAAGCAGGACTTAACGACAAGGATGCGAAGGCGCTGGAGGATGCATTGAACCTCTTTGGTTCGCTGTCAGGCGAAGAGGAATGGCCCAATAACGCTCCAGCTCCGGCAATGGATGAATATGTAGAGTGCTATGGAGGCCGCCAAGATGAGGAAGACGGGCGATGGGAGTTGAGCGCAGCCGTTACGGAGGGGCAGATTGACGCTTACATTCAAAAACTGCTGGGTTCAGGCTGGCGCGGAGAGCCGGATGGGAGCGAGTTTACGGATGGGGAATGGATTATGTCCACACATACTAGGGAAAGCTCAGCCGAAGGGGCCGACTATGTATTTGAACTGTATCTGACAAAGACCAGCGGACAGTGGCCGCCGGAGCTCAGCATTTTCCCAGTATATAATGGAGACGGGGTTACCAGCGGATACGAGGTGATGGATGATATAATTGAAGGCATATGCGTATTCGCATACTTCACAGGTGAAACCGAGGATGGCGTCGCAAGATATCATCAGGCGCTTATAGACGCTGGGTTTGAGGACAAATACCCTGATTACGCGCCCTCAGGACATTTTATCAAGATTGCCAATGGTAAAGCATACTGCTTCGGGAACGACGAAACCTGGTATGAGCCTGGCGTTGCCAACCATTACTGGTGCGTTTATGATAACCCCGAAGACGCGGCTTAGATTGGGCGTCTATTAACAAATAAAGATTTCAGAGGATATTGATTAATGAAAAAGATTTTAATTTTAATACTCGTTGTAACACTGGCGCTTTCACTTTCCTCCTGCAATATAGGACTTTTTGCAGGCGAAAGTAAAACTACGCCATCGGGAAGCGCAGGAAGCTCAGATACCACTCAAGCGCCTGACAATAAGCCCAATGATACGCCTCAGGGCAGTCAAAATGCGGGGAAAAGCAACTATAACAACTGGGAGGCGTTTTACAATGCCTTCAGCGCAGCCTATAATCAAGACAGCGATAAGTTCAGTGATAGGGAAGACGTGGGCCTTGACGCGGCATTCGCCTTGCTGAGCGGGGATATAGACCTTGCGTTTACGTCCGCCTATTTCAACGAATCCGCAAGCAGTACGGTGCCAATGGCGTATGGCTTCTTTGGCTGGACGGATGTAGCATACAGCGAAAGTGGTGATACCGCCTCTGTCACAGCGACGGGCGAAGACGGCACTTTAACCCACGAACTTATCTATAGCAAGGGCAATGCCGCAAAGTTTCGAAGCGTTTCATCCGACGGGACGGAATGCACGCTCACAGTTTGCCTTACCGATCAATATTGGGCAAAGAGCTACATGAGCGCTGACAGCGAAGTAAGAGCGGTGGGCTATAAGGACGGCTCGTTCTACTTAGGAACGGGGTCGGGCGGCGGCACATTATTATCTTTATATGACAATCCTAACGCGGCCGCAGATCCGTCATTTGTTACAGGGATGAATAAGGTTTGGGAACTAAAGGACGGACAGCTTACTACAAAGTAGGAGGCATTGTTTCCAAATTAATTTTATTGGAGTTATTGAGGATATTGTCGCTTATTTGCGGATTGTTGATGCTTGCCGTAGCGTTGGGAATGGGCTACAAATCCGGTATGGGTTAACCCAGTTGGAGGGAAGAGCATATCTGAAGTGTAAAATAGGCGATGAGCGCGCAGTAGAAATAGACGGTACGTCCGTAACCTTCCGACGTCCAGGGCGGGATGGGGGCGCTCTCTTCTATAGGAGTATGCTTGATAAAATCCTTCTCTACGAGACGACAGCTGTACTATGATTAAATAAGGCCGTATAGGGCAAGTCCCTATACGGTTTTTCATTAAAAAGAGTAGAGCAAATCACCTTGCTTAAGTTTAACAGATTAATAACGTTTGATGCATGTGTACTTACCTGCTATAATATTAATGATACTTTACTTGTTTGAACACATATTTCTAATCCTGCTTTAATCTTTAAGCGCTATGCTTTTTAGGGAGGTGAATGTTATGCGCGTACTGCTTGCCGAGGACGAGCCGGATTTGAATCGTATTATTACTAAAAAACTTACGTCCGAGGGCTATTCAGTGGATAGCTGTACGGATGGTGAAGGGGCGATAGACTGCCTGTTGTGCGCCGAATACGATGCGGTGATCCTTGATATAATGATGCCGAAGGCGGATGGCTTTGAGGTGCTTCGCCGGCTTAGGGGCGCCGGAAAGGAGACTCCCGTTTTGTTTCTGACGGCACGGGACGCCGTTTCAGACAGGGTTAAAGGACTGGACAGCGGAGCAAATGATTATCTAATAAAGCCATTTTCTTTTGAGGAGCTTATGGCGCGCTTGAGGGCGATTACCAGGGTCTCTTTCGGTATGACAGAAAATGTCCTTACGGTTGCCGATCTGCGCTTAGACTGCGCTTCTCACGTTGTCAGACGCGGCGAAAGAGAAATTGCGCTTTCGGCCAAAGAATACGCGTTATTGGAGTACATGATGCGAAACCATGGTGTTGTGCTGTCGCGCGAGAGGATAGAAAATCATATTTGGAACTTTGATTATCAAGGCGGTACTAACGTAGTGGACGTATATGTCAGCTACATCAGAAGAAAAATAGATGGAGGATATGACAAGAAGCTAATCCATACAGTTCGCGGCTGTGGATATGTGCTTCGAGAGGAAAGATGAAAAATCTATCCGTTCGCCTAAAGATTACGCTTTGGTTTTCCGCCGTACTTGTAGTGGTGGTGGCCTTGACCTTTGCCGTTATTCTTGCTGCCAGCAGATCCGTTCTTCAAAAGACAATCCGTGACAATCTTATCGGAACCATAGAGGATAATGTGGACGAGGTTGAGTATTTCGACCAAACAGACGGCGATGAAACAGATAATGACGAGGACATATACATCAGATATGCCAGCGGTTATCTGGAAATAGACGACGATTTTCTTGATCAGGTCAACGGCGTATATACTGCGCTTTACAACGAAGACGGTACATTGCTTTACGGGGAAAACCCATTGGCTAAAGATACGGCCGGAATTCCATTTTCAGATTTCAATATTCAAAATGTAAGGACAAATAGTATTAATTATTACATCTATGACAGGGCGTTGAGCAGGGATGGATTGGACGGCTTATGGCTGCGCGGTATTGTATCGGAACAACAGGGCACGAATCAAATGTCGGATATTGTAAGTCTCTCGTTTATCCTGTTGCCTGCGCTTTTGATTACTAGCATTTTGGGCGGTTATATTATCGCCGGAAAAATGCTTAAACCGGTTCAGAAAATAGAGAGCGCGGCGAAGGAGATTGGCCAGGGCCACGACTTGAAAAGGCGGATCGGCCTTGGATCAGGCAAGGACGAGCTTCATCAGCTGGCCAAAACCTTTGATGAAATGTTCGAAAGATTGGACGCGTCCTTTGAAACCGAGCGGCAGTTTATCTCCAACGCCTCTCATGAGCTGCGTACGCCCATGTCCGTAATTATGGCTCAATGTGAGTATTCGCTTGAGAAGGCTAGGAGCGCTGCAGAGTATGAGGAGGCTATTGGCGTTATAAGTAGACAAAGCAGGAAGATGTCGCGTATGATTGCGGATATGCTGGAGTTTACCAGATTGGAGCAAAAAGCCGTAAGTATTTATATGGAACCTGTGGACCTGTCCGAGCTTGTTTCCCTGGCATGCGAGGATATGGCGCTTTTGCGGGAAAAAGGGATCGAGCTGACATATGAAGTCGAAAGGGGCGTACGAGTCCATGGCAACCGAGACCTGTTATCGCGATTATTTACAAACCTGATCAGCAACTCCTACCGATATGGAAGAGAAGACGGCCGCATAAAGGTTTGCCTATGGGTTGAGGACCGCGCCGTTAAGCTGTCCGTGGCAGATGACGGTATAGGCATTTCACCTGATCAGCAGGAGAAGATATTCAATCGTTTCTATCAGGTGGACTCTTCGCGCTCAAATGAGGGGACGGGGCTTGGGCTATCTATGGTTAAGGAAATTGCGCGTGTCCATGGGGGAGAGGTAAGTGTTGAGAGCGAGCTCGGCAAAGGGAGCGTTTTCACGCTGACATTAAAAAATATTTGAACTTTAATGTTCCTTTAATCTTGGGCTCCTATAATCATATCATAACCTTTGAAAGGAGCAATTTTCAATGAAGAGAATAAAAGAATGTTTTTCAACGCCAAGGAGGGCTGTCATAACCAGCGTATGTATTCTGGCCATTTTAGCTATGGTTGGAACAGGCACCGTGCTTGCCGCGGGCGCGGTTGCCGAACATAGTTCTATCGGCAGAGGCGCCGCGGAAAACTATGCGTTTGCAGATGCCGGAATTGCACCGGAAGACGCCGCTGCTATCCAAACGGAATTTGACTTTGAAAACGGTCAATTTATATACGAGGTTGAGTTTGTAGCGGATGGCAAAAAATATGATTATCATATTAAGGCTTCGGACGGTACAGTTATCAAGAAAGAGATTGAAGAGCCGGAGGGGCAGGCCTTGACTAGTCAGCCCGTTGACCAACCCGCTGAACTGATTGGTATTGACGCTGCAAAGGAAAGGGCGCTTGAGGACGCCGGATTATCCGCCCACGATGTGACATATACCAAGGAAAAGCTGGAATCGGATGATGGCGTTTCAGCTTATGATATCGAATTTTATACTGACTCCGCAAAATACGATTATGAAATAAACGCGGTGAACGGGACGATACTAGATAAGAGCGTGGAGATATTACAAACCGGCACGGCCGGCCGGCCCTCCACACAGCCCCAGCAGCCAGCCCAAACTCCAGCACAGGATCAACAGGGTCATAGGCTAACCCTCAAAGAGGCTAAGGACAAAGCGTTAGAAGATGCGGGACTGTCATCATCGGATGTAACTTACACCAAGGAAAAATTGGAACGCGATGACGGCGTCTGCGTCTATGAGCTTGAGTTCTATACCGATGATGCGGAATATGACTATGACATCAATGCTCAAACCGGTGTTATTATGGATAAGAGCGTTGAGTATTTCGAGAATAGTCCGCCTGCGGCAACGCAAAAGCCCGATGGCTATATCGGAGTAGATCAGGCAAAGGCCATTGCCGTTAACCATGCGGGGTTTGCTATTTCAGATATTACATTTATTAAGGCGAAGCTCGAGAACGACGATGGACACGTAGTGTATGAGATAGAGTTTTATAAGGGCGCCACAGAGTATGAATACGCCATAGACGCCTTTACGGGCGATATCTTGGAGTTTGACGCTGAAACAGATGACTGATTAAACGTGAACATTAAATGAGGTTAACGGCTTGTAATATAATCTCAACATAAATGAGCAAGGGCATAGAATCTTTAAATGGATTCTATGCTCTTTTTAGGTCCTGCACAATTTAAGTAAGCTTTTATACGTCAATATCCCCTATGTTTAGGCTTTAAGCTCTGTTGGACCTGCCAACTTTTAATCCTTACCGTGCACTCATACCCCCGAACACTTTGTTACCTTTATCGGATTTGACAAAACCCCAACCCTCATTACCAAAAGCGTCTGGAACACAAGGGAATATGGCAAGGTTTGTCCCGCAAAGGCATTTGTTTGAACAAGGCCGTGATGGAAAATCTTTTTGGTCTTTTAAAGTCGGAACCGTTTTATTTACAGAGCTTTCATTCGATTGATGAGGTGAAATGGGAGCTGGTGCATTATCTGGATTTTTACAGCCATAATCAAATCAAAGTCAAGCTGGAGGGCTAAGTCCCCACCAATTCAGAGATAACGCAGGTTTTGCCGCCTAATATCTGTCCAACTTTTGGGGTCGCTCCAAAATAGAGCAACTCCTTTTTTAAGCTGACTTCAACGTTTGATAATAAACGCTTATAGAAACTTATAAAGCGGTTTTGAGCTATTTAAACAATAAGGGAAAAAATATTTGTATATAATGAAATAATGCCATAAAGAATATTGACCATTTAGGATTGAGTGGCTATAATAGTTGCGTTCGCAACAAAATTTAATGGGGTAACTGCAATGAGCTCGCTAACAAGATGCATCAGTGTAATAGCACGCTGTTCAGCCCTTAAGCGTTCGCAGGCGTTTAAAAGCTTAGGGATAACAGGCTGCCAGCATACATATATACTCAACGTATGCAGAAATCCCGGCATATCTCAGGAACAGCTTGCAAACAAAATATATATACATAAAAGCAATGTTGCAAGGCAGGTTGCGTTGCTGGATAAGGCAGGCTTTTTGACCAGAGCGCCAAGCTCTGAGGATAAGCGGGTAATGCTGATTTTTCCAACCGCGAAGGCTGAAGCTGCCTATCCCGTCATTCTACAGGCGCTGAAGGAATGGCATGATTATCTTATCATGGACTTTTCAAAGGAAGAACAGGTCCTGCTGGAAAGGATGATGAATCATGTCATGGACAGGGCGAGGCGCTATATTGACGAGCATCCGGAAGAGAGCATCGGCGAGATATGAGAAGGATATTATCATATATCAGGCCCTATTTGAGACGAATGGGCATAGGACTTTTAATTAAGTTTACTGGGACAATTATGGATTTGGCGCTGCCCTGGTGTTTAGCCTACATGATTGATGATGTTGTTCCCCTAAAGGACAGGGGACAGATCTATCTGTGGGGAGGAATGATGCTCGCGTTTAGCGCAATAGCCGTTATTAACAACATAGCCGCAAACCGAATGGCCTCGCGCGTGGCAAGGGACGCTACGCGAAACATAAGGCACGACCTTTATAGCAGGATATCCATGTTATCATGCAGGCAGTATGATGATGTTACTATTCCAAGCCTGATATCAAGGCTGACTTCTGATACGTACAATATGAACAGGATGCTCGGAATGATGCAGCGTATAGGCGTTCGCGCCCCGATATTGCTTCTTGGCGGAGTAACTGTAACGTTGATATTGGACGCCAGGCTGAGCTTGGTTTTGCTATGCACTTTGCCGCTGATCGGGCTGGGAATAGTCCTTATATCAAGAAAAGGAATACCATTATACAGTAAGCTTCAGCGATCGGGCGATAAAATGGTGCGCACGGTGAGGGATAATGTAACAGGAATCAGGGTTATAAAGGCGCTTTCCAAAACGGAGCATGAAAGGAGCAGATTTGAATCGGTAAACAACGAGGTCGTGAAGGCCGAGAAAAAGGCCGGCATGGTGATGGCGGCGACAAATCCGCTGATGAACATGCTATTAAACGTTGGCCTTACCTTTGTCATAGTAACCGGGGCGTTCCTGGTTCAGGACGGGATTAGCGAACCAGGCAAGATTATCGCGTTTCTTACGTACTTTACCATTATTTTAAACGCAATGCTGTCAATAAACCGTATATTCGTCATGTACTCTCAGGCGAGCGCTTCTGCAAAGCGAATAGCTGAAGTACTGGACACGCCCTTTGATATGCCTTTAAGGGAGGCGGATTCGATTACCACGCAGGATCATATAAGATTTGAAAATGTAAGCTTTTCTTATAACAATGTGCAGGATTCGCTTACAGATATAGATTTTACCCTTGGGCACGGCGAAGTCTTAGGAGTGATGGGAGCTACGGGAAGCGGCAAAACCACCCTTATACTGCTGTTGCAGAGGTTCTACGAGGCAAGCAAGGGAACGGTACGCATTGATGGCAGGAACGTAAATTGCATTCCTGGCGATGAGCTTCATACCATGTTTGGCATTGCCTTTCAGAGCGATACGTTGTTTGCGGACACAATACGGGAAAATATAGACTTTGGACGGGGGCTGCCAATGGAGCGGATAGAGCTTGCCGCCAGGTGCGCGCAGGCCTATGAGTTCATCAGCTCATTGCCGGATGGGTATAACCATATGCTTACATCAAAAGCCACCAATCTTTCAGGGGGTCAGAAGCAACGCCTGCTTATAGCGCGCGCCCTGGCGGGAAGTCCCAAGATATTGATTCTTGACGACTCAAGCAGCGCGCTGGACTACAGGACGGACGCTGCAATGCGTCAGGCGGTCAGGGAGAGCTTTCCTGATACTACAACGATACTTATAGCCCAGAGGGTGAGTTCAGTTCGCCACGCTGATAAAATTATTATGCTTGATGAGGGCCGGATAGTAGGAATCGGCTCCCATGAGCAGCTGATGCACACATGTCCGGTATATAGGGAAACAGCTAGAACCCAAATGGGAGTGGAGTAAGCTATGCCTAGAAACGATAATCCGAGGGAAAAACCGCGTGATCCGAAAAAGGTGATGATTCGCCTTGGCCGGTATATGCTCAGATATAAATGGCTGCTGTTAATTGCAATAATTCTGAGTTTTGGGAGCAACCTGCTTCAACTGGTGGGACCCATGCTGTCGGGCTATGCGATAAACGCAATAGAGCCAGGTCCAGGACATGTAGATTTCCAACAGGTGTTTCATTATGCGGGGCTGATGCTGTGCTTTTTTGCAATTTCATCCCTTCTTGGTTATGTGCTCTCTATTCTAATGATACATATAAGCCAAAAGATCGTATTTAATATGCGCAAAGATGTGTTTAATAAGCTGATGGAGCTTCCGGTAAGCTTTTTCGATAAATATCAGACTGGGGATATCCTCAGCCGAATCTCATATGATATTGATACGGTAAATACATCGCTGTCAAACGACCTTGTTCAGATACTAACAAGCGTTATAACTGTAGTCGGGTCTCTTGCAATGATGATAAGCTTATCGCCCAAACTTGTGCTTGTGTTTGCGGTTACGGTTCCCATGTCGGTCATATTCACCAGATATATGACAAGAAAGGTAAGGCCGCTTTTCAGGAATCGTTCGGCAAAGCTTGGTGAGCTTAACGGGTTTGTCGAGGAGATGGTATCCGGCCAGAAAACCATACGCGCGTATAACAGCGAGCAAGCCATAATAGGACGATTTGACAACTTTAACGATGCTGCGGTGGAAGCCTATTATAAGGCCGACTATTATGGGAGTATGACCGGACCGTCGGTCAACTTCATCAACAATCTGTCGCTTTCGTTGATCAGCGTATTTGGCGCGCTGATGTACCTGGGTGGACAGCTCACGCTTGGAAACGTATCATCGTTTGTGCTGTATTCCAGAAAGTTTTCAGGGCCGATAAACGAGGCTGCAAATATATTAAGCGAGCTCCAATCGGCCAGCGCGGCTGCAGAGCGAATATTCCGCCTTCTTGACGAGCCTGTCGAACCCGCTGATGCTTCGGGCGCGATAGAGCTGAAACATGATGGGGGAGAGGTCCGCGTTGAAAACGTGGATTTTGGATATGAACGAGGAAAGCTTGTGTTGCAGAACCTTAGCCTGTTGGCCGCTCCTGGAAAGCTGATAGCTATAGTTGGCCCTACAGGGTCTGGGAAAACCACTCTGATAAACCTTCTTATGCGCTTTTATGACCCTAACTCGGGGGTAATAAAAATCGACGGAACGGACATAAAAGAACTTACCAGAAGCAGCCTGAGGGGTTCGTTCGCTATGGTTTTGCAGGACACATGGCTGTTTAACGGTACAATATATGAAAATATTGCCTATGGATGCGACGGCGCGACAAGGGAACAGGTGGAGTCCGCCGCAAAGGCGGCAAGAATACACAGGTCGATAATGCAGCTCCCAGATGGATATGATACGATTCTTACCGAGGACGGTGTAAATATATCCAAGGGGCAAAAACAGCTTTTAACCATTGCAAGGGCAATGCTTCAGGATGCGAATATGCTGATTTTGGACGAGGCGACCTCAAACGTCGACACGCGTACGGAGCTTCAGATTCAGGCCGCAATGCGTAAGCTCATGGAGAATAAAACCTGCTTCGTGATCGCGCACAGGCTGTCTACAATACAAAACGCCGACCTCATACTGGTAGTGCGCGACGGACGGATCGTTGAACAGGGCAGACATGAAGATTTGCTGGAAATGGAGGGATTCTATTCGCGGCTCTACCACGCCCAGTTTGAATAATGTATGGAGCAGGAGAGCCTGAATTTGATAATTAACGCGATGAAAAGAGGTCGCATTTAGGCGGTAATAGCTGAATAACCGTGGGCTTGCAGACGATTACGATCCACAGCGCTTTGTCTTTGACTTAAGCGCGTTAAATTACTGTATCTCTGTTGGAATGAGGTTAAGCATATCCTCCTCATTTGCCACATTCGTATATACCTGGGGAACGTCGCCCACGATCACGCCTTCGGCCACGGCTATCTCAGCGCTTACCGTTATATCCTCCCAAACGCTTGGCAAAATCAGCTTAAGAGAAGCTGTGAGCCTTACTTTTACCCTGTATAGCGTCTGATTAATTCCAGCCGATTTGAGTTCCGATTTGAATTCACTTACCACGCTTCCGGCAGGCTCAAATTTTACCCTGATGTCAGGCCCTACTCCGGCTAAGAATGGAATATTGGTCAACGTTCCAATCGGGATGGCGATGCCCTGCTCCCCGATCTCCGCAATCCGCTTCTGGGCCGCCTCGCTGCTGGACGCGGCGAGGGTATTCATTTTAACGGTATCCGCGTGGAGCATGTATACATTGCTGGAAGTATTGTTCATTGATATAAGCTGGGCGTACACTTCGTCTTTGGACATCGACTCAAGTATTGACTCGTTTAGCGCTGTAGATGTTAAGGCGGTTACCCTAGCTTCCGCGAGGGAAAGCGCCGCTGGGTTCATGTTTATTCCCACGGAAACGAATATAGCCGCAAACACGACAACCAGAAATACAAGCACTATAAGCAGTCGTTTCTTGATATAGCGCCATTGGCGATGCTTTCTTTTTCTGGTTTCCATGCTGCCTCCATACGGCTGTGCCGGGCATTAGGATGTATCATCATTATATGCTTAAAGAACCATAAACGATACAAAAAATTGCTCCCTTGGCATAACCAAAGGAGCAGGGGCGTGCAAATATCAGGCCGCCATCCGTTTCACTATACCCAGAAGGATGTCAACGGTCCTTTCCATTGACTGAACCGGTATATATTCATATCTGCCGTGAAAATTTTCCCCTCCTGTACAGAGATTTGGACAGGGAAGACCCATAAACGAAAGCCGCGCACCGTCGGTTCCGCCACGTACGGGCGTAATAATAGGCTCTATCCCCAAACCGCGCATAACAGCGCATGCGCTCTCGATCAGGTGCATATGCGGAAGCAGCTTTTCTTTCATATTATAGTATGAATCGTTAACATCTATATCCAAAGTGCCTTTTCCATATCTTGTATTGATGTACTCGGCTCCGAGCTTCATAAGTTCTTTCATATGCTCAAACTTACGCCTATCGTGATCACGAATTATATACTCCATCCTTGTGCTTTCAACGCATCCCTCAAAGGAGGTAAGGTGGATAAACCCTTCATATCCATCGGTATACTCGGGCCTGGCGGCTGAAGGAAGCATATCGTTGTATTCATGGGCCACATGAATGGAATTTACCATCTTTCCCTTTGCCTCGCCCGGATGTATTCCACGGCCGTTTATTTTAATTTTTACTCCGGCAGCGTTAAAGTTCTCATATTCAATCGAGCCTAGCTCCCCTCCGTCAACCGTATATGCATAATCCGCGCCAAATCCCTCTACATCGAACATATCTGCGCCTCTTCCTACTTCTTCGTCGGGGGTGAAGCCAATGCATATATCGCCATGCCTGATTTCGGGGCTGTTCATAAGTATTTCAGCAAGCGTCATTATCTCGGCTATTCCCGCCTTATCATCTGCCCCCAGCAGCGTAGTACCGTCGGTAACGATTAAGTCCTGTCCAACATATTTTTCAAGAGATGGAAAATCCGATGGCGAGAGCACCGTATTTTCATTAAGCTCTATATCAGTTCCGTCGTATTGCTTTACAATATGGGGGCGAACGTTCGCCCCCGGCGCGTCCGGAGAGGTATCCATGTGCGCTATAAAGCCCAGAACGGGAATACCGTCGGCATTGGCTTCAATTCTTGCATATACATATCCATGTTCATCCATACGCGCATTTTTAATTCCCATGGCCTTCAGCTCTCCTACAAGCGCCTCAGCAAGCAGCTTTTGCTTGTCCGTGCTGGGAATTGCATCCTGATCATGCATTGATGCCGTATCAAAGGATACATATTTTAAAAAGCGTTCCACTACAGTTTTCATGATATCCGGCTCCTTTAAATTTTTAATAACGCTATTATATCATGTACGGCTGGTTTGATATAGAAGCGCCAGCGCCAAATAAGTTAGAATTGATTCAACGGGCGATAGTTTTATTTTCAATGGATATGTGGTAGAATCAATAGATTGAGTATGAATAGTGGAGGTAAGATGAATGTTATACAGCATGACTGGATTTGGTCGTGCAACGGCTGAGGAGGATGGCCGCAAGTTAACCGTTGAATTAAAAAGCGTGAATCACAGGTATCTTGATTTATCGTTCAGAATGTCCAAGCACATAGCGTTTGTTGAAGACGCATTGCGCGCCTATATCGGCTCCCAGATATCCAGGGGTCATTTGGAAGTCACCGTCTCGTACAGAAACTATAGAAACGACGCACGTATTGTAACTGTAGATACGGCTCTTCTGGCCGCTTATTTATGTTCCGCAAGAGCCGCCTGCTCAGAACTGGATATCTCAGATGACCTTGCGCTGTCAAGCGCACTCAGGCTCCCAGACGTCACCACAATAACCGAAGAGGACGAGGACAGGGAAGCCGTCACCAGGCTTGCTCTTATAGCCATTGAAAATGCAATTTGCGAGCTTAAGTCCATGCGCAAAGCCGAGGGCGCCAGACTGAGCGATTCGCTTGAGCACTGTATCAAAAATGTAGAGCAAATAGAAAAAGTTATTGAAGATCGATCTCCGGCTGTTGTTGAGGAATATCGCGAGAAGCTTCAAGACAGGATCGCAATGCTTTTAGGCGACGTTAAGCTGGACGAAGCCAGGCTGGCGGTCGAAGTGGCGATATTTGCCGATAAAGCAAGCATACATGAAGAAATTGACAGGATAAAGAGCCACATAAAGGAATTTTACGGCATGCTTCTAAGCAGCGTACCCGTTGGAAGAAGGCTTGACTTCCTTGTACAGGAGCTAAACAGGGAATTTAATACGATAGGATCAAAAGCGAATGATTCGGGTATCGCGGCAAACGTAATAATGGCCAAAGCTGAGATAGAAAAGCTGCGCGAGCAAATTCAGAACATAGAGTAACGCCTGGAGGACATAAAGATGAAATCAATGCTGTTGAACGTAGGATTTGGCAATATGGTCGCCGTTGGCAGGCTGATAGCTATAGCTTCGCCGGACAGTTCTCCGATAAAGCGCATAATACAGGACGCTAGGGAGCGAAACGCGGTGATTGACGCGACGCACGGCAGGCGCACTAGAGCTGTTGTGGTTATGGACAGCGGACATATAGTGCTCTGCGCGCTTCAAACCGAAACGCTTGCAAACAGGCTTAACGCCAATAGCATTGAAGAACTCAGTACGCAGGCATAAAGTGAAAAGGCAATAAATTCTGGAGGTTATATAATGCAAAAGAGCAGAAACGGTCTTCTTCTGGTCATTTCTGGGCCTTCCGGCGTTGGCAAGGGAACCATATGCGATGGGATTCTGGATAGAAGCCCCAACGCCAGACTGTCTATATCGGCAACGACGAGGCCAATGAGGCAGAATGAAATAGACGGGGTCGATTACTTTTTTAAATCATATGAGGAATTCGACAGGATGATAAAGAACAACGAGTTCCTTGAGTACATGCATGTATTCGGCACCAACTACTATGGAACCCCAAAGGCGTATGTCGAGGATGAACGCAGGCAGGGGCACGATATAATACTTGAAATTGACGTGCAGGGCGCTATGAAGGTAAAGGAGGTATGTCCTGACGCGATTTGTATTTTTATTGCTCCTCCGTCTATGAGCGATATAAAAACCCGGCTTATCGGAAGAGGAACTGAAAGCGACGCGGCGATTGAGCGGAGGTATTCCGTAGCCTTTGAAGAGATGAAGAGCATGGATAGATACGACTATGTGGTTGTAAACGATATTATTGATAAAGCGGTAAGTACCGTTTGTAACATTATTGACGCGGAACGGTGCCGAATGGCACGAAATGGAGAATTATTGGAAAAATTCAGGAAGGAGCTAAAAGGAAATGATGAATTATCCGCCGATTGACGAGCTTATTGAAAAGGCAGGAAGCCGATACGCGTTGGTGACAGCGGTTGCTAAGAGGGCGCGAGGGATGATGGAGGCAAAGGAAGAGTCCGATGGGGATAAACCCGTTTCGGAAGCGGTTATGGAACTCTATGAAGGAAAGCTGATAATTAAAAACGACGTCGATTCCGGATATTCGGAGTAATAGGGCAAAGTCATGAGCAAGTGTGTGGTATTGGGAATAACGGGGTCGATAGCGGCGTATAAGGCTGCTGAGATTACAAGCCGGCTTAAAAAGAATGGTGTGGACGTGCGCATTATCCTTACAAAAGCAGGCGCGGAATTTATAACTCCCTTAACGCTTGAAACGTTGAGCGCTAATCCTGTTGTAACCGATATGTTTCTGCGCGACACTCCATGGGAGGTAGAGCATATCTCTCTCGCGAAGAGGGCAGATGTGTTTCTAGTAGCGCCCGCTACCGCCAATTTCATAGGAAAGTACGCTTCAGGCATTGCTGACGACATGCTGACTACCACTATCATGGCTGCCGTATGCCCTGTGTTGATTGCTCCTGCGATGAATGTAAATATGTATGATAGCGACGCCAATAAGAGCAATATGGAATTGTTAAAGCGGCGGGGATGCATGTTCATTGAACCGGACGAGGGGTTTTTAGCCTGCGGCGACGTTGGAAAGGGCAGGCTTGCGGATCCAGCTAAAATCGTTGATATTGTAATGCGGGCGTTGTACCCAAAGCGCGACCTTGAGAACATACGCATCCTGGTTACCGCCGGCCCGACGCGTGAGGAGATAGACCCTGTCAGATATATCACAAACCATTCGAGCGGCAAGATGGGTTTTTGCATTGCACAGGCGGCGGCCAGAAGAGGCGCGGACGTAACCCTGATATCGGGACCGGTCGCGCTCAAAACTCCAGATGGGGTTAAAAGAGTGGATATAGTATCTTCTAGCGAACTGTACGACGCGGTAAATTCGCATTATGATAATTGCGACATCCTTATTATGGCCGCGGCTCCGGCGGACTTTACTCCAAGCAGAAGGGCTGTACATAAGATAAAGAAGCGGGATCTGGAAAGGATGAGCTTGGAGCTACTGCCCGCAAGGGACATTTTGGCATCGATGGGGGCTAAAAAGAGGGAAAGAGTTCTGATTGGTTTCGCAGCGGAAACGGAAAACCTTTTAGAGAACGCTGTGCTAAAACTTGAGAAAAAACACCTTGATATGATAGTCGCAAATGATATAACCGCTCCAGGCGCAGGTTTTCAATCCGATACAAACTCCGTAACCCTGATTCTCAGCAGCGGGACGGTTAAAGACAGCGGGCTTCTTAGCAAGGTGGGCGTCGCGGATTGGCTGCTTGACGAAACCGTTGATTATATTGCTTCAAAAAGGCAATGAACCATTTGTGGGTTATTGTATAATTCTTAAATAAAAGATGCTTTTTTTAAGAAACATGTTAGCATTGCCTGGGAAAAGTATTTCAATATAAGCGGCGCGAAGCCGCTTTTCGCGCTGATGAGGAATTGACTGATGATAGCAAACGTTTCAGTGGATATTGCCCACTCGAATATAGACAGGCTTTTTAGCTATATCGTGCCTGAGGACATGGATGTGAGCGTAGGGCACAGGGTGCTAGTCCCCTTCGGCGCGGGAAACAGAAAGACCGAGGGTTTTGTTATCGGCCTTGACTATGAGGCTCAAAGCGCACAGGGCAGCCTAAAGCAAATTATACGAACGCTGGAGCCATATACGGTTCTTTTGCCGGATCAGCTGGAACTCGCAAAGTGGATGGTTAAAAACTATAAATGCCTTCTTGTTGAGGCGCTGAGAGTGATGATACCGGCCCAGCTGCGTGGAGGCCGTGTTAAAGAGAAACGCATACGCACCGTCAGGCTTGCGGACGGAATAGACATCGACGCGGTTATAAGCAAAATGTATTCAAAAAACGGCAAGCTCAAATCCGCGGTTCAATATGAGATCGTCGATATGCTGCAAAAAGCCGGATGCGAAATGAGCGTTAAGGATATTTGCGGCTTTATTCCTGGCGCTCAAAGCGCGATAAGTTCGCTTTTGCGTAAGGGCGTGCTGGAGGAGGACGGAAGGACCGTATATCGTCAGCCATATATGGATGAGGTCGCGGTAACGCAGCCCCTTTCTATGACGCCGGCCCAGGAAACAGCCCTGAGCGAGATAATCTGGGCAATCGACAGCAGGCACGGAAGCTACCTTTTGCATGGAGTAACCGGAAGCGGCAAAACTGAGGTGTATATGCAGGCGATTTCGCATGCGTTATCCGCCGGTGGAACCGCCATTGTCTTAGTTCCGGAGATATCCCTTACTCCTCAGACGGTTGACCGGTTTAGAGGCAGGTTTGGCGACCGCGTAGCCGTGCTGCACAGCCGCCTTAGCCCGGGCGAAAGGTTTGACGAGTGGAGAAGGATAAGGCTTGGACGGGTAAGCGTGGTGGTAGGGGCAAGAAGCGCCTTATTTGCGCCGCTAGAAAATATTCGCCTTATAGTTATAGACGAGGAGCATGAACAATCCTACTATTCCGAAACTTCTCCGAGATATAGCGCTATTGACGTTGCATCGCATAGATGCTCTTTAAATGGGGCGGTGCTCGTGTTGGGAAGCGCCACGCCCGCTCTGAACGACTATTTTAAAGCTATGCGCGGAAGGCTCACGCTTTTGGAGATGCCGGACAGGATCAGCGGCATACCGATGCCAAGGGTAGAGGTGGTAGACATGCGTAAGGAGTTTTTAAAGGGCAACAGCAGCATATTCTCCACCTCTTTGTATAATTCACTCAAAGAGTGCTTAGACCGCGGAGAACAGGCTATATTGTTCATTAACAGACGGGGATACTCCACCTTTGTATCATGCAGGGGCTGCGGCCATGTATTTTCATGCCCCGACTGCGATGTCTCCATGACATACCATAAGCCCGAGGCGTGCATGAAATGCCACTATTGCGGCAGAATAAGCCGAATTCCTGACAAATGCCCCGAGTGCGGCAAGCCGTATATAAAGTATTTTGGAATCGGTACACAGCAGGTTGAGGAACAGTTCCTTAAGTACTTCTCAGTATATACGGCCCTGCGTATGGATATGGATACCACTGGAGCAAGAAACGCCCATCAAAGGATACTGAAAGCCTTTGAAAATAAGGAAGCCCAGGTATTGATCGGCACGCAGATGGTGGCTAAGGGCCTTGATATAAAAAACGTAACGCTGGTTGGAGTAATAGCGGCGGACGCAATGCTGCACATACCCGATTTCAGGAGCTGTGAAAGGACGTTTCAGCTTCTTACGCAGGTAGCGGGAAGGGCGGGCAGGCACAAAAAACAGGGGGAGGTCATCATTCAGACATATTCGCCCGATCATCCCGCCGTTACTTTTGCATCAAAGCACGACTATAAGGGATTTTACGATTATGAGATAGCTCAGAGGAGAGCGTCCCTTTTCCCGCCTTACTCAGCATTTATAAGGGTACTGATCTGCACGGAGGAAGAACGCCTGGCCGAAGAGCTGTCGGAGCAATATGCAAATGGAATACGCGAAATTGTGGAAAACACCCTTAAAAGCCGTGGAGCCAAATCCAGCGAGGTCTTGCTGATTATGGCGTCCCCCGCTCCGGTTAAAAGGAGACAGGGGATTTACAGGTATCAAGTGCTTATGAGGTTTGCTCGTACCAGAAATACGCCCGCGCTGGTAGACGCAATATATGATTATGCGCTGTCAAACAGGCGGGAGGAAATATCGTTTCCCGAGATCAACCCAATGGACATGTTTTAGTTTATTAAGCGTATACTGTTAACCCTGCATTGCGGTTATTTCCTTTCGCAGCTGTTTTATTATACGCTTTTCCAAGCGGGATATATAGCTTTGAGATATACCCAGCATATCCGCCACCTGTTTTTGGGTATATTCACGGTTGCTGTTTAAGCCAAACCTGAGTTCTACAATACGCTTTTCCCTGTCGGTAAGCTTCTGCATAGCCGCATGCAAAAGCTCCTTGTCAGCCTGCTCCTCCAGTCCTCTTGATACGGAATCGGAATCGGTTCCCAATATATCCGACAACAGCAATTCATTTCCATCCCAATCGATGTTAAGCGGTTCATCAAGGGAAACCTCCATTTTGAGTTTACATGTCCGTCTCAGATACATAAGTATTTCGTTTTCAATACATCTGGAAGCATAGGTCGCGAGTTTGATCTTCTTGCTTGCGTCAAATGTATTTACGGCTTTTATAAGGCCTATTGTTCCAATGGAGACAAGATCCTCAATGCCAATGCCGGTGTTTTCAAATTTCCTGGCAATGTAAACGACAAGTCTAAGGTTTCGTTCAATGAGTGTCTGCCTTACATCCGTATCGCCAGCAAGAAGCCGTGTCATGAGTTCCGCTTCCTCTGCAGGGGAGAGCGGCGGAGGAAGGGAATCTCCGGAATTGACATATCCTATCAGGCGGCCAATTTTAAGCGTACGGTATAATTTTTCCAGAAACTTTGCTAAAAACTTTATCATAGTGTACCTCCTTAAACGTCGGCGGTATTGGAATGGCCCAGATCGGGCAACGCCGATGGCGGTATAAGCGCGTCCGCACCCTCAATGGAGACAGAGCCAATGGCCACAAAAACATCAAGAACAGCGTTCATTTTTCCTGAAAGCTGAAGCTTGTCGGGCCGGAACCCATAAACGACCTCGTTTCCCGAAACGGTACGGCATGGTATTGGAATCGTTGCAAAACATTCAAGCTCCCTGGAGCTGATGACCACGACAGGAAGACCGCTCATAGGTTCGCAGAGCATATTACCTGTATCCACAATCGCGGACGCGCATATTGAAACACCCTTATGGATTATTTCAATTCGCAGCCGGCTATTATTGACCAAGCGCCTTTCCAGCACCCTTCTTATGACCCTTGGCATAAACGATGCCAGCAAAGCTGAACCCAGCATAACCCTTAGAGGTACGGCGGCAAGCACAAATCCATTTTCTAATTTGCCGCCCAGCAGGAATGCCAGACCGACTGCGGCTCCGCCTACCGCAAAGGTTGATACAAACAGGGCAAGCGCACTGAACATATACTCCTTTGCTGTTTTAAACGGAATGGCCAAAGCCATTAAAAGGCCCAGTACGAGCTTCATTGGCAATGACATAAGAAGCGGCACGGTCCCAACGGAAAGCGCTGCGTATATTGCACCCAGGACAGAGGCGGCAATCATTCTCCAGCATGGTAAACGTCTTGAGAGCATGGCTGCCGCTGTACGGAGGATAAGCGAATTCATCAGCGCGTTATCCAGCAGGAACAGTTCTATATACATATGGTTCACCCCGACTTATGCCAATATAACATATGATAGGTTGGTCATATGTAGAACGAGTGACGTGAATATATGTAGTGTTTGGCGAATTAGTAAACCAATCGGACACTTCCAAGATTGTTAATGTACGGCTAATCTGAATATTTCGGCATACATTTAGAGTATAAAACAACCCGCTTTCGTGTGAGGTAAATATATGAGTACAAAACGCCGTATAATTTCGTTGATAATGGCAGCAGCGATAGTGCTGTACGTGATATTCATACCACAGTACTTACAGGATCAGCTGGAGCGGGATCCATACAGGGAATGGATCTCGCCGAATGATGAACCGTATTCTGGCATAATAAATGTTTGGCATATAGTCGGTTTCAAGCCATACCTTGGTAGCGTAGGGAGCTGGCTTAAGAACCGGGCGCATGTAATCGAGGCCCGCCATTATGGGGTATTCTTCGAGGTCACAGCAATGACGGTTGAAGAATGCTCGGACAGAATGCAAAAAGGGGAAAAGGCTGATATTTACTCATTTCCATCGGGATGGTGCGCAGCGGATATGCTGAGGGAGCTTGAACCCGAGACGGAATACAGACTGATCGGCCGATTGGCCGGCAGCGGCAATAGCGGAGACAATATCTTGGCGGTGCCATACCTATATTCAGGCTACATGTTGTCTGTCAATACGTCGATTGCTGCGGAAAAAGGCGTTACTATGCCGGACGACCGAACAGTTTCGGCCGATTGGCTGAAAAGCGCGGTCCAGAAGCTGGATTATAAGCGTGGAAAGAAACAGGAGCATGTATATGGCCTGTCGGGACACAAACAGGTAGCAGCAATGCTGGGTATAAATGGTGAAATCGCTGAGTATGAACGCTTCAGGGCGCAGGAGGCTTCCATGGCAATCACGGATATACGGGCAGTAGGCGATCATGAAAGGCGCATTGCCGCTGGAAATGGATTTTCCTTTGAAATCTGCGCTGTGCCATATTACACGGATCTCATCCAATATATAGGTATAGCGTCGGACATAGAGGATATAAAGGTAAAATACGCGTTGGAACTTATAGATGTAATATTAAGTGAAAAAGCCCAGAAAGCGCTTGAAACTCTCGGAATGTTCCCTGTAATAGAAACTGAGTCGCCCGCTGAATTTGAACAGTCGTCCGTAGAGCTGCTTTATAGCAAGATGACCGACCCGGCAATTCCAAATACCTTTGAACTTAACACGGCCAAAGCTGGATTGGATTTAGCTATAGAAAGAGCGCTTAAGGGAGATGACGGGGAGCTTAGACAAATTATTAATACACTTGTACCAAACTTTAAAATGGGGTAGAATTTGATTGTAAGTTATGGCGCTATTGACCAAAAAAAGGAGTTATAATGCCGGATTTTTTAAAGTTGTTGGATAGTCTCAGCGGCTTGAGCGTTAAAACAGATGTTCGCATGAGGGAATATACCTCGTTTAAAATTGGGGGCGAAGCACCTGTTATGGTGGAGCCGAGGTCTGCTGCTGAGGTGCTAAAGATTCTGTCCATTGCCCGAAAATGCCGTTTGCCCATTTTTATAATGGGCAACGGATCAAACCTTTTAGTAAGCGACGAGGGCGTGAACGCCGTCGTAATGCGTATATGCGGAAGCATGAGCGGAATCAAAATTGACGGAACAGAAGTATATGCGGGTTCTGGCGTTCTTTTGAGTTCGCTGGCAAAGCAAACGGTTGAAGCCGGCCTTTCGGGGCTGGAGTGGGCCGCGGGCATACCTGGTACCGTTGGAGGCGCGATTGCGATGAACGCGGGGGCATACGGCGGCGACATAGGTTCGGTGGTTAAAAGAATTGACGCGGTGCATGGCGGGAGGATTTTAGCCGTCAAAGCCGCGGAGTCGGATTTCGGATACCGCCGGAGCAGATTTTCACCGCCTGAATGGATAGTTTGCGGATCCGTATTGAACCTTAAAAGGGACGATGGAATGGCTGCCGCTAAAATGGCTGAATATATGGATATGAGGCGCAAAAAGCAGCCCCTTTCCTATCCCAGCGCCGGAAGCGCGTTTAAGCGGCCCAAGGGGGAATATGCGGGGGCGCTGATTGAAAAGGCGGGGTTAAAGGGCGAAACGGTTGGCGGTGCGCGGGTAAGCGAGCTTCACGCGGGGTTTATAATAAATACAGGGGGCGCGACGAGCGCGGATGTGCGCTCATTAATTAAAATAATTCAGGAGCGGGTTTACGATATGTCCGGTATTATGCTGGAGCCGGAGATAAAGTTTGTTGGAGGATGATATGCATATTATAATCGTCACCGGTCTTTCAGGGGCGGGTAAATCCAATGTTTTAAGGGTTCTTGAGGATCTTAGCTATTACTGCGTTGACAACCTTCCCGTGGAGCTGATGCCGGATTTTGTAAAGCTATGCAAAAGAGCGGAACCAACCATAGATAAGGCCGCGCTTGTTATTGACAGCCGGGAAAGCGTATTCAGAAGCGACTTGGAGCTGGGATTTGCGGCTCTTGACGCTATGGAGCAAAAATATGAGATACTGTTTTTGGAATGCAGGGATGATGTGTTGGAGCGGCGTTACAGCGAAACACGGCGTCGCCATCCAATGAGCTCCAACATAATCGAAGGCATATCTATTGAAAGGGAACTGCTGCAGTCGCTGCGCGAACGGGCGAACTATGTCATAGACACCAGCGATTTGAGACCATATGAGCTTCACCGCTATATAGAGAGTATGCGCCTTGGCGACAGCCAGCACCCGTTTATGCTTGTCATATCAAGCTTTGGATACAAAAGGGGCGTTCCGATGGAAGCGGATATTGTAATGGACATGAGGTTTACAAAAAATCCGTTTTATGAATCGGGGCTGCGCAGTCTCTCCGGAATGGACGAGCCTGTGCGCGAGTATGTGCTTCGCGATCCGGCTGTAATGGATATTATAAACAATCTGGAGTGGATGCTTGATAATCTGATACCCAAGTATATAGAGCAGGGCAAGCACAGGCTTATGGTTGCCTTTGGGTGCACCGGCGGCCGGCATAGATCGGTATGCGCCGCATATGAACTGTATACAAGGATGAAGGACAAGCATCACTGCATATTGGCCCATAGGGATCAGGGGAGAGAGGACAGGGATATCAGCGAAAGATTCGTTAACCGCTGATTTATCTATTCTTTGCCACTATGCAATCGCGGAGGGGAAAATGTCATTTTCGCTTACAGTAAAGGATGAGATAGTGTCTCATAAGCTGCGCGGGGAGGAGGTTGGCGAGTTTGAACTTGCGGCCCTCACCGGTACTGCTGGAAGCATACTCATAAGCCGGGGAGAACGGTATATAGAGTACACGACGGAAAGCTACACCGTTGGGAGGCATATAGCAAGGCTTGCGCATTCGCTCCATGATATCGAATCCTCCGTAGCCGTTATGGAACGTGAAGGAAGAAAATCCAGGAGCACGGTTGTTAGGATAACGGGCAAGGGCTGCGAAGGAATGCTCTACGCTTCAGGTATGCTGTCAAGCACTGTAAACGGAATATCCATGGGCGGTGGGATGGATTGGACGCTGCTTGATACCCCTGGGAAAAAGCGCGCGTTTTTAAGGGGGGCTTTTCTTGGTTCAGGCTCTATCAGTGATCCTAGCCGGTCATACCATATGGAACTCGTTTGCAGGACGGAGCGTCTGGCCCAGGGCATAATGGATCTGCTGTCGGAATTCGGGCTCAATGCCAAACGGTTCGAACGCAAGGCCAGCCAGGTTGTATATATTAAGGACGGCGATATGATATGTGGATTCCTAGCTCTTCTGGGCGCCTCCGAAGCCGCGCTCAGGATAGAGGATGCAAGGATGCTTAAAAATGCGCGCAACGACGCTATAAGGATCACAAACTATGAAACCGCAAATATGCAAAAGACGGCGAAGGCCGCTGCGGCTCAGATCCTGAATATAGAATTGATAGCCGCGCGGATGGGAATAAAGGCGCTGCCCCAGCCGCTGTTTGAAGTGGCCGAGGCTAGGCTTAACAATCCCGAGGCTACGCTGTCACAGCTTGCTCAAATGCTTGGCCTGGGTAAGTCGTGCGTAAATTCACGTCTGAAAAAAATATCGGATATAGCGCAGGATATTGAAACAGGCACGGCTGATTTCTGAGCCACAGGAAACAGGATGGGAGGATTAAGATGACCGATTTTGTACACCTGCATGTACATACTCAATATAGTCTGCTGGATGGAGCAGCACGCATAACCGACCTGGTAGCGAGAGCTAAGGCGCTTAATATGGATGCGCTTGCTATAACGGATCATGGCGCAATGTATGGAGTTATAGATTTCTATAAGGTATGCGTAAGTGCCGGAATAAAGCCGATTATAGGTATGGAGGCATATGTGGCCCCGCGCTCAATGGAGGAAAAGCAGGGGACGAGGGAGTACGCCCATCTTGTTTTGCTTGCGAAAAACGATATAGGGTACCATAATCTTATGATGCTTTCATCGCAGGCCTTTCTCAAAGGGTTTTATTATAAGCCTCGGATTGATTATGACATTTTGGAAGAACACAGCGAAGGGCTTGTCTGCCTTTCAGCGTGTTTAGCGGGCGATATACCTGCAATGCTGCTTGAAGGGCGCGACGACGAGGCGAGGGCGCTAGCAAAACGCCTTAAGGCCATGTTCGGTGAAGATTTCTATATAGAGCTGCAGAATCATGGGCTTAAAGAACAGCTTGAGGTTCTCCCGAAGCTGAACGGCCTCGCAAAGGAGCTTTATATTAAAACCGTGGCCACGAATGATATACATTATGTTGATAAGGCCGATGCGGAAGCGCAGGATATCCTGCTGTGCATACAGACAAACCGCTTTGTTGACGATGAAAACAGGATGCGTATGAGCGCCGACGAGTTTTACCTAAAATCCGGCGATGAGATGAAAAAGGCGCTTTTTGATTACCAGGACGCGATATTTAACACCCGCGAGATAGCGGATAAGTGTAATGTTGAGATTAAGTTTGGCGAAAGGCATCTTCCCGAATTCAAGGCGCCTGGCGGCGTGGATAATGAGACCTATTTAAGAGAGCTTTGCCTTGATGGCATAAAAAGAAGAGTACCGGACGCCGGTCAGGATGTATACGGCCGAGTAAAATACGAGCTTGACATGATTGTATCGATGGGATTTGTTGATTATTTCCTAATTGTCAAGGATTTTATAGACTATGCAAGGGCAAATGAGATAGTGGTCGGCCCCGGGCGTGGAAGCGGGGCGGGAAGCATGGTTGCGTACTGTCTGGGGATTACAGGCATTGACTCGATAAAATACGGTCTTCCTTTTGAGCGTTTTTTGAACCCTGAGCGCATATCTATGCCGGATATAGACGTGGATTTCTGCTTTGAACGAAGGCAGGAGGTTATAGATTATGTCGCAAAGAAATACGGCAAGGATCACGTCGCCCAGATTATAACCTTTGGAACGCTTGCCGCCCGCGCTGCGGTTAAGGACGTAGGCAGGGCGCTTAGAATGCCCTATGCCGAGGTGGATCGCATTGCAAAGCTGATTCCTGGGGAGCTTAATATGACGCTCGACCATGCCATGGAGGTTTCACATGAGCTAAGGGCGCAGTATGAGGCCGACGCGAAGCTAAGGAAGCTGATCGACCTTTCAAAAAAGCTTGAGGGCCTTCAGCGGCACGCTTCAACGCACGCGGCGGGGGTCGTCATAGCGGCTAAGCCAGTATCGGACTATGTGCCTCTCCAGAAGAATGACGAGGCCATCACTACACAGTTTTCCATGAACACGATTGAGGAGCTGGGCCTTCTAAAAATCGACTTTTTGGGCTTAAGGACGCTAACCGTTATACGTGACGCGTTAAAATACATTGAGCAGGGCGGCAAGACGGTTCCTGATCTTGAAGGGCTCAAATATGACGATCAATCTATCTATGACATGATCTCAAGGGGCGATACGGACGGCGTGTTCCAGCTTGAATCCGGAGGCATGCGGCGGTTCCTTACGCAGCTGAGACCGGATTGTCTAGAGGACCTGATGGCAGGCGTTTCGCTCTATCGCCCTGGCCCAATGAAGCAAATACCGCGCTACGTTGAGGGAAAGCATGATCCTTCGAAGGTTAAATACCTGCATCCCATACTGAAACCCATCCTTCAAAATACATACGGCTGCATGGTATATCAGGACCAGGTAATGCGTATAGTCCGAGACGTTGCGGGATATTCGATGGGCAGAAGCGACCTTGTACGAAGGGCTATGTCAAAAAAGAAGCATGATGTAATGGCTAAGGAGCGGCATAACTTTATATATGGAATTGAGGATGACGGTGTTCCAGGCGCTTTGAAAAATGGCGTAAATGAGGCAACGGCAAGCCATATATTTGACGAAATGATGGATTTCGCGTCATATGCGTTCAACAAATCCCATGCCGCCCCATATGCGGTGCTTGCCTACAGAACCGCATATTTAAAGCTGTATTATCCCGTTGAGTATATGACAGCGCTGGTCAACAGTTTTCTTGGCAACGCCGACAAAATCGCTCAGTACATATACAGCATAAAACAGATGGGGATCAAGGTGCTGCCTCCCGATATAAACCGGAGCCAAGCAAGGTTTTCAGTAGAAGGCGGCGCGATAAGGTTTGGCTTGGCGGCAGTGCGCAATGTGGGGGAGAAGGCAATAGACGAACTAATTGAGGAGAGAAGCACAAGCGGGAGTTTCTTGGATTTTTACGATGTTGTCAAACGTGCGCCAAGCATCAACAAGCGGATGGCCGAGGCCCTTATCAAGGTTGGCGCCTTCGATTTTTCAGGAGCGAGGCGTTCACAGCTGGTATCGGCATACGAGGAAATAATGGATTCAGCTTCAAACGACAGAAAGCGGCGCGAAACCGGCCAAATGTCGCTGTTTGATATGGCTATAATGGCTGCCGATGCCAATCCATATCGGGAACTGCCGGACATCGGCGAATTTCAGCGAAGGGTTATTCTCTCAATGGAAAAGGAAATGGCAGGGGTATATATATCGGGCCATCCCTTGGAAGAATTCAAGCCCGAGCTGGACAGGCTTGGGATAACCGCATCACAGCTGGCGGAACAGGATGAAACCGGCTCAACGGCAGTCGAGGATGGTTCGCATGTGCGTATCGGCGGCATTATAACATCAATCAGACGCAAACCGACGCGCAGCGGCAACGGCCTTATGGGATATGGAATGCTGGAGGATATGACGGGTACGATTGAGATAGTTGCGTTTCCTTCCGTATTGGAAAAATACGACATACAACTTGTGCAGGATAATATCGTATGCATATCAGGACGCTTTAACGCCAGGGATGAAAAGGGCAACAGCATATTGATTGAGGAAATTACGCCGCTGGTAAAGACGAGCGAAACGATAAAGCTGTACCTGCGGTTTGATTGTCAGGATACCGATTTAAAGCGGCGGGTAATAGACGTATTGTCCAGGTTTCCGGGCAATATACCCGTTATTCTGTACGACGTTGGCACAAAAAAACAGTCCATAGCTCCAAAGGACAGATATGTAAATATAACGGATGGATTTATGGAAATGATGGAAAGCATGCTTGGCGATGGCAATGTGAAGTTGGTCAAAAGATAGCGCGTGTGATATAATTAAAAATATTTTTAGCTTTATCAGGAGTGTATATGATGAAACGTATCGGCGTGCTTACAAGCGGAGGCGATACTCCAGGGATGAATTCCGCCATAAGAGCGGTATTTAAGGAGGGGGCTGGCAGGGGATATACGGTAATGGGAGTACTGCACGGCTTTAAAGGACTCTTAGAAGGCCGTATAAAGCAGCTTTCCCATGAGGACGTCGAAAATGTAATGCACAAGGGCGGAACCGTGTTAAGAACTGCCCGCAGCAGCGAGTTTATGGCCGAAGGCGGCATTGAGCGGGCCGTAAACATGGCGCGTGCCTATGGTCTTAATGGTATAATCGTAATAGGGGGAGATGGCAGCTTTAAAGGCGCGAAGCTTCTTAACGATTGCGGGGTGCCGACTGTGGGTCTTCCAGGAACCATTGACAATGATATGGGATATACGGATTTCACAATAGGCTTTGATACGGCTGTAAACAATATTACAACTGAGATATATAAGATTAGAGATACCATGCGTGCTCACGACCGTGTGGGCGTAATTGAGGTTATGGGCAGAAATTGCGGGGATATTGCACTTTGGGCGGGCGTCGCGGGAGGGGCTGACCTGATACTCGTTCCAGAACACCCCATGCCATGGGAGCTTGCGGCAAAACGGCTTTCCGACAACAAACTTAGGGGGAAGCTGACCTGTATAGTGATAATCGCGGAAGGCGCGGGAAAGGCTGAGGATTTTGCCAAATATGTAAAGGATAATACGGATGTTGAGATAAAGGCCATAGTGCCTGGATACATTCAGCGCGGGGGAAACCCGACTGCTTTTGACCGCGTACTTGCGTCGAGGCTTGGCCAGCGAGCTGTAGAGCTTCTGGCGGAGGGAAAAGCGGGCAGGGCGGTTGGAATAAGGCATAACAAAATTATAGATGTAACGCTGGATGAGTCTATAAAGCGCGGCGACTGCTTTGATAAAAAGTTATATGATTTCAATAATGATGTTTTATCAAGATTTTGATCTGGAAGGAAGATTTGATAATATATGAATCTTGCGCCCCCATTGAAGAAAAACGATAATATAACCCTTCAAATAGATAATCTAGGCTCGGAGGGGCAGGGGATTGGCCGCTATAACGGCTTTGCTGTGTTTGTTCCTTATGCCCTGCCGGGAGAGATAGTTGAAGCACATATAATTAAGGTTGCGAAAAACTATGCAATAGGCAAGCTTATCAGCATTACATCCACCAGCCCAAACCGCGTTGAGCCTCAATGTAGTGCGTTTTTAAAATGCGGGGGATGCGCTCTTCAGCATCTGGAGTATGAAGAGCAGCTTGAGTTCAAACGCCGTCAGGTGGCGGACGCCCTTGAAAGGATTGGAGGGTTCGTTGGAATTCATGTCGAGAAAACCTTGGGAATGCCCGAACCGAAACGGTACAGAAACAAGGCCAGCTTTCCGTTTGCGGAAACGGAGAACGGAGTTGAGCTTGGATTCTATGCAATAAACAGCCATAGACTAATACCGGTTGACGATTGTATGATCCAGGGTAAGGAGTGTATGTCCGCCATGCGTATTGTCCGCATCTGGGCAAACAAATACAGCATACCGGCATATGATGAACGTACAGGTAATGGTATACTGAGAAACCTGATGGTACGTACTACAGGCTTGGGAGAAATCATGGTAACAGTTGTCACAAGCGGGGAGCTGCCTCATGCTGACGATCTTGTTTCAATGCTAAGGGAAGGCGTATCCGACCTAAAAGCTGTAGTGCATAATATCAACCCTCAAAACACCAATGTAATTTTAGGCGGTCAGTATAAAACGATTTGGGGAAGCGGGTATGTTACAGAGCATATATGCGGATTGCGCTTTGATGTCAGTGCGGCGTCCTTTTTACAGGTAAATACGGCTCAGACGGAACTATTATATCAAAGTGTTATGAAATTGCTAAATATACGTCAGGATGAAACCGTGCTCGACATATACTGCGGCATCGGAACAATAACTTTGCTGGCGGCCAAAAGGGCGGAAAAAGTAATAGGTATTGAGGAGGTATCGCAGGCAGTTGAGGATGCGGTACGAAACGCGCGGAAAAATGCAATCGATAACGCTATGTTCATATGTGACAGCGCCGAAGATGTCCTTCCTACATTGGTTGCCCAGGGCGTTTCGGCGGACTGCATAATTTTGGACCCCCCGCGTAAAGGGTGCCATGAATCGGTTTTGAGGGCCATAACCCAATCATACGCAAAGCGGATTGCGTATGTATCGTGCAATCCCGCTACATTAGCCCGCGATTGCAAAATGCTTGCTGCTATGGGGTATGAGATTAAATGCGTACAGCCAGTTGATATGTTTTGTGAAACAGCGCATGTTGAGACGGTGGTTCTGTTAACGCAGAAAGAACAAGCGTAAGGAGAGAATGATGTTCACAGAAAAGGAACGCATTTTAGCGAATGAGGCGGCACTAACGGCATCTCTGCTGGGCAATGGATTGAATTCACTTCGTCGGGCAGATATGTATAATAAAGGACTTTATTATCAGGCGTTTTTCTCTTTGTCCATCGGAATAGAGAGACTGCTGAAAATTATTGTTGTGAGCCGGTATCGATGTGAGCATGACGGAGAATTTCCGGCCAATATTAATTTGAGAAAGTTCGGACATGATTTATTGAAGCTTTGCGAATATATGGAAATAAAATTTGATATGGACTCTGCACATTTTATCATTTTTAAATGAGTTTGCAAAAAAACAGATATTATAATATAGACAGCATGCTAGATATGAGTATTCACTATATTGATCCGCTAAAAGAATGGGACTCCATCGCTGAAACAATAGTTCAATTATCAAACAAGAAGAAGTCTATTCAAAACAGGGAAGTATTATCCAATATGTTGGATTCAGTGGCAGACATCCATTTTTACGATTTGCGTGGAAATGAAATTACAAGTTCTAGTCAAATACTCGACGAACTGGAGGAGCGAGAGGTGACACAATCTTATTCGGTTCAGTATGTCTTCCAAATCATTACTAAATTGATTGAACAAATAAGAAAACTGGAACGCAAGAAGTATTTAATGCCGGTTTTATCAGAATTTTTCCCCTTATATCACAGTTATTGGAGGCCTTTTGAAATCAGGCGTAAAAATGATTGGTGCCGCATTTAAAAAACAGACCCGTTTCCGTCCAAGCTGCGCTTTTCAGGAATCACACTCAACACAGGTTGAAAGTATCGTATTGTTATCCTACAAATCACTCAATAGTATATAAACGTGAAAGTTACGATAGAAGAGGAAAAAATAAGATGAATTTTGATTAAATTGTTAAAAAACAATGCCTGCATCAAGAGTTAATTATAAAATAATAAAGTAGTAGATGCAGAACATGGCTAAAGTATCCTCTTGAACTAAAACAGCGCATACATCCAGTACACGCTGTTTTAGTTGCAATAATGCGATTAGCCGCTAAGTTAGTTTGTTTTAATAATTTCTTATAAGTGTTAGTGAATGCCTTGGAAAGCTGGTCGCCATAGAGTTGATGCTGTGGCATGCTCTCCTTACATAAACTATTTGCACTCGAGCCGAATACTATTTCTTGTGACTTTTACTGAACAGCACAACACCTGCACCAGTCACAGCTGTAAGGATTCCTATTGCGGCCAGGCTTACCGCACCGGCGGCAGGAATATCCGAGGGGTCTGGTTCGGGCGTTGGCGTTATCGACGGCTCGGGGCTGGGCGTTACCAGCGGCGCGGGTGTTGGCGTTGCCGACGGTTCAGGTGTGGGCGTTACCAGCGGCGCGGGTGTTGGAGTTGCCGGCGGTTCGGGGGTAGGCGTTACCAGCGGCTCTATAATGCCAGGAGGTGCAATTTCCTCAAGTATAAGTACTTCCGTATCGAAATTATGACGGTTGCCCTGACCAAGCTCACCTTCAAAATTCCAGCCGTATCCGTAAAGCTCGTTGCCGTTCTTTACAAGCAAGTTAAAGTCAGCGCCGGAAGCGATATAGTCTACACCGCCAATAAAGTATGTCGGCTCTGTCAGGTCCAAGATTTCCGTATTTCCGGGCAGACACTGCCTGCGGTTGTTTGCACCCCAAACATATAGATCGCCTTTATTCTTAATTGCAATGGTATGCACGTTGCCGCACTGTACCTGCTTAACATCCGATAATACAATCGTAGGGGTAAGGACGGGGTTAGATTGAGTTTCTATACCAACTTGGTATGAAGAGTTCTGTCCGAACATATAGAGGTCTCCAGCTGTGGTAAGGACAGCGCTGTGTGCATTTCCGCAGCTCATGGAAGCAATCTCGATACCCTCCATAATTTGCACGGGGGCATTGGAAATCTGGGTATCTCCTGTACCAAGTTGGCCATATGTGTTGTATCCCCATGCCCATAGGGTGCCATCTGACTTCAATGCAATATTGTGGTAGGTGCCTGCGGCGACAGAAATAACATCTTCCATAATCTGCGTAGGCGTATTGAGGGTATACCATTCGCCAGTACCAAGCTGACCATAGTCGTTTTTACCCCACGACCAAAGCGTTCCATCCTTTTTTATGGCAAGCGTGTGCTGAAAGCCGCTACTAACGGCGGCAACACTTTCCATAACAAGGAAGGGGGTAGCCTTGTTCGCATAATCTCCTAAGCCAAGCTGGCCGCTTGTGTTTTGTCCCCAGCCATAGAGTTCACCATCCTGGGTAATTGCCATGCTGTGGAATCCCCCAAGGCTTACCATTGCTATGCCGCCTTCAAATACACGTTCGGGAGAAAAAGCATTATAGCTCATATCCTCGTTGCCAACGCCAAGTTGAAAAAATCCGTTGTTTCCCCAAATCCAAAGGGATCCGTCCGGTTTAACTGCGGCCGCATGATATGCGCCGCCGCTGACGGTTTTAGCAAGATCTACGCCGGCATATTCCGTAGCGTAAGTCTTGCCAGCAAATACGCCGAAAATGCTGCAAAAACAAATCGCAAGCATCAGCATACTTGATAGCACTTTTTTCATGTTTTCGCTCCTCCTAATGGATAGTTTACAGGTCAGTCATATTGACCATGCATTTCGACCAATATTGAAAGTATTGATTTCTATATTGATCGTATGTTATTATACCTTTGTCGAGTCTTGACTGTCAACGAAGAATTCGATATATATTATTATAACGAATAACAGCTATGGAGGTATACAATGCAATCTGAAAATATAAATCCAATAATGGAAGCGCTTACATATTATAGATATAGGGCATGCGGTAAAAGTATATATGAAAGCCTAAACAGGTATATGGATATCTCTGAAGCGCTTAAAATTGAACTGAGACAAAGATTTAATCCCATAAAACAGCTTGAAAGTATACTTAACGAGCAGCTTAATATACCTCAAAGCATCATAAAGCAATATTTCAAACCAATGGACGAGGGAATGGGTGTTCGTGGCTTTTCGCTTGCAGATATCATCTATATGATCCCATCTCACAGTGTTTTTGTTGACTTCGATACTGCAGAAAAAGAGATACTTTCCTATACCAGCGACGAAAAGAGAGAGATAATTACAGCTTCTCTTGTCCGGAATAACAAGCTGTTTAGCGAGTCTGATTTAAGCTGCGATAATTTTCTAAAGGTTATTGAAAGGCAGCATATGAGCGACGAGGAAAAGTGGCGGTTGATACTACTCTATAATAACTTTGATTCCATTGCAGCAGAGGTTTCGTATATGCTTCGAACCGCGGTTGAGATAATCCAGAATAATAGCTCGATTTACGAAGGAATAATCGATGAATTCAACGCTTGCTACAGCAAAATCGAAGGAAACCTGGGCGTTTATTTTTCAGCACAATATGATGCTAACATACCCGTATATGATGATGGGTTACTGTTCCCGTGGCTTTTCGGGTATGGCGATATTCAAAGCGTTTATTCTGACGAATTAAATAAAACCTCTTTTACATTTCTGGGGGTGCTTGTTGATTTTATCGCTAAAAAGGTCAGAAAAAAGCTTATGCCCAACGATTGCGATAGTCTGCTCAAGGTATTGAGCGACCCCAATAGGGCCAATATATTAAAATATCTTTGTGACAAGAATGCATATGGGCTTGAACTTGCCGAATACCTTAAGCTGTCCCCAAATACTGTTTCTCATCACATAAACAAGCTGCTGACAAATGGATTTATAACATCAGAGGCGGAGGGCAGCCGTGTGTATTACCAGTCAAATAAGGACAATATTGAAAAATTCCTGAAAATGCTTTCAGCAATGTTTTTAGGGAGGTAAAGTCTGCGACTATGAGTTCAAAAACCCCGCTTATTAAGCGGGAATTTTTGTATGTGTGTGACGGGTGCTGTAAAGTTATAAGCTGTTTAAAAAGTTCTGATTTGTGACGCCTTTCGCCTAGGCGTGGTAAGTGTGAGCGTAGGCCCATAGGTATATATTCTAGCCGCTCCCTCAAGATATCTGATATATTTTATATATTTACCCAGCTTAATACTACATTAATACGCACTTATTCCATCGGATTAATTTGAATACTAAAATAATATAAAGTTATTTGTTGACGCGTGACTAAAATTGTGATACAATAAAACAATAAATATCAAGGAAAACTGAGATTTATGTCCATTGAATCCGATAAGCTTTTAGCTCGTATAAGCGAAGACGAGACACGTAAACAAACAATAATAGATCATTTATTTGGGACTGCGGAATTGGCCGGAAGGTTTGCAAACGCATTTAACAACAGGGAATTGGGATATGCCTGCGGCCTGCTTCACGACATAGGCAAGTATTCGCAAGGCTTTCAGAGGCGGTTAAGGGGCGGCCCTAAAGTCGACCATGCAACCGCGGGTGCTAAGGAAGCTTCAAACTATGCTTCGGAAATGGGTTATGTCGCTTCATTTTGTGCCCAATATTGCATATCCGGCCACCACTCGGGACTGCTGGACTTTGGCACTGCTAGCGACGTAGGAGGAACTCCAACGCTTAAGGGACGACTAAATAAGCGGCTGGACGATTACCAGGCGTACAAACAGGAGATAGAAATTCCTAAAGTTTATGATATTCAATTAGAGCCTCTGGATAACCAGGGGTTCAGCGCGGCGTTTCTTATCCGCATGATCTTTTCGTGTCTGGTGGACGCCGACCGTCTCGACACAGAGAGATTTATGTCAAACGGAGCCGTTCAAAGGGGCGGCTACGACAGCATGCTTACCCTGTTTGAAAGATTAAATAATAAAGTCAGGCCATGGCTGGAGAACGGCGACCTAAATACTGTAAACGGAAGGCGGACGGCGATATTAAAGGCCTGTCTGGACAAGGGGCGTTCCGCACGGGGCCTTTTTACGCTGACAGTTCCAACCGGAGGCGGTAAAACCATATCATCCCTCGCGTTTGCGCTTCAGCACGCTGTTGAAAACGGGATGGAGCGCATAATCTATGTAATTCCTTATACCAGCATTATCGAGCAGAACGCGGGTGTATTTAAAGACATACTAGGAGAAATCAACGTCTTAGAGCATCATTCAAATGTAACCTATAAAAAAGGAGGCGATGAGGGCGACGAGCTCGACCTCAAGCAGCTTGCAGCCGAGAACTGGGACATGCCCGTAATCGTCACAACAAATGTACAGTTTTTTGAGTCTCTCTTTTCAAACGGCACATCCAAATGCCGCAAGATACATAATATTGCAAACAGCGTGATCATATTTGATGAAGCGCAGATGCTTCCTACCCAGTATTTAAAGCCATGCTTGCAGGCAATAGCCGAACTGGTTTATAATTACCGCAGTACTGCGGTAATATGCACGGCGACCCAGCCGGCCCTGGAGAAATTTTTTCCAGAGGCATTAGAGCCAGTTGAAATCTGTCCCGAGCCGGCAGGCCAGTATGAGTTTTTCCGCCGTACAAGTATAAAACATATTGGAGAAATTTCTGAGGAGGAGCTGATAGAGCGCCTTAAACAGCGGGATCAGGCGCTGTGTATTCTCAACAGCCGCAAACGGGTTCAGCGTGTCTACGACGCTCTAGGGGGCGAGGGTACATACCATCTTTCGACGTTTATGTATCCTGCCCACAGAAGCCGCATACTGGCTGAAATCAAAGCGCGGCTAAAGGATAAAAAGCCATGCAGGCTTATAGCGACCAGCTTGGTAGAAGCGGGGGTGGATCTTGACTTTAGAGCTGTGTTCAGGGAATTGGCAGGGGTTGACTCCTTGATACAGGCGGCCGGACGGTGCAACCGCGAGGGAGAAGAGGACAGATATGAGTGCGAAACCATTGTATTCAGCCTAACAAAGACAGAGGGCATAAACATTCCACGCAGCTTGGACACGCCCATTGACGTAACAAAGCAGATAGTGGAAGCGCATGGGGACGTTATGTCCCTTGAGGCCATAAAAGATTATTTTGAAAGGCTATATAAGTACAAAGGTGAAAATGGGCTGGATTTAAAGGGTGTCTTAAATAATTTCAAAAAGGGATTGCTCATTCCGTTCGCATCCGTAGCGGATGAATTTAAATTAATCGAGGAGAATACCAAACCGGTATTCATTGAGCCTACTCCTATAGATGAAGACTCACAGAAAGCGGCCGATATAGCAAAGCGCCTGAGAAGCGGGGAGCATACCCGGTCGCTGACAAGGGACGCCGGACAATACAGCGTAAATATATATGAAAGCGATTTTGAAACACTCCGCGGCGCGGGCCTATTGGAGGAACCCCGTCTTGAAATATATATACTGAGGGATAAGCGCCTGTACTCTAAAGATAAAGGGCTGATTTTAAATGTAAGCAGAGGTGATGCGTTGGTTTTCTAACGGCGCAAATAATCAATAAAATAACTTTCTTGGAATGGAAAGGAGGGAGCAGATGGGTATAGGTGTTAGTATAAGGACATGGGGAGAACTGGCGCTGTTTTCGCGCCCTGAGATGAAGGTAGAGCGGTGTAGTTACGACGTTATAACGCCGTCGGCAGCCAGGGGTGTTCTCGAAGCCATCTACTGGCATCCCGGCATACGCTGGGTCATTGACAAAATCTATGTGTTGAAGCCGATTCAGTTTACCAGCATACGAAGAAACGAGGTTAAGGGTAAATTATCCGCTAGAAACGCTTTAAGCGCAATGAACGGCTCAAAGACGCAGCTTTACGTAAGCAGCAGGGAAAATATCGTTCAGCGGGCCTCAATATTGCTTAGCGATGTGGAATATGTGATCGACGCTCATTTCGAATTGACCGACAAAGCAAACGAATCCGACAACTCCGGCAAGTTTAAGGATATAATCATGAGGCGCCTCAGAAAGGGTCAGTGTTATCATACCCCATATTTTGGCTGCAGGGAGTTTCCAGCAAGGTTTGAGCTGTTTGAGGGGGATGGGGTTGAAACCGCATATCAGGATACGGAAAAGGATCTGGGCTATATGCTTTATGACTTAGACTACTCGGATCCGGAGAACATTCAGCCCATGTTCTTTCGCGCAGTGCTTAAAAACGGGGTTTTGGATTTGAGTAATTGCGAGGTGATACGATGATATTGCAGTCGTTGGTTCAATATTATGAAGCGCTTGAAAGCAAGGGGCGTATCACAAGGCCTGGCTGGTGCAGGGCTAAGGTTTCGTTTGCCCTGAGAATTTCTGAATCCGGAGAGCTTTTGGACGTAATCAGGCTGACAAACGATGTTGAGATCCGGCAAAAGAAGGGCGGCATTAAGATCATAAAGGAACCCCAGCTGCTGATCGTTCCGGAAATGGTTACAACCCGCACCATAAAGGTAACCGCAAACTTTCTGTGCGATAATACCAGTTACATTTTGGGTGTAGACAATAAGGGAAAGCCTGCACGATCACGGGAATGTTTTAACTGTGCCAAGGAGAAGCACCTGGAGCTGTTGGATTCAGTGGACAGTGCCGCTGCAAAGGCGGTTAAAAATTATTTTCAAAACTGGAACCCTGAAACGGCTATGGACAATGCTGCGCTGAACGATTATCTGGATGAAATGATGTCTGGCGGAAATTTGATTTTTGATATAGCTAATTTCGGGTATGCTCATGAGGACAAGGCCATAAGGGAAGCGTGGGAACGCCATCTTGAACGCGCTGAGGCGGATGGCGAAGATGCGGGGACTTGCCTGATAACGGGCAGGCGTTCCAAGATAGCCAGAATACACGGAAACATAAGGGGCGTAAGGGGAGCTCAGTCCAGCGGCGCTTCGCTTGTGTCGTTCAACGATCCGTCCTTTGAATCATATGAAAAAAAGCAAAGCTTCAACGCCCCGATAAGTACATATGCCGCTTATGCGTATACTACAGCCCTGAATCACCTGATATCAGACTCCCAGCACTCCACCGTAATAGGAGACGCCACGATTGTATACTGGTCTGAGGATGGAAATGAAGAATATCAGGACATCTTTTCTGCCGTGACAGAGCCTAAGGAGGACAACTATGAGATAGTTGACGGCGTGTTCAAAAAACTGGAGGCGGGAAGGGCCGTTGACGTTGACAACGTTATTGGCCATATAACGTTAGATCAGCGGTTCTACATTTTAGCGATAGCGCCCAACGCGGCAAGGCTGGCTATTAGGTTTTTCTATCAGGACAGCTTTGAAAAAATATTAGGGCATCTTAAGAAGCATTACGAGGAGATGGAGATAGCGAGACCCGAGTGGGAAACCAGCAAACGTAAATACATTGGCGCCTGGCAGATGCTTCAGGAGACTGTAAATAAAAAGTCAAAGGATAAAAAGCCCGTTTCCAGCATGGCGTCATCGGTATTCCGCGCGATGATATCGGGGGGGAAATATCCGGAGACATTATATCTTAACACCCTGGGCAGGATTTACGCGGAGCAGGACGACGAGGAATCCAAAATCTCTAAAATAACCAGCGGCAGGGCCGCGATCATCAAGGCCTATCTATTGAGAAACAAAAACTACGATAAGGAGGAAATTCCTATGGGATTGAATGCAGCCTGTGATAATGTAGCCTATGTGCTGGGCAGAACGTTTTCGGTATTGGAGGCGATACAGGAGGATGCGAATAATGGAATAAACGCCACCATAAAGGACAAGTACTTCAACGCCGCGTGCGCTACGCCGGCATCCATCTTCCCTGTCCTGTTCAAACTTAAGAACAGCCATATAAGAAAAATTAAGAAACCAAACATGGTGATTCATTATGAGAAGCTGTTGACGGAGCTTCAGTCAAAGGTACCGGCCGCGGAGCATCAGAGCGCCGCTTATCCCAAGCGGCTATCGCTTGAGGAACAAGGAATGTTTGTTTTAGGTTATTATCATCAGAATGAGAAGCGCTACGAAAAGAAACCAAAGGATAGTGATAACAAATCAAATGAAAATAAAGGGCAGGAGGCTGAATAATGATGTCAGAGACAATTAAAAACAGGTATGAATTCGTAATTTTATTCGATGTGGAAAACGGGAATCCAAATGGGGACCCTGACGCGGGCAACCTGCCAAGGATGGATCCCGAAAGTGGATACGGCCTGGTAACGGACGTTTGCATCAAGCGGAAGATAAGGAACTACGTAGAAGCGGTCAAGGAGGACACGCCGGGCTATAAGATATATATAAAAGAGGATGTTTCGCTCAACCGAAGCGACAGCAGCGCTTACGAATACCTTGGAATCAATGCCAGCAACGTAAAGGACGCTAAAAAGAGCGATCCTGACCTTGACAGGAAGATACGGGATTTCATGTGCCAGAACTTCTTTGATATACGTACGTTCGGTGCGGTTATGACCACCTTTGTAAAGGCGGCGCTGAACTGCGGCCAGGTGCGCGGACCGGTGCAAATCGGATTTGCGCGCAGCATCGACCCTGTAATAAGCCAGGAGGTCACCATCACCCGCGTTGCGATTACAAAGGAAGAGGATACCGAAAAAAAGAGCACGGAGATGGGACGAAAGAGCATAATCCCCTATGCGCTTTACAGGGCGGAAGGCTATGTATCGGCAAATCTTGCCCGTAAAACAACCGGCTTCTCCGAAGAGGATCTAGAGCTATTGTGGGAAGCCATCCTAAACATGTTTGAAAATGATCGTTCGGCCGCCAGGGGAAAAATGGCTGTCAGGGAGCTTATTGTGTTTAAGCACAGCAGTGAATTGGGCGATTGTCCAGCCCATAAGCTGTTTGACGCGGTGGAGGTTAAGCGCAGGGGCGACGTGGAATATCCTAGACAATATGGGGATTACAGCTTAGAGATACAGGAGGACAGGATTCCGGCCACAGTAGAGCTTATAAGAAAGTCATAATGGAATACAAGGAAGACGACTATCTGATGCTTTCGGGCATACAGCACTTTGCTTTTTGCAGGAGGCAATGGGCCCTTATCCACGTTGAGCAGCAGTGGCAGGAAAACGAACATACTGTTATAGGCGAGCTGTTCCATAAAAGGGCCCATGACCCCTATTTTCATGAAAAAAGAAATGACCTGATTGTCAGCAGGGGAGTGCCCGTCCATTCCAGGGCGATGGGGGTAAGCGGGATATGCGATATTATTGAGTTCTATAAGGTTGAGGACGGCATTTCCCTTCACGGGCACAGGGGACTATATAGAGTATATCCGGTTGAATATAAAAAGGGGCATCCAAAGGAGACAAGAGCAGACCAGCTGCAGCTTACGGCCCAAGCGATGTGCCTTGAGGAGATGATGTGCTGTAAGATCGACGAGGGGGCTATATTTTATGGGGAAACGCGCCGAAGGGACAGAGTGGCCATTACGGAGGAGCTTAGAGAAGAGGTAGTCAAAACCTTTAAGGAGATGCATGAGCTGTTTAATAGAGGATACACCCCAAAGGTAAAATGGTCAAAGAGCTGCAATGCGTGCTCACTCAAAGACCTATGCCTTCCAAAGTTAGGCAGGTCGCCCTCCGTTGCGGAGTATATTAAGAATGCGCTCGCAGAGGATGATATATGAAAAAGCTGCTTAACAGCCTGTATGTTACATCTCCTGAAAATTACCTTTCACTGGATGGGGAGAACATTGTTATACTTGAAAACGGTCAGGAGCTGGGCAGAATTCCGCTGCATAACTTAGAGGCGGTAATTTCATTTGGATACAGAGGAGTCAGCCCAGCGCTGATGGGCAAGTGTTCAGAACAGAATATTTCTCTATGCTTTATCAGTCCTAACGGCAGATTTCTTGCAAGGGTGACAGGGGGCGTTAAGGGAAATGTGATATTAAGAAAAAAGCAGTACCGGGTTTCTGAGGATGAAAAACTAAGCTTTGAAATAGCTAAAAATTGCGTGTTGGGTAAAGTATATAATTGCCGCTGGGTTTTAGAGCGGGCCACAAGGGATCACAGCACACAGATAGATCTTGAAAGGGTTAAGCGGGCGTCCTCATTTCTTCAGCAATCGCTGGCCAATATTTCATTAAGCCGATATATGGCCCAGCTGCGCGGATATGAGGGAGAAGCCGCGAGCGTCTATTTTGGGGTCTTTGATCAGCTAATCCTTCAGCAGAAAAAGGAGTTTGCGTTTCATGGCAGAAGCAGGAGGCCTCCTCTTGATAATGTAAACGCCATGTTATCCTTTATATATACGCTGCTTGCCAACACGATTGAATCAGCCTTGGAGTCCGTAGGGCTTGACCCATACGTAGGCTTCATGCATACAGATAGGCCAGGAAGAGCGTCCTTGGCGCTGGACTTAATTGAAGAGCTGCGTTCGGTTCTGGCCGACCGCTTCGTGCTTACAATGATCAATAAAAAAATGATAACTGGCCGGGGGTTCTCAAAAAGGGAGGATGGGGCGGTAATGATGAAGGATGATACGAAAAAGCTCATCCTGACCGCATGGCAGAATAAGAAGAAGGACGTAATCACCCATCCCTACCTTGGAGAAAAGGTGGAATGGGGTATGATACCATTCGTTCAAGCCATGCTGCTGGCCAGACACCTGAGGGGCGATATAGACGAATATCCTCCGTTCCTTTGGAAGTAGGTGATAGCTTTGATGGTTCTTATAACTTACGACGTTAACACAGAAACCGCCGAAGGGAGGACCAGACTGAGGAGAGTAGCTAAACAGTGTGTTAATTATGGAACGCGCGTACAGAACTCTGTCTTTGAGTGCCTATTGGACAAAGCCCAATGCGTGGCGCTTAAGTCTATATTAACCGATATCATTGACGAAGAGCTTGACAGCCTAAGATTTTATTATCTGGGAAACAATCATAGGACAAAAATTGAACATATTGGCGTTAATAAGGGTATTGATATGGAACAGCCGCTGATCTATTGAACGGAAAAGTCTAAGTACGGAAGCGTAGGCGTCTATTAATATCGCTTTATAGAGGATAATTAAAGAGGTTGGCGTTTACAGGTTGAGTTTATTTGGTGCTAACGGTTTTATCCATTGACCATAAGGATTTTAACCTCTGAAGCTATTTTAATAATATTTATAAGCTTGTATTATTTAGTTTATATATACCCTCAGTTGACAAGGGCAACAACCTTGTCGGCGTTTTGTATAATGTTTGATTCTCTTATATCATCTGGAACGCATTCTGGGATAAAAAGATTACCATCTAAAAATAGATACATTATAAATTAAGTTTTATTAACGTTACAAGTACTGAATCCGTTAATTAAAAACGCCATGCTTTTATTCAGGGCGCCTGCAAAATAGATAATCAAAGTATATCAAATGTTTATAAGCGTTTTTATAGCCAGCCGTTATAAATTAATGTGAGCGTTTGTATATATAGCATATAAGAGGACAGGAGGTGTCTTTATGGAATACAGACGAAGACGGAGGCGCCGTGGGACAAGAAACGGAGGTTCGGGCGCTGGCGGAGTGGTTTTAGCAATAGTGCTGGTTGCGGGTATGATCTATTTTGTCACCGCATCCTCCGCCGGCACCTGGATAGCGCAAAATGTTGTGGCGCCGCTGTTCGGTACGGCTACCCACAGTCCGGGTCCGTCGGCAACGCCTGATGATAACCCCGCGATAAACTCGGGCGACCTCGTTACACGCGAGATTGATCTGCCATCGGTATCCTGCTATATGTTGCAGATGGGTGCATTCGAATCCAAAGAAAATGCCGAAAAGCTAGCCAACGATATCAAAGACCAAGGGGCGGCCGGTTACGTATATCAGGACAGCGAACGCTTCAGGGTGCTTGCGTCGGGATACGGAAGCGAGAGCGACGCCAAGAGCGTAAGGGATAGGCTAAAGGATGAGGGCCATGACTGCACGGTATTCAACCTAGCGGCGTCAGGCGCAAGTTTCCGCGTTACAGCGACGGAGGCGCAGCTGAACAATGTTGAAAGCGGTTTTAAAGCCCTGCTCGATACGTGCAATGAAATCATGGAGGCGTCAATATCTTTTGATGAAAATAAATCCCAGGTTTCAGAGGGAAAAGCCGCAGTCGGAGAAATTCTTACAAAACTCAAAAATGCAGTAGAACCGCTGAAATCCGTTACATCCTCCGACGAGGTGCTGTTGAGGGTTATTGAATGCTATGATAGATATAGCAGTTTATTATCCGCACTTTCCAACGAACAAACAGAAAGTTTTGTGGATTTTTCGTCGAAAATGAAGTATACTCAATTACAGTTAACGCATGAATACGTTAAGCTGATGGAGGCGCTGTCCTCCCAAGGCTGACGAAGGAGGGGAATGCGCAATGTTAATATCGGATGTTATCAGGATACTGGACGCAAATATCCTATGTGGAGCCGATCGCACCGATTTGGAGATAGACTCCGCATTTGGATCTGATATGATGAGTGACGTGCTGGCGTATGTCACGCCCACAACCTTGGTCTTAACAGGCATGATAAATCCTCATGTGATACGCACCGCAGAGATGCTTGATGTGCGATGTATAGTATTCGTGCGTGGAAAGCAGGTAAGCGATGATATCATTGAAGAGGCCGACGAGCAGGGAATGGTGCTTTTGTCAACGACCAAAACCTTATATACATCAAGCGGCCTCTTGTATCAGGCGGGGCTTCCCGCATGCACGAGGAGCGGACAGGCATGACGGTATTATATAAGGATATATATCCAGTTGAGAGAGGAAATTTCGCCATGGCGGGCGATGCGTCGAGCAAGATAAAGCGGCTGCTTAAACGTATGGATGTAGACCCCGTCTTGATTAGGGAAGTTGCGATATGTTCATATGAACTTGAGCTTAATCTTGTAATACACTCGCTCGGAGGCGAACTAATCCTTGAGATGACGGAAAATTGCCTTACACTTACCAGCTCGGATTGCGGTCCAGGGATACCCAATACCGAACTTGCGATGAAAGAGGGATACTCCACGGCGCCGGAGGACGTGCGCATGATGGGATTTGGAGCGGGAATGGGCCTGCCCAATGTTAAAAGGCATAGCAGCCGGCTTACAATTAAATCCGAAGTTGGAAAAGGTTCCATAATAACGGCTGAATATGACTTGTGACCTGTAGGGTTTTCAAGAAACGGGAGGATGAAGTATGTATAGGCATTCGGTCCGAATAGACAGGCGCAAATGTGTCGGATGCACTAACTGTATAAAGACCTGTCCTACTGAGGCGATAAGGGTTCAGCAGGGAAAGGCTAAGATGATGGATGAGCGCTGCATTGACTGCGGAAGGTGTCTTTCCGCCTGCCCGCATCATGCAATGGTTTCTGTTACAACGCCAGTTTCGGCTCTTGGAACATTTAAATATAACATAGTAATACCGTCCACTACACTCTATTCGCAATTTAAGGGCTTGGAGGATCTTGAGGATATATACGCGGGACTTTACGCAATGGGCTTTGACGCCATATATGAAGAGGCCAAAGCGGTTGAAATATTTTCTGAAGCTATAAGCAGATATATTCACAGCTCAGATGCCATATATCCGGTTATACCATGCGCATGCCCTGTAGTGCCAAGGCTGATTACGGCGATGTATCCAAACCTAATAGACAATCTTGCCCCGTTTGTAGCGCCAAACGAGATAGCCGCGCGTGTTGCAAAGGAAGAGTTCTGCGAGGCCGTAGGAGTTACCAGAAATGAGGTAGGAGCTTATTATATCTCTGCGTGCGCGGCCGAAATGACGCAGATAAAAAACCCGCTGGGGATCTCAAAAAGTGAAGTTAACGGGGTTTTGTCGGTTAGGGATGTATTTACAACCCTGCGAAGCTATGTTGGAAAAAACGAAGCCAACCCAAGAAAGATCGCGTACCGCGCAGGAGCGTTTGGCTTGGGCGCCGCCGTTATAGGAGGCATCAGTTCAGCCGTGGGCACAGGACATCATCTTGCGGTGGATGGAATCTACAATATCATACAATGCTTGGATGAAATAGATAACGAACGCTTGAACGACCTGGTTCTGATGGAGCCGCTTGCCTGCGCTGGCGGTTGCATTGGAGGGCCGCTTTCTGTTGAAAACCAGTTCGTAGCCAAAAACCGCAACAGGCGCATCGCCAACTCACAGCCTCGTTTTGATCTTGAAAACGATGAGCATGTGCAGAAATATATAGGATCGCCCTTGATCCGTTTTGATAAGGAATTCCAGCCGTTTAACATGATGAAACTAAGCGACGACGTGGTGGAGGCAATGAGGATGATGGACAAGCTTGAGTGCATAAATAAAAACCTTCCGGGACTTGACTGCGGCTCATGCGGTTCGCCTACATGCAGAACACTGGCGGAGGATATCGTGCGCGGACATGCCGTGGAGATGGATTGCATATTCAAGCTTAGGGATAAGGTCAGGCAAATGGCGCAGGAAATGGTGGATTTGGCGAGCGCCCAGAAGCGTGGCTAGGGTAAATTCGTTTATTAAATTAAGGAGGACATTTTAATTATGAAAGCTGAAGAATTGGCCGTATTGATAGATGGAGCTATAAAAACGCGGGGAGGCAGGGACAATGAGATATTATGCGGCTGTACATGCGATTTGTTGAGCTGGGTAATGGCTAAAGGCGTGGCTGGCTGCGCATGGATAACCGTTCAGACCCACATGAACGTAATAGCGGTGGCGTCTCTTCACGATATGGCCTGCGTTATTTGCCCTGAGGGTATGTCGCCTGAACCGGCTACGGTGGCTAAGGCCGATGAAGAGGGGATAGCTATAATATCTTCTCCGTATACCGCATATAAAATCTGCTGCATTATGAATCAGCATGGAATTAAACCCGAGCGGGATTGATATGTTGCTTGCATGTGACCTACATATTCATTCGTGCCTGTCTCCGTGCGCCGATATGACCATGACGCCCAATAATTTGGTTAACATGGCATATCTTAAGGGCCTTGATATGATCGCTGTGGCAGATCATAACAGCGCTAAGAACCTGCCTGCATGCAAGGCAGCTGCAGATGAGAGAAATATGCTCCTTTTGCCCGCTATTGAGGCGGAAAGCAGGGAGGAGGTTCATGTGCTTTGCTATTTTCCAACTGTGGAATCAGCGCTTGCTATGGGCGACTACCTGTATCAACATCTGCCGGATATTAAAAACAGTCCGGAGCTGTTTGGTGAGCAGATAGCCATGAACTCCGAGGATGTGCCTATATACAGGGAAGAAAAGCTCCTCATACAATCCACGACGCTATCCATTGATAGTATTGCAGACCGGTGCAGAGCGTTCGGCGGCGTGCCTGTGCCAGCACATATAAACCGCTCGTCGAATTCGCTGATATCCAGTCTCGGATTTGTTCCTCCTCAAAGCGGATTCACTGCGTTGGAGGTATATAGGGGGCTGCCCGCGGCTGGCGTGGACGTTGACCAATACCATATACTGTATTCGTCGGACGCGCATTATCTGGAAAATATACTTGAGAGGGAGAACTTCATAAACGTAAGGGAAAGGAGCATTGGCTCGGTACTTGAATATCTGTCCAGCAAAAAAGATGTTTAAAAAATGATTGTCATAAAAAGTTTGGTTTTCAAATTATAGGAAATAATGTATTATTATAATTGGAGTATTGGGACGGAATATCAATTACAGGAGGATTTACTAATGGAAAAAGGTAAGCTGAATACCAAGAAACTGATACTGGCCGGCATTTTTTTAGTAATAATAGTGCTGATGACGTCCTTGCTGCGCGTGCCGGTATATCAGACCACCGATAGCGGTACTTCTCCCGTAATCCGTAATAACGGCGATCCGGCGGGATCGTACCTGAATCTTGGCGATGCGCCTATATATGCAGCTGCCTTGGTACTTGGCGGGCCGCTTGGAGCGCTTGTAGCAGCTATAGGTTCATGCCTTGCGGATATATTCGTGGGAAGCTCGGTCTATGCTATTCCAAGCTTTATTATTAAGGGTTGCATGGCTTTACTGGCGGCTAGGCTGCTTAAAAAAGGAAGCGGCTGGATGGAGCTTATAAAGGTATGCCTGTATTGCTCACTTATAATGATTGCGGGATATTTTCTGTTTGATCTTGTAATAATGGGCGATTACGGGGTTGCATCGTTCGCGTTGCCGCTTGATTTGCTACAAACTGTGGTTAACACTATCCTAGCTGTACCCGTATTAAAAGTCCTAAGCGGGAAACTCTATAAAGAAAAGGATAATGATTTTATTGTTAGGGTGAAATAGCGAATGAAATTAACCGTTTTAGGAAAATACGGGCCGTTTCCTGCAGCTACAGGAGCGTGTTCAGGCTATCTTGTTGAAACCGAGCAGGCGTCTATCATTCTGGATCTTGGAAATGGCGCCCTTAGCCGGCTATTGTATAAAAAACCTAGGCTCACAGTGGACGGCGTAATATTGTCCCACCTCCACAGCGACCATATGTCGGATATGCTTGTGCTGAGATATGCGCTAAAACAGCTTCATTCAAGGGATAGGTCCATTCCCACACCTTTGTCGGTTGTTGCGCCTTCCGAGCCTGAGCTTGAATTCAGGCAGCTGGTATCCTCCGGCGTTTATGACATGATAGCCGCCAGGGATGGTATGAAGCTGAAATTCAAGGATCTAACGGTTGTTTTGCACAGAATGACTCATACTGTTGTTTCCTATGCGGCGGAGCTTATGAGCCGAGGTAAACGGATGGTCTATACGGGGGACACAGGTTATAACATGCGCCTCGAATCCCTGTGCAGCGGAGCGGATCTGCTGCTTGCCGATACATGTTACCTAAACGCCGATAAAACCACGGAAAACGCGGCGCATCTGACTGCCGGCGAGGCTGGGAGGCTTGCGAAACGATGTGGCGTAAAGCAGCTTATCTGTACTCACATCTGGGGCGGCAGTATTGACGATGCCGGCGTACTTGGCGAAGCCAGGGCTGAATTCCCAACCGCGGAGGTTGCCGTGGAAATGCGCACATATGAGGTTTAAACTCACTATTGTATAAATAAATACGCCTGTTAAATTTAACAGGCGTATAGTTATTTAATCGTATATTATAGTTTTTAGGATGGTAGGGTGTAAATGGAAAGGCTTAATGAATTTTTAAGAAAATACGATAAAATAGCCATAGCGCTGTCGGGAGGCGCGGACAGCGCCTGTTTGCTAAAGGCAGCCGTTAAAGCTATAGGCTCTAAAAATGTTTTGGCCATAACGGTCCACAGCGAATTCATGCCCGATGCGGAGCTCACAATGGCCAGGCGCTTTGGCCAGCTTGCAGGCGTAGAGCATATGGTTATAGAAGTATGCGCTCTTGATAACGAATTTGCCGCCGCAAATGGACCAAAGAGGTGTTATTATTGCAAGCGCGCAATATTTACCGAGATTCTTAATCAAGCATGGATTCATGGAATAAAGGCTGTAATGGATGGCACCAACGCTGATGATACTTCAGACTACCGTCCAGGAATGGAAGCGTTAAGTGAACTCGGCATTATAAGTCCATTTTTAGAGCTTAACATGAAAAAAACGGATATTATACAGCTTTTTGAAGATACAGACGATTTAAGCGCTCCATCCTATGCCTGCCTGGCTACCAGAGTGCCTACTGGAACGAAGATTACACTACAAGACCTGGAAAGGGCCGACCGGGGCGAAACGCTGCTTAGGTCCATGGGGTTTTCAAAACTTAGGGTGAGGATTCACGGCGATTGTGCTAGGCTGGAATTATCAGTGGATGAGATTGACAAGGCTTTTGAAATGAAAAGCAATATATCAAATGCGCTAAAATCGGTTGGATTCAGGTACGTATCGCTTGATCTGGATGGTTATGTTCAGGGAAATATGAACGAAAGGCGGGCCTAGGTGTTATGAACGCTGAAATATATGACGACCTCGGCTTTGCAAAGGTTGATCTGAGCAGGGAAAGGCGCCAGGGATATCCTGAGGTGATTTATGGATGCGGCAAGACTAACGAACAGATATGCGGGATATGCGGTTCATTGCTCTCAAACGGGGGAAAGCATATATTGGTGACCAGAATAGGCAAGGGCTGCGCTTGTGATCTAGAGCACAGGTTTGGGGAAGTATCCTATTCAGAGGCGGCTTCGGCCGCCATCGTCAACCCGCGGAAGCTGCACCCGCGGGGCAGCGTAATCGTGGCGACTGCAGGCACTTCAGACATATGCGTGGCCGAAGAAGCCGCGATTACGGCGGAAGCCATGGATGCGGATGTTACGCGGATATATGATGTCGGAGTATCCGGAATACACCGTATACTTGCCTATAAGGACGCATTGAGTACGGCAAACGCCATAGTAGTGGCTGCCGGCATGGACGGCGCACTGCCAAGCGTTGTAGGCGGCCTTACGGACCGTCCGGTTATAGCCCTGCCTACGAGTGTAGGATATGGGGCGTCATTCAACGGTCTGGCCGCTCTGCTGTCAATGCTTAATTCCTGTTCAGCAGGCGTAACGGTAGTAAATATCGACAACGGGTTTGGCGCGGGATTCGCGGCCGGAAGGATAAATCGGCTAATTGTAGGAGGAGGGAAAGTATGAGGACACTTTATATTGATGCGTTTTCAGGAATCAGCGGCGATATGTTTTTAGGGGCGCTTATAGACTGCGGCGCTGATTTTGATTTTATCCTGTCTACGCTTAACGGCCTGGGGATTTCGGATGAGTTCCACGTTGAGGCAGCCAGGATTAATAGACGGGGTATCTGTGGAATTGATCTTAACGTACGTCTTAAGCATGGTCATAGCCACCATGATGGCGTTTCACACTCACATGCTGGTTACAGAAACTACTCTCAGATAAAGTCGCTTATTTTGGATTCGCAAATCAGCGCAAACGTCAAAGAACGGGCGCTTCGCATATTCGGACGCGTTGCGGAGGCCGAGGCGTACGTACATGGCGTAACAGAGGATGAAGTTCATTTTCATGAGGTTGGGGCGGTTGACTCAATAGTGGACATAGTTGGTGTTTCAGCCGCGCTTGAATCCCTGGGGATAAAGAAAATAGTATCGTCTCCGCTTAATCTCGGCGGCGGAACCGTAACCTGTGACCATGGAATTTTGCCTGTACCCGCGCCCGCTACGGCTAGAATTTTGTTTGGGTGCCCCTGCTACGGCTCAGATCCAAAGCACGGAGAACTCACCACGCCTACGGGAGCCGCCTGCGCTATGGAGGCCGAGTGTTTTGGAGAGCTGCCCTTAATGGTTCCGGGAGCGGCAGGCTATGGATTTGGAAAAAGGGATACAGGAACGCTTAACGCCTTGCGGATAATGATGGGTGAGGAGCGAGACGGTTCCTGCGGTAAGCCCACAGATAAAAAGGCTGGCAATGTAGCGCTGATAGAAGCCAATATTGATGATATGACAGGAGAAAGCCTGGCATTTGCCGCCAAGAAGCTTATGGAGGAAAGCGCCTTAGACGTTTGGATCACTCCGATTATAATGAAAAAGGGACGTCCTGCGCATGCTTTATCGTGCATGTGCGAACTGGCGGATAAAGACCGCCTTGTTGAAGTGATATTTAAACACACGACTACCTGGGGAGTACGTATTGACGTTAAAACACGGACTTTGGTCACAAGAAGCACCTGTGTAGCTAATACAGAATATGGCCCAATAAGATTTAAAACGGATGGCGTAAGAATAAAAGCGGAGTATGACGACTGTGAACAGACGGCTCAAAGGAACGATGTGGGATTGACTGAGGTGGAGGCCGCTTTGATTCGAGCGGCACGTGACGCCTCTAAACACGATAAATAATCCTTGTTCAATCGTATTCTCCCAGAAAATAGGCGTTTATTTCGTCGGCGACCCGTCGCATCTTGTCGGGGTTTATACCTATAGACCTAATTGTTTCCGCGTTAAGGCGGTCAATGCTAACCGAGTCCGTGCATGATATCCTGCTGAGGATGACAGTGCCGGACTTTATTGATAACGCGCTGTCCTGTCCCACTATTATGTGGTCAAACAGGCGTATCTGACCTGCATCCAAAATTATAGAGGCCATTCTGGTGGCTTCAATATCCTGGATGGAGGGCTGGAGATTGCCGGATGGGTGGTTATGACAAAGTATTACGCTATGCGCGTTATGCTTAAGCGCGGACATCATAATTGAACGGGGATATATTTCGGCCTGTGTCAATGTTCCGATCCCTATTATGTCCGAGCCCAATAGCTTTCCCTGCTTATTAAGCGATATTACGCAGATGGTTTCATTAGGCTGTTTATGCAGCAGCGATATGCAGTAATGCATTGCGGCCGCAGGGGTGTTTAGCAGCTTTTCGTCGTCGAAGTGCTGCAAGGCGCGGTCATATATATCGGAAATCAGCGTGAGCAGAATTGCCGTATTGGGACCCACGCCCTTTATGTTTGCCAGTATCTTACGATCCGCCTTAATTACGTTGCGCAAGCTGCCAAATTGACTTAGCAGTTCATGAGCAAGGGGATTTGTATCCTTTTGAGGTATACAGTAGAAAAGCAAAAGCTCCAACAGCTGGTGATCCAAAAAGGACTGCGGACCGTTTTCAAAGTATTGATTTTTCATTCTTTCTCTATGCCCCTTATGCGGGTTGTTAGTTCCCATAAGTTTCACCTGTTACATAATTATATGAAGAATTGATCTTTTATATAGAATTTAACGATTAATATGTGGATTGATCTGGTCAGGCACGTTCGCTTGAAATTAGCGGAGCGTGCCCGACTTATATTTTTCAATTCATTAATATTTCCTGCCAGCGGTCTGCAAAGGCCTTTATATCGGCCTCCATTATATCAAGCTTTAGTTCCATATCCGGAGACCTTCTCTCGTGTATTTCCTCAAGAAGCTTAAGTACCCGGTTTAGATGAGCCTTTATTTCCGTATCGCGATCCAGCGCGTTTACGTCTTCAACCTGAGCGCTCGGCATTAAAGTGTCGTGCTCAGCGTCTCCCAGTTTATATACATCTCCAAGGGCTGGAACTATGGTTGTGTATCCCAGCGACTGCACGGCTTTATTCAAAGACTCCAGAGCCGTTTCCTCGCCATGTACAAAGAAAATTTTGTCCGGTCCCCTGTCAATATCAGTTATCCATTTTATTAGCTCGTCCCTTCCGGCGTGGCCGGAAAATTCGGTGAGCTGTTCTATTGTAGCGTTTACCCGTATTTCCTCTCCAAACAACTTTACGCTTTGAACTCCGTCTATCAGCATCCTGCCCAAAGTACCAACCGCCTGGTAGCCGGCGAATACGATTGTGGAATCATGTCTGTACAGGTTATGCTTTAAATGATGCCTGATTCGTCCGGCATCGCACATACCAGACGATGATATGATTATTTTAGCTCCTTGTGTAAAATTAATCAGCTTGCTTTCATCAGCAGTACGGGCAACGCGAAGCGTGGGAAAATCAAACGGTGATCCGCCCTTGCTCATTTCAATCGCTTCCTCGTCGTAGTATCCCTGAGCGCAACGCTCGTATATACGGGTCGCCTCAATGCCCAACGGACTATCTATATATACGGGTATTTTGTCGAGGCCCGTTATCGTCCCCTTACAAATCAGCTTTTTTATGAAGTATAGTATCTCCTGTGTTCTTCCAACCGCAAAGCTGGGTATAACTATGTTGCCGCCGCGAGCTATCCCTGCCGATATTATTTTTGAGAACTGGGCTTCCTTAGCCTCATCGGTACTCAATTCATGATTCCGGTCGCCATACGTACCCTCTATTATGAGGTAATCCGCGGATTCGATACGATCCGGATCACGAATGATTGGCCGGTTATCCCTGCCAATATCGCCGGAAAACACGAGCTTGCTTGTCTTGCCGCATTCTTCTACCCACAGCTCTATAGCTGCGGAACCCAGAAGATGCCCCATATCCCTGTAACGTACCGTTACATTATGCATCAACCTTACAGTCTCTTTGTAGCCAACCGATCTGAACAGCTTTAGAGCGTTGTTTGCATCTTCAAGGGTGTATAGCGGCTCAATAGGTTCCTTGCCAGCTCTGAGACGCTTGCGGTTGGCGTTTTCCGCATCGCCCTCCTGAATATGGGCGCTGTCAGGCAGCATGATTGTAGCGAGCTGCGATGTTGCTTCCGTGGCCAGCACCACCCCGCTGAACCCTCTCTTTACAAGAAGAGGGATGAGTCCGCTGTGGTCAATGTGCGCATGGGTAAGCAGCACTGCGTCAATGCTGGAAGGATCAAAAAGAAACCCGCCTTCGCCGAGATCCGTCTTTGTATCCTGTCCCTGGCGCATACCACAATCGACCAGAAGCCTGCCTCCTTCAAATTCGACAAGATGGCAAGAACCGGTTACCGATCGTGCTGCACCGCAAAACTTTATATCCATAAGCGTTTACTCCTATTAATTTTAAGAAATAGACTAATTACTTCAATAACAATTCATCGCGGCCCTTTCCAAAGTAGACGATGGCCAGCGTTCCCGGGCCGCAGTGGGAGCCTATTACGGGACCCACAGGCCGAATCACTACCGCTTTTGGCTTAATCAGCTCTTCTACCTGTAATTTTAACACACTGGCATCTCCTGGACAATCGGCATGGCAAATATATACGGTTTGATCTTCAGGCTGTTCTATCGTAGACGCGCATCCCTCCAGAATATATTTAATCGCCTTTCTCTGCCCCTTTATCTTCGCAACTGGGACTACAAGGCCGTCAGGGCCAACGGTCAATATGGGCTTTAACTGAAGCGCCGTTCCAAAAAACGCGGCCGTATTTGAAATCCTGCCGCCTCTGCGCAGATATTCCAGGCTGTCCACCGCAAACAGGGAGCATGATTTCATCTTATTATCCTCCACCCAGTCGCGTATTTCATCAAGGGATTTTCCTGCCCTCCGCATTTCGAGAGCTACTCCCACGAGCTGGCCAAGAGGCATTGATATGGCAAGCGTATCGACCAGTTCAATCCTCCGTTCCGGGTATTTTTCCAAAAGCTCATTTCTTGCTATGCACTCATTGCTAAAGGTTCCGGACATTTTTGATGAAAACGCAATGTGCAGTATATCGTTTCCCTGCTTTAAATACGGCTCAAAGTACTCCTCTATCTCCGCAGGATTCCGCTGGGCTGTGGTGACAACTGCCCCTTCTCGGAGACGCTTGAAAAAAGCGGGTATATCTGTTTCTCTACCCAGATCATAGTAGCGTTCAAGACCATCATATGTATACGGCATTCTCATTACGCAAAAGCCGTTTTCATCCTCCCACTGGTAGGGGATTTCCGAATTGGATTCGGTGGTAATAACAAAACTCATGATACACTCCTTAATTAAGCTTATAATATAATGAATGAATCCATTTAATATTATATAACTTAATGGCGGGACATGCAACAAATTACGACAGGTGAACCCAAAAAGCATATAAAAATAAATAGCTGTATTGATTACAAGTCATTTTATATAACGATAACCTAAATAGTTAGTTGATATAGCTTTATAAGGGAAATAACCGTATCATTTATGGATATTGATCCATAATAATACCTGTGATATAATGGCATAATTCAATAGAGTAAATGCGGTGAAGGGATAAATCACGGATATAGGCGCGTTAAGAGAGGTTTGCCTCCGGCTGAAAGCAAACCGCGCTAAGGCCATGAAGCAGTTCGTCCTGGAGCAGCTTTGGTGAAATCCGTAATAAAAATCCGGATGGGTAGTCGAAGACGGGCAAGCCCGATACAGCTGAGAGGTTTTGTAGCTGGATTAACTTTTAGTACAGAACGAATTAGGGTGGTACCACGAGAAAGCGCACTCGTCCCTTTGGGATGTATGCGCTTATAATTTTTTAGGAGGAAAAGATGTCAGATGATTGACCGACTGGACGAGATTAAAAAGAAAGCGCTTGCCTCCCTTGAAGCGGCCAAGACCGACTCGGAGATTGAGGAAATATATATATCAACTCTGGGCAGAAACGGCAAGCTAACCGAAATACTTCGGGGCATGGGAAAGCTCAGCAAGGAGATGAGGGCTGAGGTAGGCAAGATGGCCAACATTGTCAAACAGGAGCTTGAAGAGGGCATAAACAGGCGCAGGCAGGCAATGGCCGAAATGGCGCAGCAGCTCAAGTTTGAAAGGGAAAAGATCGACGTAACCGAACCTGGAAAGCATATATTGCCAAGCGGCCATCTGCACCCGCTTACGCTCGTGTACCGCGAGATTAGAGACGCTCTGGTAGGCATGGGGTTCACTACGTTTGACGGACCTGAGATTGAATACGACGACCTCAACTTCACAAAGCTCAATATGCCTCCGGATCATCCGGCAAGGGACATGCAGGACACCTTCTATATAAACGATAAGGTTGTATTAAGGACCCATACAACTCCATGCGAGGCAAGGGCGCTTATGTCTGTAAAACCGCCGTTCAGGCTTGTGATACCTGGACGCTGCTTTAGGGTGGATGAGGTAGACGCTAGCCATAGCCCAATATTCATGCAGATAGAGGGCCTGGTTGTAGATAAAAGTGTTACGTTTGGGGATCTGAAGGGCACAGTATCGGCCTTTGTACACGCGGTCTTTGGGTCAGATGTTAAAACACGCTTCCGTCCAAGCTATTTCCCGTTTACAGAACCATCGGCCGAGGTGGATATATCATGTACCATATGCGGCGGTAAGGGATGCAGGGTGTGTAAGGGTACGGGTTGGCTTGAAATAATGGGCTGCGGAGTAACAAATCCGCACGAGATTGAAAACTGCGGCCTCAATCCAAAGGAATGGAGCGCGTTTGCCTTTGGGGTAGGCGTTGACAGGGTGGCTAATTTAAAATATGGGATACCCGACATACGCCTGCACTATGAGAATGACGCAAGGTTTCTAAGGCAGTTTTAAAGGGGGACGAAAAGGATGAAATTACCGCTGAGATGGCTAAAAGAATACGTTGATTTCAACGTTACTATAGATGAATTCATAGAGAGGCTTATGTGGAGGGGATTTGAGGTATCCGAGGTTTCGGACGAAATGCCGGGGATAAAAAATGTAGTCGTTTGTACGATAATTAGCATAGCTGCGCATCCTCAGGCCGAAAAGCTTAGGGTTTGCAACGTAGATATTGGTTCGGACGCGCTTGTCCAGATTGTCACCAATTCAAAGAGGGTATACGAAGGCGCACAGGTTCCAGTAGCGCTCTGCGGAGCGACGCTTCACGACGGAACCGAAATTAAGCCTACAAGCCTTCGCGGGGTAGAAAGCCAAGGAATGTTCTGCGGAGGCCATGAGCTCGGCCTAACCGATGCCGACTATGAGGGCGCCGGCCTTGACGAGGTTCTCATTTTCAATGAACCCCATCCTGATGGGCAAAGCGTTCAGGAAGCGTTTGAGCTTGATTCCGTTATATTCGATATAGAGCTTACGCCAAACAGGGCTGATTGCCAGAGTATTATCGGAATGTGCCGTGAGGCGGCCGCTGCTTTGGGACAGAAGTTCATTGAACCCAAGATCAGAGAAGTAACCGGTGTTGGCGATATATCGGAGTACGCCAAGGTAACGGTGGGCAATAGCGAGCTTTGCCCCAGGTATTGCGCAAGGGCCGTAATCGATCTGAGGATCGGGCCCTCGCCTAAATGGCTGCAGAAAAAGCTGAGAAGCGTGGGCCTTAGGCCGATCAACAACATAGTAGATATAACGAACTTAGTAATGGTGGAGTATGGTCATCCGATGCATGCGTTTGACCTTGCGTGCGTTAATGGCGGGCATATTATAGTGCGCAACGCTTATGAAGGCGAAACTGTCATAACTCTGGATGGAAAGCGGCGTGACGTTACCCCAGACATGCTTTTAATAGCTGATCCCCAAAAAGGAGTTGGTATAGCCGGCGTAATGGGTGGAGAAAACTCCGAAATAACGGCCAATACAAGGGCTACGTTATTCGAGTCAGCGGTTTTCAAGGGCAGCAGCATCCGTTCTACAACGAGAAAACTGCATCATACCACCGATTCGGCCATCCGTTTTATGAGAGGCGTAGAGCCTGTAAACGCTATGAAGGCTGTCAAAAGGGCTATTGAATTGGTTGACAGCCTCAATGCCGGCAGGGTAATAGGCGGTACTATCGACGTATGCGGAGCTGATATAAACGAACGCATCGTTGAAGCGGACTGGCGGCATATTAACCGGATTAATAACCTTGAGCTTGAACCACGGGATATGGCGGAACTCCTTGAAACTATAAATATACGGGCGGATATTGATGGTGAAAAGCTGAGAATCAGGGTGCCTCATTACAGGGTTGATATTGAAAGCGGCATTGAAACCGACTGGGATATCGCCGAGGAGATAGCGCGTCTCTATGGATATGAGAGGATAAACCCTACGCTTATGCGCGGTGAAACCTTCTGCGGTTCCATAAGCGCCGTGTTTAAAGCGGAGGATAGGGCAAAAGACTTGCTCGCGGCTTTAGGCGCATGTGAAATGTATAATTATAACTTTATGTCTCCGGATGAGCTTTCGTCGCTAAAGCTGGGTTCAATGGATGAAAGAAGGCTTGCTGTAAAAATAATGAACCCCTTTGGGCAGGATCAAAGCCTTATGAGAACCACCTTGATACCTGGAATGCTTAGATCGCTGGCTGTAAATTTAAACAGGCGTACAGAGCATAGCCGTTTCTTTGAGATTGGAAACGTGCATATAAACAACAATCCATCCCTGCCTGAGCAGAGGAAAAATATCTGCATCGCATACATGGACCAAGAGGACTTTTTCACCTTAAAGGGCACGGTCGAGTCGCTGCTTATGGGATTTGGCATAAATGATGCGGCGTTTAGGGTTGGTTACAGCAACCATTTCCAGCCAGGGCAGAATGCCGTATTAATTGTGGATGGTGAGGAGATAGGCGAGATGGGTGCGATACACCCCGATACGCTGAAGGCGTTTGATATTACAGCACGCGTCTTCATCTGCGAGCTATCCTTTGATAAGCTGTTTGGGCTTAATCAACCGGTGCGCGCCTATAGTCCAATTCCAAGATATCCGGTTGTAAAGCGGGATATTGCGGTGATTGTGGATGAAGGCGTTTGCGCGGACGATGTCGCCAGGGCCATACTATCGGCAGAAACAGGCGTTATTATTGAGGATATATATCTTTTCGACGTATACCGCGGAAAAGGCGTTCCAGATGGAAAAAAGAGCATGGCATATTCATTCCTGCTTCGCAGCCCTGATCACACCTTGGTAGATGAGGAAATAACGGCGGCAGTGGCCTCGATACTGGAGAGCTTAAACGCGAGACTTGGCGCAAAGCTGCGCTAAGAGGGATTAACGGGCTAAAAAGTGATGACTAATGTAAATTGCAGTTGACATTGGACTATTGACTGTGATAGGATGCTTTGGTGAGCCGCTCCGTTTCGGCCTTAAAGTGTTGCTGAAACCGCCGAATTCGGGCGAGACTGGTAAGAGGAGGTAAGTTTAGGTATGTATGCTATAATTCGTACAGGAGGAAAACAATACAACGTAAGCGTAGGCGATGAGATCGTAGTAGAAAAGCTCAACGCTGAAGTAGGCGATGTAGTTTCCTTTGACGTACTGATGCTTGTAGATGATAACGGCGTTAAGATTGGCACCCCTGTCGTAAAGGGCGCGTCGGCAAACGCAAAGGTTATCGAGCATGGCAAGGGTAAAAAAGTAGTTGTGTTTAAGTATAAGCCAAAGAAGAACTACAGGAAAAAGCAAGGACACCGTCAGCCATACACCAAGGTCAAGGTTACCGCGCTTAGCTGAGATCATAAGGATACCGATTTGACTGAGATCACAGTTTACCGCTCCCGCGGAAGAATAGCGGGATTTAAAGCAAATGGACACACGGGGTACGCCGAGAGCGGCGAAGACATCGTGTGCAGCGCTGTATCCGCGCTTACTCAGACGGCGATAATGGGCTTAACCGAGCATCTGGGTCTGCGGGCATCACATGAGATCAAGGAAGGCAGTTTAACCTGCATGCTCGATAAGAGCATATCCAATGATGAGTGGAAGAGCGCTGAGATAATTCTTGAGACCATGCTATTGGGTTTAAAATCCATAGAAGGAAATTATTGCGGATACCTCAGATTGACTGAAAGGGAGGTGTAGTACGATGATGAATATAAATCTTCAGCTTTTTGCACATAAGAAGGGCGTTGGCAGTTCACGAAACGGGCGTGACAGCGAATCAAAACGTCTTGGCCCGAAACGTGCCGACGGTCAGTTTGTTCTGGCCGGCAATATCCTGGTAAGGCAGCGCGGCACTCATTTTCATCCCGGCAATAATGTCGGAATAGGAAAGGACGATACGCTTTTCGCCATGGCGGACGGAGTAGTTCGCTTTGAAATCAAGCGTAAACGCAGGCAGGTCAGCGTGTATCCGTCTGAACAGGCGGCTGCGAACTGATATATTCAATTAAGCTTAAAATGGATGTCCCTTGAGGGCATCCGTTTTTTTTGGCGCTTAAATGTAGAAAACGACGGATATGCCAATGCGGTTTGTATGAAGGTTGGTTCGATATGGCTATATATCCGCGTTTTATCATATTTCCCAGGGTTTATCCTGTACTTTTATATAATAGTGGCAAAAATGTGTATAAAATGGCGTTTGTGTTTGTCAACTTGGAAATAACTTGATATAATACTAATTGGTTCTGTCACTGTTTATTCGTACTGAGATGGGGGGAGGATATTATATCTGATTTTTGGGTTAATTTCGTTTACAAATGCTAAGGGAGGTAAAAAAACGTGTTTAACAAGATTTTTAAGATCAAGGAACGCGGCTCGACTGTAGGAACAGAAGTAATAGCAGGCATTACAACGTTCTTTGCAATGGCTTACATCATTTTTGTAAATCCAAATTACCTGTCTGGTACCGGTATGCCTCATTCCGGCGTGCTTTTTGCAACATGCGTCGCCGCTGCCATAGGCTGTATCATCACCGCGTTTCTTGCAAACGTGCCGTTTGCTCAGGCGCCTGGCATGGGCTTAAACGCCTTTTTCGCATTTACCGTAGCCACGGCCGGCCTTGGCTATGGTATGGGATACACCTGGCAGCAGGCCCTGACAATAGTGCTTATATCAGGAATCCTGTTCCTGATTATTGCCGTCTCGCCCCTTCGCGGTAAGATTATATCTTCGATCCCGTCATCTTTAAAGGCGGCGATTGGCGCAGGAATAGGGTTGTTTATCGCCTTCATAGGGCTGATAAACTCGGGTTCGGGCATCATTGCGCTTGATGGGAACATAACCAGGCTTAACTTCACTATGGATGGAGCGCTTAATATGAGCGCCCTTCTGACGATAATCGGGCTTATAATTACAGCCGGTCTGATGGCTTGGAAAGTTAAGGGCGCTATCTTTATCGGAATAATCGTTACTACCCTGATAGGTATACCAATGGGTGTAACACATATACCCGAATCCCTGAGCTTTTCGGCAGAGGGAATGTTTGATACGGTATTCAAGCTTGACTTCAGCGGTTTGCTCGACCATGGGGTTATGGCGCTTATCACGGCGATTATAAGCTTTGCAATAGTAGACTGCTTTGACACCGTGGGCACGCTGGTTGGAACGGCGGGTAACGCCGGCATGCTTGATAAAAACGGAAACCTGCCTGGTGGCGACAGGGCGCTCATAGCCGACGCAATCGCGACATGCTCCGGAGCTTTGCTCGGTACCTCTACTGTTACCACATATGTGGAATCGTCAACCGGCATCAGCGAGGGAGGACGAACGGGACTTACCCCGCTGGTAGTTGGAATTCTCTTCCTTGTAGCGATATTCTTAGCGCCGATAGCGATTATGATTCCAGGCGCCGCTACCGCCCCCGCATTAATCATTGTGGGTGTTTTGATGATGAAGAGCATTACTAAGGTTGAGTGGGATAACATAGAGATCGCTATCCCATGCTTCCTCACCATCGCAATGATGCCGTTTGGCTATTCGATATCCGACGGCATTGGGTTCGGCTTTATATCCTACACGCTGATAAAGATGATACGCGGCAAGTTTAAGGAAGTTCCGGCGCTTATGTATATTATCTCATTGTTGTTCATCGCCATGTATGTTTTGAAGAATATCTAACTAAAGTATCATTCCATTAAAGACGATAAATGGTGACCATGGACCCTGGTAAAACGGGGTCCATGACTATTCAATATGATTTACTCATAGGCATAGTTTTTGAAGTTCTTCAGTTGGAGTGAATTAAGTATTTCGCATAGCGAAAACAGTTTTATTTAAAATTAATTTCATCCAACTACCCTGTACATAAGCCGCACATATGAATTCTGCAGCGATTCAGCTTTTTGAAGTTGCAATACGCCAAGCTTATTCAGTTCTGATTTTGAGGTTAAGGATTCACCGTCTATAAGAGTGGCCGTGTCCTTTCCGCCTATCAAAACCGGCGCAACGACTATGTCCACAAAATCGATCAATTTTGAACGCAAAAACAATGCGTTTAAAGTCCCTCCAGACTGAAGGGTAATCCGTTTGCAATCAAATTTTTCGTAAAGGTCCTCAAGCGCTTTTTTCACATTAAGCTTATCGTAGCACAATATATGCAGGTTGTCTGCCTGAGACTCATATGCGGGATGTGATCTGTTGGCGGTAATCAGTACAAAGGTTTTCGATAGATGTGTAAAGTATTCTACGCCATGGCGCGTCAGATGCTTATTATCAACAATGACAAAGCTCACGCTTTGCCTTTTGTGAGGAATAGGTTTTTCATTGACACCGATTTTAGCCTGAACTCTTCCGGAGTTGAGCGACCATAGATCCGTTGTACTCTCGATTTCGTAATATTGATGAAGGCCCTCGCTTACTCCCTTGATAGCGGGAAAGTCCCTGTCAACATCCATTTCATCGGTTGCCCCCGTGCTGATCTTTCCATCTACTGAAGTCAATAAAAACAGTGTCGTAATTGGTCTGTTATTCATGCTTTTTTCATAGACCTCCATCATTCAGATGCTTTTATTATACTTGATTTTGTAACGCTATCAACATAATAAATTATATACCTAGACATCTGCCCTTGCCAACTGAGAGTATTAAAACAACGTATAAATAGGCAATAAAAACGGTTTTTTTAAGCAGGTATCAAAATTTGCGTATAGAATATGTATAAGTCCAATATTACGGAGGTTATAGCGATGGAAATATGCAGGAATATGACCGGGCAAACTCTAACGGTTGCTTTACGTGGAGAGTTAGACCATCATGCAGCCGAGCAAACGCGAAACACCATAGACCTACTGATCAACGAACGGAGACCTACGGAACTGGTGCTTGACCTTAGCGGGGTTACGTTTATGGACAGTTCAGGCTTGGGCGTTGTGCTTGGACGCTACAGGCTGCTTTCTACTAGAGGGGGAAAGATGTATATAACTGGTGCAAACCGAAGCGTTGATAGAATACTAAAGATGGCAGGCATATATGCTCTTGTCGAGCGCAGGGGATAGGGGGAAAAATATGTACCGCAATGAAATGCATGTGGAGTTCTTGTCCATATCACAAAATGAGAGCCTGGCTAGGATGGTTGTAGCTGCCTTTATAACCCAGCTTAATCCTACTATAGAGGAATTGACCGATATACGCACAGCCGTCAGCGAGGCCGTTACAAACAGCATAATACACGGATACGGAAATAGCAACGGTACCGTTTATATGGATTGCGAAATAGAGGATCAGCTGCTTACGGTAGCAATCCGTGACGAAGGCAAAGGAATCGAAAATATTGAGCTTGCGCGGCAGCCGTTTTATACATCTATGCCCACTATGGATCGGTCTGGAATGGGCTTTGCGGTTATGGAGGCCTTTATGGACTCGGTTGAAGTAACCTCAGAATTGGGCGTTGGAACCACCGTAACTATGAAAAAGACCATTGGAAGCGTGGTTATGGGTGATGAATGACTCTGCCCCGCTCAAGCATGAAGAGGCCCTGCGCCTGCTTGCGCTTGCTAAAGAGGGCGATGAAAGCGCGCAGGAGCTATTGGTAAAGAGAAACATCGCGCTTGTCAAATCCATAATAAAGAAATATCTCAACAGGGGCGTCGACTACGACGATCTGTTCCAAATAGGATGCCTTGGCCTGGTAAAAGCCATAAAAAACTACGATCCGGCATACCAGGTTAGGTTTTCCACATATGCCGTCCCGATGATTGCAGGGGAAGTAAAACGCTACCTTCGTGACGACGGTATGGTAAAGGTGAGCAGGTCGTTGAAGGAACTGGCTATTAAGGTTGCGGCAGCTCAGGAGAAGCTTAATCTGCGTTTTGGACGTGAAGCGGGAATTATGGAGATAGCTGAGGAAACCGGCGCTGACCCAGGCGATATCGTTATGGCGCTTGAGGCGTCAAGGCCGCACGCATCGATATATGATCCAGTTTACGGCGATGATTCGGATGCGTGCGTTATGGACAAGCTGGCGTCGGACGAGGACTGTGAAAGCGGAATTGTAAATAGGATACTTCTTAAAGAGCTTCTGTCCCAGCTTGATCCCCGCGAAAGGCAGCTGATAATGATGCGTTACTTTATGAATAAGACACAAAGCGATACAGCCAAGGAACTGGGTGTATCGCAGGTACAGGTATCAAGGCTTGAAAGCAAGATATTGAAGAAGTTAAGGGATGTGGCGGGGGAATGTTGATTGAGCCTTTAGTTTAAAACGATATTATCCCCAGATGCTCCAACAGAATCTTCAGGCCTATCAGACAGAGCAGGACGCCGGCGATGAGCTCGGCGCGTTTTTTGAATACTTCGCCGAGTTTTTTGCCCAGGACCGCTCCGCAGCACGACAGGACAAATGTAATAATACCTATTAGAGCAACCGCTAACCACAGCGTATTCTGAGCCATTGAAAGGCTGGCGAAGCCTATCCCTACAGCAAGCGCGTCAATGCTGGTTGCAATGGCCATAATTATCAGGGCGCTAAACGCAAATGGGTTGGATTTGGGCCTGTCATCTCCTTTAAACGATTCGATCACCATTTTTATACCTATAAAGCCCAGCAGGGCAAAGGCTATCCAATGATCAAAACTTTCTATAAGCCCGCTTACCGTTTGACCAAGCAACCATCCTAGGACAGGCATTAAAAACTGAAAGCCGCCGAACAGGGCAGCCATCAGGATAACGCTTTTTGCTTTCAGTTTCTTTACCGCAATTCCGTTTGATATACTTACGGACATGGCGTCTGCCGATAGTGCAATCGCGGTTAAAACTATTGAGATAATATCCATCCGGTGCTCCTAGAGATTTAATAACGGTACAACAAACGAATATTATCATAGATTGGTATTATTGACAAGATCAATTACCAGACGCCCCAAGAAAATGATATGTTATATTTTGATGAAAAATCTGTTAACTGATGATGCTTAAACTTTATTGTGCTATAATGCATAATGAAATTGAACAGGCGTTACTGTGAAAAGGAGGAAAACTATGTCCGTCATAGAACAGATTAAAGCAAAGGCAAAATCAAACAAGAAGTTCATACTGTTGCCGGAAGGTACCGAGGAAAGGACTATTCAGGCCGCGGCTTTGATAACGGAGGAAGGAATAGCTAAGGTAGCCCTGATGGGAGACGAGCTTGAAATCGCGGACAAGGCGGCCGCTTTAGGGGTTAATCTCAATGGCGTTGAAATAATCAATCCGGTTACGAGCGCAAAATTTAAGGATTTTAGTGAAAAGTTCTATGAAATGAGAAAGGCTAAGGGCGTCACGCCCGAAAAGGCCGAAGAAACCATGAAAAACCCCCTGTTTTTTGCGGCGATGATGATAAAGTTAGATTTAGCGGACGGAATGGTAGCCGGAGCGATAAGCACAACCGGAGATACGCTGCGCCCGGGCCTTCAGATAATAAAAATGGCAAAGGGAATATCGGTTGTATCCAGCTGTTTTATCATGGAAATTCCCGACCGTTCATATGGAGACAACGGAGTCATGATATTTGGCGACTGCGCAGTAAACCCCAACCCGACTGCCGAACAGCTTGCGGCAATCGCAGTATCCTCAGCTGATACTGGAAAAGCCCTATGCGGCATAGAACCGCGCGTTGCGATGCTTTCATTCTCCACGAAGGGAAGCGCTAAACATGAGCTGGTTGACAAGGTAAAAGAGGCTACGGATTTGGTAAAAGAGCTCAGCCCTGATCTTATGGTTGACGGCGAGCTGCAGGCGGACGCGGCATTGGTTGAAAAGGTCGGTCAGCTGAAGTCCCCGGGCAGCCCTGTGGCCGGCAAGGCAAATGTGCTTATATTCCCGGACCTGCAGGCAGGAAATATAGGCTACAAGCTTGTGCAGAGGCTGGCCGGAGCAGAGGCGATTGGCCCGATATGCCAGGGGTTTGCAAAGCCTATAAACGATCTGTCCAGAGGATGCAGCATAGATGATATAGTATCGGTAGTGGCGATAACCGCCGTACAGGCGCAGACGCAAATTTGAGTCGGGAGGAAAGATACGAAATGAAGGTATTGGTAATAAACGCTGGAAGCTCATCGCTTAAGTACCAGCTCATAGATTTAAATTCAAACGATGTAATCGCAAAAGGGCTATGCGAAAGAATAGGCATTGAAGGATCAAAGTTGATATACAAGCCCACAGGAAAAGGGACGCACGAGTTTGAAAAGCGCATGAACGATCATACCGACGCTATAAGGATGGTTCTTGACGCATTGGTGGATAAAGAAATAGGTGTTTTGAAGCGCATGGACGAAATCGACGCAGTAGGACACCGGATTGTTCATGGAGGCGAAAAATTCAGCCAGTCCGTACTCATTGACGATTCGGTGATAGACGCCGTAAAGGAGCTTTCGGCGCTCGCCCCGTTGCATAACCCTGCAAACCTGATGGGGATATACGCCTGCCGCGATATAATGCCAAACGTACCTATGGTTGGGGTCTTTGACACTGCGTTTCATCAGACTATGCCAAATGAAGCCTTCCTTTACGGGCTTCCCTATGAAGCGTATTCGCAGCTAATGATAAGACGTTACGGATTCCACGGCACCTCGCACGCGTATGTTTCACAAAGGGCAATAGAGTTACTGGATCTTCCAAAAGAGGATACAAGGATTATCACATGCCATCTGGGCAATGGATCCAGCATAACGGCGGTTAAGGGCGGGAAATCTATAGATACATCAATGGGCTTTACACCGCTTGAGGGCGTGCCCATGGGAACGCGCTGCGGCGCTATGGATCCGGCCATAGTAACCTACCTGATGGATAAGCTGAACATGGATATCGACGGCATTAACGCTTATATGAATAAAAAAAGCGGGGTACTTGGTATATCCGGGGTATCCAGCGATTTTAGGGACCTGGAGGAGGCGGAAAACGCTGGCAATGAAAGGGCGCGGGCGGCACTGGACGTATTTACCTACAATGTTAAAAAATACATTGGTTCTTATGCGGCAGTTCTCAACGGTGTAGATGCGATAGTGTTTACAGCGGGAATCGGTGAAAACGACAGGGGAGTACGGCAAAGGATAATGGAAGGGCTTGAATACCTTGGAGTTGACATGGACTTTGAATATAACAACAAGTGCCCGAGGGGCAGGGAAGTGGAGCTTACAAAGCCGGATAGCAGAGTTAAAGTATTTGTGATACCGACGGATGAGGAGCTGATGATCGCCAGGGACACGGCGCGGATTGTTTCTCAATAATTTGTGTTGACAAAATAAGGGGCAGCATATAAAATGTCAAAGTTGTGAGGTGAAACTGTGAAGCTTGATGTAACCGCACAGGTTAAGTTGCCTGGAAGCGTTGGAAAGGCCAGGCTTTCCGAACCGTTTGCGGATATTGAGTTTGGCGGGAGAAGGATCTCCTTTGCTAGGCCGTTGGATATAGAGGTTACATATGTCTATGATGGCGAAAGCTTTGCGGTAGCGGGAACCATTTCGGCGGTCTTTAATTCCCAATGCGCCAGATGCGGAGAACCGTTTGAAGAACCGCTAACGTTTGAATTTAAAGAACGCTTTGTAAGGGATGAATTGGAAGACGAAGACGTATATACGTTTACATCCGATGTTTTAGACCTTACCGCTATGATTCAGGACAACATCTTGCTCAATATGCCCATGCGAAGCGTTTGCAGCGCCAGCTGCAAGGGCAAGTGTCCGGTGTGCGGATGCAATTTAAACTTTAACCAGTGCCCTTGTGATAGGCAAACCGGCGAAGATACGCCGCGAAAGAATCCATTTGCCGATCTGAGGTCGCTGTTGAACGATGATAAGGAGGTGTAATCAATAATGGCAGTCCCGAAACGGAAAACATCAAAGGCAAGGCGTGACTCCAGGAGATCCAGCAACTGGAAGCTGTCCATCCCAGGAATTGTCGAATGCCCGAAATGCCATGCCCGCAAACTTGCCCACAGGGTATGCAAGAGCTGCGGATATTATGGCGGAGAGCGTGTCATCAACGTTGATAAAGATGAAAAGAAGGCAAATGCTTAAGGCTTTTCCTGTCCATTTTTAAAGGACTATTTTTGATGGCACCACATATTTTGTGCATTAGGGTTGATCTTCGTTTGAAGTTCCACCCTTTTGTTTTAACTTTATTATATTGGGGGCAAAAAAGAGTGATAAATTTTTTATAGTTGCTATTTATAGTGAATTTTTTGCACTCTCAATATATACTTTATACTATGACTTGATTAAAAATTGCGAGGTAATGTAATGAAGATTGCAATAGACGCCTTTGGAGGCGACGACGCCCCAGGCGCAATGCTAGAAGGCTGCTGTAAAGCTTTGAGCGATAGCGACGATTTTGATCTAATAATAACGGGAGACGAAACCTTAGTTTCAAATGGGTTGAAAATGCTGGGCTGCAATTCATCGCGCATTGAAATTGTTCATGCTCCAATGGTAATATCGTGTGAAGAGCAGCCTACCATTGCAATAAAGAGAAAAAAGGATTCATCGCTTGTAAAGGCGCTGGAGCTGGTTGCGAACGGCGGCGCAGATGCGTTTGTCTCCGCTGGGAGCACAGGCGCCGTACTTGCCGGAGCAACGCTGATAGTGCGGCGTATAAACGGCGTAAAGAGGCCTGCATTGGCCCCGATCCTGCCAACAGTAAAGGGACCGGTGCTGTTGATAGACTGCGGAGCCAATGTAGACTGCAAACCCCAGTACCTGCAGCAATTCGCAATTATGGGAAGCGCGTATATGCAAAATGTGATGGGGATTCTTGAACCTCGGGTGGGCCTTATAAACAACGGCGCGGAAGAGGAAAAGGGCAATGAACTGACAAAAGCGGCGTTTAAGCTGATAAAAGAAACGCCGATAAACTTTACAGGCAACTGTGAAGCAAGGGATATCCTGACCGGCGAATATGACGTATTGGTTTGCGACGGCTTTATAGGAAACGTGGTTTTAAAGTATACCGAAGGAGTTGCTTCAGCGCTGGTCTCTATGATGAAGGAAGAACTGATGAGGGACATCGGCTCGAAGCTTGGAGCAATGCTTGCTAAAAATGGCTTTAGACGCTTTAAGAAACGGATGGATTATACTGAGTATGGAGGAGCCCCGCTGCTTGGAATAAATGGGGGGATTATAAAAGCGCATGGAAGCTCTAACGGAAAGGCGATAGCCGCAGCCATAGACCAGGCGCGTCACTACTGTTTGGGAGACGTTACCGAGGCAATACGTATTTCCATGTCAGCAATTAACGGGGACGATTGACATTGATAGCTTTTACGGCTAAAATTTATAATCATAAGAATAAATTAATCATGAAAGGTGGCAACAAACTATGGAATTTGACAAGATTGCACAAGCAATATCAAATCAGCTCGGCATAGATAAAGCAAGCATAACGAGGGAATCCAGGCTAATTGAGGATTTAAAGGCTGATTCGCTTGACGTTGTAGAGCTGATAATGGACCTTGAACAGGAGTATAATATAGAAATCCCGAATGAAGAGCTTCCGAAAATTCATACTGTGGGGGATATAGCTGATTATATTGGGGCAAATATCTGAGAATACACTGGATATTGCCGCAAATTCGCGCCGCCATGCATCTAAAAGTAGGGCAGGGCGGCGTGAAAAACTTTGATGTGCAAAGATATGCACTTAATCTGGGATTCATAGGAGGCGCCCGTTGGAGTGTAATTACAGCGAAAAATTAATTGAACTGCAGCAAAGAATAGGCTATGAGTTCAGTTCCCAAAAGCTTATACAGGTTGCCGTTACCCATTCCTCTTATGTAAAGGGGGATAATCTAGCCTTTGATCATAACGAAAGGCTTGAGTTTTTGGGCGACGCGGTCCTTGAACTGTGCGTGAGCGAATACCTGTTTAAAACCTATCCTGAGGTTGATGAAGGAGCCATGACGCGGATAAGGGCTATTGCGGTTAATGAGCAGTCGTTATACAGGACGGCGCTGGAATTCAACGTAGGAGATGCGTTGCTCCTGAGTACGGGAGAAGAGCGGACAGGCGGCAGGGAAAAGCCGTCTATACTTTCCGACGCCATGGAGGCCATCATCGGAGCGGTCTACATTGACGGGGGATATGGAGCGGCAAGGGAGCTTGTGCTTGGCTTTGCCTCCAAGCGCATCGAGCAGGCGTTTAGCCAGGGCATTAATAAGGATTACAAAACCGTTCTTCAGGAGTTCGTGCAGAAAAATCATCTTGGCGAAATAAAATATATGATTACGGGGCAGCGCGGTCCGGACCACAAAAAGATATTTGACATGTCAATAACGGTAGCAGGCATTGTCATGGGCTCAGGCACTGGTATGTCAAAGCAGGAGGCTGGACAAGCAGCCGCTCATGAGGCATTGAAGCTATATGGAATTGATGATGACAGTACTCCCGTAGATTTGCCCAAAAACGACGGCAAGGATGGATTTGTTGATTGAAACTTGCAAGGCTGGAAATAGTAGGCTTTAAATCGTTCGCTCAAAAAACCGTCATAGAATTCAATGACGGTATTACTGCTATAATAGGACCAAACGGAAGCGGCAAGAGCAATATAGCCGATGCAATAAGATGGGTCTTGGGCGAGCAGAGCGCAAAGGCGCTGCGCGGCGCGCGTATGGAGGACGTGATATTCAACGGTACCGAGCAGAGACGCCCTCTGTCCTATTGTGAAGTCACCCTTGTATTTGATAATGCGGATGGCCTATTAAATATAGATTATACCGAGGTTAGCGTAACAAGGCGCGTGTATCGTTCAAATGAAGGAGAATATCTCCTAAACGGAAAACAGTGCAGGTTAAAGGATATACAGGAGCTGTTCAGGGATACCGGAATAGGAAAAGAGGGCTATTCCATAATTGGTCAGGGACGAGTTGACGAAATACTTTCTAACAGGTCAGGCGACAGAAGGGCTATATTCGAGGAGGCAGCCGGGGTCATGCGCTATCGTGCCAGAAAGGAAGAGGCTGAAAGAAAGCTTGAAAACACCCGTAAGAATCTAATAAGGATAAATGACATTTTGACTGAATTGGAAGTACGCGTAGGTCCTTTGCATGAACAGTGCATAGCGGCGAAGAGGTATATTGAGCTTCGTGATGAGCTTAAAAAGGCGGAACTCAATCTGTTTTTAATACAATATGATAAACTTAATGAACGATTGACAGAAACGAATGCCCTGATTGAACAAATCTGCAACGAAATTGCGGATAACGAGGCGCTTGAAAGCGGATTAGCAAAGGAGTATGAGGCGGAGGAAGCGCTTGAGAGGACCATAAACTCCGAGATAAGCGGCTTAAAGAGCAACCTTTTGACATATACAGCCGGTATTCAATCAACCCTTGGCGAAGCCCGCGTACTTCAGGAGCGCAGGATGAACGCCCAAAAGGAGCGGGACAGCGCGCTGAACGCGATGTGCGGCGCCCAAGAAACGCTTAAGGGACTGTCGGAGAGAAAGCTCTCCATATCCGGCGGCATAGCGGGCAAGTCTAAGCTAATAAGCAAACTGCGGCAAAGTCTTGAGGACTTAGAAGAAAAGTTTAAAAGATATACATACGATCTTGATGAAAAGGCCGGCACGCTCGATCGGTGTAAGTCGAGCATAATTGAAGCCATGAACCGGCTGTCGGACGCAAAGAGCTTGAGGACGCGTCTTGAAACGATGAAGGTCAACCTTGAAGGCAGCCTCAAATCCATTAATGATGAAATCAGCCAAAGAGGCGGCGAACTATCGGGATTGGATAAAGAGCTTATAGAAGCTAACGCTCAGCTTAAAGGTTTGAGGGAAGAAAAAAACAGGCTTGATAACGATCGAATCAGCGTTGAAGAAAAACGCAACGCCACGTCAGGCGACCTGGTTGAACTTAAAAGAGCTATGAGAAAATCCGAGCAAGCCCTTGAGTCGGGACTTTCAAGGCTCAAGGTGCTGAAGGAAATGAATCAGGCCCATGAGGGTTATTACTCAAGTGTAAGAAATGTGCTGAGGGATTCGAAGCGGAATACCCGGCTTGGCGAAGCGGTGGAAGGCGCCCTTGCGGAGCTTATACACGTTCCTGCTGAATTTGAAACCGCCATAGAGATGGCGCTGGGTTCCTCACTGCAGAACATTGTAACGCCTACGGATGAGGACGCAAAGCTTGTAATAGAACATTTAAGAGCTAATAATTACGGCAGGGCAACATTTTTGCCGGTATCATCCATGAAACCGCGGACTTTAAACAACGATGAAAAATGCATGATACAATCTGACGGCGTGATAGGCATTGCGTCTGATCTTGTGGGCTACGGTCCACGCTATAAAAATGTAATTGAAAATCTGCTTGGCCGAACGGTTATAGTACGTGATCTGGATACAGGGATAAAGATAAACGCAAAATCAAAGTCAGCTTTTCGTATCGCCACAGTAAAAGGCGATATCATAAATCCAGGAGGTTCTATTACAGGCGGAAGCACACAAAGGCGTGAATTCAGCCTGCTTGGCCGCCAGCGTGAGATGACTGAACTGGAAAACCGGCTAAAGTACCAGAGACTGGAACTGGAAGATATATCAAAAAGGGCCGAAGCAGGCGAGAGGCTTTTGAGCGAACTAGGCCAAAGCTCGGAAAGGTTTAGAGAACGGATTCATAACATAGAAATCAGTACTGCCAAACAGTTAGAAAAAATCGATATAATTCAAAAATATATCAGCGCAGCCAAGCTTGAATTGGAGACGCAATATGAGGAGAGGGGCCGCCTTCAGGACAGCTTGGCGGACGTAGAGTCAAAGCTTGGAGAATCGGAGACGGCTCAGGGAAGTATTGAGGACAGCAATACGGCCACACAGGAGGATATTGCCAGGCTGCAAAACGAGCTTAATGAAATGCGTTCGGAGCAGGAGAGGAAAAATTCAGAAATCACCTCGCTTAAGGTACAGCTTATGGCTGAAAATAAAGAACTGGCAGCGCTGAATGGGGAGCTGAACCGAGTAGATTCCGACGCGGCCCGATTATCGGCCGATATAGGCGATAAGGAACAGGCCGTAAACTCACTGAATGAGTCTATGGCCCAGCTTGACTTGCAGATTATACAAACGGACGCGAGCGTATGTTTAAAAAGGACTGAGGCAGAGTCGCTCGAAGACAGGATTAACGGCCTAGAGGCGGAGCAAGACAAGCGCATTGACAAACTCAAGGAACTGCGCGTAAGAAGAGGCGAACTTTCCAGCGCAATTGAAGCGCTCAGGGATAGGAGACACCGAGCCGAACTCAGCCTCAACAAGGCGGAGCTTGAGCTTTCCGGAATTCAGGAAAGGGTTTGGAACGACTACAATCTTACTTATGACAATATAACCCCCTACAGGCGCGGGGCTACGGCCGCGGCAGAGCATCTGCTGGCCGACGATATAAGAAAAGAGATGAGAAGCCTGGGCGACGTCAGGGTCGGCGCTATCGAGGAATACGACATTGTAAAAGAGCGATATGATTCTTTGAAGGCCCAGTACGGTGATCTGGAAATGGCGGAATCTGATCTTAGACAGCTTATAACAGAGCTTCTGGAGAGCATGAAACTGGAGTTCAGACGCCAGTTTGAATTGATAAGATCTAACTTTACAAGCGTTTTTTCAGAGCTGTTCAGGGGAGGCAAAGCGGACCTTGTTCTTTCCGACGGTGCGGATATACTTAACTGCGATATAGATATAATAGCGCAGCCGCCGGGGAAGAAATTGCAGCTCCTCTCCCTGTTGTCAGGGGGAGAGCGTGCGCTTACTGCGATTGCCCTGCTGTTTGCGATACTAAAGCTAAAGCCCACGGCGTTTTGCATTTTGGACGAAATCGAGACGTCGCTCGACGAGGTCAACGTTTCCAACTTTGCTGAATACCTTGGCAACTATTCGAGTGACACGCAGTTTATACTCATAACGCACAGAAAGGGCAGCATGGCTGTTTGCAACGCTTTATATGGCGTTACAATGGAGGAAAAGGGAGTATCAAAAATAGTATCAGCGCGTTTTGATGAAGCTGGTTGATAAACAAAAGGGGGATTATATGTTTTTATTTGGCAAGAAGAACAAAAAGGGAAAAGATAAAGATAGGAAGAAAACGGATGAGGTAATCAAGGAGGAAGTAAAAGCCGCCGAAGTAATTGACGATCCTGACGAGCCGTATGCTGTTCAAATGGAAGAGTCCAACAAGGACCGCTTATCAGAAGCCGATGATCAGGAGAACGCGGCGCCTCAGCCAAAAGAACAGAAACCTGAGAGGAAGGGCGGCCTGTTCTCCAGGCTGAGAGAGGGTTTGTCAAAGACAAGAAACACGCTGTTTGCGGGCCTTTTTTCAGGCAGCGACGATAAGATTGACGACGAATTTTTCGACGAACTGGAAGAGGCGATGATTGTTGCGGATATGGGATTTGAAACCACTAACCTCGTTCTTGACAAACTAAGGCAGGAGCTTAAAGCGTCTAAAATAAAAAACCGAACCGATGCGAAGGAAGCCATAATACGTATTATTGCCGACGCGATGAGGCCCGATAACGCGTTTTTAGAAGCAAATGACGCCTCCGGCGCCATATTGCTTATCGTTGGAGTAAACGGGGTGGGAAAGACGACCTCAATAGGCAAGCTTGCAAGTTATTATTCCGATATGGGAAGAAAGCCTATTATGGCCGCCGCAGACACCTTCAGAGCTGCCGCCGCGGAACAGCTCACCATATGGGCCGAGCGCACCGGTACCCCTATTGTAAAGCATGGGGAGGGGGCGGATCCGGCGGCCGTAGTGTTTGACGCGATAGCGTCTTACAAGGCGAAAGGGCTGGATATGCTGATCTGCGATACGGCTGGCAGGCTGCATAACAAGAAAAACCTAATGAATGAGCTTAGCAAGATACGCAGGGTAATAGACAGGGAATTGCCTGGGACGCCATGCGAGGTACTGCTGGTTCTTGACGCTACCACGGGGCAAAACGCGATAGCTCAGGCAAAGGCGTTCGGCGAATCGGCAGGACTGACGGGGATCATAATCACTAAGCTTGACGGAACCGCAAAGGGAGGGGTGGCCGTAGCTGTAAAGCATGAGCTCGGTCTGCCCGTTCGTTTCGTGGGCGTAGGCGAAGGCGTATGCGACCTGCAGCCTTTTGACGCTGATGAATTTGCCAGGGCGCTGATCTGAAGGGAATAATATATTTGCTAAAACGGAGGCAGATTTGGTTAATTAGCTTGACTGCCTCCGTTTTTAGTGTATAATTGTTATCTGTAAAGCAAACAACTTTACAGACGGGTGGTGCAGCATGGATCATGTAGAGCTGGGAATATTGTTGGACTTTTATGGACCGCTTTTGACAAAACGCCAGCTTTGCATCATGGATCAAACAGTAAACGAGGACTGCTCTTTATCCGAAATTGCGGAGCGCGAAGGGATATCCCGCCAGGGAGTGAGGGATGCCTTGAGAAAAGCTGAGGAGCAGCTGCGCTTTTATGAACGTATGATAAGGGTTGCCGGCAGATTTAGAGAGATTTCGGATATATTGGAATCTATTGAAAAGAGCATTGGGAATATACCTGCCGGACAGCGTGAGGCTATTGAGAGGGATTTGCGCCGAATCAGGCGGATTTTGGAGGAGTAAAAATGGCATTTGAAGGCATTGCCTCAAAACTGCAGAACGTATTTAAAAAATTAACCGGCAGGGGCAAGCTTAGCGAAAAGGATCTCAAAGAGGCGATGCGTGAAGTTAAGCTTGCGCTTTTAGAGGCCGATGTCAACTTCAACGTTGTAAAAACTTTTATCAAAAGCGTAACGGACCGCGCCGTAGGCGCTGAAGTAATGGAAAGCCTTACGCCTGGCCAGCAGGTCATAAAAATAGTAAACGACGAACTTACTGCGCTTATGGGCGGAATTAACGCCAAGATAGAATTTGGGCCGTCCAAACCGGCCGTAATATTAATGGCGGGTTTGCAAGGAGCGGGAAAGACGACGATGTCTGGAAAGCTTGCCGGATACTTGAAAAAGCAGTATGGCAAATCTCCCCTCATGGTGGCTTGCGATATATACCGCCCCGCAGCGATTAAGCAGCTTCAGATTTTGGGCGAAAAGCTTGATATACCCGTATATGAACAGGGGCAGAGCGAACCCGTTAAGATTGCGCTGGACGCGATAGAACATGCAAAGCGTCACCTTTATGACGTAGTAATAATCGATACAGCCGGCAGACTTCATATAGACGAGTCCATGATGGACGAGATCGCGGCTTTAAGGGAGGCTGTCCGCCCTGCCGAGGTGTTGCTTGTAGTGGACGCAATGACAGGCCAGGACGCTGTAAACGTGGCAAAGAGCTTTAATGAGCGTCTTGAGCTTACGGGCGTTATATTAACAAAGCTTGACGGAGATACCAGGGGAGGGGCGGCGCTTTCGGTGCGGTCCGTCACGGGCAAGCCGATTAAATTCTCAGGAACCGGTGAAAAGCTCACGGATATTGAGCCGTTTCACCCAGAGCGTATGGCATCCCGCATACTTGGAATGGGCGATATGCTGACCCTTATTGAAAAGGCTCAGGCTGCGTTCGATGAAAAGAAGGCTATTGAACTCGAGGCTAAACTCCGCAAGGATGAATTCACGCTGGACGATTTTCTTGAGCAATTTGAGCAGGTAAAGGATATGGGTTCATATCAGGAGATCCTGTCTATGATGGGCGTTAATCCCGCTCAGCTTCAAAACGCGGAGATAGACGAGCGGCAGGTAGCCAGAAACGAAGCGATAATACGGGCAATGACCCCGTTTGAAAGGCGCAAGCCGGATATATTAAACGCAAGCCGGAGGAGGCGCATAGCGGCTGGCAGCGGAACTACCATTCAGGATGTAAACCGGCTGCTGAACCAATTTAACAGTACCCGCAAGATGATGAAGCAGCTTACCGGCGGAAAAATCAGAAAAGGGAAGGGCAGAAAGGGAAAAGGCCTGCCCTTTGGATTCTAGCTAGTAACGGATATCCGTTTTAGATATTTTTTTATTGTATTAGGAGGAAATAAGATGGTTAAGATCAGACTTCGCAGGATGGGAGCGAAGAAGGCTCCCTTCTACAGGATAGTAGTAGCGGATTCGCGCGCGCCGCGTGATGGAGCGTTCATTGAGGAGATAGGATATTATAATCCGCTTACCGATCCGGCAGAGATAAAGGTCGACGCCGAAAGCGCGGCCAAGTGGCTGAAAAACGGAGCGCAGCCCACAGATACCGTCAGGGCGTTGCTCAAAAAGAGCGGTGTTTTGCAATGACAGACTCGCTTAGGGAACCCATTGAAGGCCAATCCAATGTTATGGTAGATGCTGACACACGGGTTTCGTCTGTTTCTAACGATCCGGCTGAAGTTAAAAGGGATCTTGATCAGATTATTGCGCTGGTCGGGCATATTGCCAGAAACCTTGTTGACAATCCAGACGCCGTTAAGATTACCTCATCCATCGCAGAGCGTACAACCATAATAGAGCTTACAGTTGCTCAGGAGGATACGGGAAAGGTAATTGGAAAGCAGGGCAGGATCGCTAAAGCGGTGCGGGCTATCGTGAAGGCAGCCGCCGTCAAGCAGGGAAGGCACTACGTGCTCAATATAATGTAGAATGAACTACCTGAGAGTTGGCTTGATAACGCGCCCGCATGGAGTCCATGGCGATGTGAAGGTGATACCTCTTACGGATAATCCGGAAAGATTTCGCGATCTAAAGGAAGCGTTCATTGAAAACAATGGAGCGTATGAACCCGTTTTGGTGAGCAATGCAAGGGTTCAGCCCGATGCGGCGTTTGTCACGCTTTCATGCTCCAAGTCGATTGAGAACGCCGAAAGGTTGAGAAACCTATACCTGTGTGTCGACCGCATTCATGCCGTACGGCTCCCAGAAGGACGTTACTTTATAGCGGACCTGACCGGATGCGATGTGTTCGACAGCGACGGTAATGACCTTGGCAGGCTGACAGACGTGTTGGAGACAGGCGCCAATGACGTATATGTAATAGAAGGCAGTCGGAGATTATTGGTTCCGGCGCTGAAGAAGCTGCTTAAATCAGTAGATATTGCCAATAAGCGCATAATCTTGGACAGCCATACGCTATCGGAGGTGGGGTTATTTGAGGATTGATATACTCACCCTGTTCCCCGAAATGTTTCATGGCGTGCTTAACTCAAGTATTCTTAAACGCGCTTTAAACGCTGGTATAATGGATTTCAGGCTTCATAATATCCGGGATTATTCGGCTTCAAAGCATAGAAATACGGACGATTATTCGTTTGGCGGCGGAGTGGGGATGGTGATGATGCCCCAGCCTATATTTGATTGTCTGGATACCATACTTGAAGACGGAGATTCGGCGCGCTTAATATGCACCACTCCCAGAGGCAGGGTTTTAAACCAACGCATAGCCAGGGAGCTGTCTGGAGAAAAAAGGCTTGTTATATTATGCGGCCATTATGAGGGAATAGATGAGCGCGCGATGTCCATGTTTGATGACGAGATATCCGTAGGGGATTATGTATTAACCGGAGGCGAGATTCCAGCCATGGTCATCGTAGACTGCGTTTCACGATTAATACCGGGGGTGTTGGGGTCCGAAGAATCGACGGAGGACGAATCATTTTCCTATGGACTGCTTGAATACCCGCAGTATACAAGGCCGGCCGAATACCGCGGCCAAAGGGTGCCCGACGTATTGCTCAACGGTAACCATGCGGCTATAAACAGGTGGCGCAGGGAGCAATCGTTGCTCATGACGCTGAGGCGCAGGCCCGAGCTGCTGAGGACGGCTGAGCTATCTGATAAAGATAGAAAATTTTTAGAACAGTTTCAAGAATAGCGGCTGTCTAAATCTTGCACGATATAGATTGACCGAATAGCTTGAACATAAAAATGGCATATGTTATAATTAAATTTAGACAATGTGCGGTCCGCTGCGCTTGGATAGCGTATGAACGCGCATGAGGAAGGAGAATTAAAATGTCTGATATCATTCGTGAACTTGAAAAGGAACAGCTGCGTACCGATCTTCCCAAGCTGGAGATAGGCGACACTGTACGCGTATTTGTGAAGGTTATAGAGGGCTCGCGTGAGAGGCTTCAAAACTTTGAGGGAACGGTTATTAAGATGCAGGGCGGTGGAATAAGGAAGACCTTTACCGTTCGCAGATTGTCATACGGAATAGGCGTAGAGAGAACGTTCCCATACAACAGCCCCCGTATTGGCCGCATTGAAGTTGTGCGCCACGGTAAAGTGCGCAGGGCAAAGCTCTATTATCTAAGGGACCGCGTCGGTAAGGCAGCTAAGGTAGCGGAACGAATAGTAGAAAAATAAGCGGTTTTCCACTAACGCCCCCATGCTCAGGCAATGGGGGCTTATTATAGGTATATATAATAATTTGACTGCTGTTTTGGAGGTAAGCGAATTGCAAGTACAGTGGTATCCTGGACATATGGCGAAGGCGCGCCGCATGCTTATAGAAAACTTAAAGCTTATTGATGTTGTTGTGGAAATCGTAGACGCTAGGACTCCCCTTGCTACTAGAAATCCTGATTTTGAAGAGCTGTTTAAGGGGAAAAAGCGTACGGTAATATTGAATAAAAGCGACTTGGCCGATTCATCGGCGTCAAAGCAATGGATTGAGCGGTTTAACGCAAACGGAATGGCGGCGGCCGAATTCGTTTCAACCAATATCTCTTTCAGAAAGTCCGCGGCCGCCATCATTGAGAATGCGGCACGAGAGATGGTAATGCGTATGAAAGCTAAAGGGGTGAATAAGACGGTGCGCGCCATGATAGTTGGTATACCAAACGTAGGAAAATCTACGTTTATTAATTGTATAGCAGGAAAGTCCAGAGCCATGGTAGGCGACAGGCCAGGGGTGACAAAGGGGAAGCAGTGGGTAAAGATTACTCCTTATCTGGAAATCATGGACACTCCTGGCCTGCTGTGGCCTAAGTTGGATAATGAGCTTTATGCGCATCACCTGGCATTTATTGGTTCGATTAACGACGATATTTTGGATACCGAGGCATTGGCAAGGGAACTTCTTGAAGAGCTTATGCGAATATGCCCAAATTCACTTAACCAGCGTTACAGCGGCATAGACACCTGCGACGATCCTCTGGACAGCGTATGCAAAGCCCGCGGATTTGTTTTATCTGGAGGGGGATATGATACAGTAAGAGCGGCCAGAACAGTACTTGACGAGTTCCGGTCGGGGAAGATAGCGCGTGTAACCCTTGAACTTCCAGAAACAGATGAAACACAGCATGAAGAAACCAGATGAACGCCAGAGGTTGTCCAAACTGACAATATATGAAAAAACTTTTTGGGACAAGGGGCAGCAGGTCGCTGGAATGGACGAAGTCGGACGCGGCCCGCTTGCTGGACCGGTGATGGCGGCATGCGTAGTAATGCCTTGCGCCGACCTGATCGAAGGTGTTGACGACTCAAAAAAACTTACCGTAGTTAAACGGGAAGCGTTAAATACATTAATACGTAAAAATGCTATAGCATATGGAATTGGAAAGTCTAACGAACAGGAGATAGATGAATTAAATATTTTAAATGCTACAAAGCTTGCGTTTTCAAGGGCGTATAATAATATGATGCCCAGCTTTATTCCCGATGCTGTGCTCATAGACGCTGTCAAGGGCATAGACGTACCTGTTGAGCAGATAGCTATAATACATGGGGATAAGGTCAGCTATTTAATAGCCGCGGCGTCAATCGTAGCAAAGGTGGAGAGGGATTCGTTTATGATCAAAATGGATGAGCTTTATCCACAATATGGATTTAGCCGAAACAAAGGATACGGGACAAAAGAACATATGGACGCCCTAATCAAATACGGTCCCTGTCCAATACACCGCAAAAGCTTTATTAAGAAAATTATAGGTGACGTGTGATATGAGCCGGTCATCATTAGGAAGGTTCGGAGAAGAAATCGCATTTAAATATCTGTTGAAAAAGGGGTTTGTGCCAAAACAGAGGAATTTTCGCGCCGGCCGCTATGAAATTGATCTCATTATGGAGGATGCGGGCGGATGCGTAGTATTCGTTGAGGTAAAAACCAGAAGAAGCGATAAATTCGGCCTGGGGAGGGAAGCGGTCGGCTGGAGAAAGCAGGCAAATATCATAGCGGCTGCTGAGAATTATATATATATAAATGGCTTATATGAACGAAAGGTTCGATTTGACGTGGTGGAAGTGGATCTGAGAAACAACAAAATAACTCACATCGCAGACGCTTTTGAGACATAATTTAAACAATTCCTTTGCTTAAAGGCAAATATATGCTATTATTACATATATTACGGACAGAATGGAAGTGATAACTTGCGCAAACATGTTGTAGTATTTCTTATCTTTGCTCTTCTGTCGGCGATATTGTTTACAGGTTGCGATACGCTCACAGTAGAAAACCCTGAGATAAAGAACGGGGGATTTGATACTGGGAACGCGAACCTTCCCAACGAATGGTACGCCGATGGCTGGAATACAACCGTGCAGGATTCAGCGGTTGACGTACAATCCGTCGATGGACGGGATTCATGCGCACATATTACCAATTTTATTGCCAATGACTACAGACTGTGCCAATCTGTTCGCGTTAATCCAAATGCGTATTACAGGATTTCCTGCGATGTAAAGACATCGAACGTATCAAGCGGAGCTGGCGCTAATATTTCCATTATTGACTCATCCGCGTCGTCAGCCGCAATAACCGGAACGACACAGTGGCAGCGCATTGAACTTGTTGGAAAGACAGCGTCAGATCAGAAGGAATTGATTGTTGCGGTAAGACTAGGCGGATATGGTATGCTGTCCTTAGGCGAGGCATGGTTTGATAACTTTACGATTGAGGCGCTTGATAAGGCTCCGTCAGGGATAATAGCGGATTTTAAACCCATGGAAACAAAGACGGAGGAAAAAGAACCCGAAAAGGGCGTAGTACCCTATATGGGCGCTATGATACTAGCCGTTCTGCTGTCAGGCATACTATTCATCCTGACCTATAGGTTTATTATAACGCGCCCAACAAAAGGGCTGGAAGTTAATAATACGAGCAAATCGGCCATTATAGCCATTCTCGGGTCGGCATTTGTCCTGAGAGTAATTTTGTCGCTGATATTTGTCGGGCATTCGACCGATATCGCATGCTTTACTTCATGGTCGGATACTCTGGCACGGGTCGGAATGGGCAGCTTCTATACCACGACGAGCTTTTGCGATTATCCTCCCGGATATATGTACATCCTGTGGATTGTGGGCAAGGTCGGCGGTTTGCTTGGCTTGTCAACCGGCTCGCCACTATATATAATTTTGCTTAAGCTCCCGTCAATACTGGCTGATCTTGCGCTTGCCTATATTGTGTACAGGCTTGCGGCTAAGAGGTTTTCAAGAAACGTTACAATAGCTCTTACTGCAATAACGGCCTTAAACCTGGCGTTTGCTTTCATAAGCGGCGGCTGGGGCCAGATTGACCAGCTTTTGGGGATTTCAGTGTTTGCCGCGGCGTACCTGTTTATGACGAACAGACGGGTGGCGGCAGGGGCCGTATACGGGCTGGCGATTTTGCTGAAGCCACAGGCCTTGATGGTTGGCCCTCTTTTTGCCGTAGCCTATGTAGTATATATAATTGACAGCGGCAAGGATTGGAAGCGCTCCCTTGCAAAAACCGCGCTGGCGGTAGTATCCGCGGTTGCGCTGATTTTTGCCGCAACGCTTCCTTTCAAGGGAAACCAGGACCTGTTTTGGTTTCTGGACAAGTATGTAAACACGGCTACCTCGTATGGATATGCCAGCGTAGAAGCGTTTAACCTGTTCTCCCTGTTCGGCGGCAACTGGGCTAAAATTGATAACACCTTCCTTTTGTTCTCATATGGTACATGGGGAACGATATTTATAGCCCTTTCATGCCTTTACAGCGCGTTTCTATATATTAAAGGGAGAAAGAGCAATCAGTATTGCCTTGTCCTATGCGCCGCTCTCCTGTTCGCGGCCCTGTTTACCACAGGACATTACATGCACGAGCGGTACCTTTTCCCAGCGCTGTCGCTGCTAATAATTGCTTTTGTAATGTATAACGATAAGCGGCTTTTGGTCGCGTTTGGATGGTTCAGCGCAGGGCTTCTTTTCAATGCGCTGGCCGCATTCGTTATTATCGATAACCAGCAGGCAAGAGGCCTTACCTATGATATCATGACCGGAGTTGGCTCCTTTATGAACGTCGCCACTTTTGCGTACTTTGCATACGTGTGCACGGACATCATGGTTAGAAAGAGGTTTAAGTCCGCAATATCCATAAAAAAGGATAAGGATAAAAAAAAAGTCAAAAGGATAGAGGAAAACTTAAAAAACGAGGATGAAATAAACGAAACCAAGGTCCTTCCGGAGCCAACTGACAATAAACTGAGGCTGACAAAGCGGGACAAGCTGTTTTGTATAGGGCTTACAGCGGTATACGCGGTTGTTGCGTTATTGAACCTTGGGTCGCTGCAGGCGCCGGAAACCGAATGGAAGGCGGTGACCGGCGACAGCGCGGTCATCACCTTCAGCGGGGCGGCTCCGGCCATTGGGGAGATAAGGGTGTTCGGCGGGCTTTACGAAGGCGAGTTCAAGCTGGAATCCCCTGATGGGAGCTATTCCGTAACCTTTGAACAGGAAAACGGGGACATGTACCGCTGGGAAAGCGTGGGAAAGCCCAACAGGGTGATTGACAGCCTGACGCTTACGGTTACGTCGGGAAAGATATGGCTAAACGAAATCGCGTTCTTTGACAGCAACGGGGTATATATCCCGTTTACTGTGAGTGCGAACGCTCACGCGCTGGGGGACGAGCCGGACCAGGTGCCGGAGGTACCGTCATATCTAAACGGAATGTACTTTGACGAGCTGTACCATGGCAGGACTGCGTACGAGCATCTGAACGGGATAAGCCCGTATGAAAACTCACACCCGCCGCTGGGAAAGGTAATAATATCGATAGGCATTGCGGTATTCGGCATGAACACGATAGGATGGCGAATAATGGGCGTGCTGTTTGGCATAGGCATGGTGCCGATCATGTATGTGTTTGGGAAGCGGCTGTTCAAGAGGTCGGAGTTTGCGCTGCTGGCAGCTGGTTTATTTACGTTTGATTTCATGCACTTTACACAGACGAGAATAGCTACGATAGATACGTACGGGGTATTCTTCATACTGCTGATGTTCTACTATATGTACCAGTATTACTGCATGAACTTCCACGTAGACGGGCTGAAGAAGACGCTGAAGCCGCTTGCGCTTGCGGGGCTGTTCTTTGGGCTGGGAGCGGCGAGCAAATGGATATGCTTCTATGCGGGAGCGGGTCTGGCGATAATACTGTTTACGTCGCTTGTAAAGCGGTATACGGAGTACAAGCAGTGCATGGATCACGGAACGGCGAAGGAAAGGGAAGCGGTACAGGGGTATTGGAAAAAGACGTGGCTTACGCTGGGCTGGTGCTGTGTATTCTACATAGCGGTACCGGCGGTAATATACCTGGCGTCATATATACCTTACCTGGTGTGCGAGAACCCGTATACGGTGCTTGGAGAAAGGCGCAGCGTATGGTACCTGCAGGAGTTCATGTATGATTATCACAGCGGCCTCACCGAAACGCACGGCTACGCGTCGCCCTGGTACGCCTGGCCGTTTGCGGTACGCCCTGTATTATACTATGTAAAGTACTTTGCTTCTGGAATGAAGGGTACCATATCGGCGTTTGGCAACCCCGCCGTGTGGTGGATATGCAGCATATTGACTATTGCGTTTATAGTAATGCTTATTATGAACAAGTTTAAGGGCAAAAAGGGTACCTTTATAACAACTGTTGGGATAGGAGCAAACTTCCTTCCCTGGGTGCTCATAACCAGATGTACGTTTGCGTACCACTTCTTTGCGACGGTTCCCTTCATAATATTTGCAGCCGTGTATGTGCTGAAATATTTTGAGGACCGAAACCCGAAGCTTGCTCCGATTAAGTGGATATGGCTGTGCGCGGCTGTAGTGCTGTTTGCAATGTTCTATCCGGTTATATCCGGCGTTCCAGTGTCATCGGACTATATAAAATGGCTTATGTGGCTGCCGGGATGGGCATTTTTAGGATGATTTAGAGGTATATATGGAAGTAAAAAGCAAAAAGAATCTTATACAGTTTATAAAGTTTGCTCTTGTAGGCATAATGAATACCGTTATCGATTTTGGGGTATACACGGTTCTTGTATCGTTTACAGGCGTTCATTACGCCATAGCGCAGGCAATCTCCTATACCTGCGGGCTTCTTAACAGCTATCTGTTTAATACGCTGTGGACGTTCAGGGAGGAGCGCCAGCGCACCGCGAGGGAGTTTCTGCTGTTTGTCGCAGTAAACATAGCTACGCTGCTTGTTTCCATTGGCATTCTCTATGTGTTCAGAAACTTTATATTCCCCGAAGGGAACGCTGTAACCGACTGGATGGTAAACGGTTTCCTAGGTGGTTTCATTACTACGGAGAGCAAGGCCATTGAAATTTTAAGCAAGCTTATAGCCACGCCGATTACAATTATATTAAATTTTCTTGGGAACAAGATCTTTGTATTTTGTAAAGGCTCCGGAAAGAATTGATGCCGCGGAACTATAGAACTTAACGCAGTCAGTTTCATGACTTATACCTGTAGCATTGGCCTCATGGTTAGCAAGAACCGTGGGGCCCGCTTTTTTAATCTAAAATAGGTTTTTTTATCATTGAATCAATATTTTTAAGGTCTGAAAATGGAAAACCGCACGCCCTTATTCACTTATCCAAAAAACCGCTTGCAAGTTTAACCTTAATTGGATTATCATTTAAAGGAGTTCTCTGGATGTACTTAAGCTGTTGGCAGCTTACATTGTATGGATTGTTTAATGCAATACGACGAGTTATACATACTGGAATGTGATTTGTACTTGAGCCAATAACCTAATAAGACTTTGTTCTAAATTAAGATGATAAAAACCTTGCTGGCTCACAATATGGAAACCATTAATAAATTTTACGGACATTTTTATCAGTCACTTAATTAATAGAACGTTTTTCAGTGTTATTCAGGTGACTGCATAACCGCGTTTGCCTTTTATCATAACCGCGGATGTTAAGAACTCAAACTAGATAAGCATAGATAAAATTCATGAAACTGTCAATGGGGTGGTGTAAGGATGTTAGGAAGCGTTTTAAGTTATGGACTTAATGGTATAAAGGGATATCCGGTAAATGTGGAGGTCAACTCATCGGACGGAATGCCTGCATATGAAACGGTAGGCCTTCCCGATATGGCCGTAAGGGAATCCAAGGAGCGGGTACGCTCTGCTATAGCAAACTCTGGTTTTCCCCCTGTTACGGGACGTATCACGGTTAATTTAGCTCCAGCTGATACGAAAAAGATCGGTTCGATATACGATCTGCCAATAGCTCTCGGCATTTTGGCTGCGCAGGGCTTAATAGACAATATAAAGCTGCAGGATCATATGGTTGCGGGGGAGCTGGCACTCAGCGGGGAGGTGCGGGGTATATGCGGCGTTTTACCCATGGTTATAGACGCATTCTCAAAAGGAATTAAAAATATGGTTCTTCCAAAGGCTAACGCGTCAGAGGCGTCATATATAGCCGGTACAAAAATAATAGCTGTTGATTCCTTGAACGACGCTGTAGGTTACCTGCGCGGCGAAAAGCACATAAGTCCGTATATTCCTAAGGTTTGGAATGCACAGATGTGCAAATACAAAGTTGATTTTTCGGAAATCAAAGGGCAGCATGGAGCAAAGCGGGCGGCGGAGATTGCAGCTGCCGGCGGGCATAACCTGCTGCTTATCGGCTCGCCTGGTTCAGGTAAAACGATGATAGCAAAGCGAATGCCCACAATACTTCCAAGCCTTACGTTTGAAGAGGCCTTGGAGATAACGAAGATTCACTCGGTAGTGGAATTGATCGACAATGAAATGGGATTAACCACGCAGCGGCCATTCCGGTCTCCGCATCACTCCGCGTCTACGGTGTCGCTTGTCGGCGGGGGACAAAACGCTATGCCGGGGGAGATCAGCCTTGCGCACAGGGGTGTTCTGTTTATGGACGAATTCCCAGAGTTTCGCAAAGACGTCCTGGAGGCATTGCGCCAACCGCTTGAGGATGGCGAAATCAAAATTTCGCGCGCAGCGGCCAAATCCACATATCCGGCCGACTTTATGCTGATTGCCGCTATGAATCCATGTCCGTGCGGATATTACGGTTCGAGGACAAAAAAATGCAGGTGTACGCCTTATCAAATACAGCGTTACCAGCAGAGAATAAGCGGCCCAATGCTTGACAGAATAGATATGCATGTCGAGATGTCCGATGTTGGGTATAAGGAGCTATCCTCCAGCGACGAGGGCGAGATATCGACTGAAATACGGATAAGAGTTAATCAGGCACGCGAAGTTCAACGCCAGCGATATAAGGGAGAGAACATTATTTGCAACTCACAGCTCAATGATAGGAATCTTATAAAATATTGCCGTCTCGACGCTTCATCGGCAAAAATTATTGAAGCGGCTATGAATAGGATGAATCTAACCGCAAGGGCATATGTCCGTCTTTTAAAGGTCGCCAGGACCATAGCCGACCTGGCTGGTTCGGATGCTATCGGCGCTGATCATATTTCAGAAGCAATTCAATATAGGAGCATTGAAGGAAAGTACTGGCGTTAAGTAAGATGGAATATGGCGGCCACAGCAGAAGTTAGAAATATATCAGTCGTCAATAGCACCCATCATGCAAAGCGAATGGACGCTAAAAAATGCTTTGCCGCTTACATTGACACAGGAGGAAAAACAGAATGAAACTATACAGCAAAGAGGAAAGGTATTGGATATGGCTAAATAAGATGTTGGGTTCGGGATATGCCAGGTTTCACAACATCGCGCAGGAATACGGCGGACCAGAAGGGGTTTTCGATGCTGCTAAATGCGGCAAGCTTACTATAAAATCCCCACTTAACGAAGGAAATGTAAGATTCATACAGAAGAACGCATCGGAAGGGTTTATCGACGACTATTTGGATGGCCTTAACAATAGCGGCATAGGAGTTACTACCCCTATAAGTGAAGATTATCCGTATTTGCTGTCCGAAATCTACGATCCTCCCACAGTATTGTTTTATAGGGGAACCGTTAAGCGGGAACTAACCCTGCCTATAGCTGTTATCGGCGCTCGAAAGTGTACCGAATACGGGAGGCGCGTTGCGTTCACGCTTTCAAGGCAGCTATCGGATCAGGGCGTATGCGTAATATCTGGACTGGCATATGGGATAGACGGCGAGTCTTCAAGAGGCGCTCTTGCCAGCATAAAAAGCGATTATCCAACGGTCGCGGTGCTTGGAACCGGCGTCGATGTTGTTTATCCAAATCAAAACAGGCCGATATACGATGCAATAGTAGAGCGTGGGGCGGTGGTGTCCGAGTTTGCTCCCGGCACACAGGCCATACCTGGTAATTTTCCAAGGAGGAACAGAGTAATAAGCGGGCTGTCAAAGGGGATATTGGTTGTGGAAGCAAGGGAGAAGAGCGGTACGCTCATAACCGTAAACCACGCATTGGATCAGGGAAGGGATATTTTCAGCGTGCCTGGAAGGATAACGGATGCATCGTGCAGGGGAACAAATAATTTGATCAGGCGGGCGATGGCCAAGCCTGTATTTGGAATAAATGATATACTAGAAGAATACGGTATCTCATTATCCGATAAACCTGACGCAAGGCCATCAAGGGATATCAGACAGACGCTTGACGGAGAGCGCGCTGTAATATATGATTTACTTAAAGATGGTGATAAAACCTTTGACGAGTTGTGTGAATCAATGTCAATAGAGGCGGGAGCGCTTAATACCATCTTGACAGAATTGGAGTTTTCAAGAATAATAATTCAGACCCCAGGAAGGGTATTTAGTATTAGGTAGGTCGGTTTAACGGCCTAATCGCCGATTCGGAGGTAGTTTAATGTCAAAACTTGTTATTGTGGAATCGCCCACAAAGGCAAAGACCATAGGAAAATTTCTAGGCAATGGCTACAAGGTGGTTGCCTCTAACGGACATGTGCGCGATCTGCCCAAAAGTCAGCTTGGCGTGGATGTAGAACACGACTTTGCGCCCAAATATATTACCTTAAGAGGACGCGGCGACGTACTTGACAAGATCAGAAAGGAAGCAAAATCAGCGGATAAAATATATCTTGCAACGGACCCCGATAGGGAGGGCGAGGCTATATCATGGCACCTCGCCCATGTTTTGAAGCTGGACGAGGAGTCTGAATGCAGAATCGTATTTAACGAAATAACCTCAAATGCGGTGAAGCGGTCGATAACCGCCCCGCGGCCAATAGACATAAACCTTGTGGATGCCCAGCAGGCCCGCAGGGTATTAGACAGGCTTGTAGGTTATAAAATAAGCCCGGTCCTATGGGCTAAGGTGAGAAGAGGCCTATCGGCTGGACGCGTACAATCGGTTGCAACCAGAATTCTGTGCGAGCGGGAACAGGAGATATTGGACTTCATACCCCAGGAGTATTGGACTATAACGGCCTTTCTTAAGGATCCGAAGCGCAAGAAGCTGATTGAAAGCAAATTTTATGGCTACAACGGCAAGAGAACTGAAATAAAGAATCAGGAAGAAGCCATGAAGGTGGTCGAGCTTTCAAAGGGAAATGATTTCACTGTAAGCGACGTGAAAAAGGCGGAGAAGCTGCGTCATGCGCCCCCGCCCTTCACGACCAGCAGCATGCAGCAGGAAGCGTCAAGAAAACTTGGATTTACAACGCAGCACACAATGCTTGTGGCTCAGCAGCTTTACGAGGGCATTGACGTTCAGGGTCAGGGCGCTACAGGACTTATAACCTATATTCGAACCGACTCGGTAAGGATATCAAAGGAAGCGCAGGAAGAGGCTCTAAAATATATAGCTTCTGCATACGGAAATCCATATGTACCGGCTACCCCGAATTTTTACAAGGGGAGATCCAGCGCACAGGATGCGCATGAGGCGATAAGGCCCGCGAATTTGAAGCTTACGCCTCAGATGATAAAGGGGTCGCTTTCAGCTCCTCAATATAAACTCTATAAATTGATATTTGAGCGATTTGTAGCAAGCCAAATGGCAGAACAGCGCGTTGAAAACTGCACCGTTACCTTTGATGTCAACGGATGTACGTACAAGTCTAACGGAACAAAAGTCCTATTCAATGGCTATACGGCCGTATATACCGAGGGCAAGGACGAAGTGGAACAAAAAGAGATTGTGCTTCCGGAGCTAAGCGTGGGCAGCGCATTCACTCCAGACAGAATCGAGCCGGAACAGAAATTTACTTCTCCGCCTCCGCGCTATACCGAAGCTTCGTTGGTAAAGCTGCTGGAGGAGAAGGGCATCGGTAGGCCAAGCACCTTCTCACCAACTATTTCGACAATTATTGCAAGGGGTTATGTATGCCGTGAGAAGAAACAGCTGATCCCCACTGAACTCGGGTTTGTCGTAACTCAGCTCATGAAGGAGCATTTCGGCGACATTGTCGATATGCAGTTTACAGCCGACATGGAGGAAAAGCTGGATAGGGTCGAGGAAGGCGAGCAGCAGTGGACGCAGATAGTAAAGGATTTTTATGATCCGTTTATACTCACAGTGGAGCGCGCTTCCGAGACTATAGAGAAGGTTAAGATACCCGACGAGCCATCGGATATTCCCTGCGATAAGTGCGGCGCAATGATGGTGTATAAGATGGGAAGGTACGGCAGGTTTCTGGCCTGCCCCAACTATCCCGAGTGCAAGAATACAAAACCGATAATTGAAAGGATAGACGTGCCGTGCCCTAAATGCGGGGCGTCGCTCATCAAGCGCAAGTCCAAGCGCGGAAAGGTGTTTTACGGATGCGAGAAGTATCCTGAATGTGATTTTGTCGCATGGGATAAACCTGTAAATAAGAAGTGTACAAAATGCGGTTCTATAATGGTGAGCCGTTTTGGCAAAAATTTCTGTTCAAACAAGGATTGCGAAAATTCGGCTGCGCACAAGCGTTCCGCAAAACAGGATGAGCAAACGCAAAAGGGTGGCTCCAATGAATGATGTCGCGGTTGTAGGGGCCGGCCTTGCCGGCTGCGAGGCTGCCTACCAGCTTGCGGAGAGGGGCGTCGGCGTAACTCTATACGATATGAAGCCTTCCAAGCTGTTGGCCGCATACGAATCGGCAGATTTCGCCGAGCTTGTGTGCTCAAACTCATTGAGGTCCGATCGGCTGCAAAATGCGGCAGGGCTTTTGAAGGAGGAGCTTCGAAGGCTCGGGTCCATGATTATACAAGCCGCGGATGAGAACCGTGTGCCGGCGGGAGGCGCTTTGGCTGTTGACAGAGTGGGCTTTTCAAGGGATGTTACCCGACTTGTACGCAGCCATCCCCTCATTACCGTCGTTGAGGAGGAGGTAAGGGAGATTCCGGAATGCGCGTCAATTATCGCAACCGGACCGCTTACCGATGGAGCGTTAATGGACAGCATTGAGAGTCTTTTAGGCGAAAGCATGCATTTTTTTGACGCTGCAGCGCCGATTGTAACTTATGATTCCCTGAATATGGACAAGGTCTTTATGGCCTCAAGATATGGAAGAGGAAGCGATTATCTCAACTGTCCCATGAATAAAGAGGAGTATTTTAGCTTTGTGGAGGCGCTTAAGGCGGCGGACACGGCAGTATTAAGGGAATTTGAGGACACAAAGGTGTTTGAAGGCTGCATGCCTGTTGAGGTGATGGCCAAGCGCGGCGACATGACGCTGGCGTTCGGACCGCTCAAGCCGGTTGGTTTAATGGATGAACGAAGAACTGAAAAACCGTTTGCAGTCGTTCAGCTGCGCAGGGATGATGCTGACGGACGCCTGTACAATATGGTCGGATTTCAGACGAACTTAAAATTTGGGGAACAGAAAAGGGTCTTTTCAATGATACCAGGCCTTGAAAATGTGGAATTTGTGCGTTATGGAGTAATGCATAGAAACTCATATCTGAATTCACCGGCAAAGCTTGGAATTGACTATTGTTATAATAATTCAAACATCTATTTTGCCGGACAGATTACAGGCGTGGAAGGGTATGTTGAAAGCATTGCCAGCGGATATACGGCGGGTTTGAACCTAGCAAGAAGATGTCAGGGCAAACCTGCTATAGATTTTACCAAAAAAACGGCTATAGGCGCCCTTTCGCACTATATTTCCGAGTATTCCGGAGATGATTTTCAGCCAATGAACATAAACTTTGGTATAATAGAGGGAGTACAAGCCCGAATTAGGAATAAACAGGAACGGTACGCTGCGGTTTCCGCAAGAGCTCTTTCTGTTATCGATGATATAATTGCAAACGTTTTGTAAACAAATGCAATTATATATGTTTTAATGAATACAATGTGCTATTATCCATCAATAATGTATAAAGAGGTTAAATATGAAGTTTGAGGGGACAACGATCGTTGCTGTAAAGCGATACGGCAAGTGCGCAATCGCAGGCGACGGACAGGTAACGTTTGGGGAAAATACCATAATGAAGCATACGGCAAAGAAGGTAAGACGGGTATACCATAACAATGTGGCCGTAGGTTTCGCAGGCTCCGTGGCGGATGCGTTTTCATTATGTGAGCGTTTTGAAGCCAAACTGGAACAATACAATGGAAACCTGAAGCGAGCCGCAGTTTCACTTGCCCAGGAATGGAGGAGCGACAAGGCGCTTAGGCAGCTGCAGGCCCTTTTGATAGCGGCGGATGCTGACGACCTTCTCATAATCTCCGGAACAGGTGAGGTTATAGATCCGGACGATGATATCGCTACGATAGGCTCCGGAGGAATGTACGCGCTTGCCGCCGCAAAGGCGTTAAAACAGAATACGGAACTGAGCGCTAGGGAAATCGCGACGAAATCCATAGCCATAGCATCAGAGATCTGCGTTTATACGAACAACAACATCACCGTTGAGGAGGTATGAACATGTTGACCCCTAAAGAAATTGTAGACGCTCTGGACAGGCATATAGTTGGGCAGGATAGCGCGAAACGCGCCGTAGCAATAGCTCTTAGGAACCGTTACAGACGCAGCAGGCTCTCAGCCGAGCTTCGTGAGGATATAACGCCAAAAAATATAATAATGGTAGGCCCAACCGGCGTTGGAAAAACTGAGATAGCGCGAAGGCTTGCCAAGCTTGTGGACGCGCCGCTCGTTAAGGTTGAGGCCACCAAATTTACCGAGGTGGGATATGTCGGACGCGACGTTGATTCAATGATAAGGGATTTGGTAGAGGCTTCGATAAGACTGTGCAAACAACGCAAACAGGCCGAGGTTAGAATTTTGGCCGAGACGTCTGCAGAGCAGAGACTTATAGACCTTTTAACCCATTCAAAATCCGAACGCAGAGCGCCCGTTAAAAATCCTTTGCAGATGTTGCTTTCAGCTGGAACTAATGAGCCTGAGAGCGCGCCTGGTGATCAGGGCGAAGAGCAGGCCAAGGCACATTCCAAGCGTGAAGCCGTAGCTGATGAACTTAGGGCCGGTCTTAGGGAAGAGGATATCGTAGAGATAGAGGTAGACCAGGCCTTGCCTCAAAACGACGCGATGTACGCCATTGGCGTGGACATAAACCTTAATGAGATGTTTGACGGGATTATACCAAGGCGAAAAAAGCTGCGAAAGCTGACAGTGAAAGAGGCGCGCCGAATTATAACCCAGGAGGAATCCGATAAGCTGATCGATATGGATGAAGTTATACGGGAGGCAGTAGAAAAGGCTGAGCAGGATGGCATAATATTTATTGATGAAATAGACAAGATTATTGGAACGCATTCCACATCGGGACCGGATGTTTCGCGCGAAGGTGTGCAGCGGGACATACTTCCAATAGTGGAGGGCAGCACCGTTTCAACAAAATATGGTTCAGTAAAAACAGATCATATTTTGTTTATTGCCGCCGGCGCGTTTCATGTATCGAAGATATCCGACATGATACCGGAGCTGCAGGGACGTTTTCCAATAAAGGTAGAGCTTTCTCCTTTAACAGCCGATGATTTTAAACGTATACTTACGCAGCCTGAGAATTCGATTATAAAGCAGTATACCGCGCTTCTTGAGGCGGACAGCGTTGCTTTGAGCTTTACTGACGATGCCTTAACAGAGATAGCCAAACACGCATATACTGTAAACGAGACGACGGAGAATATTGGCGCGAGGCGCTTGCACACCGTTATGGAACATCTGTTAGATGATATATCATTTAATGCGAATGGCAATCATCCGCTTGTTGAAGTTGTAATTGATGAAAGCTATGTAAACGAGCGGTTGAAATATACGGATAATGAAGGGGATCTTAAAAAGTTCATTATCTAATTAAAAGGATTTTTACTATGCAACACGAATTAAAAGCCGCAATAGCGCTGATAACGGTCTGCTTGCTTTTAGCGGGCTGCAGCGCTGCGCAAAGGGAGCCTGCCACCATTGAGGTGGAGCTGTCAACGCCGGAGCCTACAATACAGCCACCGGAACCGACGCCGACAACTGTACAGCCTCAGGCAAGCGCATCCCCTGCTTACAGCGCTGGGCCGGATACCGTTGCCCAAACCGCACCAGCCCCTACGCCTGAACCCACCCCAACATATATTGTTAAGGATATGCGGCCGCTTGCGGCATATGTAAGAGGGAACGGAATAAATATGAGGGAAGGTCCGGATCTATCATTCGACATAATCGGAAATTATCTGTTGAACCAAAAGGCTGTCGTCGACGGGGAATGCGGGGAGTGGTACAGGGTTAAAATCGAATCAAAAAAAGGGTTCATGCATAAGGACTTTATAGCCCTTGGCGACCCTCCAAAACCAACGCCTACACAGAAGCCTAGACCAACGAGTACACCTAAGCCTACAAGCAGCCCTGATAGGTTTTCTGAAAAAGAGGTGTATTTGGCAGCTCAGCTGGCGCATTTAGAAAACAGGGGCGGCAGTCTGAAGGGCTATAAAGCGGTGATAAGCGTGGTGCTTAACAGATTGAGCCATATACATTTTCCCGATACGATAAGAGGGGTTATTTATCAGAACAACCAGTTCACCGTAGTTGACAGTATTCCCGGGACCACGCCCTGCAATAACGCCTTGAAAGCGGCAAGAGAGGTTCTTAACGGCAGCGGGAGCACCCTTCCAAGCGACGTTGTGTTTTTCAGGGTGGCTTCACTTGGCACAGATTGGGGAAACGACAAAAAATACTATTGCACTATTGACAACAACGCCTATTTCAGGTGGATTGGTTAGCTGTTGTAAATGATGGGAGAAAGTGGGCCTTTGAGCTTGGCTCGGAGGCCCGTTTCCTTGCTCTTTAGGTAATTTATAAGACGCGCCCATGCGAGGCTAGAAGCTCGTTAACTATTAGTATTTATTTAACATTAGCGCCCCGACGGATCGATTTAATGGTTGGAAATATATTGGCATTAAACTCCTGAACATCCATTACGCATACATATCTTGAAATTAACATTAACTTTCAAGGGAATAAAAAGAAAATGGCGGTATTACTTTTGTTAAAAGATGAACACAATAATACCGTTATCATTTTGAGAGGTGGTGTTTTCTTGAAAGCTGTCATTATGGCGGGCGGCGAAGGCAGCAGGCTTCGCCCGATTACTTGCACCATGCCAAAGCCTATGGTGCCGTTATTAAACAAACCTGTTATAGACTATTGTGTGGAACTTTTAAAACGTCATGGCATAGAGGATATCTCGGTCACGCTTCACTATTTGCCAAACGCAATTAAGGATCATCTGGGCGACGGTAAGGATAAAAACGTACAGATATCCTATTCGCTTGAGGAAAGCCCTCTGGGGACGGCGGGGAGCGTAAAAATGGCTCTTGGGGATTGCAGGGACAGCGTGCTTGTAATAAGCGGAGACGCTATCACAGATATAGATCTGAGCAAAGCCATCGCAAGGCATAAAAGCGTGGGGGCGGCGGCTACAATAATATTAAAGCAGGTTGCGCTTCCGTTGGAGTACGGGGTTGCTATAATGGATGATCAAGGACATATTACCAGATTCCTTGAAAAACCCCAGCTTAGCGAGGTGTTCAGCGATTTAGCGAATACGGGCATCTACATATTGGAGCCGGAGGTTATAAATCTCATACCGGATGGCGTTCAGTATGACTTTAGCAAGGATTTGTTTCCAAAGTTGTTTGAAAAAGGCATAACAGTACATGGTTATGTCGCTGAAGGTTATTGGTGCGATATAGGCGATATCCGGCAGTATATGCAGGCGCAGAGGGACATGCTTGACGGAAAATGTACGTTTGAAACCATAGCTCACAGAAATGATGGGGTGTTCATAGAACCAAAGGCAGGAATATCGCCCAATACGATAATAAACGGTCCATGCTATATATCATCCAACGCGGAAATTGGCGAGAACACGTGCATCGGCGCATATTCGGTGATCTGCAGCGGCGTAAAGATAAGCAGGGATTGCAGCATAAAGCGATCGATCTTGATGGACGGAGCCAGGCTAAGGAACAATATTGAACTGCGGGGCGCCGTTGTCTGCCAAAACGCCCATATCAGTGAAGGGTCATCAATATTTGAAAATGCGGTTATTGGCAATAAAACCTATGTTGGCCATAACTGCACCGTAAGCCCAGGGGTGCTGATCTGGCCCCAGAAGCAGGTGGAGGATGGCGTAAGGTGCGAAGAGAATATAGTATGGGGGCAAAGCAAACAGCTGCAATTTACCGATTGTGGCATTAATGGATACTCGGACGGAAATCTGTCGCCGGAGGCAGTGGTCAGGCTAAGCTCAGCATATGGAAAGATGCTTGGCCCGCTCTCTGGCGCTGCTGTAGCCACAGACGGAAGCATAGCCGCGGTTATGCTCAAACAGGCCGCCATTTCAGGGCTTATGTCGCAAGGGGTAGACGTATATGATCTCTCAAGTTCAGCATACTCCGCAATGGGCTTTGCAGTAAGGCGCATGGGAATAAACGGAGGCATATATATTGACGGTGAACCCATGAGAGATCACCGCGCTAGGATACGCGTGTGCGATAACCAGGGTGTGCTTATTGACGCAGGCAAGAGACGAAAATTGAATTTTTTATGCGAGCAGGGGGAAATACTGCCGCTTACTGAAGCTGAAATAGGCTTGGTAAGAAACCTGAACGGCATGAACGATGTATATGAGGCTGAGTTATGGTCGCAGATGGCACATGACAAAATTAAGGAAAATCCGCCCCGTGTACTGCTAAACGCACCCAAAAAAGCAGCGGATATAATATCAACTCTCCTGATAAAATGCGGATGTACGGTCATGACGAGCGATTCTGAAAACCCACAGTCAATTTATGAGCTAATGTCGGTACATCGTGCCGACCTATGGATATATATTGATAACGCCGATAATTTAAACCTGCTTTTGCCCGAGAGCGACATGGCGCGTCAAGATGAGCTAAACGCCGCCTTTGCATTAAACAGAATAGAACAGGACGGCGCTACGAGCTTTATAATGCCGTTCAGCATGCCTGTTCCATATATAGAGTTCCTGCGCGAAAAGGGCGCGGCCGTAGTGCTTGCGCATGACGCGTCTGAACGTCGTAAGCGGTCGCACCTCAAAGATAATAAACCTATGAACGAATTCTTTGAACCGGAAGCGGCGGCTATTAAAGCGTGTGAGCTGTGGTCACAAGGGCGGCTCAAATCCCTGCTGGACGCCCTGCCTAAAGCCTACACCAAAGAGACCAGCATCGGCTGTTCATGGAAGGATGTAGGCCGCGTGCTGAGAAGCCTCGTCGACACAGAGCACGGGGCCTCCATAGAGACTGTAGACGGCGTAAAAATAAGAAGCGACACAGGATGGGTGATTGTTAAGCCGAACGATGAATTCGCGGCCTGCCGGCTTATATGCGGCAGCTATAACCAGGAGTATGCGGATGAGCTTTGCGACATATATTCCAGCCGGCTCAAACGCATGGTGAAGCAGGGCAAAAAACAACAGTAACTTTAAGTTCAGGGGATGTAAGGAGCGCATCCCCTGAACTGTATTTATTGCAAGCTGCAGATATATGTGATAGCATTGATAATAAACTCTTACGGATACGGAGAAAATGCCCAATGCTAAACGTAGTACTGGTAGAACCCGAAATTCCCCAAAACACCGGAAACATATCAAGAACCTGCGCAGTTACAAATACAGCGCTGCACTTGATACGGCCGTTGGGCTTTGAAATCTCCGACCGTACGCTCAGGCGTGCAGGGCTTGATTATTGGAAGGACCTTGCCATAAGCTATTACGACAGCTTCGAAGAGCTTGAAGCAAAGAATCCCAGAGCAAGGTTTTTTCTCTCAACCACCCATTCCTCAAGAAATTACTGCGACGCTTCATATATGGATGGAGACTATCTTGTTTTTGGAAAGGAAACCGCTGGACTGGGCGAAAAACTGTTGAGCAGGAGGCGCGATGACGCCATAAGGATACCTATGATGCCGAATCAGCGGTCGCTGAACCTATCAAACGCGGTTGCAATAGTCCTGTACGAGGCATTGAGGCAGCTAGGATTTCCAAAGTTTTGTTGAAACATCCAATATATTTGAAAATATGGGGGTTTATGCTTGACACTGGCATTTGAGCTGGATTAAAATATAAGGTGTGCTTTGGAATGGTAGATGTAGTGCCCCACTAGCCCCGGAAGCAGTGCAGCATACATGGCCAAGCCGCAAGATAACACAAATTTATGGAGGATAGCCATGAAGACATATATGGCAAAGGGTGAAACCGTAGAGCGTAAATGGTACGTTGTGGACGCTGACGGTATGGTATTAGGCCGTCTAGCGTCACAGGTTGCAACCATACTTCGCGGAAAGCATAAGCCGATATATACGCCGCATGTAGATACGGGCGATTTTGTAATAATTATCAACGCAGACAAAGTGGTGCTTACAGGACGAAAGCTTGACCAGAAAAAGTATTACCACCACAGCGGTTATCCGGGCGGAATTAAGGAAACCAGCTATCGTACGCTTCTTCAGAAAAAGCCGGAGTTCGCAGTGTATGAAGCGGTGCGGCTCATGCTGCCAAAAGGACCGCTTGGACGCCAGATGTTGAAGAAGCTTCGGGTATACCGTGGCGATGACCACAAGCATGTAGCGCAGCAGCCAGAAACGCTAGTGCTTAAATCAAGGTAATGGAGGGACGAATTATGAAGACAACAGCGCAGTATCTTGGTACTGGAAGACGCAAAAAATCGGTTGCCCGCGTCCGCCTATTACCGGGGAGCGGAAATATAACGATAAATAAGCGCGACCTTGAAGATTATTTTGGGCTTGAGACTCTAAAGATGATCGTAAGGGCACCGATGACGCTTACAGGAACTTTATCAAAGTACGACGTCTATGTAAACGTATATGGCGGCGGAACTACCGGCCAGGCAGGCGCCATACGCCATGGCATCTCACGCGCGCTTATAGTGGCCGACCCCAATCTCAGGGCCGCTCTTAAGCAGGCAGGCTATCTCACGCGCGATCCGCGCATGAAGGAAAGGAAAAAGTACGGCCTCAAAGCCGCGCGCCGGGCTCCTCAGTTCTCGAAGCGCTAAAAAAGGATACGACTGCCCTATAGCTGTTTATAACTCCGCAGGGAAGTTTTCTTGCGGAGTTTTGTTAATTTTGATTAATGGTTGCTTTAACGTGTAACATTTTATACACCCGAGCGCTGGAGATAAAGGGGAAATGAAATAAAAATGGACTATATTATCGCGGAGGCTACGAGCCTGGATCAAGTTACGGATTCACACGGCAATAAGCTTTATCAGGCCAGGGAACTTACGTCAGCATCATATAAGTTCTCGGCAATTACTAAAATACTGGAAAGTAACCCGGTGTCATACTTCCTTAAAATGGGAAGGCTGCTTGCAAATTATTTGAACAGCAACTATCCACTGGTATTTGTCACAGACTGGTCCGATCCTACAGAGCTCACGGGTCTCAGGCTTGAAACGGAGGACGGGTTTAAGGATTATCCCGATCTATGCTTCATTGGCTTTTATACTGATTGGGATGCTATCGAACGATCGGGCATTGAGAGGATCTTCGCTCATGAGTTTTCACATGTCTGGCTTAACTGGATGGGGTATGATCTAAGCCGTTCATTGTCCAATAAATTTCATACCTGCACGGCGATAACGGATCCCTATATGGCATTTTTTGAAGGGTTTGCTGAGCATCTTGAGATAGTAACCAGGGATATGTCCGGGTATACGCAAAATGGGCTATGGGACTATGCGTATGACGTTAACGCCTGGCTTTGCGCCCGGGACACTCAATTAAGATATCATGGCGTTATAAACGATAGATTTGTCTATAATACTGCCTTACCCTTTATCGACGATTACGACACATACGCTGGGTTGCACATGGCTCATATTACTTCTTCCGCTTTCATGCCTGAAAGGATAAAGAACGCGAACCAGCTTTTAGCCTCAGAAGGAGCGGTAGCCTCAATATTTTACCATATTTACATTAATGACGTATTTAAAAACAGATATAGCGATAAAGCCTTTTATTCTTCCTTTGGCATGGACAGGGATAGCGTTGATCCTGTACAAAACCTTTACCTAAAGATTCTTTATGTTATGACAAGGCTTGACATGTCAAAACCCACACTGCTTACAGATTTTATAAAGGCTTATGGCGACAATTTCCCGGATGAAAAGAAAGAGCTGTATTCATTATTTGTAAGGCTAACTTATTTTTCTACTGTAAGCGACGACGCAAGACATGTATTTGAAAGATTGTACCGTATCGGACGAAATGGGGAGGTTGAACCATTCCGAACCGCGCTAAGGGAAAGTTCGGAATTGAAGACGCGCCTTATTGAACAGCTCTTATCGGGGGAAGTATCCCTTGAGGCGGCCGTACGCCCGGATATATGGATTGACGGGGATGAATATATAGCTCCCACGCCTTGGAATCCTGAGATCAAGGTTCGCTATAAATTTTGTGCGAACTCGGCAACGGCCGTAGATTTTCTTTCCATGAGCGGAATGACGGTAAAGCGGGCCGAACAGCTGATTATGCAGCGGGAGCAACTTGGAGGTTTTAAATCCGTGGAGGAGTTTTATGAGTTGCTGGAAAGAATTTAGTATGCCTCGCATGCTGCTGCACAACAAATAATTAATAAAAATGCTGTATTTTGAACAAAGGTATTGACAATTTCATAATATGGAGGTATACCAAAACTAAAAGAAATTATGGCCGTGAGGTAAACAATGCAACTTTTAGTTTATATTACAAATGAAGCCGATAGGATGCCTAAAGTTCTTTCAAGCCTGATGAAAGTCGGGGTGAACGGAGCGACTGTTGTAAGATGCGAGGGCATGCTGCACATGCTTGCGTCACTGGGCGACGACGCTGCGATGCCCGCATTCTTTAACTCCGCAATGAGGTTGTTTGACGATAACCTTGATCACGGGAAAATGATGCTGGCCGTTATGCCCGATGAATTGATAATGACCTCAAAACAAGCTATAAAGGATATATGCGGCGGGTTTGACCGGCCCAACACAGGGATTATGTTCACGGTTCCAGTAATGCATTTTGAAGGAGTGTCAAAGGGATAGAAATGAATAATTTATTTTGCCTCGCAGCCGCTTTGGGTATGGGGCTGCTTCTTAGTCGCGTCGTAAAAAAGCTTAACCTTCCCGACGTGACGGGTTTTTTGATTGCAGGACTGATTATTGGCCCATATTGTCTCGGCGTGTTTAGCGGTGAATCGCTTGAGGCGGTTTCAGATATTACTGCTGTTGCGTTAGGCTTTATAGCGTTTTCGATAGGAGGGGAATTTAAAAAGGAAAATCTAAAGCGCGTAGGAATGAAGGCGTTTATAATAACTGTGTTTCAGGCTATGGCCGCAGTTATATTGGTAGACGCGGCGCTGATCCTGGCGGGCTTTGATATCCCATTGGCAATTACGCTTGGCGCTATCGCCACAGCAACCGCGCCCGCGGCAACGCTTATGGTAGTGCGCCAGTATAAGGCCCGCGGAAAGATGACGAATACGCTTCTTTCGGTAGTTGCTATGGATGACGCAATAGGACTTGCAGTATTCTCAATTTCACTTGCGATAGCACAGTCCCTTACCTCTGGAGCAGTTCCAACGGTAAACAACATGCTGCTTCAGCCCCTGATTGAGATTGTCCTTTCGCTGCTGATAGGCTTTGCGATAGGCGCCATTGCGTCAATTTGCATACGCTTCTTTAAATCGCGTGCAAACAGGCTTTGCATAACGATAGCTTCAGTACTTCTGGGCGTTGCTCTCTCCAATATGCTGGGGTTGAGTTCATTATTGCTATGTATGTCGATAGGCGCGGCGGTTGTAAACCTTCGCAGCGATGCGGAAACAATACTTGAAGGGGCAGAGCGCTGGACAACACCTTTATTTATGTTGTTTTTTGTAATCTCCGGAGCTGAACTGGATTTAACCGTCCTAACAAGTGTAGGCCTGCTTGGACTGATTTATATTGTATCACGTTCTATAGGGAAGTATTTCGGCGCTTACCTTGGCGCCAGAATAGTAAAAAGCGAACCAAGCATACAAAGATATCTGGGGCTCACATTGCTGCCTCAAGCAGGGGTAGCTATTGGCATGGCACAGATTGTAATGAGCAAGCTACCCGAATATGGCGCGCAGATACGCGCTGTGGTACTTTGCGCAACGCTCATTTATGAATTGGTTGGACCTGTCCTTACCAGGATAGCGCTTGTGAAATCGGGGGAAATAGATAATATGCCAAAGCAGAAAAAAGTTAAGAAGGGTGAGCTAAAAGCTGGTTAATACTCAGTATATTACCTTTTCTTGCCGCCCGCCCTGAATTTATAATTCGGGAGGGCGGTTTTAATAATAAAAGACGAAACTTGATCGGCTTTTGGGGTATTACTAAAATAAGCAGAAGTGAAAAGGGGAACCAAAATATGAGCGAAATAGAAAGAATGCTGTCCGGAAGGCTTTACTATGCCAGCGATTCTAACCTGAGAGATGCCTATATTAGAGCAAAAAGGCTTGTGCATATGTTTAATCAATGCGCTTATTCAAATAAGGATAAAGCTGCCTTAATATTGAAAGATCTTCTTGGATCCTCAGGGACTAATATTCAAATTGAGCCTCCATTTAGATGTGATTATGGCAGTAATATAACGGTTGGTGATAATTTTTACGCAAACTACGACTGCGTTATCCTGGATGTCTGCGAAGTAAAAATAGGCAGCAACGTTATGTTCGGCCCGCGCGTATGTCTGTTCACTGCAGCTCATCCAATCGACGTTGAGGTCAGGAACTCGGGCCTTGAATATGGCCGGCCCATTTCAGTTGGGGATAACGTTTGGATAGGGGGATGCGTTACAGTTAATCCGGGTATTAAGATAGGGAACGATGTCGTCATCGGCTCGGGTTCCGTAGTTACAAAGAGTATCCCAGACGGAGTTGTCGCAGCCGGTAACCCGTGCAAGGTGCTGAGAAAAATTGACGAGCACGACAAATTATTTTGGCAAAGCCTGCAATACGAAAGGATGCAGTAACTGCTTTTAAACAACGTGGGGAGCTTTTAAAGCCTGAGAGGATTAACAAATTTCTTTTCTCAATGCTCAGGTATATCAAAATGCTCCTTTGAGCTTCGTTTTTGTTTTGATCATTTAAATTGTCACCCCATGCCCTTTAGAAAAACATTGTTTTGCAGTCATATTAAACTTGGAAACACAATATTGCAACTTAAACAATAAGATGCTATTATTTTGTTTAATGGCCTACGGTTTAAATAAATATGTTGGTTATTGAACAACAAGACGGACGGGATCTATATGAAAAACGAGAAAACTGACAGAAGAGCACGATATACGCGCATGGTTTTAAAAGAGAGCCTGATTGAGCTTTTAAAGGAGAAGAGGATTTCAAATATATCTATTAAGGAGATTTGCGAAAGGGCGGATATAAACAGGAGTACGTTTTATTCCCATTATCAGGATCAATATGACCTCATGCACCAAGTGGAGCAGGAGGTATTGGGGGAAATAAGGGAATATCTCGACAGCTATAGCTTTGACGCGAACGAATCTGAGTCCTTGCAACTTATGAACAGGATTTTTCAATACATAGCTGGAAACGGGGAATTGTGCAAAACACTTTTGGGTGAAAATGGAAATATAGATTTTCAAAAGGAAGTCATGATGATAGTTCAAAGTCAGTGTATAAAGGAGTGGACCGAGAGGCGGTCGGTCGATCCCGATACGGCGGAATATCTTTACACCTTTACAATAAACGGCAGCATCGGAATTATACAAAGATGGCTAAAGGGCGGTTTGGAGGTGCCGGTATGCGCTATGGCGGAGATGGTAATAAAGCTTACAAACCAGGGATTATCCGCTTTTGTATAGATAAAGGGGCAACGCATCAATATGCTAATTCAACGCCCCCTGCGTAAGCAAAGCGGTCGTTAAGTGAAAGGATAGCCATGGGGAATTATAAAAAGAGAAATATTGATAAACAGGCGGAGCCGGCTGAGGATCTGCGCACTAAGCGGATTGTAGGCGTAGCATCAATAGTTGTGTTTATCGCACTGATGCTCACGCTGTTCTTTACAGTTGGAAAGCAGCTTATTGAATTTGTATCCGAGCCTGAACAGTTTAGAAACTGGGTTAACGAAAGCGGCGTTTGGGGCCGCATTGCGTTTGTCGGGATGATGGCCCTTCAGATTATTGTTGCAATAATTCCGGGGGAACCGCTTGAAATTGGCGCAGGTTACGCCTTTGGGGTTTGGGAGGGAACCGGGCTTTGTCTGCTAGGAGCGTTAGCAGGAAGCGCGCTTGTATTTATACTTGTGCGCCGTTTAGGCTCCAAGGTGGTATATGCGTTTTTTTCGCGTGATAAGATAGAAAAAATCAGTTTTCTGCAGGATTCAAAAAAGTTAAACCTGCTTGCTTTCATACTCTTTTTAATTCCAGGTACTCCTAAGGACGTTATGACTTATTTTATTGGAATCACGCCGATGAAGCTTAGCACTTGGCTGCTTATCACGGGTACCGCGCGTATACCATCGGTGGTGACCTCCACCTTTGGGGGAGATGCGTTGGGCCTCGGAAATTATAGCCTAGCGATATGGGTTTTTGCGATTACGATTGCAATAAGTTTGATCGGCATCCTGGTTTACAAAAAAATCAGCAAAAAGCATACGTAATACTTTTGATAACTTCCTATGGGCAGATACTGTTTTTAACATTTTACTCCTTCAGGTCATTACGTTTAAACGATGACCTGAATTTATGCGGTTTGTCGCGAACAGCAAGTTAAGCGTTTAGCTCATAAATGTGCTTCATTCCATCATATGCTATATAAACTAATTTGCAAGGAGCGATATAATGGATAACAATATTAAGTGCTCAGTTGCGGAGCCATACCCGCCTGTCCAGGTATGCGGACCAAATCCGTCATATGCAAAAGCCATGTTATTTAACGTAGGAAGCTGTATTTCAGAAATGTCTGCGATAAGCCTGTACATCTATAATAGTATTGCAATTACGGACAATTTTCCAGAAGCGGCCGCCCTCTTTCATAAGATAAGTATTGTAGAGATGCACCATTTAAATATATTTGGGCGCCTTGCCTCTTTGCTGGGAGCGGATCCAAGGCTTTGGCAATGCACCAGTAAAGGCAACGTATATTGGAATCCAGGGTATAATGAATATCCAAGAGAAATAGCGGCTATGATCAGATATGCTATCAGTGGAGAAAAAAAAGCAATAGCTAATTATAAAAGACAGGCATCATGGATTAATGATCCAAATATCGTAGCATCCTTAAATAGGATAATACTAGACGAGGAGTATCACATCAAACTTTTCCAAGAATTATATGATGATATTTGCTCCTAGCAGGTTAAACATTACGCCTATACCCAGCAGCAAAACTGGGCAAGACTCAATTCTTGCCCAGCCGGTGGCTGCGGAACTAGGATTCGAACCTAGACAATACGAGTCAGAGTCGTAGGTGCTACCATTACACAATTCCGCAATGTATTTAAAAATCCCGTGGTGCCGTCCGCCTTACTATAACACCCGCCCTCAGGCAGGGGGGTGCGCTGTGAACATCTTCTGCTGCCGCTCGGCACAAGGCACGATTTACCGCGGCTACATCGGTATTATCCAACGAGCGCTCCCATGGTTATTGCGTCGGTTTATAACATAAAACGTGACGCACACCGCAGGATTAATGGTGGGATTAGTTGGAATCGAACCAACGACCTCTACGATGTCAACGTAGCGCTCTAACCAGCTGAGCTATAACCCCCAATATGTTTCCCTGTTGACAAATTCTATTATACACGTTTTTACCTGTATTGCAAGAAGAATATTTTTCTTAAAATATATTGCTCAAAATTTACGTTATATTCCATAATATTGAAAACATTAAATCCGAAGTTAAACTATAAGCAATGATAGGGGGACATCTCTGTTAATATATTCCAACTTGCCGACTGCTCATTATCTATATTGATTTCATGCCTTTACCTATAGAAGGTCAGCAGCCAACACTTAGTCACAAGAATCAAGTAGGTCGCTCTGTTCGCTCTGATGCCGATAGCTCCCAGGATCTGGGGGAGCGCTGACCCTGCTGGACAGAAGCCCCGGCGTTGCTGAAGGAGCGCGCGGTTACAAAGTCCTTCCGTCGCGGGTCGATATATAAAGCGGCATATTGAAAACCGTCCTATAGATAAATGAAGTATGGAAAGGGAGACGCATAAGAAAGAGTAGAAGAAAAGGAAGTGTAATATGGAAAAAAGAGGAAAAAGAGGGTAAAATGGATGACACCGCAAACAGGATTGAAGAGGAAGAAGGCAAGAAGAGAGCGGGAGAAGAAAAGGGAATAAGAAGGGGGAAAAGAGATGAACAGGGCGATGAGGGTGCTGGCGATATGCATAGCAATGGTGGTGGCGCTGAATTTTGGGATGGTAGAGTGCAAGGCGCTGGAGATGGGAGCGGCTGTGGGTGTAAACAGCGGAGAAAGGGGAGAAGAAGGGCCAATCTACGATGTACCAGAGGGAAGGTATGTGGAGGAGCTGAGCGCGGAGGAATACGCAGAGCTGGTGGAGCTGCAGGAGGAATGGGAGCCGAGCGCGGAGGAGCTGAGCGAGTACAGCGTAGTAACGGACAACGGAGATGGAACGGAAACGGTGGCAATCTACATGGCGCCGGTAAGGTATCAGGATGAAAGCGGCGAATGGCGGATGATAGAGCCAGAGCTGAAGGAAGATAGAGGCGGGGAAGAGTACCGCAGCGAAGGAACGGCAGTAGAGACAAGGATAAGCGGGAAAGCGGGCAAAGCGCCGTACGCTGTAATAAGGGAAGGTGAGTACAGTGTAGAGCTGAGACTTAGGGAAGAAGGCGAGACGGCGGCGGCGGCAGCGGAAGCGATCACCGAAGCGGGCGGCGGCGGAGAGAAAAAAGCGGAGCGAAAGGTAGGCGTAGGCTACAAAGGCCTGTACGGGGGCTGTGTAGAGATGCGAGTAAGGCCGACAGGGCATGGAATCAAGGAGGAGCTGATCCTGACGGAAGAGCCGGAGCAGGAGGTATTCGCATACGAGCTGAGACTGGAAGGGATGTATCCGGTGAAGTGCTCTGACATGAACATCCTGCTGTTGGACAAGCGGACGAATCAGGTAAAGGGAGCGATACCGGCGCCGTACATGAGCGATGCGGCGAACGAGGAGGGATCGAACTTCAGCTATGATATAGAAGTAAAGATATATAAGGCGAGCGAAGGCGAATACGTCTACGAGCTGATACCGGACCGAGAATGGCTAAGGGAAGAAGGCAGGGAATACCCTGTGGTGGTGGATCCGAGCGTGACGTTTTCGAATACGCTGCTGGCGGATACGAATGTAGCGAGCAAATGGCCCGGGAACAACTATCACGCGGAAGATACGATGAAGGTGGGGTTGTCGACAAATGACGGGAGGTTCAGGGCATACATGCGGTTTGCAAACTTCATGGAGCATATAGGAGCGAACCGGCATATAACGAAGGCGGAATTGAAGGCGTACGAGGAGTACCAGGGGAGCTCGGCGCCAAACATCAACCTGTACGAAGTAACGGGGAAGTTGAATATATCGACGCTTAACTGGAACACGCAGCCGAGTATAAGCGGGACAGAGGCGGCGAGCATACAGGTAACGACGCCAGGCTGGTACAGTTGGGATGTAACGGGGACGGTAAGGAAGTGGTATCAGGAGGGAGCTGAGCAGACAGCGCTGTGCATGAAGAGCGGAAATGAGAATGCAAACCAGTACAAGCGGTTCTGTTCAACGGAAAGCCGGGAGGCAAGCCTGAGGCCAAGATTGGAGGTAACATACGCGGCGGCGCCGAGCATGCAGGGGGAGGTGAGTGCAACGCCGGAATTCAGGGGGCCAACGGGCAAGATCGTGCTGGAGTGGAGCGCGGGGAGCGCGCCGGCGGGGACGGTGGCGTACTACGAGGTAGGCAGGCGTGAGAAAACGCCAGGGACGACGGAGTGGAGCGCGTGGACGGGGAACACGACGACGGGAAGGAGATACGAATACAGCAATCTTGGGGATGAAAAGCAGTATGAGTTCAGGGTAAGGGCGGTAGACAGCGCGGGAGCAGTGTCGAGCTGGCTGACGTCGAGCGTGGTGACGGTAGGGGACTACACGAGTCCGAGCATGCCTGAAACGGTAATGGTAGAACCGGCGGGATGGAGCAACGCGCAGAGCGTAACGCTTAGGTGGAGCGGAATAGAAGATAACAACCTGAACAAGGTGCAGTACCGAATAGGTAGCGGTACATGGACGGATCTGTCACGCACACAGATATCGGGGAGCCTGAGCGCGGGAGGGAGCGTGCTGAACATAGGGCAGGTGACGGACGGGGAGCATACGGTGAGCGTAAGAGGAATCGACGCGGCGGGCAACGAGGGAAGCGCGAGGAGCGCGAATATAAAAAAGGATACGCAGGCGCCTGAGGTGGAGATAGGAATAGCCGGCAGCGTGACGGCGGGCCGAGTAGAAATAACGGGAGAGATAAGCAACGGCGCCGGAGGGAGCGAGTTTGCGGGGTGGCAGCTAGAGTACAGGCCGGACGCGGGAATGGACGACTGGATAGGGCTGATAGGCGGGTTGAGGGAAGGAAGCGGCGATATCTATGTATGGGAAATGACAGGCCTGGAGTACGGAACGTACTACGTTAGGCTGCGTGCATGGGATGAAGCGGGGAATGAAGCGGAAACAGGCGAGATAGCGGTAAATTACTACGGAGGGAGCGAGCAGGTGGCGGCGGGAATGCTGCTGCAGAGGCAGCCTGTAACATCGAACATATGGTATATGAGATATATAAGCAATCAGGGGACGCTGACGGACGCGATGCTGGTAGCAAACGGAAGGGAGCATGTACAGCGCGTATTTGCGAAGAACACGCTGGGGTTCCAGTCAGACAGATATGAGGGAAGGTGGCTGTATCCGGAAGGCGAGCCGGTATTTGTGTACGCAAGAGGACGAACGTCGGCGGGAGAAGAGGTATACAGCGAGGATACATATGAGCTGGGATATGCGAAACTGGAGTTCAGCGGAGAAGGCGCGTACAACCAGCTGGAGGAAAGGGAAGGCGTAAGGCGGGACGCGGACAGAGTAAGGGTAGCGGTGGGAGCTACAACGGGGCGATTTACAACGCCAACAACGGAGACGTACGGAGAGCTGCTGCATGTAGACCTGATAGTGGAGGATGCGGGAAGCGCGACGGTAGGGTATGAAATAAGCGCGGACGGCGGAGTTAACTGGAGCGGGATAGAGCCGGTATCGCGCGACGGAGGCGCGACGCGAACGGTAAGCAATCGAAAGTATCTAACGGGAGAGTGCGCTGGGAATAAGCTGAAGCTAAGGGCAACGCTGAATGGAAGTGAAGCGTGGATATCAAGTATAGATATGGAGGTAAGGTACGCGTCTGGAGGAACGGCGCGGGTGATAGACAACGGCTTTGAGCGAAACGCGCGGGGTTTCACAGAGCTGGCGGGAACGGAGCACGACCTGGGAAACGGACAGATCGTGCTGAAGGAAGGCGAAATAAGCGGAAGCGTAAAGAGCACGAAGAGGCAGGTGCCTGGGGAAGTAACGGCCGCGGTACTGGAGGTAGAGGAAGAAAAACCTTTGGGAACGAATATAAGGTATTACATCTCAACCGACGGGGGAGCGAGCTACGAGGAACTGGAGCCGCGTGGAGAAGGGGAAGCGGCGCAGTGGCGGGAACTGGCAAACGCGGGAACGGAAGTGGTAATCAAGGCGGAGCTGAGCGGCAGCGGAGGGGAAACGCCGAAGCTGAAGGGATGGAAGCTGAACGTAAAGACGCGAAGCGGGGGAACGTCATATGAAGTAAAGCTGGTGGAAGAGCCGAAGAACGTATCGGCGCTGGCGAACGCGAACTACAGGATCATGGTAAGGTGGGAGCCGTCGGAAACGGAAGGCGTGACATATAACATATACAGGAGTGAAACGGCGTACTTTGAGGCGGGAGAAGGCACGCTGGCGGCCGAGGGAATAGAGGGGTGCGTGTGGAGCGATTACAACCTGAACTACGGCAAGACGTATTACTACCAGGTAACAGCGGTAAAGGAGCAAAACGGGCATATCAGGGAAAGTGAAGGCTCGCACCAGGCATATGCGCGAATGGTAGACGAAGGCGAGCTGGAAAAGCGGCTGGGTGTGGAGGATTATTGGAGCTACGCGAGCTACAGTACGCAAAGCGGAAACGGCTACGTTAACATGAGCAACGGGAACATGGTATATACGGAAACGGATATCATGGTGCCGGACCCGTTTTTCGCGATGGTAATGAGGCGAACGTACAACAGCGAGGCGACGAGCAAGACGGGGCTGGGATACGGATGGGATTACTCGTTCAATACAACTTTGATGAGGGAGTACGACGAGTATAATGAAGAAAAGGGAATGGTGCTCAAGGACGGAGACGGGAGCTTACACCGGTTTGAGCTGAAAGCGGACGGGAGCTACGCGAAGTCGAAGGGAACGTTCATGGAGCTGAGGTATGATGAAGCGACGGAAGAATATACGATACAGAGACGTGACAATGTAAAATACCATTTTGAAGCGGAGAGCATGAGGCTTAAGAAGTTCAGCGAGCCGAATGGAAAGGAGCTGACGCTGGAGTACGACGCGCGAGGGAACGTAATAGGTATAGAGAACACGGTGGGGGAGCGGCTGGAGATCAGCTACAAGACGTACCGGCAGACGTACAACGAGGAACAGGGGAAATACGAATACAGAGCGGCGACGGTAACGGACCAGGACTACATCTATGTAAACGACCATGTAGACATGATCGAAAGCGTGATGTGGGAAGAAAGCGGAGAGAGCGGGGCGGCGAGGCTTAAATTCGAGTATGAATACGACATAGAAGAGGACCAGCTGACGGACGCGGTATATTATACGAACAACAGCGTGGGTCTCGGTATGTCAGAGGCGTACCGAGAGAGGTATGAATACAATGAGGGCGAAAAGATAGCAAAGATAATGAACCCTGAAGGGAAGGAATACCTGTTTGAATACGAAACGGGCGAAGTGAAAGGACGGTTGAGCGGGATAGAGGACCCGATAGGGGAGCGGTACGAATTCGCGTATGATATGGAGGTAAGCGGGAGCGCAAACAGGAAGTCAAAAGTAGAAAGCGAAGGCGGGAAGAGAACAGAGTACCAGTATGACGGTGAAGGAATAGTAAAGCGGATAATCGATGGACTGGGAAACGCGGTGAATTATACGCACAACGAAGAATACCAGGTGACGGGGACAAGCTATCTGAACGAGATCAATGGAGAAGTGGAGACGGTCAACCACGTATACGGGTACGACGCAAAGGGGAACGTAACGGTGATAGCGGGACCGGAAGGGTATATGGAGATATATAGCGAATACAATGAATATAACCAGCCGGGGAAGGTAAAGGTGCAAGTGAAGGCTGGGGTGTACGCTGAAACATCATATGAATACGATGGAAACGGCAAAGTGATAAAGATGAGGGACGCGGAGGGGCGTGAAACGCGTTACGCATATGAGGAGGGAACGAAATACCTGACAAGCGAAACGGACGCGTATGGAAAGCAGGTAAGGTACACGTACGATGAAAAGGGGCGAGTGACGGAAATAAGCGAATGGGTAAACGGCGAGAAGCGGCGGACAGCGGCGGCGTACGAGTACGACGGATATGGCAGGACGGAAAGCGTGCGGGACGGAAACGGGAACGAAACGCGGTACGAGTACGACCGGTACGGGAACGTAGTAAAGACGCGAGGGGCGGACGGAAGCGAAAGCAGCGGGAGCTACAGCGAGCTGGGGCGGCTTGAGACGAGCACGGACGGGCTGGGGAACACGTACAGGTACGAATATGACGCGATAGGGCGGATAAAAAAGGTAACGGCGCCCGATGGCAGCGAAACCGGAATCGAATATGGGAAATGGGACAGCGACGGGAACGGTACGCGGGAATCGGATGTGTATACGGCGAGGGACGGAGAAGGCCGTGTAACGAAGGAATACTACGATAAAGGGGGAAGGCTGGTAAAGCGAGAAAGGCATGGGGGAAGCGGGGAAGCGGCGCTTGTGGAAAGCTACGGTTACGACCTGATAGGGAACATGACGGTGGTAAGGGACGCTGCAGGGCGTGAAACGCAAGCGGAATATGACCGGCTGAACCGGCAGATAAAGACCATCTACGACCCAAGCGGAGAGAACATAACGGGGACGGTAGAGTACGACATAACGGGTAATGTTGTAAAGGAAACGGATGGTGAGGGGAACAGCGTAGAGTACGAATACGACCTGATAGGGCGGCTGAAAAGCGTAGAGCAGGAGGTAAGCGGGGAAACGCTTAGGACGGAGTACACATACGACGAGGAAACGGAAGGCGGAATAAGGAACAGCACGAAATACGCGAACGGGACGCGAAGCGAGGCGATCTTCGACGAGCTGGGAAGGAAGACGGAGGAGAAGAGCAGGGGAGCGGACGGAACGGTGCTGATGCGAGCGGCGTACGGTTACGACGGAAACGGGAACGTAACGGAAGTGGAGCGCAACGACGGAAGCATGGAAAAACACAGCTACGACGCCATGAACCGGGTGAGTAGGAGCGACTACTACGAAGCGGGAGCGGACGTAACGGGCGGATCGGGCTATAACGTAAGGAACGAATACGACGGAAACGGGAACGTAAGGCGTACGACGGTAGAAAAGGGCGGCGTAGAGGAGATCACGAGCTACGCGTACGACGAGATGAACCGGATCAAGCAGGCGACGCAGGGAGAAGGTGGAAGCGGCGCGCTGCCGATATACTATAAGTACAACCTATCGGGGCAGGTAACGGGAGTAGGGTACCCGAAGGAGGACGGGGACTGCGTGGCGGCGCAGGGAGAAGGGCTGCAGATCATGTGGTACGGGTACGACGGGTACGGAAGGATAAGCAGCGTAAGCTACCAGAAGAACGGGACGCTGGAGGCGTTTGAGAGCGGGATCGGATATGGCAAGGTAACGGTAAGGGAATACCTGTACACGAGCGGGGGCGAGCTGGAAAAGACGGTGGACTACAACCGGTTCGACATAGACGGGAGCCTGGTGAAAAACGGCGCGAGGACGGTAACGGAATACGTATACGACAGCGCGGGGCGTACGGTACAGACGAGCTATTACAACTACGCGAAGGGAAGTGCCGTAGGAACGCTTAAGGAAAAGCACACGATAACGTATGACAAGAACAGCGGGATAACGGGAGAGACGATAGAGGACCGATACGGAAGCGGGTTAAAGACGACGGAAAAGCGTTATGTATATGACGAGGGAGGCCGTCTGACGCGGGCGGAAACGGACGGGGAAGCGACGGAATATACATATGACAAGGTGGGGAACCGTCTTACGCAGAGGAAGGCAGGGGAAACGCTGAGGTATACGTACAACGGGTTAAACCAGCTGACGAGGATAACGAAGGACGGAAAGCAGCAGGCTGAGTACCGGTATGACGGGCGGGGGAACCAGGTATATGAGAACCGTATATATGGTGAGGCTGTAATAAACGGGGTAACGACGCCGGTATACCAGACGCGGGAGTATGACTTTGACCTGAGGAACCTTTTAGAGCGTGCGGAAGTAAGCACGCCTAGCGCGGTAGTAGGAAATGTAGTAGAATATGAAGAGGTAGTGACGGAGAACCGTTACGATGGCTCGGGACAGCGGATCAGGCGTGAAGAAAACGGCAGGGAGACGCGGTTCTACTACATGGGAAGCGGGCTGCTGTACACTACGGCGGGAGACGGAACGCTTGTAACGGAGAACATCCTGGGGCTGAACGGAGGGATAATCG
>ERZ857984.101-NODE-101-length-116182-cov-52.150353_pt1 | contig 116182 bp, 110 predicted proteins | sample MGYA00519914_ERZ857984 | MGnify/ENA primary metagenome ERZ857984 (study PRJEB31778, sample SAMEA3449417) | human gut metagenome | biome: human gut; feature: human-associated habitat; material: faeces | place: United Kingdom | collected 2010/2012 ...
TATTTTTCATTCCAATCAAACGTCATTAAATAAAATTTAAGTGTTATAGTTGGAGGCAAAGATTGGACATCATAATCATCTCTTATCGAACTGTAACTTTCGATATTTTTATAACACATAATCTTAAAATTTGGATTAAACCTAAATAGCCAAAAATAGGATACAACAAACTTACCAAATTAGAAAATCCAAATTTAGAAATTATCACAGAAGTTATACACATTATTATCGAAATCTGTGTATAACCTTTCTTATTTTTTGCCGTATTTTGCAAAAAGCTAACTCCTAAAGAAATAGCTGTTGTAAAAATAGACCCCAATATAATAACCCCATAAATATACCTCAATATTTTAAACATATTAGAAACAACATAAACAACAGGCATCTCTAACTTTGAAATGTCAACATCTACTCTTACTAATAATAAAAATATTATTACAGACAATAAAATTGTCACTATGGCACTAATAAATGATATATAAAAAATCTGTTTTTTATTTTTCACATAATTATTTAAGGTTATTAATACAGGAATTAATAAAATACTATTATAACTGCTATATAAAACAGCACTTAAAGCAAAATTTGTATAATTAGTTCTTATAACATAATTTTCTAAGTTTAATATATGTGTATCTTTTATACTTATAATTCCTATTATAAATATAAAACCAATTAATATTGGAACTATCAATTCATTTACTTTTACAACGCCTTTTATACTTGTCATAAATACAATAAAAGTTATTATTGCTAAAATCAAGCTTCCTACCAATCTATTTATTCCTATTTCTTGTTCAAAATAAGCTCCAAATCCAGCTATCATAATAAAAAAAGTAATTAATATAAATATATTAATTATAAAATTAGCAATTATCTTCAACTTAGTATTTTTTGGAATCAGAATATTCAAAAAATCTTTATACGTATTTATTTTATATTTATTTAAAATATTAAAAGTACTATAAATTACAACTCCAATTATAATACTAGAAATTAAGATGCCTATTAATCCTTTCATTCCATAAGAAAAAAAGAATAAATATACTTCTTGCCCCGATGCAAATCCAGCACCTATTAAAGTTCCTATAATAACAAATACTACTTTTAAAACATTTTTCATAATAAAAAACCCCATAATAGTTTATGAGGTTTTCTTTTATTTATTCTATTTTTTTCTTCTTCTTATTTGCCATACTATAATTCCAGCTAATATAATTATAATTGGAACAGCAAATATTATAATTCTTATAATTGTATCTTGTTCTTCTGTTGCTGTATATGTTACAGTTCCTGTACTTTTTCTTGCTGTTATATCTTCTGGTCTATCTACCAAATAAGCAATTGAATTTAATACTAAATCTTTATTATATGCTAATTGAATTGCTCCATATTGTGAACTTTCACTTAATTGATAATCTGATATGAAATAATTTTCACCAAAAATTACTAGTTTTGAAGTTACTGCATTTTCTCCAGTTTCTTCGTTCTTTTCTTTTAGTGTCTTTTCTAATTCAGCTCCTACTGTAAATGTTCCTTTTTCTTCTCCATCTGCTGCTGCATTTTGTTGATTATTAAAGTTTGTTCTAAAATATGCTCCTTCACTAGCTTTAGCTAATTCTGTCTTTTTAACATTTTGAGTTTCTAAATTATCTTCGTTTATATTTATTTTTGTAGCATTTACAAAAATAACTCCTTTAGAATTATATAAATCTTTAGTTAATGTAGTATTTTGTATCTCTGGAATAATTAAATCAGGTGAATTTGTTACCATTTTACTACTATCAGTTTCTCTTATTATTCCTACTTCAAATGGATTTACTGCATACATTGCTAAAATTTTATTTACATTTGTCATATCTTTTTGAGTAGTCATTGCTGAGTTTAACCATAAAATATTTTTTCCTGAATTTATATAATCTACAATGGCATTTGTTGCTATATCATCAAAGTCTTTTGATGGAGTTGTAATAACTAAAGTATCACAATCATCTGGAATCTTTCCTACAGACAAAACATCTAAAGTTTTAATTTCATTAATTTCATTGCCTAAATACATATTTAAATAATTCATGTTTTTACTTAATGAAAATTCGCTATAACCTTCTAAAAAGTATACTGTTGGTATTTTATCACTTGTTACTGAAAGAATAGCACTTGTGAATTTTTCTTCAGCAATACTAATAGTTTCATATGTTGAAGTATCATAAGTTACTAAATCATTTGCTGTTAATACTTTTGATCTATCTCCACATTCTACAATAATTCCTTGTGTTCCACTTTCGATTCCATATTTTTCTACTAAATCTGGTCTATTATTTGTATCTACAGCCTCTGCTGTAATTCTCTCATTTTCTTTTTTATATTGTTTTGCTAAATCTAAATTAGAATCATCATCTGAATAACCCACAAAATAAATTTTTACATCCTTTTCTATGTTTTTAACTTTTTCTTTACTTTCATCAGTTAGAGTATATAATTTTTCCTGACTAAAATCAATTGGAGTTAATTCTAACTTTTGCATTAAAATATTAACACCAATAAATATAGCTATAATAATAGCAACTAATAAAAAAGTTTTTGATCCATCTACTAACCATTTCTTTTTTATAATTTCTATAAACTTATTTTGTTTTTCTTCTTTTACCACTTTTTTAGTCTTTTTATCTTTTTTCTCTCTCAATTAATTTTCCCTCCTTCTATCTTACACTTTTTCTTCTTTGCATAACAATTATAGTAAGAAGTATACATGAAATTGTAAATGTTACAAAAGTTACAGTATCTGCAATGTCAATTTGCCCTTTTGGAAATTTAGAAAACATATTAATTAATGAAAAATTAGTAAATATGCTACTAAATTGTGGCAAAAACCATGTTAATATAAAAAATCCTATAGTAATTACCCCTGCAATAATTTGATTTTCTGTAATACTAGATGCTAATATTCCAAATGAAATATAACTCATAGCTAATAATAAAAATCCTAATAATGTAACAAGTGCAGTTGTAATGTGTGGTGTTCCAAAATAACATAAAATTCCAAAATATAAAAATGTACAAATTTCTGTAATAACAACAATTAATGTTGCTGCAATAAATTTCCCTAATACTACTTTTGTAATACTAAGTGGTGAAGTAAGTAATAATTGTTCTGTTCCTGTTTTTCTTTCTTCTGCTATTGCTCTCATAGTAAGAATTGGAACAATAAATGTTAATATCGTAGCACCAGAATAAAATATGTATTCAAAATTTGTACTTTGATATTGAAAAACATCTACATAAAAAAATATGCTAAACATAATTAAAAATAATCCTATAAACACATACCCTACTGGTGAATAAAAGTAAGATTTAAATTCTTTTTTTATAACTGCAAACATTATTTATTACCTCCTTCTATTAATTTCATAAATGCATCCTCTAGAGTAGTATCTGCTTTTTTCATTTCAAATATTGTAATATCTTCTTTAGCTAACTCTGAAAAAATCATTTTTCTTAAATCTTCATTATCTTCTGATTCAATCATATATTGTTTAGTTCCATCTTCATTTTTCTCAACTAATTCTATCTTCTTTATTTCTTTTATTTTATTTTTTATTGTATTCATTTTATCTTCAGGATCTTCTACTGTAACATATAAACAATTTTTATTTGATACTTTTGCCTCTAAATTTTCTGGAGTATCTATAGCCACTATTTTTCCTTTATTTATAATAATTACTTTATTACATATTTGACTTACTTCTGACAATATATGAGAACTTAGAATAACAGTATGAGTTTTTCCTAATTCTTTAATCAAATTTCTTATTTCCGTAATCTGCTTTGGGTCTAATCCTACTGTTGGCTCATCAAGAATTAATATTTTAGGATCCCCAATTAAAGCTCCTGCCATACTTACTCTTTGTTTATATCCTCTTGATAAATTTTTAATTAATTTCTTTTGTACATCTTTTAATCCTGTTTTATTTATAATTTCTTGAACTTTTTCTTTTCTATTTTTTCGATCAACATTTTTAATCTCTGCCATGTAAGTTATAAATTCTTTTACTGTCAAATCTGTATAAAGTGGTACTCCTTCTGGCATATATCCAATTTCCTTTTTGGCTTTTTTAGGCTTCTTCAATGTATTATATCCATCAATAATAATCTCGCCTTCTGTTTGTTCAATAAAACCTGTAAGCATATTCATTGTTGTACTTTTACCAGCACCATTTGGCCCAAGTAAACCAATAATTTCACCCTCATTAATAGTAAAACTGATATTATCTACGGCAATGAACTTTCCATACTTTTTTGTAACATTTTTAACCTCTATCACAAAAAATTCCTCCTTTAATATTTTTCTAATTATCAATTTTTAATATCTTATCATTTTGTTTATCTAAAGTAAAGCAATTCACAAAAAATTCACAATAGCCGTAAGCTTGAGACATATTTTAAAAATTTATGAATATTCATTATAACATAGTGAGGTGTTTAAACTAATGGATTTTCTTTATCCTTTTTTTATTAGTTTTATTCTTATATTTTTATCTGAACTTGGTGACAAAACTCAACTTTTAGTTTTATCTTTTTCTACTAAAGATAAGGCTAAAAATATTCTTTTTGGAGTTGCCCTAGGCACTTTCTTTAGTCATGGATTAGCAATTTTATTTGGAAGTCAAATAGGTTCTTTAGAAAATGAAACATTTCAATTTTATTTAGAACTTTTAACTTATTCTTCTTTTCTTCTTTTTGGAATTATTGGTTTTTTACCAAAAAGAAAAACAAAAGTAGATACTGACTCTAAAACCTCTCTCTTGCAAAAAATTTCTTTTATAAAATTAAATTATATTGCTATTATTGCTCTTAGTATAGTAATTGGTGAATTAGGAGATAAAACATTTTTAGCTTCTTTAGGTCTTGGTGTTCAGTATCCTAAATATAAGATTTCATTAATTCTTGGTTCTATTTTTGGAATGGTTGCTAGTAATTCTATCGCTCTATTTTTTGGAAGATTTTTAGTAAGTAAATTAAAACCAAAATTTGTAGAAATTTTATCTAATATTATTTTTATTATTTTTGGATTACTTGGTTTTGTTAACATGCTTTTTTAATATATTATAAATTTATACTACTTTTTTAACATGAAAGTTAGTATTTGCTTTTGTATATAATCTTATATTTTAATTAAAATATAAGATTATAAATAGTAAGTAGTATTTATTTTTTATTGAATTTTTTGTTTTTTGTTGACACTTTCATTTTTTTGTGTTATTATATTTATTGTCCATTAGATATGGGTCAGTAGCTCAGTTGGATAGAGCACAGGCCTTCTAAGCCTGGGGTCGGGGGTTCGAATCCCTCCTGGCTCACCAAAAACACTATACAAATATGTATAGTGTTTTTTATTTGTTCTTATTCCATTTCATTATATATTCCTTTTCTCCTGTCTCATCATCTATTTGTATTTTTGTATTAACAAATCCAAGTGCAACATAAAATAATGTGGCACTTACATTTTTTTCATATACCTTTAAAATTAAGTTATCACGTCTATCCTTGCAATAATTAATAAGTGTTCTTCCAATTCCTTGTCTCTGAAATTTTCTACACACAAAAAGTGCTCCTATATATCCATCATTTAATAAACTTATAAAACCTATAATCTCATTATCTTTTACATATACATATGTTTCTGCATTTTTTAAATATTTCTCTTTTACCTCATTATAATTTAACAACCAATAATCCTTATCTATAAAATCATGAGCTTCAAAATTTCCCTTTGTCCATAGTGCCATAACTCGAGTTGTATCTTCCTCTTTAAATTTCCTTATCATCTGTTTCCTCCTAAACTTTAACAATACATACATTTTTTATTACTTTTAGTATACTCTTATTTCAATCTTTTATCAATATTCTCCTTTTATTTGTCTTTTGCTTTTTTTCCATTTTTTCCAACTCTAACTGTGATAATTCTTTTACTGAATAATAATCTCCATTGCTAACACAAGCAATCACCCTTTTTAAAAAGCATATATATTCTTCATCTTTTATCATTTCTTTCATACCTTCTTTTTTTATATCTATATTTTCTTCCTTTTGCGGGTATAACTAATAGTGATACCAAGTTTTTAATGATAGTATCATATTTTACTTGTTAATTCAAGTTTTTTTATCTTTTTTAGAAAAATTTACCATCTTTTTGTTCACAGTATTACTGTGTTCAACATTTTTATTGCAGTTGTTATACTGTTACTAATACTAATATTTATTATGGAGGTATGAAAATGGACTCTATTTCAAAATCAGATATAGATAAAATTTTCGGTAAAATATTAAGAAAATTTCGCAAAAAATCTGGACTTACTCAAGAACAGCTAGCTGAGCAATTGGGTATTTCTTTAAAATATATATCTAGAATTGAAAATGGTAATAATGGAATTAAAACTCAAACTCTAATTAAATATATGAATATTCTAAAAATTACTCCTAATACATTGTATAAAGAATTTATTACAGACTCTCAAACAAAGAAAAATATTGAATTAACTGAAAAAATCTGTTCTTTATCAGAAGAGAAAAAAGTATTTATTACTTCAGTTATAGATTTATTAAATGATATGTAAAAACCAACTCTACCGAGTTGGTTTTTACTATTTTTATATTATTCTTCCCAAAATGCTTTATAAGTTTTATATGCAGAATAAATATCATATTTACTTGTAACTTCATATGGTGCATGCATAGAAAGAACTGGAACTCCACAATCTATTACATCTGCTCCTTTATTAGCTATAATATATGCAATAGTTCCTCCACCGCCAATATCGACTTTTCCTAATTCTGCTATTTGATATTTAATATCATTTCTTTCTAAAATATTTCTTACCCATGCTACATACTCTGCATTTGCATCAGATGCTCCTGATTTTCCTCTTGCACCTGTATATTTATTTAAGCTAATTCCTTTTCCCAAAAATCCAGCATTATGTTTGTCTGAAACAGAAGCATAAATAGGATCAAATCCTGCATCTACATCAGATGATAACATTTTTGAAAAACAAAATACTTTATCTAATAAATTTGGTCTGTTTACACCTAATTTATTTAATATCTCAGAAATAAAGAAGTCAAACATATGTGATTCCATCCCTGTATTTCCCATACTTCCTATTTCTTCTTTATCTGATAAAATACATACTGCTGTATTTTTAACATTTTCTAATTCCATCATTGCATGAAGTGAAGTATATGCGCAAACTTTATCATCTTGGCCATAAGCAGCAACCATACTTCCATCAAATCCTAAACTTCTTGCTTTAAATGCTGGCACTAATTCAATCTCAGAACTTGTTAAATCCGCTTCTGTAATTCCATATTTTTGATTTAAAATATTTAAAATATTTAATTTAACTTTCTCTGAAATTTTAGAACTGCTATATGGAATACTTCCAATTAATAAATTTAAATCTTCTCCATCTACTCCATTTTTTAATTTTTTCTCCATTTGCTCTTGAGCCAAATGTGGTAATAAATCAGTAATTGTAAAAATTGGATCTTCTTCATCTTCCCCAATATTAACTTCAATTTTTTCTCCATTTGCTTTTACAATAACACCATGAATACTAAGTGGAATTGTAGTCCATTGATATTTTTTAATTCCACCATAATAATGTGTTTTAAAATATGCTAATCCTGTATCTTCATAAAGTGGGTTTGGTTTTAAATCTAATCTTGGAGAATCTACATGTGATCCTATAATATGCAATCCCTCTTCTATTGATTTTTCACCAATAATAGCTAAATACATACTTTTTTCTCTATTAACAAAATAAATTTTATCTCCTGGCTTTAAAGTATCAAATTCCATAATATCTTTATATCCATTTTCATTAGCTAATTTTCTTGCATGTTTGATAAATTCTCTTTCTGTTTTTGCAACATTTAAAAAATCCATATATTTTTTTGATAAGTCAAAAACTTCCTCTTTTTGATTAGAACCTAAAGTTTCCCATCCATTATCTTTTTTATTAAAAAGCTTTTCTTTTAATTCTTCTTCCATAATAATCCTCCTTTGTTTTTTATTAGTATATCACTCTATAAATTATTTTGCTACATTTTCAATGATTTATTCTAAAAAATTGGTTATACTATTTTAGAGGTGAAATTTTTATGAATTCTTTATGGTTATCTAATAATAAATTAATTAATAATAACTTTATTAAAGAAATTGATACATCTAATACTTCAAATAAAACTTTATTAGAAACTGACGTATGTATTGTAGGTGCTGGAATCTTTGGGCTTACTTGTGCTTACTATTTGTCAAATTTAGGTTACAGAGTTACTGTTCTTGAAAAAGATAAAATAGGAGAAAAAACAACTGGTAATACTACCGCAAAAATCACTAGTCAACACGGTTTATTTTATAGCTACTTAGCTAATTCCTACAGTCAAAAATTTGCACAAGATTATTTAGAAGCAAATGAACAAGCAATTAAAAACATTAAAAATATCATAGATAAAGAAAAAATCAAATGTGATTTTGAATATAAAAATAGTTATGTATATACAACAAAAAAAGAAGATTTAAAATTTATAAAAAAAGAACAAAAAGCAATAGAAAATCTAGGTTTTAATTGTGAATATGTAACAAAAACAGGACTTCCTTTTGAAATAGAAGGTGCTATTTGTTTTAAAAACCAAGCACAATTTCATCCTTTAAAATATTTAAATGGTTTATGTCACTGTATTACAAAAAATAATAATGAAATTTATACAAATAGTACTGTTTTTGATGTACAAAAAGAAAATGATTTTTACATTACTTTTTCTAATAATTTTAATGTAAAATCTAAATATGTAATAGTAGCTACTCACTATCCTTTTATAAATTTTCCTGGATTTTATTTTGCAAAAATGTACCAATCAACATCTTATTTAATTGCTGTTGATACAAAAAAAACATTATTTAATGGTATGTATATTTCTGCTACAAATCCTATACTATCATTTAGAACTGCTAATTACAATGGTAAAGAATTGTTACTAATTGGTGGAGGCGAACACAAAACAGGTCAACCAACTAGTTATCAAAATAGTTATGGTATGTTAGAAGAAGAAGCAAAAAAATACTATCCAAATTGTGAAATATTATTTCGTTGGGACACTAGAGATTGTATTTCTTTAGATAAACTACCTTATATTGGTTCATATTCTCATATATTACCACACATGTATTTAGGAACTGGATTTAAAAAATGGGGAATGACATTATCTAATGTTGCTGCTAATATAATTGTAGATATAATTAACAACAAAAAAAATAAATTCTCTTATTTGTTTGATTCTTCTCGCTTAAAGCCTCTTAAAAATGCAGATGAAATGAAAAATATTTTAGTTCAATCTGCAAATTCTCTTTTATTAAATAAATTAAAACGTGCTAACATGAATTTTGATGAAATTGCTAATGATTCAGGTAGTATAATTGAAATAAATAATGAAAAAATAGGAATTTATAAAAATGCTAGTGGAAAAATATATGCCGTAAAGCCTATTTGTACTCATTTAGGCTGTTTGCTGTCTTGGAATGATGTAGATAAAACATGGGATTGTCCTTGCCATGGTTCTCGATTTAATTTTGATGGAAAAAGCTTATATGATCCTGCTTTTAAAGATTTAGAAGTTTACAATTTAGATGAATAATTTTCTTTTTTTCCTTGTTTTTTAATTTTTCTTCTTTGTTTTGCTTATTTTTGTTGACTTGTAGCTGTTTTTTTGCTACAATGCAAATAATAAATCATATATTTATATGTTTATTTTTTGTTTATTGAACTAGATTTCTCCTTAAAAAGTAATCTAGTTCTTATTATATTCTCTACATGATTCAAATGATATTTTTATAGAAAGAAGCCTAACCAATATTAGTATGGTTAGGCTTATGAATTATAAATAACGATCTATCTTTTTCCTTCATTTATAAATTCTCTTATAAATGATTTGTATTTTTCTTTTGGCAACTTCCTGATTTGTCCTTTATTATATATTTTTTTAAAATATATAATTTTGCAATTATTTTCTTCATCAGTAGAATTTATCTCATAATGAATAAAAAATATGCAATCATCCTTTGTTGTCCTTGCAATGTAAACATTGTCTCCCTTTTTTAAAGCAATACTTCCTGAACTATATTGAATATCTTTTGATATTACTTTAATTGATTTAAACTTACCTACAAAGCAAGTAATTTTCAGCTCATTTCCATTTCTTTTTGCCTCATATAAAGTTGATACTTTTTTATGCGGTTTTTTCATCGAGTTTTCTGCAGATTTTGGCTGCTTAAAAAACTTTGTTTTTACCCCAAAAGCTCTCGCTTTTAGGTCCATAGTTTTATCTGCAGTAAACAATATTACATTTGATTTATTACCAGCACAATACTTGATAATACAATCATCTGGAGTCTCAAGTGTTTCATCAATTACAACACACTCAAAATCTTTTACCCCTGTAATTGACGCATCAATTACTACTTTAAAAATCTTCTCCATGTTTTTTTCAAAATCCCGCGGATTTTGTCTCAAACTTGTTTTTACCTTGCTTTCACTTAAGTGAACTGCTTTAGCAATTTCTTTAATTGAAACTCTTGGATGACTATCTATATATTTCTTACATAGCCAATAATCCTTCTGAATTTCTTCTTGTCTTCTTCTGTACATTTTATGTCTCCTTTGTTAAATTTTTTTGATTAGTTCGTTATTTATTATCTCCTTTCTTTTAACCCAATGCGGGTTTTAGTCAACATAATAATAGTTGCACTTGTATTATGCTATAATTTACATAATTTTTCAAGTTTCTTTGCTATTTATTAAGGATTATATTTTTCTATTAATAATAGATATTAAATATAATGAATGATGATATTGTAATATTATGAAATAAAATTTATAATTTTTTAAAGAAAGATAAATGTCTAAAATGGTTATTTAAAATAAAAAAACTACTTTACCAGTAGTTTTTATCTAAAATTGGTCGAGGTGAGTACTCGACAATTTGTACTATTTTCTTTGATATTTCAGCCTTTGCAGTGATTGTACTTTATTTTACGGAACACTTTTGCGGAACATTTAAAGTCCTAAATGCTTTAAAATTCCGCACAGTTCCAGTATTCTTTTATAAGTTTTTTAAAATTTTAACTAGCTACTATCTGCTTATTCATTATTGCTCCAAATATATTTTTGTTTATTAAATAATTAACAACACTCTTGTTTTCAGATTTAATAAAATCAGTATCTATATCGACATAGTATTTCATTGTAATAGATATATCTGAATGACCTAATATTTCTTTTAATACTACTGGAGCAATTTTTGCCTCTGCACATCTTGTTGCAAAAGTTCCTCTTAGCATGTGAGTGTGTATATCTGTTCTTGTTACCTTTTTGCCTTTTGAATTAACTTCTTCGTAAAGTCCAATTCCTAATTTCAATCCTGCTCGTTTTAATGCAGAATTTATACTACTCTCTTCATATAATCCATATTGTTTATTTGTAGGATTATAGAATAGTAAATGAAACTTATTTGGAATGATATGGTTCATAGCATCTACAAGTGCTTTTCTACTAATATCATTTAAATCAATAGTTCTTTGACCAGAAAAGGTTTTTGTTGATTCTCCTATTTTTGATTTTCCTTTTGTATCTTTAGTTTGTGTTCTTCTAATAATTACAATTCCTTTTTCGAGGTCAATATCTTTAGTATAATCTAACACTAAAGCTTCGCCTATTCTCATTCCTGTACTAAGCAATAACAAAAATAGATATTTGTGTTTAAAATTTGAATAATCAACTTCATTTAAAAAATCTATTAGCTTTCTTTGTTCTTCTATTGTAAGTGCTATTCTATGATGTCCGTTGTATTCGCTTTTAGGTTTTTCAATTCTTTTATAACCATCTAAAAAGTTATCTTTTATTAGTTGTTGATGATAAGCTTCTCCAAATCCCATACATAGTAGTTCATAATTTTGCTTTATTGTTGTTTTTGAATAAGTTTTAAGTTTTGCAAGATAATTAACTACTTCATCTCTAGTTACCTTTGCAATTGGCTTTCTTGCAAATGATGCGTTTTCAACTTGTTTTAATGTGTCTAATTTTCTTTTATAAGTTGATTCTTTAATTCCATTTAATTTAAATTGTTCTTCTATCATTGGTTTTACTAAATCTATTAAAGTTTTATTTGTTTTTGTTATAATTCTTGGTCCACCGTTTCTATCTAGGTTGATTTTATATTCCAAAGCATTGTTTAAAGCTTCTTCTTCAGTATCAGCAACAAATGATTTTCTTTGATTCTTGCCTGTTGTCTGATCTCTACCTATCGTTAAAACAGCTTTACAAGTTTTTGAAACGTAAAACTTATCGCATCCTTTGCATAATTCATATTGTTTTTCTTTGTCAATGTTCTTATTTTTATTTTTTTCGCAACCCGTACATATTGATTCATCAAATTTTCCTTTTGGTCTTTTTGAGATATATGTGCCAACAGTTATTCCCTTAAATTTCATAATATTGTTCTCTCCTTTTCGTAATAAATTTAAGGAAAACTATTGCTATAATTTGATTTTATGGTATAATTATATCAGTTAAGGAAAGCTATAGCAATAGTTTCCTTTCAGTTTTTAAAAAATACATAATCTTGTATTTGAAGGTTTAAATGTCGCATATTTAAATCTTCAGCTAACGCATATAGCTATTGACACAAAATCGAAGATTTTGACAATAGCTTATTTTTTTATCTTTCATCTTCTTCATTATTAACATGTCTTGTCTTTAGATATTCTTTTAAATTTTCTTCTGTAATTTTATAAGCTCTTCCAAATTTTTGGCAAGGAAAATCTTCTCTATGAAATAATTCTAAACAAGTTTTATTTCCTATTTTTAAAAGTTTCCTTACATCTGCTGTTGTAAGAAGTTGAATAGTTTCTCCCATATAAATTGCTCCTCCTTTCGTTAATTTTTTGAATGATATTTTTCCTGTCCCTCTATTCTGGGCTAATAGCAAACGGTATTTTCATACTCCACTGGAATTTCACCACTCCGACTCTGTCCGAGTTGCACCCATTGCTTGCGACGGTTTTATCACGCTCGAGCTGTGGCTATGCAAGTGTATCATTATTTTGTATTTAGCTATAGGGTATTCAATTTTCAATGTGCTGTTCAAGAATTTTCTTACATATTCTTGACACTTTTTTGTAATTATTGTATACTATTGTTATAGATAATCGCTTACTTAATGGATGTTAAAAAAGTAAGCTGTTACCACTTGCAATCAATTACTATACATTAATATAATATAGTAATTGATTATCTTTGTCAATAGATTACAAGAAAATTTTTTAAAAAATTTGGGAGATTGTAAAATGAATGTTAATTTTAATTTTGAAAATGGACAAATTAGCTATGTTTATAGCAATTACAAAATTGAAAAAATAAGAGATAGAAAATATATTCTACCAGAAAAGAAAGCTACCCAAAACGCTATTAGCTTAACAGAAAATATTGATAAAAAATTATTAGCTTTATTAAATATTGGAAAAAAAGCCTACTTTTTTGAAGATATTAATGATTTAGAAATATTAAATTTTGCAAAGAGTTATGGTTTATTAGGATTTATGGCTGATTTTCCTATAAATAAGTATTACATATTAGAAGATGAAGTTATTTTTAGAGATTATAACTTTTCTGAAGCTAAAGAATATATATCAACTATGAAAGTTGAAGAATATTTAGAAACATTTATGCCAAGAATAAATAAAAGGGAAATGAAGAAAATTATAGATGAATGCAGAAAGCAAATACATTCTTGTGATTCTGAAAAAAATATAATAACAAATATGAATGAAAAACTTATTTATTCAATTAATTATGGAGAATCTGTTGATTTAATAATTTACTATGCAAGAGATTTATATAAGGCTTTGTATGAGTTAATTGATAGTAAATACACAGTTAAGTTTCCTGCTCTTTCTAACATACATCATTTAGCAACCAATATAGATGGTTTATCAAATGCAGAAATAGAATTGAATGTGTTTAATTTAAAACAAGTAATAGATTTAGCTTTTTCAATTCAATTAGCACAAGATGTAAGACTATTAAAAATTTGTAATTTTTGCAATAATGCATTTATTGCAAATAACCCAAAAGCTGAATATGATACACCACAATGTAAGAATAAAGCTAATGTGTATAAAAGTAGAGGAAAGCATTTAAGTAGAAATGTAGTACATACTGAAAACGGAATTGCAGTAAAAATTCCAAGTCAAGAACTATCAGATAGCTTGATAAAAAGATTAAAGAAAAAATAGAATAAGAATTTAACTATGGCACTGAATTTATAATATATATTCAGTGTCATAATTAAAAAATAAAAATTAACCTAATTCACTCCATACCTATTGACTTATGGAGCGAATTAGGTTAAAATGTTTTTGGAGGGAAAAAGTATGTTATATAATCATAGTGAAATAAAAAATAAGTATAAAAGTACTTATCAAATTAGAAAAGCCTTAGAAAATAAAGAAATATATAAAATTGAAAAAGGAATATATTCTGATGTGCCAAGTGTACATTATTTAGCAGTTATAATGAAGAAATATCCATATGGAGTATTCACTTCTTATTCTGCTTATTATTATCATAATCTTACAGATGTAATTCCAGATAAAATATATTTAGCTACAGATAGAAATAACAGAATGATATCTTCTAATAAGATAAAGCAAGTTCGTATGAAAGAAGAGTTATATAATTTAGGAAAAACTGAAATTGATTATGAAGGAATAAAAATAAATATTTATGATAAAGAAAGAACGCTAATTGATTTGGCTAGAAATAAAAATCAAATTGGCTATGATTTATATAAAGAAATAATATCTAATTATAGAAAATTAGCAGATTCATTAGATACACAAAAGATAGAAGAATATTTACAATACTTTGTAAATGGAGATAAAATTTTTGAAATAATACAAGACGAGGTGTTTTAATGGATATATATGAATTAGTAAATAAATACATATCAGTAGGTTATTCTGAAGATGATGCAATTCCAAAAGTTGCTCAAGATATTGTTTTACTTAAAATTGGAAATAGCAAATATAATAAGAATATAACTGTAAAAGGTGGAGTTGTAATGCATAACATTTCTAAAGATATGCGTCGTGCAACTCGAGATATGGATATAGACTTTATAAAATATTCTTTAGAAGATAAATCAATTCTTAATTTTATAAAGGAATTAAATAATACAGATGATGGCATAAAAATAAAAGTTACTGGAAAAATTGAACCATTACATCATCAAGACTACGATGGAAAAAGAGTTTATATACAACTAACTGATAATAACAAGTATTCAATAAGTTCAAAACTAGATATTGGAGTACATAAATATTTTGATATGGAACAAGACGAGTATTATTTTGATTTTAACATAATAGATGAAAGTGTTAGTTTACTTATAAATTCTAAAGAACAAATAATTGTTGAAAAATTAAAATCATTATTAAAATTTGGTATTACCTCTACTAGATTTAAAGACATCTTTGATTTTTACTATTTAATTAATAATGAAAAATTAGATAAGGACAAGCTTATAAAATACATAGATATTTTAATTTTTCAAGATGAAAATATGCGTGAAAATACATTAGAAGATGTAAATAGAAGATTAACAAATATATTAAATAATAGGAGATTTCAGTCAAGAATTAATACGGCAAATAACAATTGGTTAGAAATACCTATTAAAGATGTTATTGATAATGTTTTAGAATATTTTGATGGATTAATAAAGGTTAAAAATTAGTTGTAAAGTATTAAAAACATATAATTATTTAATTATAAAGAAAGGATTTTGTTAAATGGATAAATATATAAAAATTGGAATAGGTGTAATGATATTAGATGGCAATAAAATATTATTAGGACATAGAGCTAAAGATAAAAAAGATACTGGTGGAATATTTGAAGTAGATTGCTGGACTTTGCCAGGTGGAAAACAAGAATATAATGAAACTTTTTTTGAAGGAGCAAAAAGAGAAGTAAAAGAAGAAACTAATTTAGACATAGATGAACTAGAGTTATTTGATGCAGCAGATGATATTCAACCAGATAGACATTATATAACAATGCATGTAATTGCTAAAAAACATAGTGGTGAACTAAAAATAATGGAACCTACTAAAGAAGATAAGTGGAAATGGTTTGATTTAGATAATTTACCAGAAAAATTATATTCACCAAGTAAAAAATTTATAGAGAATTATTTAAATAATAAAAATAAATTAAATAAAGAATTTGCTGAAGAATGGTTAAAGAAATTAAAAGATTATTGGTTTAATAAAGATATTGAAAAAGCAGTTTCTTTATTTACTAAAACAACATTTTATCAAGAAACTCCATTTATGAAACCTTATACAACTATAGAGGAAATAAATCAAGAATGGCAACATATAAAAAATGAAAATATACAAGATATTGATTTAAAAGTATTAGCAATAGACAATAATACTTTAATTGCAGAATGGTTATTAAAACAAAATAATCAAGAATTTGATGGAATATATGAAATAAAATTTAATGACGATTTAGAATGTATCTGTTTCAAGAGTTGGGAAATGAATAAATAAATATGTATGATTAAAGAGCTACTTTTTGTAGCTCTTATTATATTTGCTTATTTAGATTTAGTATTTTCTATTCTACTATGTATATAACCCAGTTGCTTTTTATATGATATTACAAATAATACAAGAAGAAATATGAATAATATTGTGCATATAATTGTAGAATTAATATTTAACCAATTTTTTACTGCATATGCAAACTTAGATACTAATAGAAGAAAAAAAGTTGCTATAAAATTTCTATACATATTGTAATCTGTAAATAGTATTTTTATTTTTTCATCTTTCTTTTCAGCCTTATAAAAATCTACACATTCTGAGCTGTCCTTTTTATTTAAGACTTTTAATTTCCACAATAATGGTTTTATAATTAAGGAGCCTACTCTGCTAATAACCAACCCTAAAAAATAATATATAAAAATTGAAATAAATATATTATCAGTAGGAATTAATTCAATATTAATATAATATCTGCAACCAACATCAAAAATAATAGCTGGTAAAATATAGTTTAGTATATTATAGTTTTCTAATTTATTTAAAAAATCTTCCATATTTATTTTATCCTTTCAAAATTTTCGTTTAATTTTTCAATAATATTACTTTTATAACTATTGTAAAAATCTAGTTCTGATAATGTTATTTTAAAATTTAATCCCCATTTACTACCATCGTAATAATCTGCCTCATCATTATTTTGTCTAGTCAAATATATTGATGTACATTTTAAGGTAGATAATAGTCTATTAATTTTCTTTTTATTATTTTTAACGCAAGTTATTATAACTAATGTTTTTCCATTAAATTCTTCCTTGTGTGTATTTATATATTCTATAACAAAATTTGTATCGCCTACAACCACATAGATATTATTCATAGAATTAAAGGGAAAGCTTTCAAGAATATAATATTGTGGTAATGTAAAGTTTCCCTTTAAATACACAGTTTTCTTTATTACAAAATATAATTTAAAAATATTATATAAATAATCTTTTCTTCCTATAATTTCTGTATTGAAATTTTTATATTCTTTTTTATATGAATGTTGTAAAATGTATATCATATATACGACCCCACTCTATAAGATTTTTGATAAGTTGTAGAGTTTATAGTTTTAGTGTCTTCGGTTCTAGTATTAAATATAGTATGTCCTTTGTCTTTTCCTCTACTTATTAATTCTTCTGAACCTCCTGAGCTAGAACCTTTGTTATCTGATATTATATATACTGTATCTTTATCGTCTTTTTTTATCTCAAATAACTCTTCAGCGTGATCTAGTCTTCCATGATGAGGGATTTGAATTATTTGATGTTTTTTAGCATTATCTTCAATGGCTTTTGTACTAGCATCTCCAACCAGTAAGATTTTTGATGTTCCTAAATCAATGCTTATTTGAACGCTAGCAGCATTCACGGTTGTTTCATTATCTATAGAATCCCCTTGTCTAGAATCTAAGGCTTGTCCAGCAACTTCTAATACATACTCTTTAGAAGGACCTACGACCTCTATTCCATTACATATTTGTACAAAGGAATTATCTTCATTGTAGATGTTTTGCAATACTCCCTGTTCTCCTAAAGAAGCAATATTTGAATATCTTTCTAATATTTGTCTCTTTATAGAATCTTTAGTTTTTCTATCATCATCAATTTCTTCTAATAATTCTTCATAAAATTTTAACAATAGAATAGTATAAACTTTTTCTACTTTATTTTCTTCAATTAATTTTGGTATACCATTAAAATGGTCTGAATCGTTATGTGATAAAACAATTATTGCTTTTTTGTCTGGACCATAATTGTTTTCTAAATATTCTATTACTTTTTCAGCATGTTCATTTGAGCCACAGTCAAACACAACAACATCATTTCCATTATCTGATATAAAACAATCCCCAAAATCATGTTCCTTACTTTCTTTATAACTCTTAGAGCTTAACATTAAAGTATTCATAAAACCCTCCTTGTATGATATAATATTTATGTATGTATATAAAAGCACAACTTAAGTGTGATTTATATTTTTATTACATTTTGATTATACTAACTATTTTAGCAATTGTCAATACACTATGCTAAAAAACTTACATTTTATTTAAAAAATATTTACATTTTATTTATTTTATAATATAATTACTTTAAATGGAGGGAAATATTATGAACGAAAATAAATTTTCTCAAATAATAAAAGAATTAAGGAAAAAAAATAATCTAACACAACAACAACTAGCTGATATAGTTGGAATTACTGCTACAGGAGTATCATATTGGGAATCTGGAAATGCAACTCCAAACACTGAAACATTAAATAAATTATCAAATTATTTTGGAGTTACTGTTAATTATTTATTAGGAATTAAAGATAAAATAGAGGAAGAAGATAATTCTAGGACTGCTATAATTTTTAGAAAAGCTGAACAAGTAGATCCAAAAGAAAAAGAAAAGCTACTGGACATATTAGATAGCACAATAGATATATTTTTAGGGAATAACAAGAATGGTTAAACCAAATTTTAAAAGAGCGAAAGAAGAAGCTTACAAAACTTTAATGTTACAAGAAAATTTTTCTTTTCCAATAAATCCTAAAAATATAAAATTAAAAGAATATGATATTAAAATAATCAGTTTCCAAGAATATGCACAAAAGACAAATCTGAGTATAAATCAATTAACTTCTAATGGAAATACTAATGATGGATATACATATATTAAAAACAACAATATATTAATTTTTTATAATGAGGATATAGAAACAGAAGGAAGAAAAACTTGGACAATATCTCATGAATTAGGACATATAGTTTTAAACCATACTACTCAATGTGATAAAAATGAAGCTGAAGCTAATTTCTTTGCAGCTCAATTATTAGCACCTCAATGTGTTTTAAAAGACTTAGTTAAAAATGGTGCGAAAATAACACCTTTATATTTATCTGAAAAATTTAAAATATCTAAGGAAGCTAGTGAAAATTGTATTAATACTTTAGGTAAAGTTATTGATAATGAATTTATAACAACGGATTATGATGATATTGTAATACAATTATTTAAACCATATATCAGTATAGATTATTCCTACGATTCATATTTTGATGAATTAGAGGATAGAAGAAAAAGCTTTTATTTTTAAGGCTATATAAATATTAATTGTAAGAAAGGGAAATAACTCTATGTTTGAATTATTTGAAGTAGAAGAAAAAGACAAAAATATTATTTATAATTTAATGCAACTATATACTTATGAATTAAGCTTTTTTGAAGATGAAACAACTAATTTTCAACTAATAGAAAACGGTTTGTTTAAAATGAGTAAGTATATAGAATTATATTGGACACAAGAAAAAAGGCATCCATATATTTTAAAATGTGATGGTAAATTAGCAGGTTTTGTTTTAGAAAGATTTAATGAAAATGGAATGAATGAGATAGCAGAATTTTTTGTTTTAAATAAATATAGAACACTTGGAGCTGGAACATTTATGGCAAACGAAATGTTTAAAAAATATAAAGGAAAATGGGAGATACGAACATTATTAAAAAATAAACGAGCTCAAGAATTTTGGAGAAAAGTTGTAAATAATGCTAGTAATGGAAACTATGAAGAACATTTAATAAGAGATAATACTAGATATGCATTTTATTTTGAGAATTAAAATAACAAATATAATTTTAAAAGGAGCTAATAATTATGATAGATATTTCAAAGGCAAAAATTGCATTCAAAAAATTTTTAGACAAGTACGAAGATAAAAGTGATTTAAGTTTTCAATTAAAAGTTGTACATACATATCACGTCGCAGAAAATTCAAAATATATTGCAGAAAAATTAAATCTGAGTAAAGAAGATATAGAACTTGCAGAATTAATTGGATTACTTCATGATATAGGAAGATTTGAAGAATTAAAAATAACAAAAGAGTTAAATAGTGTAAAATTCGATCATGCAACACATGGCTCAACAATGTTATTTGAGAATGGAATGATTAGAAATTTTATAGAAGACAGTCAATACGATGAAATAATAAAGAAATCAATAGAGAATCATAGTAGATTAGTTATTGAAAAAGGATTAAATGAAAGAGAATTATTGCATTCAAAAATAATCAGAGATGCAGATAAATTAGATAATTATAGGGTAAAGAAAGCAGAAAAAATAGAAGCAATCTTCCCTAAAAGAGTAAATAAAAAAGAAGATATGGAAGAATGCTTGTTAAGTGATAAAGTATATGAAACCGTATTAAATAGAGAGTGTGTTAATATCTATGATAGAGTAACACCATTAGACTTTTGGGTTTGCATATTGGCATTTACATTTGATTTGAATTTTGATGTAACATATAATATCGTAAAAGAAAATGACTATATAAATATATTAATAGATAGATTTGATTATAAAGATATAGACACAAGTATTAGGATGGAAAATATAAGAAATATTATAAATAAATTTATAGATGAAAAAATAACAAATTTTAAGTAATAGGGTGATAATATGATACTAATAAATGATAGAATTAAAGAACTATTCAACGTCTCTGCCAATGACTTATACATATTAACAGATTTTGATGGAACTATAACGAAAGATTCTAGTGATAGTTCTTGGGCTAGCATTTTCAAAAATCCTAATGTAACAGATGAATTTGTTCAAGAATGTATAAGAATATTTAATTATTACCATAAATATGAAATTGACGAAAGCATTCCACTAGAAGAAAAAATGGTAATTATGAGTGAATGGTATAACAAAAACATAGAAACACTAAAAAAGTTTGGTATTACTGAACAAACAATAAATTACTCAGCTAATAATGAGAATATAATGTATTTTAGAGATGGTGCAAAAGAATTTTTAAAAGAAATGAATGATAGAGGCATTCCTATAATAGTAATATCAGCAGGAGTAGGAAATATTATACAACAATTTTTAATCAATAATGACTGTAATTTTCCCAATATTTATATTTGCTCAAATTTCTTGGAATATGAAGATGGCGTTATTAGAAGCATTAGAGATAATAATTTAATACATCCATTAAATAAAAATGAAATCTCATTGCCGACACATATTCAAGAGAAAGTTGCTAATAGAAATACTATTATACTTCTTGGAAATAGTATCTCAGATATTAAAATGATAAATGATAGAACGAAAACATATAGAATAGGATTTTTAGATGAAAAAGTAGAAGATAGAATATCTGCATTTCAAGAGCACTATGATGTGGTGTGTACAGATAATACATCATATTATGAATTAGGAAAGAGAATATCAGAGCATTTAAATAGAGCAACGGATAAAGAAGAAAGATAGTATATAGTTAATTTATATGTGAAATTAGATAAGGGACTAATCCCCCTATCTAATTCTTTTTTTATCTTTATTTTTTAAACCTTCCAACTCATTATTTAGTTGATTTTCTGCTACTCTATTTTTTATTAGAATAGCTTCTTTTTCGCCTTTTTCAGCTTTAGTAATAATTCGTTTGCAAGTTTGTATTTTTGAATTTATTTTATTTATATCTTTTGTGAGATTATTTAATTTATATTCAAGAAAAGACCTATCAGTTTCATTAGTAGTTTTCTTATATATCTGCCTTATTTTTTCTCGTTCTGCCTTTAATGGTGTAACTTCTTCAATATATTTAATTCTTAAATTTTGAACAGCTTCTTTCGAGTTTAGATTATAAGTGCATATTAAACTCATTTCATCTGCTAATTTATTAAATTTATCTATTTCTTGATAATATTCTTTTGTTCTTTTTTCATAATGAATTTTAGGTGGCAATTTTCCGAGTAGATATAAATAATGCACATATAACCTATAAAAAGAGGAGGTCTTTAATTTTTCTTGATCAATCTTAATACCATCATATATTCTTACCTTATATACTTTTTCCTGTTTATTTGCATTTATATAATCATATAATCCTCTATGATATATTCTAGTTTTAATATTTTCAAAAGTATAATCTTCTCCAAATGCTCTTGCAAGCCTTATATTTCTATTATAGTACGGAGATGAAACAGACATATAATTTCCAGATTTTTTTATATAATAGCCTTTATAATTTAATATATCCACAAACTCTTGATATTTTTGAGCATCTTTAATTGCTTCATCAATATCAGCTTTTATAAGTTCCATTTTTCCAGAATTACGGTTATAATTTGCAATTCTACTTTTGGCTATATCACTCACTTGAGTAGCTTTTGTACTTTTAATTATAGATAGTCCATATTTTCTACAAATAGCATCATTTGTTTCTCGAAGTAAAGCAATTTCTACATTTGAATTATGATATTTATTTCCATCTATAAATGAAACTGAATTTAAAACTATATGATTATGAACATTTTGCTTATTAGTATGAGTGCAAACTATAACTTGATATCTGTCTCCCCATAGTTCTTCAGCAAGTTCCATTCCAATTTTATTACACTTGTCTGGAGAAATTTCATTACCATTGAAAGATTGTATTATATGATAACCTAATCTGCCATCTTCTTTATGAAATGCTTTTTTAGTTAGCGTCATTTGAGAATAGGCTGTTTGTGGTAAACAATTTATACCAGATACTAAAATACCATTTTCAGTTTTTTCTCCATTCATTGCATAATTTATTACTGCATCTAAATTTTTCTTAATAACTTTATATTTTGTAATTGCCATTTAAATACCTCCTTTTATTTTTGTCTTGAATAAATTTTTCTTTCAAACCTTAAAATAAAATCAGCTAAAGTATTTGAAATATATTTATAATCATCGTGAGAAACACTGTATCTTGAATTTGCAACTTTAGCAATTTGATTTATATTATTTGCTATGCCATATAAATCTCTTTGAAAAGATTTTATTTCTTCAGTTGGTTGAGCTTTTATTCTATAACTTTTGATTAAACTTCTAATAAATTCAGCTTCACTTAAACCTGCTTCCTTTGATTTTCTTTTTAATAATTCATTTTCTTTTATATCTAACCATATTTGTTTTTTTATATTTCTTTTTCTCATAATTTTCATTCTCCTTTTTCAAAAAAATTGGCAGTCTTTTTTCTAAAAGACTGCCAGAAAAATGCTTATACTTTTAAGGGGATTGGGGAAGAAATTCCCCATAAATTAGTTTTAGCGTAAAACTACAAGCGGTATTTATACGGGAGTATAAATGCGATGCTTGCTTTCAAAATAGCATAAAGTTTTAAAGTATCTAAAACATACTAAAAAAGAGAAGAAAGTTTTAGATTTCTTCTCTTAAAAAAGTTATTTTAGCCTTTAATAATTCCTAAATTTTTAAAATAAAAATAGTTTTCTCTTGCTCCTAAAAAGAAAATTTTTCTATCTTCATAATCACTCATCTGTAAATAAAGAGATACTAACTTTTGCAACATTTTGCATTCTTCTTCGTTTAAATTCATAGCTTTATCATCTTCAAAAAGTAATTGCAAATTTGGATACATCTCCATAATTTCACTAACTTTATTTTGCAATTCTTTATATTCAGGATTATTATTTTTTAGTTCAACTCTTGCAGCATCTATTAACTCACTAAATTCAATTGAATTTATATCATATAATCTTATTTCTTCCATAACTTTTACCTCTTTTCCTATACATATATTAATTCTTTAAATATAATTTCTTCAACACGATTTTTAATATTGTTCATGCATCTAACCCATTCCATTTGATTAGTTGCTTTTAATTCTTCAGTTATATTTTCTTGCTCTGCAAATTGTTTCATTAACAAATGAAATCTTTCATTGGCTGTTTTATCTATTTCTAATAAATGACTTCTTAATTTATTATCAAGCCATAAAATTGTATATTCTACTTTCTTATGCTCTAATAAATATTTCAATCTTAACTTTCCATATTTACCAAGTTCACTTTTATTTACACTAGCCGAATCGACTAAATTTGGAAAGTAGAAATCACCTTTTCTTATATATTCAATTCCTTTTTTTTCATCAATAAATCTATCTTTTAATTCTTTATTTTCCATAATTTTAAATCTCCTTTTCTATACATTACAATATAATTTATCTAATTGTTCAGGTGCATAAACTCTTTGTTCATAATTTGAATATGAATTTTTTCTCTGGGGCGTATTACTATAATTAGTTTTATTATATTTATTATTACTACATCGTAAATTCTCCGACTCTTGATTCGTAAATTTTCCGTTTCTTGAATCGTAATTTTTACGGCTCATAATTTTTTCGGTTGATATATGATTTATCTTTCCAACATAGATAATATTCTTTTTTCTAAAACCTAACCTCTTTTCATATATCAATTTTACATTGTTTAGCTCTCTAAATGCTTTTGTGACTGTTTTGTCTGATAAGTTTAGTTTCTCCCCAGCCTCTTTTCTTGAAAATATTAAAAATATATTTCCATCTTCATCAATCCATTCATTTTTCATTGAAACTGATAGTCTATCTAGTAAAAGTGCATATAATAATTTACTATCTGAATTTAGTTTCTCATAATATGGATTTATAAATAGTTCTTTTGGAACTTGATAAAAAGTATTTTCAAGACATTCATTCACTTTATAAGGTATAAAATCCATAGCAATAGTTCTCCTTTCAGTTTTTTTGAACAACACTGAAAGTGCCTAAATATCAATGAATTTTGCTTTGCGGAAATTTGCGGAACAATTTTTTTAAAGATTTTAAAAATTGCGGAACATTTTTCTAAACAAAATATTGGAATTTTTGAGAATTTTTTAGAATGTAAAAAAATTGTGCTATTCTCTAAAATTCTTAGAAAATAGCACTTTTAAATATTTTTGACTGTTTTCAAATTCTATTGAATTTTCTTGAAAAACGGTCTAATATGGTCGAGGTGACAGGGATCGAACCTGCGACCTCATGGTCCCAAACCACGCGCGCTACCAACTGCGCTACACCTCGATTTTTCATGTGACTAATATAATATAACACAAAATATACAAATTTGCAAGAAATTTTAAAAAATTTTTAAAATTTCTTGCAATATTAATCATTTTCGTATTAGAAATAAGGTTTTATTTTAACGGAAACCGCCTCCGCCTCCGCCTCCACCGAAGGAACCTCCACCTCCGCCTCCTGAAGAAAATCCGCCTCCTCCAGAAGAATAACTTTCTGCTCTCGTTCTTGCACTTTCTGCATGAAAAATTCCACTTGAAGCACACATATTAATAAATATTATATTATCATATGAACTAAAATTAGACTGCTCTATAATTTCAGGATATATATCTTTAAATTCTTTTGCTACTTCTTTTGCAATTCCCATAATTTGAGCATATATCAAATATTCCTCAAAAATCACTACTTCAATAGCTTCTCTATCTTTAATCAATGTATATTCCTTCAAATATTTCTTTAATCCTGCTAATTCTATTGCTTCTTTCTTTAATTCTGGTGTTGCTGTATATATAGTTGAGGTGAAAATCTTAAAACTAGTTTTTTCTTCTGCTATAATTAATCCCTCATTAACTAATATGTCTCTTTGTTTATCCAATATATTATCAAACCATTTTAATATTCGTGAATAACTTACATTACACCATTTTTCAAATTCTTTGCTTTCTAGTATACCATCTTTACTAGCCTCATACAGCATTTTAAAAATTTCTTTTTCCTGTTCATTTTCAATCATATCTGGATTTGTTTCATTTAATATTATTACTGCATTTTCCTTTTTAAATATTTTTCCACTTTCTCTTTGTTCAACTCTGATAATAGAATCTTTCATCCATTTTAAAATAATTGCTCCTAATATGTCAGTTTTGTTTTTTAGTAGTCCATAATTATATCCTATATAATAAGCTCTAAATATATCTTTTTGACAAGGTATATCTCTGTAATATGCAACATCTGATGGTATCTTCTTTCCTTCTGCTCCAAACTTCAAATTAGAAACAACCTGTTTTTTCGCAAAAATACCTAGAAAAACTATAATAAGTATAATTGGTATAAAATCAAATATTACAAAAACCAATCCTATAGCACCTATTCCACTACTATTAGATGTCCCTTGATATTTTTCACTTCCCTCTTCAGCCATATTTAAATAATATTCGAAATCATGATTTATAAAATTTGATGTATTAAATGTTTTACTTGGAAATTGTACTAACATTGTCATATATTCATCAGTATCAAGTCTACCATCAGATTGCATTTCTATATATCCATCATATACATATACAGTTCCACCATAATTACCATATCCCCATACGCCTACTGTGTCTGAGATGTTAAAATCTGTATGTACTTTGATATACACACTACCAATTGAAGTAGAAAAATCATATGGTATAAAAGTCCAATAAAGCATTTGTGAATCTGTTAATTCAGATATAAACTTTGTTATATTATACTTTACTGTATACTTATGAGAACCATATTGGCTAATTCCCCAACATAACTCAACTCCATTTGAAATTTCATTAATCCCACATTTATATGCTTTATCTGATAATGAACCAGAAGTATTCCAAGATGATAATGTTGTATATGTATTTCCACTTTCTGAAACCGTTAAATTTTCGATTTTAGAATTTCCTAAATTATAATATGGATGGTATGCTTCAGTTCCTTTATCATTATAGCAATCCCACACTTCCGTAATACTTGCATCTCCATTATTGTCAATATAAATATCCATTGATATTTTGCTTATTGAATTGGCTTCTACATTTTTACTTAATCCAAATATAAATAAACTAAATAAAATTATAAACGTAATTTTTAAATACCTTTTCATAATATCCCCCTTTTTATCAACAATATTATTTCATAATATTAGAATTTTTACAATAATATTTGTAAAAATCTATAAAAAGTCTTGTAAAATCATAAAAAAACCATTATAATATTTGTTATGCACCAGTAGCTTAGTTGGATAGAGTGTTCGGCTACGAACCGGAAGGTCGGGGGTTCGAATCCCTCCTGGTGCACCAAAAAAACGCTTGATAAAAGCGTTTTTTTATTTTTTTCAGCACTATTTATATATCCATTCTACATCCAAGTTACATTTGAATTATTGCCTAATAAATATACCTCATTGGTATGTATCCATTATATTTAATATTAACATCATATTCAACTGTAATACATATTTATTTGACTTTCTCTTAAAGTCTGAGCTACACTATATAATTGATTCTTAAATATTATTCTAAAAATATTTCTTACTAATGGTCCAATAAAAAATATCTGTAAAGGATAAGCCATCAAAACAGCAGTCATTAAAGTAAATATAAAATTTTGAAACTTTGTTTTAGGCATTATATACCTCCCCCCTTTCTTTAAAAAGTTCTTGGTATTTTCTCTAAAAAGCGAAAAAATACCATCTAGTCGCAGACATAGACTAGACAGCATTTAATGTCTCTATTATTATATTACAAGATTTTATTTTCTTCAACAAAAAATCACATTTTTTTATTTAATTACCATTGCTAGACATAAAATACGTAGCTACAGGTATTTCATCATTAATAGTATTTTTATCTAGTTTTATTTTTATAATATCTAATGATACATCTCCTAATCGCTCTATACTATCAATTCCACCTTTACATTCTATTTTTGTTTTTGAATTAATTTCTACTTTAAGTTCAAACTCTCCACCATCAATATTATAATCTGGTAATAAATCATCAAATGTTATAGATAATATTGCTTTGTTTTTATTTATTATCTCCATATTTGTGCCTATTGGTGAAACTGTTAAATAAATAGGATTTTCTAATGTAAAGTTTTTCATCAATTCTTTTCTTAATTCTTCACCCTTTATATTACTTAATACACTAATTACATTTTGTTTTGTAGTAAGTGTATCAATAAAATAACCAACTTTTATTTCATTAATGCTTATTTCATCATTTGTTCTTCCATTTATAAACTTTAAATTGTTATTTTTATCTATTGAATATTTTTTATTATTTGATTGATTTTCAAAAACGATATTATTATCTGTTATTTCAGTTACTACACCCTCTCCATTATGAATGTATTCTTCTATATTATTAGTAATATTTTTTATAAAGTCCTTTTTTTCTATTTTTTGTCCATTTTTATATAATGTTATGTCTTCACTAGTAACAATAATTTTGATGCTTTCATTTAGATTTATATAATCTGATATTTTTTCTAATGAGCTAATTTCATTAGAATATCCTGTTACTCTTTTTTTATTTCCTTTTTCATACTTTATTTTTGTCATTTCATTTTTATCAATATCAATATTCATAGTAAGTAAACATGCTTTATTTTTTCCGTTATAATCATCTTTATAAAATTGGAATATAGCTGTTTTACTATTTTCTTTTATATCATATTGGATAAAAGTTAACTTTAGTCCTTTTTCATATTCCTGTGCTATATCCGTTAGTTCACTTTTTATTTCTAATAAATCATATACATCTGTACATAAATTATAATCTTTATCATATTCTTTACATTCATATGGTGCAAAATCATCATTATTTTCAATAAGATTATAAAAAAATATTGATACAATTATAATAAAAATTGCTATAATTATTGCTATCTTCTCTTTCATAACTCATCTCCTATATAAATTGTAATATTATTTGAGTTTTAATATCGTGTCATTACATACCGTCCCATCCTCAGCTATAGTTGATTTTCTAACAAATTTAGAATGTTTCTTTAAAACACCATAAGCATACCAATCATGAGTACAAAACTCTTTACAAAACTCTGGATAACCATGTTCTTTGCAAGTGTCGAAATATAAACATTTTGATATTTCATAAGAAAAACCTTCATCATCGTCTTTTAATACTTTTGCCTTCCAGCATATTGCCTTTGCCCCATTTAAGTCATCCTTTAAACTATTTACAACTATATTATACCCATTTGGCAATACATCAGCTATTTTATATATAACAGTTGATTCTTTTTATTAATAATATTGAAATCAAGTAATTAATAATTATAATTCATTAAGCATTTGCAAATTATGTCAATTTTTGGTATAATTAATTTAATATTCGTGGGTACAGCGAAATATAACAAATGTACCATTTTAGTATAGAATGCTGTTATTTTAGTGTTCTGCTAAAAATATAAGGAGACTTTTATGAAACGGTATTTAATCACATTAATCACAATTGTATTAGTTTTTGGCTTAGTCGGATGCCATACGGAAACTGTTCCTGAAGAGAAGAACTTAGAAGTTCTTAACACTCTTGATGGAAGTACCCTTGAAAAAACTCATGAAATTGAATACCTTAAATTTATAACTACCTATGATACAGGTGATTATGATTTAAGTAGATGGAGAATAACTGACTCCAAAACAATCAATATGACCGCAAAGGTTACAAACGTTCCAGAAGGTGCAACCATATTAATTGAACATGTTCATATAGACATGTCTTTAAAATCAACTAATCCTCAACTCGACGGTTTATCACAGGATTCTATGGATGACTCCTATCATGGAACATCCCAAGACGGTTTTTGGATAAATGAAAAATATCCCTATCAAAATAAATTTGCTATAGAAGGTTTTAGCAAGGATTTAATTGATGGTTGGACATTCGTATGTGGTTCATATGGATATGGTTCTATAAGTCAAGAAAGGCTTACTGAAAAAAATCTAACAACTTATGGTAAGGTCTACGCAAATAAAATGCAAGTCGTATATGATATTCTTATCAAATATCCAAAGGAAGATTTTTATCATGTTGTATCAGTCTTGGATGAATTTCTCATTCCTATATCAAGCGAATCTTGATTTTCATAAATACTGTAATTTAATGTCCAGTTAACACCTAGTTAACTGGGCATTCTCCATAAAAAACATTTTTTCATTTTTAGATAATATAAAAATTCTCTATAACTATTATATTTACTTACCTTATGTCATTTTATTCTTAATATATAATTGTTTGTAATGCTTTACTAGATAATATAGCACCTGTAAATAGTGCAAAAAATCCTACTATTATCAATAAAATTATTAATACACAAAAATAAGATCTAGCAAAGTTCCTTAAATTAATATTATTAGTTCCTCCAAATGAAAAAACTAATATAAAAATAAATCCTATAATTGGTATTGAAAATAATATTTCATATCCAAAATACCCCCACATTGATATTGGTTTGTACTCATCTGGTATATTTTTTTGTTCTTCCATTTCTATTCCCCCTTCTATTTCATTATAATTATATTCTATACTATACAATAAAAGTTGTAAATACAAAAATAATAAAACTTTAAATTGGTTTTTAAAGTTTTATTATTTCTATCTATATAGAATTACCTATATCTGGATTATCTTCTAATATTTTATTTACTATATCTTGTTTCATATTGAATGGTATTACATACCCCCCTAGTGACCTAGCTTTTTCTCTTAAAACTGGAATTTCCTCATTAATATAAATTTTCGCTTTACCTTTACCATTTTTTGCTTCTTGCACCAAATTAGAAACTGGTGAATTACCGTCAAATGCTAAAACTACAGAACTCCTTCTTTCAAAAATTTCATAGTTAAAACTTTTATAAATTCCTAATTCCTCCGTTTCTGTTGAAACACATACTCCATTTAATTCTTTCTCTAGTAAATTATCTTTTTCAATCTCAGAAACCATTTTAGGAATAATTGCATCAATTTCAAACTTTTTATTAATTTCTTTAGAAATATCTACAATAGCTTTTTCATATCCCTGCATTTTATGTCCTATTACAAAATAAGCTTTTTCTGAACTAACCTTTTCCATTAATCTTTTTAATATTTCTTTTCCTTCTGAAGTTAAAAATGTTTCTCTTCCTTTAGCATTAAAACTTCCTCCCGCTATAATAATAGGTACTTTATTTTCTGGCAATCTTTTTATCTTATCTTTCAATACTTCTTCCGCTTCTAAATTATTATTTAATCTTAAATCAGCTTTAACTTTTCTGCTTTCTTCTATATTGTTATTTTCTAATTCCAATATTGCATCTCTTAAACTTCTGCCATTTAAAAACTTCTCAAATAAAAACTCTTTTTCATTAAAATATTTTTTACTATTTTCAATTATTTCTTCTTCTACTTCTCTCATTTTAGTAAAATCATCATCAGTTAATCCTAGCAAATTTTTTAATGCTAATTGTTCTTCTATTGTATCACTTCCATAAAATCCACATCCATCTGTTCCTTGTACACATCTAACACCATTTTTTATATATTGTTTTAATGGATGATTCTCTAAAGCATTTAAATTATTTAATCTAACATTAGAAGTTAATTGAAATTCTAGTACTGCCTTTGATTTTTTTAAGTTTTTTAATAATTTCTTTCCTTCTTTTGATTCTAGATTTGGAGTATATAATCCATGACCTATTCTTACCTTTGGAATGTTTTTTCCTTCTGGCGTTGCTTCTATTACACTTTCTATTGATTTTGATACATTTCCTCTTAAGCTATCATTTTCTCCAGCATGAATTCTAATTGTAAAATTTTCATCTTCATTTACAACATAATTTACAAGTTCTCTAATGACAGGTTTCAATTCTGTAATATCATTAATTTCTTCTCCAATAAAATCACTACCTACTACATATGGACTTTTTGCCACAGCTTTAATAACATTTAAATTATCTAGTAGATAAGAATCTCTAGTATTAACACCTTTTATAATAGTCAACGGTATTCTTCTAATTGCTGCTAAAAACCTTATTGCTACACCTGTTTCTTTTTCTATTTTAGGCATAATTTCATGAATTTCTTCCAAATATTTTATTGCTGGTTCTCCTAATTTTGCAAGTTCTGTGTCTGCCATTTCTACATATTCAATACCTTGTTTTTGATATTCTCTAGCTATCCATAATAATTTATCTTGTCTTAATGAATTAAATTCATATTGACTTCCTTTTTTATGATCTTCTATCATTCTTTTTGCATATTTTACAATGTCTTTTTCTGGTATTTTATTAATATCTTTTATTTGTATTTTCTCTTCTGATACCTTACCTTTAGCAAAAATATAACGATAAATATATACTTTTTCTAAATTTGTAAATACTGCTTGCCCGTCTTTTAATATTACTAGGCTATTTCTAATTTTTGAAATGTTATATTCTGCATTTTCTAAATTGTTTAAAATAAAATCTGCAAAGTTAATAAATGTATTATCGTCAATTTTTCTAGTTAAATATTTTCCAGTAAGATTGCAATCTTTAAATTGTTCTTCTACTTTTTTTCTTTGTTTTAATATTTTTTCTTCTTGTATCTTTGACATTTTCAATTTTAATTTTTTTATATAATATAATGGATACTTTATTTGACGCACTATACCTAATGCTATTAAAACATCGGGGGTTAAATTAGCATTCATATGAGTATGTAAATCAGTTCTAAATTTAGATTTTTTTAATATGTAAGATTTAACAATGGTTTTATCAATAGGCAATTTATAATTTTTAGTTTGTGACATTAAGGTTTTTGAAATTGCTGGGATTTTGGCTTTTATTTCTATTACTCCATTTTCATAAATATTAGCAATTTTTATGCCTCCCATTCTAAAAATATAAACAATCTCATTGTCTCCATTGATACTAGCAGGAATTGTTCCCTCTATTATTTTCATATCATTTTCGTTTTTAGTTGTCTCTACACCACATAAATTTGCTAAATTTGTAATTAAATTACCTGTATTATGATTTGGTGTCTCTAATATATATTTTATTTCATCCTTATTAATTTTATATAAATTAACTATAATATCTTTTTCTTTATCTAAATAAAATCTGTTTAATAATATATCTTTCATTTTTTATCCCCTCATAAATCAAAAAAATATTTATATATCATTTTAACATGTTTCTTTTTATTTTTCAATATTTATGTCAACTTTTCAATATATAATTCCTTGATTCTTTTTATAATTCTCCATTTCTTTAAAACATTCTTTTCTATCAATTTGCTTTAAATCTATTAAATCTACGTTTTCACCTTTTAAAAACTCATAAATTTTGTCATCTCTAAATCCTATACTACCTGCATCTTCTTTTGTACATCCATAATATACCGTTTTTATATTGGCCCAAATAATAGCAGATAAGCACATTGGGCATGGTTCACATGAAGTATATAATTCATACTCAGATAAATCATATGTATTTAACTTTTTACACGCTTCTCTTATTGCAACAATTTCTGCATGTTGGGTTGGATCTTTTTCTTTCAATACTCTATTATTTCCATTTGATATAATTTCTCCTTCTTTATTTACTATTACTGCACCAAATGGTCCTCCTTCTAAATCCATCCATTTTTTAGAATTTTCTTTTGCTATTTTCATATATTTATTCATTTTCTTCCTCCTTTATTCTTTTTATTGTATCATATTCGTTTTCAATTTTCCATATAATTTATGGGGTGAGTCTTTTGATTATAAAGTCTTTTAAAATTAATAAAAATTTAATAATAATCATTACTATTATTATAACTTTATTTACTAGCATTATATTATTTTATTCATTTGCAAATGACACACAAGAAACTAATAATACTAACTTTATAAAATGGGTTGATTTTAATATAACTTCTGAAGCTCTAAATTTAACAGCAAAGCTTGATATTGACTCACATAATAATAATAATAATGGAATAATATATAACTGGATTGAATTATTAGCTTATCTAGCTTGTAAAAATGGTGGAGATTTTAAAAGTTTCAAAAAATCTGATTTAGATACTTTAGTAAATAAATTATCTAATGTTGAAACCATATCAGATTTGACAAATAATTTAAAATTCTATGATTATTACTATGAAAGTTACTCTGCTGTACTTAGCAACTTTATTGGAAATTACGAAATTGAAACAGAAAATGAAGATGGTACAAAATCTTTTAAATCTCGTTATGGTTTAAAAGCATTTTTACCAATTGCTAAAAATTATTCTTTTTCTCATTATGATGACTTTGGAAATTCGAGATCTTATGGATTTAAAAGAACTCATTTAGGAAATGATTTAATGGGAAGTATTGGCATTCCAATTATTGCTGTTGAATCTGGTATAGTAGAAAATTTAGGCTGGAACCAATATGGCGGTTGGAGAATAGGAATTAGAAGTTTTGACACAAAAAGATATTATTATTATGCACATTTAAGAAAAAATCATCCTTATGTAGAAGGTTTAGAAGAAGGAAAAACAGTTAATGCTGGTGATGTAATAGGATATTTAGGAATGACTGGATATAGCACAAAGGAAAATGTGAATAATATTAATGTTCCTCATCTTCATTTTGGTATGCAACTAATATTTGATGAGTCTCAAGTAGATAGTCCTAATGAAATTTGGATTGATGTTTATCAAATTATTGAATTCTTAAAAAAATCTCGTTCTGAAGTTTATATGAATAATAAAGAAACAAAAGATTATGTTAGAAAATATGCATTTAATGAAAATACTTCTTTTTAATATTATATTTTTAAACATTAACTTGCCTTAACTTGCATTTTAATTATATCTGTGTTATAATTAATTTCTATACTATACAGAAAGGGGAGAGATTATTTGAATTCTTTAACAGATTTAGTTAAATGGTGTCTCATTGATCAGGCCTTTCAAAAAGGTCGTTGTAATGAGTCCATTATTGGAACAATAACAAAATCCGTTAACTATAACGGAAAAACATATGATGTTATTGTTACAATAACACCTGAAGACATCAAATCAAAGATGCAGTATTGCAATGATCACGTATACTACATCCATTAATCTCACCACCACCCAAAAGCTTATATTGCTTACGGGTGGTCTCTTTTTATTTTTTCCCTAGTACAATATTGAATTCTTTATTTATCTTTCCTCTTATAATCTTTAAATTCACTTCATCATTTGGTTTTTTTGTATAAATATATTCTCTTAAATCATTCATAGTATTTAGCTCTATATTATCAATACTTGTAATAATATCTCCATTTTTTAATTCTGTATTATCTGCTGGACCATTACTAGTAATTTGCGCAACATAAATTCCCTTTTGAAAATTATTATTTAAATTTGTATTTAAATATGGTACTACTTCTTTATCATAAGCATAAATGCCTATAGTTGCTTCTTCAAAATTTCCTATTTGTTTAAAACTTTCAATAATTGGTCTTATAATATTAATAGGTATTGCAAAGCCAATTCCTTCAGCAGTAGATATTTTAACTGTATTAATTCCTATAATATCTCCATTTGGATAAATCAAAGGCCCCCCACTATTTCCAGGATTAATAGTAGCATCTGTTTGTATTAAATCTGTCATATAAGAAGATTTGCTTTCTTCTTCTATTTTTATTGTTCTATTTTTTGCACTTATAATCCCTGACGTTACAGTCCTTCTAAATTCAAATCCAATAGGATTTCCGAATTGCATACACTGTTTCTCCAACTCTTATGCTTTTAGAATCTCCTAAAGTAACATATGGTAAATTTTTTGCATTTATTTTTGTAATAGATAAATCTAAATCACTATCACTCCATACTACTGTTCCATCATAATTTGTCCCATTTTCTAACGTTATATAACATCTACTATACTTACTGCCTGTCACATGTTCATTACTTACTATATATCCATCTTCTGTCACAATAAATCCTGTCCCTAGTCCTAATTCACTTTCTGAACTTTTTGATAATATGCTATTACCTGTTTCTTTTAATTTTGAAATACCAACAACCTTTTGTGTTGTTTCTTCTAAAACATCTGCAATTTTCTTGCTATTATTCTGAACGTTTTCCACAGTTTGTTCTTTTAATGTGGATTGTGTCCTTGTTGCAACATAATTATCATTAATTTCTATCTTTTGGTATGTATTATATAAATAAAAAGCAAAAACCCAAAGAATTGATAAAATGATAAATATTTTTAATGATTTTTTTAAGTATTTTCTTTTTTTTATTTTTTTCAAATATTCCACCTCAAAAATATTCTTTCCAACTTTAGCAATTTTAAACTAAACTCTTTTTTTTTTATGAAACTTTTAGTAACAGTTATAAAATTCTATTGACATTTTTAAGTAAAAAAATATATAATTTGACTAAATAATACAATAAAGGTAAAAGGTGAATAAAATGGAAAAGGATGTTTATGAGTTAACTAATGCTCAGAAAAGTATTTGGAATACAGAATTATTTTATAATGGTTCTAATATTAATAATATTTGTGGTACAATAAATATTTTTGAACCACTTGATATTAATGCTTTAAAAGAAGCTCTTCATTTAATTGTTGCTGAAAATGATAATCTTCACGCTCAATTTTATATTAAAGATGGTTGCATATATCAATCTTTTAAAAAAGATCTTGATTATAACATAGATGTTTTAGAAATTTCCTCTAAAACAGATTTGCGTAAACTTGAAAGAAAAATGAGATCTCATATTTTTGATATTTTACATTCAGATTTATTTGATTTTAAAATTTTCAAATATCCTGATTCAACAGGTGGTGTTGTTGTTAACATTCATCATCTTATCTCTGATTCTTGGACTTTGGGTTTAATTGCAAAAAATATTATCAAGAAATATTATAGTATTTCTCATAATATTCCTATGGAAACCAATAAAGCTTCTTACATCGACTATATTAATTATGAACAAAAATATCTATCAAGTAATAAATTTCAAAAAGATAAAGAATTCTGGCAAAACTATTTAGAAAATCGTCCAGATAGTATTACTATGCCTACTTTCAAAAAAAATATAAAACAAAACTTTTCTTACAAGGCGAAAAGAAAGATACTTCATTTACCTTCTAGCCTAATAAAGAAAATGAATGACTTCTGTCATACTCATAATGTCTCTTTATTCAATTTATTTATGGCTGTTTATTCTATTTATATTGGTAGAGTTAATCATTCTAATGACTTTATTCTAGGAACACCTATCTTAAACAGAACTTCTGTTAGCCAAAAAAATACAATGGGAATGTTTATTAATACTGTCCCTGCACGTATAAAAATAGAAGATAATTTAGACTTTTCTACTTTCGTTAGTCAAATTGCTACTAATTTTACTTCTATTTACAGACATCAAAAATATTCTTATCAAAATATCTTAGAAGATATAAGAAAGGAAAATTCTAAAGTTCCAAACCTTTATCAAGTACTTTTATCTTATCAAATAACTAAAATTAAAACTGATGATGATATAAAATATTCTTCTGAATGGAGTTTTAATGGTTCTATTTCTGATGACTTTGACATTCATCTTTTTGACTTGAATGATTCTGGTTCTATTAATATTGCTTATGATTATAAAATATCAAAGTATACAGATTTAGATATTAGACAAATTCATTCTAGAATTTTATATATAATTTCACAAATCTTAAAAAACCCAAAAATAAATTTAAAAGACATTTTAATTACGACACCTAAAGAATTAAAAGCAATTTTAGCACTTTCAGAAAAAAATGATTGTTCTTATCCTTCTAATAAAACAATTTCTCAACTATTTGAAGAACAAGTACAACTAACTCCTAATAATATTGCTATTAAATACAATGGTTCTTATTTAACTTATGATGAGTTAAATAAAAAGGCTAATCAAGTAGCTCATTTTTTAAGAAATATAGGAATAAAACCAAATGATGTGGTTGCCATTCGCTTAAACAAATCTCTTGAAATGGTAGTTGGAATTTTAGGTATTTTAAAAGCAGGTGGCAGTTATTTACCTATCGACTTATCTTATCCACAAGAAAGAGTATCTTTCATGTTAAAAGATAGCTCAGCAAAAATCTTTTTAACAAACAAACTTCATCAAAAAGATTTAAATATTCCTATTGAATGTTATTTATTAGATAATGTAGATTCTAATCCTATTTATAAAAACGATACTATTAATTTGCCTTGTCTTAATTCACCTGAGGATTTAATTTATATTATATATACTTCAGGCTCTACTGGTACTCCTAAAGGAGTTATGTTGTGCCATAGAAATGTTGTACGTTTAATAAAAAACAGCAACTTCCAGTTTGATTTTAACCAAAATGATGTATGGACTATGTTTCATTCAGTTGCTTTTGACTTCTCTGTTTGGGAATTATATGGCTCTTTATTATATGGTAGTAAATTAATATTAGTACCTGAGCCAACGGCAAAAGATCCTAAGAAGTTTTTGCAACTATTAAGAGATGAAAAAGTAACTGTATTAAATCAAACTCCTACTTATTTTTATAACTTATTAGATAGAGAACTTTTAAATACTGATAATTCTTTATCTGTTCGTTATATCATTTTTGGAGGAGAAGCTTTAAAGCCAAATTTAGTACGACCTTGGAAAGAAAAATATTCTTTTACTAAAATAATTAACATGTATGGAATTACTGAAACAACAGTTCATGTTACATTTAAAGAACTAAGTGATGAAGATTTGCTTTCTAGTGATTCTAATATTGGAAAACCAATACCTACTTTAAAAGTATACGTTATGGATAAATATCTTAATATTTTGCCTTTTGGTGTAGAAGGTGAAATGTGTGTAAGTGGGCTTGGTGTTTGTAAAGGTTACTTAAATCGTCCTGAACTTAATAAAAATAGATTTGTTAAAAATCCTTATTATCCTGATGAAATCTTATACCATTCTGCCGATAATGCTGTACTTGACTCTAATGGAGACTTGTATTATATGGGTAGAATTGATAATCAAGTAAAAATTAGGGGATTTCGTATTGAAATTGGAGAGATAGAAAGCAAATTATTAAAACATCCTCATATTAATAAATGTGTCGTATTACCTAAAAAGAACGGAGATACAGACTCTTATCTTGTGGCATATGTAGTAATGGATGAAAAAGAATCTGTTGATAATTTAAAAACTTATATTTCTAAACTTGTTCCAGAATATATGGTACCAAACTTTTTCGTATTTTTAGACAAATTACCTCTTACTAGCAATGGAAAAGTTGATAGAAAAGCTTTATTATCAATGGAAATTAAAGTTGAAAAGAAGAAAAAATACATTGCTCCTAGAAATGATTTTGAAAAAACATTCCAGTCAATCTTAGAAAATTCTATGCATATAAAACAAATTGGTATTGATGATAACATTCTAGAACTAGGTGCAGACTCACTTACTTTAATGAAAATTACAATAGAATTACTTGAAGAAAATTATCTTGTTAATATTCAAGATATTTATGAGTTAAAAACAATAAGGGAAATTTCAGATAATTTCTATTATCCTAAAAAATCTAATGTATATAAAAGGACCATTTCTGATAATATTTTTTACAACTTTAAAGAAGATTTTTCACCAGAAAAATTATCTGTAAAAAATATTTTATTAACTGGTGCTACTGGTTATTTAGGTGTTCATATATTAAATGAATTAATGCACAAAACAAATAGTAATGTTTATTGCGTTGTTCGTCATAAAAATGGAAAAGACTCCAAAGAAAGATTATTAAATAAACTATCTTTCTATTTTGGAAACTCTATGTTACAATATGTAGATAGTCGTATTCATGTATTAGTTGCAGATATTTCTTTACCACAATTAGGTTTATCTAATGAAGAATATCATAAACTAGGAGAAACCATTGATTTGGTTATTCATTCTGCAGCTATTGTTGACCATTATGGTAATAAGGACTTATTTGAGCTAATCAATGTAACTGGAACTAACCATATCATTGATTTTTGTAAAGATTTTTCTATTTATATGAACCATATATCTACTACTTCTATATCAGCTTCACTTCCTGAAAACGCAAAACCTAGTATTTTTGATGAACATGTCCTTTACATAGGTCAAAATTATTCTGAAAATATTTATATAAAAACTAAATTTGAAGCTGAATACAATATTTTAGAAGCTATTTTGCACTCTGATTTAAAAGCATCTATTTATCGTCTTGGAAATATATGCGCTAGATACTCTGATGCGAAATTTCAAGAAAATGATGATAAAAATGCCTTCTTAAATAGAGTTATAACTCTTTCTAAATTAGATAAATTAGCTAATTCTTTCTCTAATTTTAAGATTGATTTAAGCCCTGTTGATACTTGTGCAGATATTATCTCTTCTTTAATATTACTTAATAGTAGTTATCAAAAAGTATTTCATATATACAACAATCAAGAAATAAAATTAGTTGATTTAATTAATCAATTAAAACCCGAAAATCAAAAAATTAAAGTAGTATCTGATGAAAAATTTTATGAATATATTAAAAACAAATCAGATATCTTAGGAATAATAAATGACTTAACAAGTAAATCTTCTTACAACTCTAATATTATTATGAAAAACGATTTTACTATTAATTACATGAAGAATTCACATTTATCTTGGCCAACAATCGACAAAAATTATATTAATAAATTCTTTAAAAAATATATTAACAAAGGAGACTAAAACAAATGAAGAAAAAAATTAACACTTGCTTTTTGCGAATTATTTTATTGTATTTAATAATTCCAATTTTAATAGCATTATGTTTATACCCCGTCTTACCCAAGATACTAAATTATCCACCTGAGAGTGTAGATAATCAATTTCAAGTTGAATTTGATGGAGTTACATACACTCGGACAATATGTTTTATTGATTATGATTATTGTATTTTGTAGCTTAATTATATTATTTATCAGAGCTTACTTGATATATAAACAATTTTATAAATTAAGTGAAAATAATGAAAAACTATCATCACAAAAAAAGCTATTAATTTTACACAAAATCAGAGGTTTTTGCTATAATACACCTTACTTATTATATTTTCTAGAAATATTATTACCTTTAATATTTTTACCTTTGACATTTATTATAATAGATGCTTATCCTGTAACTATTTTAAAAATATGTTTGATTTATTTATCATTTTTTACATTAGCATCTGTAATAAGTTTTGTATTTTCAAAAAATGAATTTGGATATATATTAAATTTACTAAATACAATGTATCCTGATTTGATGCAAAAAATAGAATTAGAATATTCTGAAAAAAGAAGGAGTAAATTAAAATCACTCCCAGTCAAGTTAATATTACAATTTTCTCCTTTAGTACTTGTATCTTTAATCTTCATCTCTCTTGTAGGTTATGTACAAGCTTCTAAAAAAACTGGAGATATTTACTATAACTCTTATTTAACAATAATTTCTAATTCTTTTGATAAAGTTTTTGATTCAAAAGAAGAAATAGAAACAACTTTAAAAAATATAACATTATTAGATGACTCTCATCAATATTTTATTATTGATAGTAATGGAAATCAACTTGTATCAGATAATTCTAAATTAGAAAAATTTTTTGTTAAATATACTTTAGAAAAGTCAGAAATGCAAAATGGAAGAACATATGATTATTTTTGCTTAGATAGTGAAGGTATTGCAATAAAATGTTATTTAACTAATGGTGATTTTTGTTATGCAGGTTTTAGATATAATACTATGCAACCGAAATTTTTAAAAGCTATTTTAACTTGTGATATTGTTTTATATATTATAATTTTCTTTATATTAGTTTATGTTTCTGTTTCACTTTCGAGAGAAATAAAAACAGTTTCAAATAAACTAAAAGAAATTGCTTCTACTAATAAAAATGATATTAATTTAAATAATAATTTAATTGTTACATCCGAAGATGAATTAGCAGACCTTTCTTTATCATTTAATTTAACACAAAGCTTTACTAAAAATAATGTAAATCAATTAAAATCAAACCAATCAATGTTAATGGAACGTGAAAGATTAGCTTCTTTAGGACAACTAATTGGTGGTATAGCACATAATTTAAAAACACCTATCATGTCTATCTCAGGAGCAGCAGAAGGTTTATCTGATCTTGTTAAAGAATATGATTCTTCTATTGATGATCCAGATGTAAACTCTCAAGATCATCACGATATTGCTAAAGATATGAATTCTTGGATTGTTAAAATCAAAGATTATACAGAATATATGTCAGATATTATTACAACAGTAAAAGGACAAGCTGTTAATCTTTCAAATGAAGAAGATATTTCTTTTACAATTGAAGAATTATTAAAAAGAGTAAATATCCTAATGAAACATGAATTAAAAAATGCTATTATTTATTTAAATATTTCACTAAAAACTGACGAAAATACTATAATTCATGGAGATGTAAATAGTTTAGTCCAAGTAATTAATAATATGGTTTCAAATTCAATCCAAGCATATGAAGGAAAAACAGAACAAACAATTGATTTGATAGTTGAAAAAGAAGACAATAATCTACTTATTTCAATTAAAGATTATGCATCTGGACTACCAGATAAAGTAAAAGAAAAATTATTTAAAGAAATGATAACTACTAAAGGAAAAAATGGAACAGGATTAGGCTTATATATGTCATATTCTACAATAAAAGCACACTTCAATGGCAATATTACAGTTGATTCTGAATTAGGAAAAGGTACTACTTTTACTATAACATTACCTTTACAATAGTTTTACTTATAAATAACTAAAAAATGAATTAAACTTGTAAAGTTTTATAAATAAAACTTTACAAGTTTAATTCATTTTTATTTTATATTATCACACTCAAAGTGTTACTATATAAAAATTGGTTATTTTTTACATAATTTTTTTAACAAAATCTATTGATTTTTCTAGCATTTATTAATATAATGTGAACAAATATTAATAAAATGGGGAATTAATATGAGAAAAGGATTGCAAAATTTAGAAAATAATGAAAATAATAATTATAAAATTATAGCCGTTGATGATGAAGAAGGTATTATTGATTCTTTATCTATATTTTTAAAAAGATCTGGCTATAATTTTACAGGTGTTACAGACCCTCAATTAGCAATTGAAAAAGTAAAAAATGAGCATTTTGATTTAATGATTTTAGACTTCATTATGACTCCATTTCATGGTGATCAAGTAGTAGAAGAAATCAGAAAATTTAATAAAGACTTGTATATTTTGTTACTAACTGGACATAAAGATTTAGCTCCGCCTTTAGAGACAATTAAACGATTAGATATTCAAGGATATTGTGAAAAGGGAGACAAATTTGATCAGTTGCTTTTATTAATTGAGTCTGGAATTAAATCTATTAAACAAATGAATCAAATCAAAAAAATTAATGATGAATTATCAGATACTTACGAAAAGTTAGAAAGTGCTTACTTAGAAAGTATTCAAACTCTACGTTATACAGTAGAAGCAAAAGATACTTATACTCGTGGTCACTCTGACCGTGTTTCTGAATATTCTGTTTTAATAGGAAAATATTTAGGATTACCAGAAGCAGATTTAAATACTTTAAGAATTGGTGGTTTATTCCATGATATTGGAAAAATCGGTGTTCCTGACGCAATTTTACAAAAAAACGGAAAACTTGATGATGATGAATATTCTCAAATAAAGCAACATCCTAATATTGGTGTTCATATTTTGTCACACGCAAAAATATTTCAAAATATTTTACCAATTGTTGAACATCATCATGAAAAATATGATGGTACTGGATATCCAGGCAAATTAGCTGGTGAAAATATTCCATATTTGGCAAGAATTGCTTCTATTGCTGATAGTTTTGATGCAATGACATCAAAACGCGCTTATAGAGATTCTTTACCTATTGATATTGTTATTTCTGAATTCGAAAAATTTAGAGGAACTCAATTTGACCCTAATATTGATGATGTTTTCTTAGATATTTTGAAAAATCATTATGACGAAATTGAAGAAATTAGAAATAAATATATGACAGAGTAAAATATTTATTCATGTAATAAAGAATAAGTCATATAATAAAAGATATAATAATTGAATGTGATTGAAGAATAAATTAGAAAATTTTAAAATAGCTAAATGAGGGAACCCAAAATTCTTTTGGGAAGTATCATTTAGCTATTTTTAGATTTTATATTTGTTCGTATTGAGCCGAAATTATTATATTTTTTATTATATGACTTATTCTTTTATATAAAATTCTATATTTTATACTTTCATTGATAATCCAACTTTTTGTCTTTCTTTATCAATCTTAATAACCTTAACTTTTACAACATCTCCAACTGATACAATATCAGATGGATTTTTAATAAATTTTTCACTCATTTCAGATATATGTACAAGACCATCATGTTTAACACCTATATCCACAAAAGCTCCAAAATCAATTACATTTCTTACTGTACCTGTTAATACCATTCCCTCTTTTAAATCCTCTAATTTTAATACATCACTACGTAAAATTGGCTTTGGCATATCTTCACGAGGATCTCTTCCTGGTTTTGAAAGCTCTTCTATAATATCTGTTAATGTCATTTCTCCTACATTTAAATCTGTTGAAGTTTTTGCAATATCAACTGTTTTTAATTTATTTTGTATAGCTTCTAATTTTTCTTTATCTTTTAAGTCTTTTTTATCAAAGCCAATCTCATTTAATAATTTCTCCGCAACTTCATAACTTTCTGGGTGTACAGCAGTTATCTCAAGAGGATTATCTCCATCTAATATTCTTAAAAATCCTGCACATTGTTCAAAGGCTACTTTTCCAAGTTTAGGAACTTTTAATAATTGCTTTCTATTTTTTAATTTTCCATTTTCATCTCTATATTTTACAATATTTTTTGCAATAGTATTATTAATTCCTGATACATAAGATAATAAAGATGGTGTTGCAGTATTTACATCAACTCCTACTTTATTAACGCTATCCTCTACTACTCCAGTTAAACTCTCGGCTAATTTTTTTTGGTTTACATCATGCTGATATTGTCCAACTCCTATAGCTTTTGGATCTATTTTTACTAATTCTGCTAATGGGTCTTGTAATCTCCTTGCAATTGATATTGCACCTCTAATAGAAACATTTATATCTGGGTATTCTTCTGTTGCTAGTTTTGATGCAGAATAAACAGATGCTCCCGCTTCACTTACAATTACATAATGTACATCTCTTTTTGTATCTTTTATCATGTCTGCTACAAACATTTCAGACTCACGAGAAGCTGTTCCATTTCCTATTGCAATCATATCTACTTTATCTTTTTCAATTAGTTTAAGTAATTCCCTTCTAGCTCCTACAACATCATTTTGAGGTTCTGTTGGATATACTGTTGTATAATCTAACAACTTTCCTGTTTCATCTATTATTGCTATTTTACATCCAGTTCTATATGCAGGATCAAATCCCATAACTGTTTTACCTTTTATAGGAGCTCCTAGTAGTAATTGTTTTGAATTTTTTCCAAATACTTTTATTGCCTTTTCTTCTGCTTTTTCTGTTAAATCTGAACGTATTTCTCTATCAACTGAAGGTTCTATTAATCTTTTAAAACTATCTTCAATCGTTGTTTTTAACATTTCTGTAAATTGAGTTGTATTTTTTATTATATCTTTTTCAATATATTTCAATATTTTCTCTTCTGGTTTTTCTAATTTAATTTTTAAAAATTCTTCTTTTTCTCCTCTATTAATTGCTAAAATTCTATGACTTGGAATAAATTTTATTGCCTCTTGGTATTCATAATACATTTCATAATTAGACTTTTCTTCAGGCTTAGATGCTCTAGTTACTACTTGACCTTCTCTATAACATATTCTCTTTATTTCTTTTCTATATTTAGCATTATCTGAAATATCTTCAGCAATAATATCTAATGCTCCTTGTATTGCATCTTCAACAGTTGCAACAACTTTATCTTTGTTTTTCTTATCTTCATCAGATAATTTATCAATATTTACATATTCTTTTGCAACTTCTTCTATTGGTTTTACTTCTTTTTGTTCTATAATTATTTTTGCTAATGGTTCTAAGCCTTTTGCTTTAGCTACTGTTGCTCTTGTTTTTTTCTTTTGTTTATATGGTCTATATATGTCTTCTACCTCTGATAATGTTTTTGCTATAGCAACTGCTTGCAATATTTCATCATTTAATTTTCCTTGTTCATCTATTGACTTTATAATTTCTTCTTTTCTTTTTTCTAAATTTCTTAAGTATGTTAGTCTTTCTCCTAAATCCCTAAGGATTTCGTCGCTTAATCCTCCTGTTACTTCTTTTCTATATCTTGCAATAAATGGTATAGTATTACCCTCATCTATTAATTTTACTGTACTTTCAACCTGATTAGGCTTTATATTTAATTCTTCTGCAATCGTATTTATTATCTTATCCATTTGTTATTCCTTCCTTAACCAAATATTTATTTACTTTATAACTCGAATTTTTCTATTCTACACCTAAATATTCATTATAAGTAACTTCTCTATCTATCACTTTACCATCTTCTTTAATATCAATAATTCGATTTGCTACTGTTTGAGTTAACTCATGGTCATGTGATGTAAATAAAATATTTCCAATAAACTTCTTCATTCCTTCATTGACAGATGTTATACTTTCCATGTCCAAATGGTTTGTTGGTTCATCAAAAATTAAAAAGTTCGCTCCCGATAACATCATTTTTGATAAAACACATCTTACTTTTTCTCCTCCTGATAAGACTTTAACTTCTTTTAATGCTTCATCACCTGAAAATAACATTCTTCCTAAGAAACTTCTAACATATGTTTCGTCTGGATCTTTCGAATATTTTCTAAGCCATTCTGTTACATTCTCATCAGTTTCAAACAAATAATTATTATCCTTTGGGAAATAATTTTGTGTAATTGTAGTTCCCCATACTAATTCTCCTGCATCTGGCTCTAACTCTCCTGCAATTATTTGAAATAATACTGTTTTAGCAAGTTCATTATCTGCTAAAAATGCAATTTTGTCTCCCTGTTTTACATCAAAAGAAATTCCGTCTAATAATTTTACGCCATCTACTGTCTTAGATATATTTTTTACTTGTAATATTTCTTTTCCAGGTTCTCTATCTGGTTTAAAGTCTACATATGGGTATTTTCTATTAGATGGTTTTATATCATCTAGTTCTATTTTTTCTAGAGTTTTCTTTCTAGATGTTGCTTGTTTTGATTTCGATGCATTAGCACTAAATCTTGCAATAAAATCTTGTAATTCTTTTATTTTATCTTCTTTCTTTTTATTTTGTTCTCTTGCTTGTTTTAATGCTAATTGGCTAGATTCATACCAAAAGTCATAATTTCCTGGATAAACTTTTATTTTTCCGAAATCAACATCTGCTATATGTGTGCAAACTTTATTTAAAAAGTACCTATCATGAGATACTACAATTACAGTATTCTCAAATTCCATTAAAAACTCTTGTAACCAGTTAATACTTTTTAAATCTAAATCATTAGTAGGTTCATCTAGTAAAAGTACATCTGGATTTCCAAATAAACTTTGAGCTAATAAAACTTTTACTTTATCTCTGGCTTCTATTTCTTTCATTAATTTATAATGATTTTCAGGAATAATACCTAAATCATTTAAAAGTTTTGCTGCATCTGACTCTGCATTCCATCCGTCTAATTCAGCAAATCTTTCTTCTAATTTTGCTGCCTTCATTCCATCTTCTTCTGAAAAATCTGGTTTACTATAAATTGCATCTTTTTCCTTCATTATGTCATACAACTCTTTATTTCCCATAATTACTGTATCCATAACAGTACAATCTTCATAAGCAAAGTGGTCCTGTTTTAAAACAGATAGTCTTTCTCCTTTATCTAAACTTACATCTCCTTTGCTTGGTTCTATCTCTCCTGATAAAACTTTTAAAAATGTAGATTTCCCAGCGCCATTTGCTCCTATAATTCCATAACAATTTCCTTTTCCAAAACGTATATTTACATCTTCAAATAACACCCTTTTTCCAAATCTAACTGTAACTCCATTTGCACTTAACATTTCTTATCCTCCTAATTCTAAATCGATGGTATTATATATCATTTTTCGTTTATTTTCAAGTAAAAAACGCTTTTAAGTTTTACTATAATATAAAAAAAGTAGAACTGTCTTATTTAAACAATTCTACTCTATATTTAATCATCAAATAATAATTTAATTCCCCATAAACCAGATATTCCTACTAAAACATATATAACTCTTGAAATCCAAGTCATCTCTCCAAATATAACTGCTACTAAGTTAAAATTAAAAAATCCAATTAATCCCCAATTAATAGCTCCAATTATAATTAAAACTAAAGCTATTTTATCTATAACTTTCATTTTTTCCTCCTTTACTTTTCTTTTGTACTTATTATATGCTATTTTTTTTTGTTTATACATATTGTTGAATTTTTTTATTTTATATGATATTTTGTATATATTAAAATAAAAGAGAGGGATTTTTATGAAAAAAAATTTAAAAAGTAAAAAAAATAATAATAATAAAATAGCTATTATTTTTTCATTTGTTATTATTTTAATTGTTGTTTTTTTATTTTATAACTTTATACTAAAGCAAAATGATATTGAAAAATCACAATCACAGATTAGCTCTAATTCTGAATCAACCACAACTCAAGTCACAGATACAACTTTTACAATGACTGCGATTGGAGATGTTATGTGTCATAATACACAATATTGGGATGCTTATAATAAAGAATCAGATACTTATGATTTTTCTTATGTATTCAAAAATATTAGTCATTACATACAAAATTCAGACATTTCTATTGGAAATTTAGAAACTAGCTTTGCTGGAAAAGACCGTGGTTATAGTAACTATCCAACCTTTAATTCCCCTGATGCATTAGCTTATAATTTGAAAGATATGGGACTTGATATTATTTCAACAGCTGGTAATCATTGCTTAGATATGGGATTCAGTGGACTATCAAGAACTATTGACGTTCTTGATGATGCTGGTATTAAGCACCTTGGAACTTATAAAACCCAAGAAGAACAAGATAAAATTTTAATTCAAGATGTTAAGGGCGTTAAAATAGCATTTATTGATTATACTTACGGAACCAATGGTATTCCCGTTCCTTCTGATAAACCTTTTTCTGTTAATTTGATTGATAAAGATTTAATAACTAAACACATTAATAAAGCAAAATCTGAAGGAGTTGATATGATTGTAGCTTGTATGCATTGGGGAACAGAATATAGAACAACTGCAAACTCTGAACAAGAAGAATTAGCAGATTTCTTATTTCAGAATGGGGTAGATGTAATTTTAGGAAATCATCCTCATGTATTAGAACAAATGGAAAAAAGAACTATTACTTTAGCTGATGGATCTACAAAAGATGGTTTTGTTATTTATGCATGTGGCAATTTTATTTGTGACCAAAATGCCGAAAATACAAGAAACTCTATTATATTAAATTTAACAATAACTAAACATTCAGATGGAAAAATTACAATTGATAAAGCTAATTATATTCCTATATATATGTATAAAGGATCTTCTTCTAAATTAAAAAGAATGAAAATATTAGATATAGAAAAATCAATTAGTGATTACGAAACTGGCACCGACACTTCTATAGGTCAAGCTACATACATAGACCTAAAAAAACAATTAGAAAAAATAAAAAACATTGTAGGTAATGAAATAAATTAATAAACATTATATAAATATACCAGTTAACTTTTATAAAAGCTAACTGGTATATTTTATTTTAACATATCTTTTTTATTTAACCATAAAGTAACTGCTATTGTCATTATAATAGCTATTAAAACCATTATCAAAAATCCCATTGGACTATTTTCAAATGGTAGCTTAACATTCATTCCCCAAAAACTAGAAATCATAGTTGGAACTGCTAAAATAATTGTTATAGATGTTAAAAACTTCATAACCCCATTTAAGTTATTTGAAATAATAGAAGCATATGCATCCATTGTTCCATTTAAAATATTACTATAAATTTGTGCCATTTCAATAGCTTGTCTATTTTCAGTAATAGCATCCTCTAATATTTCTTCATCTTCTTCATAAAGTTTTACTATCTTTCCTCTTAGCGTCTTTTCCATTACAATTTCATTTGATTTTAAAGAAGTTGTAAAATATACTAAACTCTTTTCTAAACTTAATAATTTTAATAATTCTTTATTTTGCATTGAATTTTTTAAAATATATTCTGCTATTTCTGTTTCTTTATTTATTTGTTTTAAGTAATTTAAATAATATGATGAATTCAAATATAAAATTTGAAAAATAAATCTTGTTTTTTTATATGTCTGAAAATTTTTTATTTTTCTTTTTTCAAAACTTTCAATTATTTTATTCTTTCTTAATGAAACTGTTAAAAAAAACTCATCTCTAACCACTATCATTCCAAGTGGCATAGTAGTATATATCTCATTTTCTTCTCCTTTTTCACTAATTGGAACATCAACTACAAAAAGTATTGTGTTATCGTCTTCCTCTTTATCAATTCTGGCCTTTTCCTCATAATCTAATGCATCTCTAATAAAATCTTCCTGAATATTTATATTCTCACATACCTTTTTTATTTCATTTTCAGACGGGTTTACTAAATTAATCCATGATCCTTTTTTAAATTCTCTAATTTCTTGAAATTCATTTGTTTCAATATCTGTATTATATATTTTTAGCAAACCTCTCACCTCTTCTATTTTCTTTAATACTATTAATTTTAGACTTCAAAAATAAATTTGTCAATAACATACTTTTATATGTTTTCAAAAATTATCTATAACTTCTATTTTCTTTTATATTGCACATTTTCATTATATATTCTTTTAATACAGTTACCATTAAATCTTCATTATCTTTATTTTTATTCATAAGTGGAATATCATGTTGTAAACAATATCCTAATTTAGCTGTAATATCCTGATTTTTTCCTTTAATTGGGTATTGTTTTAAATCTGCACAGATACAAACCTTAGGTGATTTTGATAAACTATTGTTTATTCCATTCTTAAATAAATTACAATAAAATGCAGGCATAAATTCTTCCAACATCTTTTGATTATATAATTTTGGTAACTCTTCTTTTAATCTATTCTGTAAATCTTTCGAAATCTTACATCCATCCCCTATAACAACTATATCTGGGCAAATATTACCTTTCTCATATTTCATTTCAGAACTGATACCACAACATTCTAAAGCTTCTTTAATGCTTTCTATATTAATTATATTTACTTTATCTTCTAACTTCTCTTTTAATTTATTTGTAAAATGTGGATTTTCCTCAATTATAATTACATCTTTTTTACTTTTCATTTTTTTCCTCTTTTCAATTGAAACTTTTCGAGTTTAATTATACACCAAGATTATGTTTTATGTCAATTAGTTTTTATTAAGTTTATATTGCCGTAAGTTCGAAGAATTTTTCTATAATACAAAAAAAGCGATATAATAATTTATATCGCAAAAGTGGTGCGCCATAGAGGGGTCGAACCTCCGACCGTCAGATTAAGAGTCTGCTGCTCTACCAACTGAGCTAATGGCGCATTTATTTAATTTTGACTTTTAAATTATATTACCTTTTTGATATATTGTCAATATTTTTATAAAAAATAATAAAAAGAGGCGTTCCTATTTGTGGTGGTATCACCTCTTATATTTAGTTCTATTCTTTACTCTCAGTTGTTGGCGTAGTATTTGTTTCCGTTGTTGTTTTATTTCCTGATGGTGTTGTTTCTGGTCGTTTTTCTTCTGTAGTATTTGTAGAACTTTCAACTGATTCAGTTGTTCCCTCTGTTACATTTATTGTTTTATTATTAGCTGACTTTGTTCCTTTAATAATAATTCTTTCCATAGCATCATAAGTATCTCTTGAAAGTAGCTTTGTTGATATTACTTTTCCATTTAACATTTTTGTAATATATGTTTCTGTTTTTAATCCATTTGTACCTTTCTGTTTTACTTTTTCTGTACCCACATCTAAACTCTCATCTTCTACATATCTTACTGAAAATGGAATAGTTGCAACTGTCTTTGTACTAAATTTAAAAGTATATTCATTTTCTTCTTTAATGCCATAAATAGATATAGTTGCTATACCATTTTGTGCTGATGCAGAAATTCTTACAGGATATTGTCTTGTATTTTTAAATTTAAAATCAGTTAAACCATATACTACCGTTGCATCTCTTCCTGGTCCTACATATGAAGTAACAAATTGATGGTTTCTTCTTTCTACTATTTCTAAATCTGCTAATAATACAGAATTATAAAGTGTTGATGAAATTTGGCATATTCCTCCTCCAATTCCATCTACTACCTGGCCTCCTGAATATATTTTTCCATTTTTATAACCAGCAGCAGCAGTTCTTGCTCCTAATGCTTTGTTATATGAAAATGTGTCTCCAGATAATATTACTTTTCCATTTATCTTTTGACATGCAATTTTTAAATTAGTTGATCTATCTACATCACTTACATCAAACCTTGTCGTAAAAGTTGCTAATTGATCTGGGAAAGCCTCAGAACCAATTTGACTTATTGTAACTTTAGGTTTAGTAATTTTCAATTTTATTACATATTCTTCTTTTTCTTCTTCTAATAAAGCTTTTGCCTCTTCTACATCAAAATCTATTCCCTCTACTTCTGGATATACAGCAAATGGATTTTTTGTATAATATGCATCTTTTGCTTCTGTATATATCTCTTCATGTATTTTATCAATATCTATACTCTCTGGCTCTTTATTTAATACAGGAATTTCTATTATTTCTTCCTTTAAATTAACATCATTTAATCTTTCTTTTATTTCATTTAATAATTTTTCTGTATCAATTTTAACTCCTGCTTTTCCCTTTGTTATAATTAACTCATCATCTTCAACAGAATAACTAGATTCAACAACTACTCCTGGTAAATTTACTCCTATATCTTCTATATTTTGTTTTGCAACTTCTTCATTTAATGTCATATCTACATTTATATTTTTTTTACATAACAATGTATATAAAATATCATAATTATTAAAAAATATATTATCTTTTCTTCCTACTAAATAAGCATCTTCTATAGCTTTATCTATATTGTAATTAACTTCTAATAATGTTGGATTAAGTGTTGTTTCAAAATCTTCATATTTAATGTCAATTTCTTCTTCCTTTTTTTCTTGATACATTGCCTCAATTTTTCCTTTTGCTTCTTCTTTTGACAATCCTGATACTTCAATTCCTGAAATAGAAACTCCACTTACGATTTTATCATTTCTAATATTAAGCAATGCAAAAATAGTAGATACAACTATTCCTAAAATTACAAGAATCCCAATGATAATTGCTATTAAAATAGAATTTCTTTTTTTATTCGTTTTTTTACTTTTTTCAACTTCCTTATTTTTTTGTTCAGACTTACTAACTTTTTTATCTTCTTCTTTTTTATCTTTATTTTTCTTCTCATCTTTTATTTCTTCGGAAGTCGATATCTTTTCTTCTTTAACTACACTATCTTTCATAAAAATTCCCCTTTTGTTTTTATCTATTTAAATCTTACCATAAACACACTTTTTTTACAATATTTTAACTTTTAATTTTTTTTAATATTTCCTAATCTAATAGTATGTATAAACTATTAAATTATACCTTCCAAAAATTTTTGAAAAATTTTTGAAAAAACACTTGAACATTGTAGAATTTAATATTATAATGTTGACAGCAAAAGATAAATAAGGAGAGAATTTAAATGGAATTAACAAAAAATATATTCTTCAATACAGATAAATTAGTAGAAAATAGTAAAGTAAAAATCTCATATATAGGAAAACTTTATCAAGATGCTTCAACAGAAGTATCTATTCATTATGGTTTTGGAATAAATTGGGATAATGTAAATGATATACAAATGATTAAAACAGATTTAGGTTTCCAAGCAGAAATTGATTTGCTAGAAGGAGATACATTTAATTTTTGTTTTAAAAATGAAAATAATAACTGGGATAATAATAATGGTCAAAATTATGTTTTTCCATTAGAAAAAGTTCAAAAAGAATTATTAGTTTTAGAAGATGAACCAGTTTCTTTAGGATCTGCTAGAAAATTAAGAAGATCTTATTTATGGAGTAAAAAAGTTCGTCTAGCAGTTTATAAAATAATTACTTATCTTCCAAAATTAATTTCAGGAAATTATAAAAGAAAAGTAACAGATGCAAACGGATAACCAAAAAACACACTAATATTTAAATATTAGTGTGTTTTTTCTTATTAAGTAATAATCCATCCTCCATTTACTGATATAATCTGACCTGTTGTGAAATTATCCTCAATTAACCATTTAACACATTTTGCAATATCTTGTGGCAAGCCAATTCTACCTAATGGTGTGTCTTCTTCTAATTGTTTCAGTTCTTCCTTGCTTAATTGCTCGTTCATATCTGTATCTATTGCTCCTGGTGCAATAGAATTTACTCTTATATTAGATGGTCCTAATTCCTTTGCCAAAGCTTTTGTCAATCCATCCATTCCTGCTTTAGAAATAGAATATATAACTTCAAGAGATGCTCCTACCATTCCCCATACTGAAGATATATTTATTATATTTCCATTTTTATTATGTATCATATTTGGTATTACTTCTTGGCACATAACAAATGCAGAATATAAATTATTATTAATAACTCTATTCCAATCACTATCAGTTTCTTCTGTAAACATTTTATATTCACTTATACCAGCATTATTAACTAAAATATCTATTTTTTTATACTTTTCTAAAGTATATTCTACTAATTTCCTTGCATCCTCTCTTTTAGAAATATCTGCCTTAAAGATATCAATATTAATATTTTCTTTTTTTAATTCTTCTTGCAATTCTATAGCCTTTTTTTCTGAATTATTATAATTTGCTATTACTTGTATGTCTTCTTTTGCAAGCATCTTCGCAATTTCTCTACCAATTCCCCTTGATGCTCCTGTTACTATGGCAATTCGTTTCATAAAATTACTCCTTTTTATTTACTTTTTAATATTTTAACATTTTTATTTCGTAATTGCAAAAAAAAAGCCAATAATTAAGAGCTTTCTCAAAACTAATGACCTTTAAGATGGAGCCACTTCCCAGATTCGAACTGGGGACCCTCGCATTACAAGTGCGATGCTCTGGCCAGCTGAGCTAAAGTGGCATACTTTATATAAAAATAATTGGTGACCCGTACGGGAATCGAACCCATGTCTCCGCCGTGAAAGGGCGATGTCTTAACCGCTTGACCAACGGGCCTTATATATAAAGAACTAAATAATTTTAATAATTATTTAGTTCTTTTGGTGAGCTATCCGCGACTCGAACGCGGGACAACTTGATTAAAAGTCAAGTGCTCTACCACCTGAGCTAATAGCCCACATAACTGTGATAACCACAACGCTTTTATAGTTTACAACATTTTTTCACAAATGTCAATACATTTGTGAAAAAAAATCGTTTTTTTGTGTATATTATGCATTTAGTTTTTCTAAAACTTCATTTACATCTATTCCATGAACGTCACAAGCTTCTTCTAAAGTCTCCATTTGTGAAGCAGGACAACCCAAACAATGCATTCCTATTTCTAATAATATCTCTGCTTTTTCTGGAGCTTTTTCTAATATTTCTCCTATTCTTGTATCTTTATTAAAATTCATTTTAATTCCTCCTACATGATTTTTATTAATCTTATCTTTGTCAAGTCTAAAAACAACCTAACTTTTATAAATTTTAACATAATTTTTTAAAAAAGTATAGACAAATATAAAAAAATATTGTATTATGGTAAAAATTGTAAGGCGGTGATAATATTTCTAGATTAATAAATACTTATTTCTTAACCTTTATTATATATCTTTTTATTACTTTATATTCATTATATAGTTTTTTTGATATAATATTATTTCATAACAAGCAAGGTTCTAAATTAGAAATCAAAAAGAAAAACTTTAAATAGAGGAGGTTTTATTTTATCCTTAAACATATAAAAAAAATATTATTTTGTTTTTCATTCTTTATTTTATCCAGTATTCTTACTATAAAAACTTTTTATCCAATTTATATATCTAAAGAAATTATTATTCCTTATGGTATTCATCCTTTTGATATATGTTCAAAAAATCCCGAATTATGGTTATATATAAAAATTATTTATATCTGTATTTTTGTTTTTTCTAATTTTATAATAAGCAATTTCATTTATATTAGAATTCTTTCTAAGATCACAAAAGTTTTTAATTTTTCAACTATAACTTCTAATTCAATTAATAATAAGAAATTCAAAAATCACTCCAAAAATTTTATAAATTCTCTTCATTTATTAATTGGTTTTGATGAAGATAGAAAAACTAATATATATATCCCTGAATCTGGTTTATATCAAAACTTTTTAATTACAGGAACAATTGGCTCTGGTAAAACTTCTAGCGCTATGTATCCCTTTACTCGTCAACTCTTAGAATATAATAGTAACAATTTGGATAAAAAACTCGGAATATTAATATTAGATGCAAAAGGAAACTATTATAATCAAGTAAAAAAATATGCTAAACAATTCAACCTTTTAAATGACTTAATTGTAATAGAATTAAACTCAAATGTTTTTTATAACCCTTTGCATAAACCTAATTTAAAACCTCAAATTTTAGCTAATAGATTAAAAACTATTTTATTATTATTTTCAGAAAACAATACAGAATCTTATTGGCTAGATAAAGCTGAGCAAATTATTTGTGAAGCTATAAAATTGTGTCGACTTTATAATAACGGATATGTTACTTTTCTTGAATTACATAAATTAATAACTAATCCAAATTATTATAATGAAAAAATTCAAATATTAAGAAATTTATTTATTAATTCTAAATTTTCTAAATCCCAAATCTATGAACTAAATGCCTGTTTAGATTTCTTTGAAAAAGAATTTTTTTCTCTCGATAGTAGAACAAAAAACATATTAATTTCTGAAATAACAAGAATAACAAATACATTTATTTCTGATTACGATGTAATGTCTACATTTTGTTCTCCAAAATCTAAATTAACATTTAATACTTTTGATACTGTTTTAGAATCTGGAAAAATCGTAGTTTTAAATATAAATATTTCTGAATATAACATGTTATCTAAAATCATTGCAACATATCTAAAACTGGATTTTCAAACAGAAATTATGACTCGTTTATCAAAGAATATTTCAAAAACATCAGCATTTATTTGTGATGAATATGATAAATTTGCTAGCAAAACAGATGGAGAATTCTTTTCTTTAAGTAGAGAAGCTAAATGTATTAATATCGTTAGTACTCAAAGTTACTCTTCTCTAAAATCTACTTTAAAAGATGATTCTTCCGTAAAGGTCATAATTCAAAATCTAATCAATAAAATTTGGTTTCGCACAGATGATTCTTTCACCATTGAGGATGCTCAAAAACAATTAGGAAAAGAAGAAAAAGAAAAAATTTCTAAAAGCATTTCCGAGAGTGCTAAAGAAACTAAATTTAATTATATTACTAATAGTTTAAACTCTGAAAATTCAAATATATCTGAAACTTTTAGCAGTTATACTCAAAATGATTTTATCTTTGAATCTAATTTCTTTACTCAAAATTTAGAAACATTTACTGCCCTTACATTTTTATCTAATGGAAACAAAATATATACACCCAAGAAATTAAAAATGTTTCCTTATTTTAAAAAATAATAGTTTTATAAGTTTTCCTATAAAAACTTAAATAAAATAAAGGACTGATTTATTTGAGAAAAAAAATTTTTTATTTTATCTTTACTTTTACTTTTGCTTTTATATTATTAAATTCCCTATCTGTAACATCTCTTGCTTGGGGTAGTCCACAAATAGTAAGTAAAATTAATTCTGCTTTTGAAAACATAGAAAAATGGATTTTGCAAATATCTACTCCCGCAGCTGCAGTAGCCGTAGGAAGTGGTGTTTTTATGAAAAATTTAGTTTTGGAGATGAAGAGAAAATTAGAACCGGTAAAAAAATTATAAAAGGATCTTTATTTTCTTATGCATTTATTCTTGCTATTGATTTAATTTTGTCTGCTATTAAATCATTAATTTCTTAAGGAGGATAAATTGGAGGATACTAGTAATATTACACAAACTATTATTAATACTATAAATACTATTTTTGAAAACTTATTTGCTTCTATAGACAATAATTTATATTCACTTTTAGATGAAATAACATTTATTAATTCAGATATTATAAAAGATCAAACATTTGAAAAAATTTTTGGCACATCCACTTCTAATGGTATTTTAATTATTGCTAATTCTTTATTATTAGGATTTATTATATATTATTCTATTAGATACTTAATGTCTCATCTTACTTTTAATAAAGTAGAGAATCCCTTTAGTTTTATTATTAAATTAATTATATTTCGGAATATTTATGAATTTTTCATTTTCTATTTTAACATTATTTTTAGACTTGATTTCTAATATTTCTTTATCTATTAGAACTCTAGGCGAAAATCTTTTTAATCATTCCATCTGTTTTTCTGAATTAATTATTAAAATAAACTCTAATATCTCTATAAATTCAAATTCTATTGATATTTTCTCCATAAACGGAATTATAAAAAGCACTTTAACACTTTCATTAGTAAATTTAGTTTTTTCTTATTCTTTCAGATACATTATGATTAAAATATTTGTACTTTTAGCTCCATTCTCTTTTCTATCTCTTACTTTAGAATCTACTTCTTGGTTCTTTAAATCTTGGCTGAAAAATATATTTTCTTTAATGTTTATTCAAATTATAGTTTCTCTTGTTCTCCTTATATTATTTTCTTTTGATTTTTCTAATTCCAATTTATTTACTAAATTTGTTTATGTAGGTGGGATTTATGCTTTAATAAAAGCTAACACTATTGTACGTGAATTTATCGGAGGTATTTCCACAAATATCTCACAAACTGTGCAAAATTTTTCTAATTTAAGAATGTGAGGAGGTTTTCTATGAAATTTATTTTTCCTAAAAATTATACTTTTAAAAATAAGATATTTGGAATTATTGATTATTCTACTGCATTAGTTAATATTATTTGGTATGCTTTTATTTTTTTATTAATTAATCTTTTATTTTCAAACATAAAAATAAAAATATTTGTATTTATTTTTACTTGTTTTCCAGTTCTTTTATTTAGTATTTCTGGTTTAAATGGAGAAAATTTTCTTTATGTTTTTTGCTATATGTTAAAATATTTTTTAAAACAGAAATTATATTTTTATGATAAAAATTATAAAAAATATTAAAATTTATTTTTATATTTTAATTTTTAAAATTATAGTTATTTAAAATTTATATTTTTATCTTGAATTTTCTGTCTAAAAAAGTTATAATTTGAGTTACAAAGTTTAATTTTTATTTAGGAGCGTTTTATTATGAAATTAGAGCAAAATGAAAAACCACTTTTATTTTCAGAAACAATAATTCCAGACATATTCTTTTCTGAACATTTATCTGAATTGCCTGGTGATTACTTGAAAATTTATTTATATATGATTTTTTTATCAAAATATGGTAAAGATATAAAATTAACAGATTTATCTAAAAAATTAAATATTCCTTTAAAAGCTATTAATGATGGAATGAAATTTTTAGAAGAACACCATTTAATAACTAAAAAAACTACAGGATATATTATAATTGATTTACAAGAAGCTACTTTGCATAACTTATATACTCCTAATCTAACTATGTCAAAAGAAAAAATAGAACAAACTTCTAAAAACAAGTCTAAATCTAAAGCAATTGAACATATTAATAATACATATTTTCAAGGTATTATGGGACCATCTTGGTACAATGATATTGATATATGGTTTAGAAAATACTGTTTTGACGAACAAGTAATGATTGCTTTATTTGATTATTGTTATAAACGTAGTGCTTTACATAGAAATTATGTTCAAACAGTAGCTGAAGCATGGGCTTCTAATAAAGTAAAAACTTGGAATGATTTAGATACTTATTATCAACAACAAGAGAGTCTAAATAAAATAAAAAAATCTATTGCTAAAAAATTAGGAAAATATAATGGACTAACACAATATGAAGAAGCTTATATAGAAAATTGGATTTTAAATTTCGGATATGATATGAATATTATAGAAATAGCTCTAAAAAGAACTACTTTTAAACAAAATCCTACTTTTGAATATATTAATAATATTATAACAGATTGGCATGATAGAAATTTAAAAACTCCTTCTGAAATTACTGCTTTTATTGAGCAAAGAAAAAAACAAGATAAAGATACAAAAGCACTTAAAACTACAGTAAATAAGGCAAATTATGAGCAAAGAAAATATTCTAATTTAGATTTTCTTTATGCAAATAACATAGAAAAGAAGGGAAATTAAATGTCTAATGAAATCTTAAATTCTTTAATAAAAGAATATGAACAAAAAAAATTATTAGCAGAATTAGATTTAGAAAAAAGAAAAAATGATTTATATAAAAAAGTTCCAAAATTAAAACAAATAGAAGATGACCTAAATCAATTTGCTATTAATACTGCTAAAAATATTTTAAAAAATAATGAAGCTTCTATTAATGAACTAGAAATAAAAGCTTCTCAATTAAAAAAAGAAAAAATTGAAATTTTAAAAGAACTTAATTTACCAACAGATTATTTACAACCTTTTTATGAATGTAAAATCTGTAATGATACCGGCTATATAATGAATAATAATTACAAAACAGAAATGTGTAATTGTTTAAAACAAAAACTATTAAATTATTCTTTTAATAAATCAAACATGTCTAATCTAGATAAAGAAAACTTTAATACTTTTAATGAAAATATTTTTTCTGATGAAGTTGATTTATCTAAATATAAATTTAACATTTCTCCAAGAAAAAATATAATAAATATAAAAAATAAATGCATTGATTTTGTAAACAATTTTGATAATATAAATCAAAAAAATCTATTATTTACAGGAAATACTGGTTTACGGTAAAACTTTTATGTCAAATTGTATTGCTAATGAATTATTAAAAAATGGGAAAACTGTATTATATCAAACAGCTCCTATACTTCTTGAAAATGTTATAAATTATAAAATGAGTAAACAAAAAGACTCATTAGATAATATCTATAAATCTATTCTAGACTCTGATTTATTAATCATTGATGATTTAGGAACAGAAAGTTTAAATAGTATGAAATTAAGTGAACTATTTACTATATTAAATACAAGAATTTTAAACTTAAATCATAAACCAACTAAAACAATTATATCGACAAATTTAAATATTAATGATATTTTTAATAATTATGAAGAGCGTATTGGTTCAAGAATAGCTGGTTATTATGATATATATTGTTTTTTTGGTGATGATTTAAGATTTAAAAGAGGCATATAATGCCTCTTTTTTATTTTTATTCATTTTCAATATCCGGAGTTAAAGTTTCAATACTTACTACTTTTCCTCCATCATTTGTTCTCATCAATGTTACTCCCTGTGTTGATCTTCCCAAAATGCTTACGTCTTTTACATTAATTCTAATAATAGTTCCCTTATCTGTTATAAGCATTACATCATCTTCTTCTGTTGCAATTCTTACTCCTACTATTTTTCCTGTCTTTGGAGTTATTTTATAAGTAATTACTCCTCTTCCACCTCTTTTTTGAACTCTATATTCATCAAGTTCAGTTCTTTTTCCAAAGCCATTCTCTGTAATAGCAAGTAAAGTTGCTTTTCCTCCAACTATAACAGATTCCATTCCAATTACTTCATCATCATCGTCTAGTCTTATTCCTATAACACCTTGTGATACTCTTCCAATTGGTCTTACATCTTTTTCATCAAATGTAATACATAATCCATTTTTAGTAACTAAAACAACATTATCCTCTCCATCAGTTAATCTTACTCCAATTAGTTCATCTTCATCTTTTAATGTAATTCCCTGCAATCCAGTTTTTCTTGTTGTATCATATTCTTTTAATGCTGTTTTCTTAATTAATCCATTTTTAGTAGCCATAAGCAAATATTTTCCATCGGCAAAATTTTGAATAGGTATAACTGCAGATACTTTTTCACCAGGATCTAAACTTAATAAATTAACTATTGCTGTTCCTTTTGCAGTTCTTCCTGCCTCTGGTACTTCATATCCTCTTAATTTATATAACTTACCTTTATTAGTAAAGAACAATATCATGTCATGTGTAGATGCTGTAAATATTTGTTTTACAAAATCATCTTCACGTGTAGCAATTCCTGTAATTCCCTTTCCACCTCTTCTTTGACTTTTATATGTATCAATTGGCATTCTCTTAATATACCCAAAATGTGTTAAAGCAACTACACATTGTTCTTCTTTAATTAAGTCTTCTAAGTCTATTTCTCCCTCTGCTGCTACTATTTTTGTTTTTCTTTCATCTCCAAATTTATCTCTTATTTCAATTAATTCTTCTTTAATAATATCAAAAACTAATTTTTCACTAGCCAAAACAGCTCTTAAATGTTCAATTAATTCCATTAATTGTTTATATTCTTCTTCAATTTTTTCACGTTGCAAACCTGATAAAGTTTTTAATCTCATGTCTAAAATTGCTTGAGCCTGTATATCCGTAAGACCAAATCTTTTCATTAATCTTTCTTTTGCATCATCGTAAGAAGAACGTATAATTTGGATTACTTCATCAATATAATCAATTGCAATCCTTAATCCCTCTAATATATGAGCTCTTGCTAACGCCTTATCTAAGTCGAACTGTGTTCTTCTTAAAATAACATCTTTTCTATGATCAATAAAACAATCTAAGCATTGTCTTAATGTTAATATTTTAGGTTCTCCATTTACTAACGCAAGCATTATAATTCCAAATGTTGTTTGCATTTGTGTATGTTTAAATAATTGATTTAGTACAACTTGTGCATTTGCATCTCTTTTTAATTCAATAACTACTCTAACTCTATCAATTCTATCAGATTCATCTCTACATTCAGATATTCCTTCTATCTTCTTTTCTTTAGAAAGATCAGATATTGTTTTTATTAAATTTGCCTTATTTACTTGATATGGTAATGAAGAAACGATAATTCTTTGTCTATTTCCGCTCATTTCTTCAATATCTGTTTCTGCTCTTAATGTAATTTTTCCTCTACCTGTTTTATATGCTTGTTTAATTCCTTCAATACCTAATATAATTCCTTCTGTCGGAAAATCTGGGCCTTTAATTACTGACATTAAATCCTCGTCAGTTACTTCATCCTCATCAATTATTTTTATAATTCCATTAATTACTTCTGTTAAGTTATGTGGTGGAATATTAGTTGCCATACCAACCGCAATTCCTGATGAACCATTTATTAAAAGTGCTGGTATTCTCGCTGGTAATACTGTAGGTTCTTGTAATCTATCATCATAGTTTGGCATAAAGTTTACAGTATTTTTTTCAATATCTGTTAACATATATGCAGAAATTTTAGACATTCTTGCTTCTGTATACCTCATAGCAGCTGCTCCATCACCATCTACAGAACCAAAATTTCCATGTCCATCAATTAGCATATATCTCATTGAAAAATCTTGTGCCATTCTTACCATAGCATCATAAACTGAACTATCACCATGTGGATGATATCTACCTAAAACAGAACCTACTGTATTAGCACATTTTCTGTATGGTTTGTCAGCTGTAATTCCATCTTCATGCATAGCATAAAGAATTCTTCTATGTACAGGTTTTAAACCATCTCTTGCATCTGGAAGTGCACGTGATACAATAACACTCATAGCATAATCTATATATGCTGTTCTCATTTCTTTTTCAATGTCTCTTTCTATTATTTTTCCGTCATTTCTTTCTTGTGGTGTTTCTTCCATTATTTTCCCTCTTTTCTTTGTTTTTCTACATTTGTATTATACTAAAACACCATCAATTTTGCAAGTAAAATCCCCTAAAAATCATTAAATTTTCTAGGGATTTCTATGTTTTATTAATTAATATAAGCAATATATTTTTAACATATTTATGTACAGCTTTAATATAAAATCTTTTATTTTAATTTTTCTGCTAATTCTAATTGTTCTTTACTTAAATTAAAATTTTGACCATTATTTTTTATTAAATTATGTAACGTCATAATCGTTTTTGCTTCATTTATTGTTTTTTCTATAGGCGCTATATTATTTAATTGTTTTTCTATTTTTTTATATTCTTTTTCCATTCCAGAAAAATCCTTTTTCTCAAAATTTTCTTTCCAATTAGAAATATATTTATTTGCATAATCTATTGATTCATATTGTTTATTAAAAGTACTTGTAATATTATTTTCAACATTATTTAAAATAATATTTTTTCCTTGCTTTATTGTCTTTGCTATTGTATTATTTATCAATCCAGCTTTCTTTACTTTGTCTATAACAGTATCTAATAAGGAAGAAATCCCATCTATTATTCCGCCATTTTTTACTGCATTTTGCATTTGATTTATACTTTCAAAATTTCCAGTAACAATCCCTATTGCACTTCTGCCTATATCAATTGCATCATCAATAGTTTGTCTAATTCCATCTTTTAAACCATAATTTAATAAGTTGTCTTTTATATCTATAATTTGATCTTCAAAAAAATCCGGGAAAATAGCTCTAATTCCAATATCAACTGCAGTGTTTATTGCTTTTCCTAAATTAGTTTCTAAGAAATTTTTTTGTATATGTTCATTTACTAATTCATTATTTAAATTTATATTGTTTTTTTCTAATTTTTCTATTTCCATTTTTACCTCTTTTTATTTATATTTTTTATTTCTAATAATTGATCAATTATATTTTTTTATAATTAATTAATTATATTTTTTATTTTTATTTTTTTAATATTTTATTAATTATATTTTTTATTTTTTTAATATTTTATTAATTATATTTTTTATTTTTTTATATTTTATTAATTATATTTTTTATTTTTATTTTCTTAATATTTTATTAATTATGTTCTTTTATTTTTTACAATTTTATTATATTTTTTATTTTTATTTTCATTAATTTATTTATTTTCAATTTTTTCCCTTCTAATATTTTTTTTAATAAATCAATATAATTTTTATTATTAAAAATTTTATAAATATTAGCACTCTTTTTTAAAATGTATTTATTTATTAAAAAACTGAATGAATAAATAGAAACCTTATTTTGTATTGCAATTATTTTTTTATTATTACTATATTTTTCTATTTTCTTATTATCTTTTGCTAATTTTCTTACTTCTTTTATTTTTAATAAATTATTATTTCCAACAATTATTCTTTTATCACTATTTTTTAATATCTCTTCTTTTACAAACTCATCACTATCTTTTCCTATATCTATTAAAATATAATCATATTTCTTTATATAATATTTTATTAAATTTTTTACAATATCTTTTTTATTGATTAATTTTGTTTTTTTAGGAATTTGTACAACATTAAAATAAAAGCTAATATTTTTATTTAATTTTATTTTTCTTTCTTTATTATTATAATTAATATTTTCTTTTTTCAATAAATCTAAATAAGTTTTTTCTATTTTTTTATTTAAATTTAATAATAAAATTTTTTTATCATTCTTTATTAAATAAATTAATAACAAATTTGCAATTGTTGTTTTTCCAGACTGTGGTTCTCCATAAATTGCTATGATTTTATTTTTTATATTTTTTTTGTTATTTTTAAATTTATTATTTATTTTCTTTATATAATAAATTTTATTTACTTTTATTTTTTTTAATTTTTCTTCCTTATTTTTATTTTTCTTGTTTAAAAAAAATATTATTTCTATTTTTTTATTAATTAATTTTATTTCGTTTATTAATTCTTCTATACTTATTTCACCTGGTATATCTTCACTAATAAAAATTATTCCTATATCTTTTTCTTTTTTCAAAATTTCTATAATTGCTTCTCTATATTGTATATTTTTATAAATAAATTTTATATTGTTATTTTTTTTTATGTTTTTTAATAATTTTTTATTTTCAATTGCTGTTATAGCTTTTTTGTTCATTTTTATCACCTTCAAGAATTTTCTTTTCTAATTCCGAACACTCTATTTTTGTTAATATATGATCTTCTCCAACAAACATTAAACATTCTCCTCTTTTTAATGACTTTATTTCAATTTTTTCTTTTTCTGATAAATTTGCAAAATCTGAAAGTATTTTTATATTTTCTTCTTCTAGTGCAAAAAATGTTTTTATACTTGAATTATTCAAAATACTTTTTCCATATGTTCCACTATCTAAACTAAAAATATCAGATATATCTTGTGTTATAGCAACACTACTTCCTCCATATTTTCTTATTGTTTTAAATATTTTATATATAAAACTTGCAACCTCTTTATTAGACGTAACGCCTATTAGTCTCCAAATTTCATCTAAGTAAATAGCCTTCTTTTTATTTCTATTTTCTTTTATTTTATCCCAAAAAATATCTGTAAATAAATACATTCCATATTTAAGATTTTCTTCTCCCAAATCATAAATGTCAGCGACAATTAAATCGTTATTTAATTCTATATTTGTATAATTGTTAAAAAATTTCATTGAACCTTTTACAAATGGAATTAATTTTATTCTAAACTTTTCTGTTCTTTTATCTTTTCCTAATACATTATATAAATCCTCTAACTTCGGCATTTTTTTTGATTTTTTAAATTCCTTTTTATTATTTTTTTCTTCATACAAACTTTCATCGTTAAAATTAATATTCTTGTTTTTATATGTTTCAATTAATTTTTCTTCTATTAAAGCTTTTTCTTCTTCTGTAAGTTCTCCAAAAATCAAATTAAAAAATCCTATAAGTTTTGATATCTTGGTTGCTAAATATCCTTTTTCTCCATCTTCAATACTCTCTTTTCTTATTTCTAATATATTAATATATGTATTAGAATTTGGTCCTATTTTTACCTGAATTCCATGTAATTCTTTGCATAAAGAATTATATTCGCGTTCAGGATCTACTATATATTGAGAAATTCCTAATAATTTATATCTTAATATTAATAGCTTTGTATAAAAAGATTTACCTGCTCCACTAGTTCCGAAAATACATATATTAGCATTTTTATATTTTTCAGTATTATACCTATCAATAAAAACTAGTGAATTATTGTATATATTTGTCCCTATAAAAATTCCATTTGGATCAAAAATTGTTGAAGATATAAATGGATATGTAGAAAGTAAACCTGATGTTAATATATTTCTTCTTGCTGCATTTTTTATAATTTCCCTATTTTCTGATATTGGTAAAGTAGCTAAAAATATTTCCTCTTGTCTAAAATTTGCTCTTCTTGTTTGCATACCTTTACTTTGTGCTATCCCTTCAATTTTATTTAAATAATATTCTAGATCTTTTATATTATCTGCATATAAATTTATATAGATATATAAATAATAAATATCTTCATTATTTATTTGAATTTCTTTTCTAATATATTTTGCATCATTATATGTAAAAGCTGCAAGCTCTATATCTTCTCTATTCTCGTTTCCCTCTTTTAACTCTACACCTACATTTCCTATATGATAAGTTAGTTCTTTTATTGCCTTATATGAATCTTGTTTTTCATAAAATATCGAAATATTCATGTTAATATTAGTTTCAATTAAACTTTTTAATAGAATATCATTCTGCTCTCTATAATAATCTACCACTATTAATCCTGCATAAAATATATTATCAATTTCAATATACTTTGGATTTTGCAAATTTACATATGATGGACATATTTCATCTTTTTGATTACTAGTACCTTTATAAAAATTTTCTTCCTTTTCTTTTTTAATTCTTTTTTCATTTATTTTTTCTTTTATTATTTTTTTTATGTTTTTTATATTTTCGCCTCCTAAAATAAATTATTTATTCTTTTTTATTATTTTGATTTTTATCTTCATTATTTATTATTATTTTTTATTATTTTTTTATTATTATTTTTATTATTATTTTTTTATTATTATTTTTTATTATTATTTTTTTTATTATTTTTTTTATTATTTTTTTTATTATTTATTATTATTATTTTTTATTATTATTTTTTTATTATTATTTTTTTTATTATTATTTTTTATTATTATTTATTATTATTATTATTATTTAAAAAATAATATAATAAATTTTCAACATCTTTTTTATTTGATAATTCTGAAATAAAATTTCCTGAACGAGATAAACATTCCTTGATTTTAAAATATTTTTCTGTTAACTCTTTTTTCAAAATTTCTTCTGTTTGATTATTTTTATCTTTAATTTCCCCTGATATAATAATATAAAAATCTTTAGATGATGATTTTCTTTCTGAATTAATTTTATTGATATAATCTATATAATTATTAGCTATTTTTTCAAATATTTTATTTTCTTTTTTTGAAATATTTTTTTTGATTTTTGAAATATGATTATTTAAATCTTCTTTATTACTTTGAATTAAAATTTGAATATTAAAATTACACGTTTTTAAAAAAATTTTATAAGAATTTAATATTGATTCTTTTTCTAAATTGGATTTTAAATTATAATTAATCGGATTTACCTTTATTATTTTTATTAATTTATTATTTTTTAATTTAACAACTCCTTCCTTATTAATTTCTTTTATGGGCAACCATTTTTGTAGAGTTAATTTATTTATTTTCTTCACCTCCTATTTCAGGAAAGATTTTACATTATTTATCTTTACTTGTCAAGAACTTTTCATCGACAAAAATCGACTTAAGAGTTTTTAAAATAAAAATTAAAAAAATTTTTATTTTTTTGTATATATTTTTTAAATTTGTTCATAATAATTTTATAAGGTTAATAATGATTGAGCAAAGAGCATTATTAGATAATTTTTTGTTTATTAATGTTCGAGCAAAGATTTATTACAGTGTATTTTTATATATTATAATAAGTCGGCGATAAGAATATATTATTTGTTTGTAGGCTATATTTTATTAAATTTATTTTCTTTTATTTTTAATTTTTTATAATCATATATGGTCAAATAATAGATAATATATTCGAGCTAAGATTATTCTTATATCTAGATTTTTATTTAAGTGGTTATTACTAGTCCTTATAGGATGAATATAGTTACTTCTGGTGTATTAATGGTCGAGCGAATGATTAATACTTTTGGTATTCGAGCTTATTTATATAGAAATATATATTAGGTTTTAATATTAGAAATATTAGTTTTAGTGGAGATTGTTATTGGCTTTATCGATTAATGGCAGATAAAAATATTTTTTATCTGCCATTAAATTTTTTATTTATTATAATATTTAGACTTTCTTTGACATTTTTCAACACTTTTTTGGTACATTTAAGACCTGTCCCTCATGTCTCATTTATGTTTATATATCTAAATTCTTTACATATTTTGCATTTTGTTGTATAAATTCTCTTCTTGGTTCTACTTCATCACCCATTAATAATGTAAATATTTCGTCTGCTTTTATTGCATCTTCCATTGTTACTTTTACTAATATTCTTGTCTCTGGATTCATTGTTGTATCCCATAATTGTTCTGGATTCATTTCTCCTAGACCTTTATATCTTTGAAGTCCTAATTGATCTCTAGTTATTCCTTTTTCTTCTAATTCTTTATATGCTTTATCTAAATCTTCATCAGTATAACAATATACATCTTTCATTCCTTTTTTAGATAATTTATATAATGGTGGTTGCGCTAAATAAACGTTACCATTTTCTATTAAAGGTCTCATGTATCTAAAGAAGAATGTTAATAATAATGTTCTAATATGTGCTCCATCTACATCAGCATCAGCCATGATTATAACTTTTCCATATCTAATTTTTGTAATATCGAAATCTGCTCCTATTCCTGCTCCAACAGCTAAAATTACAGGATTTAACTTGTCGTTTCCATATATTTTATCTGCTCTTGCTTTTTCTACATTTAACATTTTTCCCCATAATGGTAAAATTGCCTGGAATTTTCTGTCTCTTCCCTGTTTTGCACTTCCACCTGCAGAGTCTCCCTCTACAATGTATACCTCACATTCATCTGCATTCTTGCTACTACAATCTGCTAATTTTCCTGGCAATGTTGAAGTTTCTAAAGAGTTTTTCTTTCTAACTAATTCTCTTGCTTTTCTTGCTGCTTCTCTTGCTCTAGATGCACTAATACATTTTTCTAATATAGCTTTTGCAACATTTGGATTTTCTTCTAAAAATGTAGATAAAGCTTCATTTACCATACTCTGAACAACACCTGTTACTTCACTATTTCCTAATTTTGTTTTTGTTTGTCCCTCAAATTGAGGCTCTTTAACTTTTACTGAAACTACTGCAGTGATTCCCTCTCTTATATCTTCACCTTGTAAATTATTATCTTTTTCTTTTAATATGTTATGACTTCTTGCATAATCATTAAATACTTTTGTTAATGATCTTTTAAATCCTTCAAGATGAGTTCCACCTTCTATTGTATTAATATTATTAACAAATGTATATATATTTTCAGAATAACTTGAAGTATATTGAATTGCTATTTCTACTGGAATTTCTCCATTTTTTTCTATATAAATAGGAGTTTTGTGTAATTTTTCTTTATTTTTGTTTAAAAATTCTACAAAAGAAACTAATCCACCTTCAAAACAAAATTCTGCTTTTTTAGGTGTTTCCTCTCTTTTATCCTCTATTGTTATTTTTAGACCTTTTGTTAAAAAAGCCATTTCCCTAAATCTTTTTTCTAAAGTTTCATAATCATAATCCAAACTTTCAAAAATAGTATCATCTGCTAAAAATCTTACCTTTGTTCCTGTTCCTTCTGCATCTCCTATTTTTTCTAGCTTTTTAACAGTTTTTCCTTTTTCAAAATACATTTGGTATAATCCACCATCTCTTTTAATTGTAACCTCTGTCCATGTAGATAATGCATTTACAACTGAAGCACCTACTCCATGTAAACCACCAGATACTTTATATCCACTATCTCCTCCAAATTTTCCTCCTGCATGTAAAACAGTATATACTGTTTCTGCTGTTGATATATGTGTTTTAGGGTGGATTTCAACTGGTATTCCTCTACCATTATCTTCTACACTTATTATATTTCCTGGTTCAATAGCTACTTTTATTTCTGTACAATATCCTGCTAATGCTTCATCTACACAGTTATCAACTATTTCATAAACCATATGATGAAGTCCTCTTACAGAAGTACTACCTATATACATACCTGGTCTTTTTCTTACGGCTTCTAGACCTTCCAATACTTGAATTTGTTCTGCACCGTATTTATGATTATACTTTTCCATTTAATTTCCTCCTCTTATTACTTTGCCTTCTTTTACATTATATATTAAAATATTTTTATTTTCAATATCTATTTTATCAGTACAAGTTATAATAACTTGTGTTTTTTCTATTTTCTCTAAAAAATGATTTCTTCTTTTTTCATCTAACTCTGACATAAAATCATCTAATAATAAAATTGGTTTTTCTCCTATTTCATCTTCAATAATATTTAATTCAGATAACTTTAAAGATAAAATCGCTGTTCGATGTTGTCCTTGAGAACCATAAATATCTAATCTTTTATTATTTATATATATCACAAAATCGTCTCTATGTATACCTTTTGTTGTAAATCCTTTTATAATATCTAATTTTCTTCTTTGTTTTAACAAACTTAAATATTCTTCTTTATTTTTACTTTCTGCTATATAATCTATTTCTATTTCTTCTTTATTTTCTGTAATTTCATTGTGAATATTTTTTATTTTATTATTTATTTTATCAATAAATTCTTTTCTATAATTATAAATATTAACTGCATATTCTGACAATTTTTCATCCCAAATTTCTAACATGTTTTCATTTTTATTTTCTTCTCTAATCTGTCTTAAATAATTATTTCTTTGTTCTAATGTTTTTAAATATAAATTTAAATTATGCATATAATTCGGCTTTAATTGGCTAATCATAATATCTAAAAATCTTCTTCTATTTTGAGGACCACCTTTTAAAATATTTATATCATCTGGTGTAAAAATAACAATATTTACATTTCCTAATAATTCACTTAATTTTTTAATTTTTATTCCATTTATACTTACATTTTTTTTACCAGCTAATTCTATTTTTATTTTTCCACTTCTATCAGATTTTTCAAATTCTATTTCAATGTTTGCCTGGCTCTCATTTAGTAATATCATTTCTTTATCTTTATTGGTTCTAAAAGACCTTCCCATACTACATAAAAAAATTGCTTCTATTATATTAGTTTTTCCTTGTGCATTTTCACCATAAAAAATATTTATATTTTTCTCAAACTTTATTTCTTCATTTTTATAATTTCTAAAATTATTAATTCTTAATTCTTTTATCCACATATTCTTCTCCATCTGTGTATAATTTGTTAACTTCATTTTTTCTAATTATTTCTAATTTTTTCTTTTTTTTATTATTTTTTTCTATTTTATTGAATTTTTATAATAAATTTTATATAACAAATTATATTATTAAAAAATTAAATCGTCTTATTTTTGATTCTCGTGCTTCGTTTTTTTTTGAATTTATTTATTTTTTTATTTATTTAATTATTTTTTTATTTTTTTAAGCATATTTTTTACTATTTTTATTTATTTTTTTTATTTTTCAATGTTTTTTTTCGTATTATATGTATTTTTCCTTAATATATCTCGTATTTTCTTTTTTTATTAATTTTTTTCTTTATTTTTTATATTATTTCTATTTTATTTTTAATTTATTTTTTTATTTTATTTATTTATTCTATTTTTAATTTATTTTTTATTATTTTACTTTAATTTATTTTTTCCACAATTGTAATTAATTTAATTTTTCTTTTATATTCTTTTTTTATCTTTTTTTTTCTAATTTATTCTATTTTTTTCTTTATTTTTCCTATTAAAAATAATCCACACCTAAAATACCTTTAATTATCTTTTTTTTACTATTTTTTTCTAATTTATTCTATTTTTTTCGAATTTTCATTTTCGAATTATCCACAGTTTATTAATGATTTGTGGATAATTATGTTAAAATTTAAAGGCAGAATTTCTTCTACCTTTTTATCTTTTACTCTTCTTTTAATCTAATTGGTAAAATCATATATGTATAATCATTATTTTCAACAGATTTTATTAAACATGGTGATATACTTGTTCCAAATTCTATAAATACTTCTTCATCTTCAACTGCTTTTAAACTATCTAAAAAATATTTTGGATTAAAACCTGCTTCTAAATTTTTCCCTTCTGTAGAAACAAATAATTCTTCTTTTGCATCTCCTGTTTGATTTGTACAAGATATAATGACTTTTCCAATATCAACTTGAACTTTTACTGGATATTTTTTTTCTTTCTCAATTGCTGATGCTGATATTAAACTAATTCTTTCAAAACTATTTTGAATGCTATTTTTGTTCACTCTTATTCTTGTTTCCCAATTACTTGGTATTACATTTTTATAATTTAAAAATTCTCCATCTAATATTCTTGTTACAATTTTACAATTATCCATTTCAAATAATGCTTGATTTTTTGAAACCCCTATTTTTACAGGTTCAAAAGAATCTGATATAATTTTATTTACTTCATTTAATGTTTTTCCTGGTATAACTGCACTAAAATTATTAGTTTGTTTATTTAAATAAATGCTTCTTAATGCTAATCTAAATCCATCTACTGCTACTAAATTTAATTTATTATTTTCTATTTCAAATAAACATCCTGTAAATATTGGTCTATTTTCCTCTGAGCTTACAGCGAAAATTGTTTTTCTTATCATATTTTTTAAAACATTTTGATCTACTTCTATTGAATTTTCTATTTCTATCTTTGGAAGTTCTGGAAATTCTTCTGGATTCATTGTAGCTAATTTGTATAGAGATCCTTCACATTCAATTTCTAATAAATTTTTATCATTTAGAGAAATATATATTTCTGTATCAGGTAATTTTCTAATTATTTCACTAAACATTATAGCATTTACAACTGTACTTCCTTGTTCTTTAATTTCACATTCCATTATATATTCTATACCTATTTCTAAATCATAGGTTGTTAATTTTATTTCATTATCATTTGTTTGAATTAGTATTCCTTCTAGTATAGGCATTGTAGTTTTAGAAGCTACCCCCTTTACTACGGAATTTAATGCTTTAATAATTTTGTCTTTGTAACAAACTATTTTCATTTTGCTTCCTCCTTTATAATATATATAATATTTTTAGTAGTAATAGTATTAGGTGCTGTGGAAACTGTGGAAAACTATGTTGATAGTTAGAATCCCTAGCAAAAATACTGTTTATAATTTAGTGGAAAACTCAATAAGTAATCCACAACTAAAATTTTTAATTGTGTAAAAATGAGATATACACAGTTTTTAAACAACTTATTAACATCTGTATGTGGATATCCAATGTGTTAATTCCGTAAGAAGAGAACCACATGATTTTTCCAAACACAAATTTTTCCAAACACAATTTTTAAAAAATTTGTGAATTTTATAAGGCTGTTATTGTTTACCATTTATGATAATGTTTTTCACACTATCCACAATTAACTTTGTATTATTTTTTTCTTTTACTTCTTTTTCTATTTTTCTACAAGCATGCATAACAGTCGAATGATCTCTACCACCAAAGTCAGTTCCTATCTGAGGATAAGACATGTTAGCAACTTCTCGACAAAGATACATAGCAATTTGTCTTGGAAACGCAATATCATTTGATCTTTTATTTCCAGATAAATCATCTTTATTTATACTAAAATATTTAGCTACAGTTTCTTTTATAAAATCACAAGAAATTACTTTTTCATTTTCATATTTAAATTCATTTATAATATTTTCGGCTAATTCAATCGTTATTGGACTGTGTGTAAGTGAAGCTCTTGCAACGATTTTATTAAATACACCTTCTAATTCTCTAATATTAGAATCTATTTTATTAGCAATATTTGAAAGAATAAAATCTTCTATGATAATATTTTCCTCTTGAGCTTTTTTTCTTAAAATTGCTAAACGTGTTTCGTAATCAGGACAAGAAATATCTGCTAAAAGCCCCCATTCGAATCTTGATTTTAATCTATCTTCTAGAAATTGAATATCTCTAGGAGGTTTATCACTTGAAATAATTATTTGTTTTCCCTCTTCATATAAAGCATTAAAAGTATGGAAAAATTCTTCTTGAACTCTTTCTTTTCCAGCGATAAATTGAATATCATCTATTAATAAAACATCAATCGTTCTATACTTATTTCTAAAAAATTCATTTTTATTATCTTTAATAGCGTTAATTAATTGGTTTGTAAATTTTTCAGATGTAACGTACAAAACATTAGCATTTTTATTATTTTCTAAAATTCTATTTCCTATTGCATGCATCAAGTGAGTTTTCCCCAATCCAACGCCTCCGTAAAGGAATAAAGGATTATAAGAGTTAGAAGGTTCATTTCCAACTGCTAATGCTGCAGCATGTGCAAATCTATTATTATTCCCAACAACAAAAGTTTCGAAAGTATATTTTGGATTTAATGTTGATTTGTTTAATTCAACTTCAGCAGAAGAATTATTAGAATCATTTATAATAATTTCATTTGTAGATATTTTGTTTTCTTTTGAAATATCAATAACAGAAAAAGTCCATTCCATATTTGTAATGAATCTTAAAGTATTGAAAATAAGACTTCTATATTTATTTTCAATAAAATCCTGTTGATATTCAGAGGTGGTTGTAAAAATAATATGATTACCGTCTATGCTTCTGATTCCTAAAGGTAAAATCCAAGTTTCGTAAGAAATTTGAGTTAATTCAGGTTTTAAGACTTCTTTTATTTTTGCAATCAACTCGTCTTTTTCAATAGCCATTTATAATCATCCTTTCTAAAAAATTATCCACAAAGTTATCCACAACTGTTGATAAGTTTGTAATATTTTTGACATAATAAAACTCATAAATACGAACAAAAATTTAAGTGTTTTCAACAAAAGTAGTATTTATATTTTACTTTCACATAATAACAAATTTATACACAATAAGTCAATAAAATTGTGGAAAAAATTTTTTTTGTGTGGATAAAATGAGAAAAAGCTGTGGAAAAAAAATAAAATATTACAAAAATGTTACGAATATTGCAAAAAAAAATTATAAAAATTGCTTGACAATTATAGCAAAATTGGAGTATAATCGATATACTTGTTATTTTGTGAAAAAAACAATTTCCGTAACAACGGAGTTTTATAAAAAAATCAATAGGAGGTGCTAAAATGAAAAGAACATTTCAACCAAAAACAAGACAAGAAAAGAAAGAACATGGATTTATGAAAAGAATGAAAACTAAATCTGGAAGAAACATATTAAAAGCAAGAAGAGCAAAAGGTAGAAAAAAATTAAGTGCTTAATTTAATTATGTTTTATTAATAAAAATTAATAAGAAAAGGGACGCAGAAAGTGATCCCTTTCCACATAATTTTATTAAATAATAGTTTTTTTCATTAAGACAATAAAGGAAGAAGAAGGGAAAAGAATAATGAAAAAAACAGAGATGCTAAAAAAAAATTATGAATATAAAAGAGTTTTGACAAAAGGAAAGTATTATTCAGGCAAATACATAGAAGCTTTTATAAAAACAAACAATAACAATAAAAATTTTCTAGGGATTGCTATAGGAGTAAAGATAGCAAAGGCAGTTAAAAGAAATCATATAAAAAGATTAATAAGAGAAAACTATAAAAATCTTGAAGAAAAGGTTAATTCAGGGAATACAGTAGTGTTTTTATGGAAGAAAAAAATTGATATAAAAAATGCGAATTATAAAAATATCAAACAAGATATGGAAGATATTTTCCATAAATCAAAGCTTTTTATTGAGGAAAAGAAATGAAAAAATTACTTATAAGGCTAATTGAAATGTATCAAAAACATATTTCTAAATGGCTTGAAAGTAAAAACATAAATTGCAAGTTTTATCCTACTTGTTCAGAATATACCAAACAAGCAATTCAGAAATATGGAGCAACAAAAGGGATAATAATTGGAATTTGCAGAATTATAAGGTGTAATCCTTTTTCAAAAGGAGGATATGACCCATTAAAATAAAACTAGGAGGATATGATAGATGTTTGAATTTTTTGCAAATATCTTTGGCTACTTATTACAGTTTTTATATACTCTAGTAAATAATTATGGTTTAGCAATTATTTTATTTACACTTATTATTAAATTATTACTATTACCGTTATCTATAAAACAACAAAAAACAATGAAGAAATCTTCAGAATTACAAGAAAAAGTTAAAGTGATGCAGTTTAAGTACAAAAACGATCCAGAAAAGTTGAATAAAGAAATGATGAACTTGTATAAAACAGAAAATGTAAGCCCTTTTAGTGGATGTTTAACTTCAATTATACAAATGTTGTTATTATTATCTATTTTCTATTTAGTAAGAAGTCCATTAACTTTTATGGAAAAAATACCACAAGAGAATATAAATACATATATTCAACAGTTAAAAGATGAAGGTAAAGTAATAAGTAATGTTTATCCAGAAATAGATTTAATAAGAGAAACAGAATTATTAAAAGAAAAAAATCCGGAAGATCAGTTTATTGAAAAAACAAATATTAAAATGAATTTCTTAGGACTAGATCTAAGCAAAATACCACAACAAAATATGACGGATTATACAGTATATATTATTCCAGTATTATATATTTTATCATCTTTTATATCAATCAGAATTACAACAGCAAAGCAACAAAAAGATAAAGAAGATAAGAAGTCAAAAAATATTGATGGAAATACAGGAAAAGAAATTGAAGAAGAAAATAACGAAATGGATGCTGTAATGCAAACAAACAAGATGATGTCATGGTTTGTACCAATAATGTCTATTTCTATAGCATTTATAGCACCTTTAGGATTAGCATTATATTGGCTAATAAGTAATATTCTTATGATTGCAGAAAGATTAATTATAGATAAAGTTGTAAAATCTTAGGGAGGTGCCATAAAAATGGCAAAAAGTATTATTTCGGAAGGAAAAACTACCAATGAAGCCATAGAAAAAGGATTAAAACAGTTAAATGTTTCAAAAAAGATGGTAGATATAAAAGTTTTGGAGAGTGAAGATAAAAGAAGTTTCTTTAGTATTTTAGCTCCAAGAGTCGTAAAAGTAGAGATGACACTAAAAGAAAAAGAGGAAGAAGAAACACAAACAAAACAAATAAAACATAAAAAAGAAATAGTTCTTACTGAGGAAGAACGAGAAAAAGCAGAAAAGAATATAGAAAGATTTTTAGAACAGCTAAAAACAAACTTACAGGAAAATATAAGTTATCAGATTGAAAAATCTGAAGAAGCAATAAAAGTAAGCTTAAATGGGGAAGGACTAGGCTTTTTAATAGGTTATAGAGGAGAAACATTATATGCTATGCAAAACATTATATCATCTATAGCAGGTAAAGGAATTCAAAATCGAATAAGAGTTATTTTAGATATAGAAGGATATAAAGAAAAGAGAGAAAAAACTCTAGAGGATTTAGCTGAAAAAGTTGCAAAAACAGTTATAAAGACAAAGAAATCAGTTAAATTAGAACCTATGCAAGCATATGAAAGAAAAATAATTCATAGTAAATTACAACAAAATCCACAAGTTGAAACAATCAGTATTGGGGAAGAACCATATAGAAGAGTGGTAATTTCTTTAAAGAATAAATAAAATATATAAAATCGGAGGTCAAAGGTCGGATTTTACAAATAATTTGTAAATCTATCTTTGGCCTTTTTTGTAAAATAAAAATTTTGATATAATAGGAGGTAAAAATGAGTACTATAGCGTCTATATCTACGGCTCCGCGGAATTGGTGGAATAGGTATTATTAGAATGAGTGGACAGCTTTGCTTTGAAGTATTAGACAAAATGTTTATACCAAAAAATAAACAATCAATAGAAGAAATAAAAGGATATACCATTAAATATGGAAATATAGTTGATAATGGTGAAGTGATAGATGAAGTATTAGTATCCTATTTCAAGGCACCTAAAAGCTATACAATGGAGAATATGTGTGAAATAAATTCGCATGGAGGAAATATTATTGTAAAAAAGATATTAGAATTGTGTTTAAAAAATGGTGCGGAATTAGCGGAACCAGGCGAATTTACTAAGAGAGCTTTTTTAAATGGAAGGATTGATTTAGTACAAGCAGAATCGGTTATTGATATTATTAATGCTAAATCTGAAAAAGAAGTAAAAACAGGAATTAAACAATTAGAGGGACTATTATCTAAAGAAATAGCGGAAATAAAGCAAGAAATAATGGATGTAATGATTAATATAGAAGTGTCAATAGATTATCCAGAATATGATGTTGAAGATGTTGCAAATGCTGAAATTACTGATATGTTAGATAGTGTAAAGAAAAAGTTAGAAAGACTTGAAAGAAGTTTTGATAATGGAAAAGTTATAAAAGAAGGCATAAAAACAGCTATTATAGGAAAGCCAAATGCAGGTAAATCATCTTTATTAAATGCTATTTTAAAGGAAGATAGAGCTATAGTTACAGAATATGAAGGTACAACAAGAGATACTATCGAAGAATTTGTAAATATTAATGGTATACCATTAAAACTTATTGATACAGCGGGAATAAGAGAAACAAAAGATGAGGTTGAAAAGATAGGAATAGCAAAATCTAGGGAAACAGCTAATGCAGCAGATTTAATAATTGCAATATTTGATGCTTCAAAGGAAATAGATGAAGAAGATTTAGAAGTGATAGATTTTATTAAAAATAAAAAAGCTATTATAATTTTAAATAAAATGGATTTAAAAGCAAAAATAGACGAAAATAATGAAAATTTGAAAAAATTAAGTGGCAATATAATAAAAATGTCTGCATTAAAAAATATAGGAATAGATAAATTATATGAAAAAATTACAGAAATGTTTAATTTAAATGAGATAAATCTAGATAATGAAAATGTAATTACAAATGTTAGACAAAAAAATTTAATAACAAAAGCAATTGAAAATGTAAAAAAGGCTAAAAAAACAATCGAACAAAAAATGCCAATAGATATTGTAGCAATTTTTATAAAAGATATTTTAGAGGATTTAGGCAAAATTACAGGTGAAGTTGTAACTGAAGATATAATTGAAGAAATTTTTGCCAACTTTTGTCTGGGGAAATAAAACTTAAATTGCAAGCGAGAATAAAAAATAAACGATTTTAATAAAAAAGTAATAAGATTATATAACAAAAAACAAAAAAGCTATTAAAACGAATCTGAAAGCAAAATAAACAAAAGAAGAATTAATATAATTTAATAAAAAATAAAGAGCATAAAAACAATAAACTTAAAAAGTAAAAACAAACAATAGGTTACATAAAATCAAAGACTTAAAAAATACAATACGCAAAAAAAGACAAAATTCGACAAACGGAGAAAAACCTTGTAGGACAATAAAAACAGAAAGGTTTTAACAATAAAAACTCACAAGAACTTAAAAGTAAATTTGACCTGATGATAAAAACGAACGGCGATTTTCTGTTTCACAAGGAATGAAAAAAATCAAAATAAAACGTGGAACAAAAAGAAAAAATAAGAAAGTATAAAATGAAAGAAGGTTAGAAATAGAAATGAAATTAGAAAAGGGAGAATACTACGCTGGAGATTATGATGTTGCAGTTGTAGGAGCAGGTCATGCTGGATGTGAAGCAGGTCTTGCCGCTGCTAGACTTGGAATGAAAACATTAATTTTTTCAATCAGTTTAGAAGCAATAGCAAATATGCCATGTAATCCACATATAGGAGGAAGTTCAAAAGGACATTTAGTAAGAGAAATAGATGCACTAGGTGGAGAAATGGGGAAAAATATAGATAAAACAATGATTCAGATTAAAATGCTTAACACTTCAAAAGGACCAGCAGTACATTCTTTAAGAGCACAAGCAGATAGAAAAAAATATCAAGCAGAAATGAAGCATACTTTAGAAAAACAAGAGAATCTAGAAGTAAAGCAAGGGGAGATTGTAGATATTAAAATTGAAAACGGAGAAGTAAGGGCAATAAAAACAGATTTAGGAGCAGTTTATAAAGTTAAAAGTATAATTCTTGCCACCGGAACATATTTAAAAGGAAAAATATTTATAGGAGAATATTCAAAAGAAAGTGGTCCAGATGGTGTAGCAGCAGCTAACAAGTTATCAGAATGTTTAAAAAACATAGGAATTGATTTAATTAGATTTAAAACTGGAACACCAGCTAGAATTAATAGAAGAAGTATAGATTTTAGTAAAATGGAAGTACAAAAAGGAGATAAAGATATAGAACCATTTTCTTTTGAAGATAAACCAACAGATTTCGAACAAGTAGATTGCTATTTAACTTATACTAATGCAGAAACACATAAAATAATAAGAGAAAACTTACATAGATCACCTTTATATGCAGGAATGATAGAAGGGACAGGTCCAAGATATTGTCCATCTATTGAAGATAAAGTAGTTAGATTCAGTGATAAGCCAAGACATCAAGCATTTGTAGAGCCAGTAGGGTTAGATACTGAAGAAATGTATATACAAGGAATGAGTTCTTCTTTACCAGAAGATGTACAAATTGCTTTATATCATACAATACCTGGGTTAGAACATGCAGAATTCACAAGACCTGCCTATGCTATAGAATATGATTGCATTGACCCATCTAATTTAAAATTATCATTAGAATATAAAGGAATAAACGGATTATTCATGGCAGGTCAAATTAATGGAACTTCAGGGTACGAAGAAGCAGCATGTCAAGGATTAATTGCAGGAATTAATGCAAGCAGAAAAATAAAAGGAGAAAAACCATTAATTCTTGATAGAACACAAGGATACATAGGAGTTCTTATTGATGATATTGTAACTAAGGGAACAAATGAACCATATAGAATGATGACATCTAGAGCAGAATATAGGCTTTTATTAAGACAAGATAATGCAGACTTAAGATTAACTGAAATAGGCCATGAAATAGGTCTTATAAAAGAAGAAAGATATGAAAAATTTAAAAATAAGAGAGAAAATATACAAAAAGAAATAGAAAGATTAAGAAATTTAACTGTAAAACCAACAAAAGAAGTAAATGAGTTGCTAAAGGAACATGGAACATCAGAACTTAATACAGGAACAAAAATGGCAGAATTATTAAAAAGAACAGAATTAAATTATGATATATTAGAAAAAATTGATCCAGATAGACCAAAATTAGATAAACAAGAAAAAGAAGAAGTAGAAATACAAATAAAATATGAAGGATATATAAAAATGCAAGAAGCACAGGTAGAAAGATTTAAGAAACTTGAAACTAAAATATTGCCAGAAGATATATCATATGAAGAAATAAAGGGAATAAGTCTAGAAGGAAGACAAAAACTAGATAAATTTAAACCATATTCAATCGGCCAAGCTTCAAGAATATCAGGAGTTTCACCTGCAGATATATCGGTGCTTTTAGTATATCTAGAACAAAAGAAAAAAGAAAGGAGATAATATGGAATTTGAAGAATTCAAGGAAAAATTTAAGAATCATTTATCAATAATTAATAAAACAATTACAGATGAACAGATTTTAAAATTTTATAGATACATGGAACTATTATTAGAATGGAATGAAAAAATAAACTTAACAGCAATAACAAATCCAGAAGATATCATTTTAAAACATTTCATAGACTCATTAACAATTGAAGAATATATTAATAAAGGCGAATCTTTAGTAGATGTAGGTACAGGAGCAGGATTTCCAGGAATACCAATTAAGATATATAGAGATGATATCAATGTTACATTAGTAGATTCGTTAAACAAAAGAATAAATTTTCTAAATATAGTAATAGAAGAATTAAAACTAGAAAAAATAAAAGCAATCCATAGTAGGGCAGAAGAATTTGGAAAAAATGTAAAGTACAGAGAAAAATTTGATGTATCAACATCAAGAGCAGTGGCAAATCTTGCTACTCTGTCAGAATATTTAATACCATTAATAAAACAGCAAGGAAAAAGTATTTGCATGAAAGGTTCTGAAATAGAAGAAGAACTAAATAATAGTAAAAAGGCAATAAAAGTTTTAGGTGGAAAAATACTAAAAGTTGATGAATTTACTTTACCAAATAGTGATATTAAAAGAAATATAATTGTTATTAAAAAGGTGGAAAACACACCAGCTAAATATCCTAGAAAACCAGGAATTCCAGCGAAAGAGCCGATATCATAAAAACATAAGAAGTTGCTATTTACACTGCAAAAAACAAATTCAATAAAAGCAAAAAAAGTCAATAAATTTCTTAAATTTTATTGACTTTTTTTATATATTTATATATTATTATAGTGAAGAATAAATAAAACTCATTAATAAATATTAACTAAAATGGAGGCAATTAAATTGGGAAAGATAATATCAGTAGCAAATCAAAAAGGTGGAGTAGGAAAAACAACAACAACAGTTAATTTATGTACGATTTTAGCCAAAAAGGGTAAAAAAGTACTTTTAATTGATGCTGACCCTCAAGGAAACGCAACAAGTGGGTTAGGAGTAGAAAAAGAAGTTGAAAATTCTACATACGATATATTAGTAAATGACACAGAAATAAAAGATGCAATTCAAGATACAATTATAAAAAATTTAAAAGTATGTCCAGCAAACATGAATTTAGCAGGAGCAGAGGTAGAACTTGTTTCAATGATGTCAAGAGAACAAAGATTAAAAGAAAAATTAGATGTAATAAAAGACGAATTTGATTATATTTTAATTGATTGTCCACCATCTTTGGGACTAATTACATTAAATTCTTTTACAGCATCAAACAGTGTACTAATCCCTGTACAATGTGAATATTTTGCATTAGAAGGATTAGGACAACTAATAAATACAATAAATCTTGTAAAAAAACATTTAAATAAAGAAATTCAAATTGAAGGAGCATTACTTACAATGTATGATGCAAGAACAAATCTCTCAAATCAGGTAGTAAAAGAAGTAAAAAAATACTTTGAAGACAAAGTATATAAAACAGTAATACCAAGAAATGTAAGATTAAGTGAAGCTCCAAGCTATGGGATGCCAATTACAGAATATGATCCAAGATCAAAGGGAGCAAAAAGCTATATGAAATTTGCAAAAGAATTTTTAAAAATAAATGACGAGCAAAAAAAAGCAAAACATATGATGTAAAAGTAAAAAGAATATATTTAAGTACAATACAACTACAATAAAACAAATGATAGGAGGAATAAAAATGGCAAAAATGACAGGCTTAGGAAAAGGGCTAGATGCCTTATTTGGACCAGCTCCAGAAGAAGAGCAAATAAAAGAAAATGACTCATTAAAGAATTTAAAAATAACAGAAGTAGAACCTAATAGAGACCAACCAAGAAAAAGATTTGATCAAGAAGCATTAGAAGAATTAGCAAGTTCAATTAAAGAATATGGATTAATTCAACCAATAGTAGTAACAAAAAAGGATGGATATTACAGTATCATAGCAGGAGAAAGAAGATGGAGAGCCTCTAAAATTGCAGGGTTAAAAGAGATTCCAGCAATTATTAGGGAAGATGACGAAAAAATAAACTCAGAAATATCTCTAATTGAAAATATGCAAAGAGAAGATTTAAATCCTGTAGAAAAAGCTATGGGAATAAAAACTTTAATAGACAATTATGGAATGTCACAAGAAGAAGTAGCAAAAAAATTGGGAAAAGGTAGAAGTACAATAGCTAACTGGGTAAGAGTTCTAAACTTAGAGCCAAGGGTATTAGAAATGGCAAAAGAAGGTAAAATATCAGAAGGATACTGTAAAGCATTATTAGCAATAACAGACCCAGAAAAACAATACCAAACAGCAATACAAATGTTAGAAAGAGGACAAACAGTAAGACAAGTTGAAAAAAAGGCAAAAGTAAAAGAAACAAGAGAAGAACAAAGAAGAAATCATATATTATATAAAAATATAGAAGATACATTTCAAGGATTTTTTGGTTCAAAAGTAAAGTTAGATGCAGGAAAAAGACGTGGAAAGATTATAATAGAATATACATCAAATGATGATTTAGAAAGAATTTTAGGGTTGATTAAATAAATTCGAAAAAGAAAGTGTGATATTATGGAAAATTTTATAAATTCAGTAGGAATAGAAAAAATTATACTGTTTGTATTAATTTTTAATGTTGTTTTACTAATAGGATTTATTATTAATATTATCAAAACAAACGCAATTAGTAAAAAATACAAGAACTTTATGCAAAAATTAGGAGAAGGGAAAAATATAGAAGAGGACTTAGAGAATTATATGTATAAAGTAGAAAGAGTAGAAAAACAAAATATAGAAATAGCTAAATTTATAGAGCAATTAGATAAAGATTTTGAAAAAAGTATACAAAAGGTTGGAATTATTAGATATAATGCATATAAAGACACAGGAAGTGATTTAAGTTTTACGCTTGCCTTGTTAGATGAAAATAACAATGGAGTTGTATTAAATGGAATTTATTCTAGAGAAATGTCAAACATATATGCAAAACCAATTGAAAATGGAAAGTCTACTTATACTCTTTCAGATGAAGAGCAAAAGGCGATAGAAAGGGCTATAAATTCCACAAAATCTGGAAGATAAAAAAATTAAAAATTCCTATTGACAAATGCCCTGAAAAATGCTAAGATAAATACTGTCGCTGGACATTTGTCTTAAGATATGGAGAGGTGGTCGAGTTGGTTTATGGCACCAGTCTTGAAAATTGGCGTGCGTTTATAGCGTACCGTGGGTTCGAATCCCACCCTCTCCGCCAAACAATTTAAGTTAGATATTAAAAACCAAAAAATATCTAACTTTTATTTATAAGATGGAGATGTACCCAAGTGGTGAAGGGGACTGTTTGCTAAACAGTTAGGTCCCGAAAGGGGCGCGGAGGTTCGAACCCTCTCATCTCCGCCATAAATATATTAATATTTTGGAGGCAGTAGATTATTCTACTGTTTTTTTTAGATTTGTTCTATATATTGAAAAATATTAAACTAAAAGACTATAAAAGCTTGTAATGATTTATAATTTGGTATAAAATAAATTTGAAAAACAATTTATATAAGGAGACAAATCGTGAAAAGAAAAGAAAGAGAATTAATAAATCAAATAGATTATGAAGAAAATAAAATTGCAAAAAAGATTTTAAGAAGATATAAATTTGAAAAATGGATATATTACACAATATTCTTATTGCTAACTATAACATGTATTTTATGGGCAATAAATATATATGGGACAAGTAATTTATTATTGTGTTTAGTAATATATATAATTTTTTCATCTTTTTTTGCAACCAGATATAGGCAACATTCAGAAAAGTTAATAAAAGAAGCATTAAATACAAGCATTTGTCCAGAGGGATTTCTGAATATTAACATATATAATGCTAAAAAAATGCTAGTAAATAAATCTGCTTATAATTATACACTAAATAAAATAGCTACAGGATATATACAATTAGGAGAATTTGAGAAAGCAAAAGGAATAATAAAAGATGTAGAAAAAATAAAAAATAATATTATTATAAAAGGAGAAATAATAAAAAATAAAATAGATATAGCATTTTTTACAGAAAATAAGAAAGAATTTAAAGAACAATGTGAAAAAATGAGAAACATTATAAAATTTCTACCTAAAAAAAGTAGAAAAGAAATTACTTTTAATATGACAATAAAAGAAGCAATAATGGATAAAGATGTTAAAAAAGTAAATGAGTTAAGTCAACAATTAGAAAAAAGAAAGAATTTATTAGACAAAATAATGGTTCAATATTACAAAGGGGTTGTTTTAGAAAAAAATAATAAAAATTATAAAAATGAATATAAATTTGTTGCTGAAAAAGGAAATAATTTATATATAGCTAAACAAGCTAGAGAAAAATTAAAAATAGAACCAAAAGATAATCCTTATAAAAAGAAAAGACACGTAATATACAAAGCAATTAATATTATATCAATATTAATAATTTTATTGTATATGATGTCTGTACTAATATATATGAAAGAAAAACCAAATATAAAATGGAATACAGGGGAAGTTTCAATTTTTGAACAAAAAATGATATTGCCTATAGGAGTAAAAGAATTTGAAAAGAAAAATCAAATAGAAATCAAAGAAATAGATGAAAACAATTTTGCTGAGGTAAAATTAGGAGAGAGTACGATACTTCTTTATATTAAAGATGAACAGATAAAGGGATTAAAAATAGACCTCGATAGTATTAGTCAATCTGACATAGATAAAATTATATTTCCTAACAATGTAAGTTTAAATAATAGTATAGATGAAGTAAAAGAAATATATAAAACTGGAAATGTTAATGTTTTTTTGAAAAAATATGACGAAAAAGTAAGTGAGGATGAAAATATTCATATTGATAGATATATTGGACAAAGATATAATATAGAGATTAGAGGTATAGGGGATAAGATTCAGAGCATTTTATATGTTTATAAGTATTAAATAATAATTCTGTGATATAAATAATTTGATATTTATGTTACAGAATTATTACATTTTTGTTAAAAAAATAAAAAATATTGCAAAAAGTTGAAAAAAAATAGAAAATATTGTATAATGAAAGTAGTGATTTGAAATTTGGAGGTGAAAGCATGAGAAATGTAAATAAAAAAATAATAAAAATTTTTATACTTTTTTTAATAAATATATTATTTTGCATTTTTATATCGAACATTTCAAATGCTGCCGCAGATTTTGATGTTAATGCATATAAACCAGACTCAACTATGATTGAGGTAAAAGGAGAAACTCAGTTACAAAAAATTGGTTTAGCTATTGTAGGACCAATAAGAGTAATAGGGAGCTTTGTTTCGGTTTTAGCATTAATAATAATTGGTGTTAAATATATGTTTGGAAGTGTCGAAGAAAAAGCTCAGTATAAAAAGACATTATTACCATATTTTTGGGGTGCAATAATGGTGTTTGGAATAACCAATATAGTTAGTATTATATATGATATAGCTGTCAGTATATAAATGAAGAAGGTGGTTATATGGAAAAAATGAAATTGACGAAATTAATATTTAATATTATTTTAATTTGTTTTTTGACTTTAGTATTAATTGGGGATTATAGCACAGTATATGCTGGGGGATGGTTTGAAGGAGCTCAAGATTTTATGAATTCAGCGGATAGTAATATAACTATAAATTCAACAGAGTTAAATAAACCTTCAAGTGAAATTTATAATATCTTAACATCTTTTGGTATGATAATAGCAGTTGTAGTAGGGATTGTTTTAGGAATAAAATATATGATTGCAGGAGCTGATGAGAAAGCAGAGGTAAAAGAAACATTATTGCCATACATTATTGGATGCGTAGTAACTTTTGGGGCTTTTGGAATATGGAGAATACTAATAAATACATTTATAGGAATAAGTTAGTTAAACTATATAGTTGACATAGAGGTGATAAATATGATAATAAATAAAAAAAATATAATATTAATATTGATTTTATCAATATTAATGATAATTGCTTGTAGTTATATACCAGTAAATGCAATATTAACGGCAGACAAATTAAGTGGAACTAGTAATAATACAGGTGAAATCGAGCCAGTACTAGCCAGTGTTTTAAAAATAGCTGGAATAATTGGCTCAGCTATGTCTATTATTACAATGATATTACTTGGAGTTAAATACATGTTGGGTAGTGTTGAAGAAAAAGCAGAATACAAAAAAAGTTTGTTTCCTTATATGATAGGAGCTGTATTTGTATTTGGAGCATCTACTATAGCAGGAATAGTATATAGTATGGTTAAATAAGTTTTTAAAGTTTTCTCGAAAGAGAAATTAATATAAAAAATAATAAAAGGAGGAATAAATATTATGAAAAAAGTATCAAAAATTTTTGCAATAATATTATTAGTTGTTATGTTAACGTCGTTTGCAAGTACTGTATTTGCTGCTACATCAGTTAATCCGGGTACGTGGAAAAATCAAACTGGAGATAAAATTAAAACAGATGATATTACAAATTTTTCAGCATCACTAATTAACGTTATATCAATTATTGGTTCTGCAGCAGCTATTATAACATTAATTGTATTAGGTATTAAATATATGATGGGTAGTGCAGAAGAAAAAGCAGAATACAAGAAAACATTATTACCTTATATAATTGGTGCAGCAATGGTATTTGGAGCATCTGTATTAACAGGTGTAATTTACAATTTCATGCAAGGATAATAATTATAAATAATAAGTGAAAAATAGAGAGCAAAGAATTTATAGAATTGCTCTCTATTTTTTGTGCAACAAACCAGAATACAATTGTAAAATTAAACACTTAAATTTTAACAAAAATGTTACGATAATATTACAATAATATTAAATATATATTTTTTTCTATATATTCTTACAATAATCAACAAAATCTGTTATAATAGTATTAAGTATAATTAGGCTTAAATTTTGATTAAGGGAGGATAAGAGATTAATGAAATCATATTATATACCTAGAAATTATAGAGGTGAGGGAAGAATATTATATATTTTTTCGACTAAAGCTCTTATATATACTGCTGTAGGTGTTGGAGTAGGGTTAATATTTTATTTTATATTTAATTTTTTAAAACTTACAACAGTCGGAATAATAATTGCATCATTCTTTGGACTTTTGGGGTTTATAATAGGTACATTTAAAGTACCGGAAATGAAAAAATTTGGAGTTGCCAAAAAAAATGCAGGAGAAAATATAGATGAAGTAATAAAAAAATGGATAATGTTTAAAAAGAAAAAAAATAAAATATATACATATATATCAGTAGAAGACGAGAAAAGTGTGAAAGAGGAGGAAACAAAAGATGAATGATTCAATTCAAAATGCATTAACATATAGTTTGATTTTTATGATTGGTGTATTAGTTATTTTAGTAATAATATTTGTAATATTAAAACTGAAAGAAAGACAAGAGGATAATCCTAAAAAAGATAAAAAAGATAAAGTAAATTCAAAGACTAATAATGTTGAAGTAAAAAAAGAATACAATAAACAATCTATTTTTGATTTTATGGAATTTGAAAAAATTGAAGATAATATGATAATTCAAAAAAGTAAAAAGAAATATTTGATGGCTATTGAATGTCAAGGAATCAACTATGATTTAATGTCTGGAGTAGAAAAAACAAGTGTAGAACAAGGCTTTTTACAATTTTTAAATACATTAAGACATCCAATTCAAATATACATACAAACTAGAACAGTAAATTTAGTAGGAAGTATTAGTACATATAAAGAAAGGCTAAAACATATTCAAGATAATCTTATAAAAGCCGATATGGATTATAGGTCAAAAGTAAATTCAGATGCTTTTCCAGCTGAAGAATTAAATAAAAAAAGAATGGAATTAATAAAACAGAGAAATTTATATGAGTATGGTTCAGACATTATAAAAAATACAGAGCAAATGAGTTTTAATAAAAATATACTAACAAAAAAATATTATATAATAATACCTTATTATCCAGAAGAATTAGAAAATAAAGATTATGCAGAAGATGAAATTAGAAATTTGGCTTTTTCTGAATTATATACAAAAGCTCAATCAATTATAAGTTCGTTATATGTTTGCGGAATTAAAGGTAAGGTTTTAGATTCAGTAGAATTGATAGAATTATTATATGTTGCATATAATCGAGATGATTCAGATATGTATAATTTAAATAGTTTATTAGGTGCAGGATTTGAAGAATTATATTCTACGGCTCCAGATGTTTTAGAAAAGAGAAGCAGAGAGCTAGATAAGAAAATAGAAGAAGAAGCAAAGAAAAAAGCAAATGAAAAAGTATTAGAAGCTGTTGATGAAACAGAGAAACAGAAAGAAGTAAGAAGAAAAGAAGAAAACATGAACAAATTGATAGACGAAATGGCAAAAATGTTTATAAGTGATAATGAGAGATATATAGGCGAAGATATAGCAAATAAAGCAAAAGAAAAAATAGATGAGGAATCAGAAGAAAAAGGAGGAAAAGTAGATGACAAAAAAGAAAAGACAAAAACTACAACAAGAAGAACTAGAAAGACAACATAGATTACAAGAAGAAGAAACAAGCTTTTTAAAGAAAAAAAGTATAAAAGAATTAATTGCACCATCTGGAATAGATGTTTCTAATATAGATCACTTAGAAATAATTTCAAGTACAAAAAGATTTGCAAGAAGTTTTTTCATATCATCACTTCCAAGAATGTGTACATTTCCAGAAATATTTAGAGATTTATATTTTTTTGGTGATATAAATACATCTATATATATTACACCTATCAAAGAAGAAAGATCACAAAATGAACTTAATAGGGTTATAAATGAATTGGAAACAGAGAGAATTGTGGCGGCAGATAAAGGAAATATAAATAGAGAAAGTATTATATCGCAAAAAAGGATGGAAGCAGAAGAACTAAGAGATGCGATAGCTTCAGGATTCAACAAATTATTTGAAGCTTCAATAGTTGCAACTTTATTTGAATATAACGAAGAGGAATTAGACAAATTTACTAAATTATTAACTGGAGAAATGTCAAAGACATTAGTAGGAATTAGAACTGCATGGGGAATACAAGAAGAAGCATTTCAGTCTAATTTACCATTAATGAATGATAAAATAAATAAAAAACACACATTCGATAGAAATTCAATGGGGACTGTTTTTCCATTTACAACATCAGAAATAGGACATCCTACAGGAGTTCCAATAGGCTTTAATAAGCAAACAGGTACACCAATATTATTTGATAATTTCCACAAATCTCTTACAAATTATAATATGGTTATATTTGCTAAGTCTGGTGCTGGTAAATCTGTTACAATGAAAACTTTGGTATCAAGATCTTCTGTTCTTATGGGAATAGAAAGTTTAGCATTAGACGCAGAAGGTGAATACAGAATTGTAGCTGAAAGTTTAGGCGGAATAAATGTTGTTATAAGTCCAACTTCTAAGACAATAATAAATGTTTTTGATATAGAAACAGAAATCATAAAAGATGAGATTACAGGAAGAGAAAGAAATGTTTTAAATGTGGAGAATAAAGTCGAAGACGTTACGCAAGCTTTACTTACAATGGCTAGAGGAAGTACAAGAAGTGATGAGGTAAATGAGCTTACAAAACAAATAATTGCAGAATCAGTAGCAGAAGAATATGCAGCTAGAGGTATAAATAGTAATCCTGCTAGTTTATATGAATCTGCGAAAGTCGAAATAAACAATAATAATATGCTAGCTAAAGAAAAAAAACAAATGCCAACAATAGGAAGTTGGTTTAAAAGAATTCAGAAAAAGGCACAAGACAATACAAATCCAGATTATCAATATCATTATAGTTACTTATTAAAAGTTATGAAACAATACATAAGAGAATATGATGGACAAATGGCATATTTTGATGGACAATCTACATTTGAATTGTTAGAAGGTGCACCATTTATTAATATTGATATATCTCAATTAGAAGAAAGATTTGCTAGACCTCTTGCACAGCAAATATTACTTTCTTGGATTTGGGAGAAATTTGTTAAGAAAAATAGTGAAGATAGAAAAAGGGCAAAACAAAAAAGGGTTCTAGTTGATGAAGCTTGGATGTTACTTCCTTATCAAGAAGCTGTAGACTTTTTAAATAAAATGGCAAGACGTGCGAGAAAGAGAAACGTATCTTTAGCTATTATTTCACAAAGATTCCAAGATTTTTATGAAAAACCAGAAGCACAAGCGGTACTAACATCATCAGACACAAAGTTATTTTTAGCACAAGATAAGTCAGAGATTCAATATTTAAAGGAAGTATTTAAACTTTCTGAAGGAGAGGCTAATTTCTTAACCACGTGTGCTAAAGGAGAAGGATTACTTAAAGTAGGTTCTGATACTGCTATTTTGAAAATAATGCCAACGAAAAAGGAATTTGAATTTGTTGAAACGAACTTAAATCAAATTGCAAAGAAAAATTAGTCATGAAGGAGGAGACTACGAAATGAGTCTTTTTACAAATAAAAAAGTATGGCAGAAACTTTTGATAATATTTCTTATAATTATATTGTTTCAAGCTGTATTTATGAAACCTGCACATGCGGTAGATGCAGATATATTATTAAAACCAATTACAGGATTATTTGTAGGATTAGCGGATGCACTAGAATCAGTTATGCAAAAAATAGTTCTAGGAATAGATGAGTCTTTGATAGAAGTAAAAGATAATGGAGCTGGAGTTTTGGCGACTGTTATAGTTATAGGGTTATTTATTGCTGGAACAGCTTTGGCTATTGTAACAGCAATTCCTTCTGGAGGAGCTTCTGTGGGTGCATGGGCAGCTTTTTGGATTGGAGCAGCAAGTACAGTTGCAATATCTTTTGCGGGGTATGCTATATTTGGGCAAACATTAACAAAAATTACGGAAAAGATGCTTAGCAAAGAGTTTGATTTACCACAATATGAATTATCTCCGTATGAGATTTTTGCTGATAGAATAACCGTTTTGGATGTAAACTTTTTTAATCCAAAACCTAATGAGCCAATTGGAGTGACAACGTATTATGGATATGAATCAATAAATTTAACTTCAAGATATAGTGGAACAAATGTATCAAATGATGGTAGAGGACAAGGAAGTGGAAATGCATTAGATACAGTAAATGGAGATAAAGGCTGTGAAATGAGTAGTCAATCATATGATACATTAAAAAATGATTATGGAATGCAAACAACCCAAAATGGATCGGCACAAGACATTGGATTTGGAACAAATTATACAGAATATGATTGGTTACATGATAATGAAGAATATAGAATGGTTATAATGTATTGCAATCCAGCGGTTTCAAATGGAAATGTAATTGTATATTTATGGAAAAAAGTGGTAACTGGAACTTCTGCTCCAACAGGTGAATTGAAATCTCCTGCAAATGAACTTAAAACGTATATTGCAGGATGGTATAAAACATTAAGAAATTTAGCTTTAGTTATATTATTATCTATATTAGTATATGTAGGGATAAGAATAATGTTATCAAGTGTAGCTAGCGATAAAGCTAAATATAAGCAAATGCTAGGGGATTGGGTTGTGGCTGTATGTTTGCTATTTCTGATGCATTATATAATGTCTTTTTCTATATATATAGTAAATGAATTAACAGATATGATTGTATCTATACAAGCTGATGGTAGTAAGAAAAATGAGGTACTTAATCAAATAAGTGGCAACTTAACAGTTGATCAAGAGAAAAATCTAGGTGCAGCGGTAGATATTTTGCTATTGGATGGTACTACTAATAATGATATGGCGGATAGAGTTAAAAACGCCTATGATACATTAGCTAAGAGTGGATCGGATAGAACTAGATATGCTGATTTCTTTTTTCAAGATGCACAATTGAGCCAAAGGGCTGATGATAAAAATAATGCCAAAGTGTTAATATGGCCTGTTAGTAATTTTATGGAAGAAGCAAGAGTTAAATACCAATTGCATAGAATAGATGGAACTGATAATATCTCTATGTATGGATATGGATTAATTTATGTAATATTAGTAATATATACTATTATATTCTTATTTACATATATGAAAAGGGTTGTTTATATGGCATTTCTTACAGTAATTGCACCATTGGTAGCTGTAACATATCCAATTGATAAAATGAATGATGGGAAAGCACAAGCTTTTAATATGTGGTTTAAAGAATATATATTTAACTTATTGATTCAACCATTACATTTAATAATGTATTCTGTATTAATAGGATCTGCAATGAGTTTTGCAACAGAGAATTTAGTGTATGTGGTTATGGCATTAGGATTCTTTGTACCAGCTGAGAAATTATTACGTAGATTCTTTGGATTTGAAAAAGCACAAACACCAGGAATGTTTGCTGGAGCTGCTGGAGCAGCATTATTGCATAGTGGACTTAGTCATTTAATGCGTCCTAGACCTCCAATTGGAGGACCTGGTGGAAAAGGAGAAAAAGGTGGAAAAGGAGAGATAGGTTCTGGAGATGATGAAGATGGAAAACCACCTAGAACAGCAAAGATAGATGAGACATCAGGGTTCTTGGGAGATAATAATGAAAGCAATAATGGCAATATTACAGATGAGCCAGATCAATTTAAATTTAATGTAAATGATGAAAATGACCCAAATGCACAGAAATATCATGAAGCAGCAACAGGACAAAGAGAAGCACTATTGGGAATGCAAGATGCAACAACAGAAGCAGAAAGACAAGAATATAATGATTTATATAATTCATATGGAAAAGATATTGATGGATTAAGGAATCCTGAATATATAAAATGGAGAGATGGTCAAAATCCATGGAATGCTAATTTATCTAGAGGTACACAACCAGTAAGAAATATCGGAGGTGCAGATAAGGCAAAAAATCCTAATAATACTTCTGAGAAGGATAAAAAAGGCACAGGCGGTGGAAAATGGGCAGGAATTAAAGCAGGGGTGCGAGGATACCGTAGAGGTATGCATAAAAGATATCTTGCAAGAAAACAACAAAATGGAGGAATGCTTAAAAAAGGTATTAGAATGGCTGGAGGAATTGCTACTGCTACAGCTGCAACAGCTGCTGCTGGTGTTATAGGCATAACTTCTGGTGATATAGGTAAAGCAGGACAATATATGGCAGCTGGAGCTGTAGGAGGATATAAACTAGGAAGTAGTTTAGGAAATAATATAGCTGATAGAGCTAAAAATCAAAAAGAAATGATAGAAGAAGCTAAAAAAGAAGGTAAAAAGGCACGCTATGGAAGAGAAGAATATGAAAAGAGAGAGCAAGAAAAATATATTAAAGAATTTAAAAAGAATGAGGAAAATTTAAGAAAGATACAATATAAACTTAATGTAAACAAAGAACAAGCACAAAATATAATGGAAGATCATGCAGAAGACTATGTAAACAACGGAATAACTAATATGGACGAATTTATTGCTACATATCAATTGGAACACAAAGAAGGAATGGGAAGGAAAAAAGCGATTGCTACAAGACATTATGCGATGGATAGATTAGGAGGAAAGAAGGTTAAAGAACTTGATCCAGAAGCAAAAGAAAAATATAGTAATATGTTTAATCAAGAGTTTAGAAAAGCAGGAGATAGTGAAATAAAAGCAAACCAAGATGTTTCAAATCTTTTTGATGCAGTTGGTAAGTTCCATTCATATAAAAAATAAATAGGAGGCTGAATTATGCATAATATAATGAGGTTTATAAGACAAAATAAAAAACAAATTATAAGGATTGCAGTAATTGCAGCCTTCTTGTTTTTAATATTACAGATATTAAATTATCTTACAGAAAATAATAAAAATATAAATGTGAACAATAACAAAGAACAAAGCGTTTATGAAAAAACTAATGGGACTGTTGTTTCAGATAAGTCGATGGTATCAGGAGGAAAAGTTTCTACAAGTACAATGCAAAGTGTAAATGATATAATAAAGGAATTTGTAGAAAATTGTAATAATCAAAAGATAGAAGAAGCATATAATATGCTTACTGATGAATGCAAAGAAGTGTTATATCCAGATATTGAGACATTTGAAAATAATTATTATAATAATTTATTTAAAGAAAGTAATTTAGGATATAGTATAGAAAATTGGTCAGGCGATATATATATTGTTAAATATATGGAAGACATGTTATCAACAGGAAAAGTTACAACAGATAATTCATATTCAGATTATATTACTATAGTTAATAAAGATGGTAATAAAAAGTTAAATATAAATAGATATATAGGTAGGAAAATATTAAATAAGAGTAAAGATTCAGATAATATTAAGACAGAAGTTTTATATAGTGATAAATATATGGATTATGAAATATATAAACTAAAGATTACTAACAACACTGATAACACGATTTTATTAGATCCATTAACTGAAGTTGGAAAAATATATTTAAAAGATAGTAATGATGTAAGACATAAAGCATATACAAATGAAATAGTAAAAGATAATCTTAAAATATATGCAGGACATACATCTACAATAGAAATAAAATTTGATAATCCATATATATCTGATAGAGACATAAAGTCAATTTGTTTTTCAAATATAGTATTGGATTATAGTGAAGCAAATAAGGGTGTTTATAAAAAGATAAAATACATAATAAATCTATAATTATAAGGAGAAAGTTATGGCAGATGTTCAGGATGAAGCAGTGGAAACTGCAAAAAAAGCGGGAAAAAGTACAGCTAGAAGAATAACTAATTTTATTTTTGGACCATTTAAGGGACTGCTTATATTTTTAGTTGCATTGTTTGCATTTATAATTTTGGCAGGGGTATCGGCTAGGGAAGTTTTTAGAGCTAGAACAACAGATCAAGCTTATGGAGATGATAAAAGTAAGTTCCAGGAATGGTTAGATGCAGATGAGGATACAAATGATCAAAATTATGATGATAATTAAAGGAGTAAAATATGGAAAAGGGAGTAAATATTAAAAATTATATAAAAAGAATATTTATATTGTTAATGACATTTGTTACTATATTTTCATCTGTTCCAATTGTTAGTTTTTCTGCAACAGCAGATGATGATGACGATGAAAAATTGCCAGCACTGGTGCCAGCTGTTGCTAATTCTATAATATCTAAGTATGTAAAAACTAATATAAATGCTAATAGCTCAAGTAGTGGAAATGCAAATAATAATATAATAACAGATAATAGTGATAGTGGTGATGGTTGGAGTAGTGTAACAGAGGTTAATTCAACTTCTGGACCTACAAGAAAATATAGAAATTATAAACAATATGAAGGATCATATTCTGGTAATTCATATTGGGGAGGTACAATAGCAGATTCTGCATGTGGTCCTACAGCTGTCGCAATTGTTCTTAGTGGTTATGGATATAACTATGACCCTGGAAAAGTTGTTAATATTATGCAGAATGAACTTAATTATAATAGTTCAGATAGTTTCCATTATTTAACTGATACATTAAAGCACATAGCTAATATTGAGTCAGAAGAACATTATGGATTTTCGCAAGATGCTGTTCAGAAAATAAGAAACAATTTAAATGCCGGAAGACCAGTTATAGTAAATGCACCTAATCATTATGTGGTATATATTGGAGAAAATGAAGATGGGCTAATTATTTCTGATCCTGGGAAACAAGATGGGGATAATGCAAGGTATGGAAAGACAGTAGAAGATTTAGTAAATAATGCAATCAATGATTCAAATTACTGCGGTTACATATTAATAACATCAGATTTTACGGCATCTTCAAATGGAAGTAATAATAACAATAATAATAGTAGCAGTAGTAATCAATCCTCAACAAATAACCAAAATTCTTCATCAAGTAATAATTCAAGTACAGGGACTGGAACGGCAAGAATTGATGATAGTTATAATTTAAACAATGATGGATATTCAACTATATTTACTAGTGGTACTACTGGTAGACAATTTAAAGAATATAAACAAAATATTCCAGGATGGGATTCTAGATATCCAATTAGTTGTTATGCAGCGACTAATAGAGATTGGACAGGTGAGTGTGGGCTTGTATCTACTATAATAATAGGAAGTGGATATTCTAGTGATGCTACATTTCAGTCTGCAACTGATAATATGAGATCAACTAATCGGAAATACTATGATTGAGAGATGGACGGGTGAATATGCAAATCAAAGTGTAAGTTTTGTATCATATAATAGTAGTGATATGGTAAATAAGCTTTCAAATGGATGTGTAGCTATAATTCATGGGACTTCTTCAAACGTTTCTTCTGGAGGAACACATTATATGGCAATATTAGATATAAGTGAGGATAAATCTAAAGTATATGTATCAAATCCATGGAATGGAAGTAATTATCAAGGATGGTTGTCAGTTAGTACCGTAGATAGTGATTTTGGGAGTGATTCAATAGCGTATATAACCAATGATGGTTCAAGTGTTAACTATGGTGCTGGAGGAAATTCTTCTGGGTCATCAGCAAATAGTAATATAAATATGAGTCAAAATATTACGGATAACAATAGAGGCGGATATAAAATAAATGTAAACTGGAATGAAGAGACCCAAAAAATGATAAAGAAATTAAAGGAAAAGGACTTTGATCTTAATAAATATTTATTAGCTAGTAATGATAATGAGCATTTAAGAAATTTATTAAAATCAGCTATAGTAACCCAATATCCTGATTTGAGATCAGCTAATGAAATAGCAAGCAAAGCTAGAATAGATGCAAATGAAACTCAAGGATGTATTAAAATAAAGAGATATGCAGATAATGAAACAAAAAGCTTTACGAATAGTATGACAAATCCAACAGATTCTGAAGATGGTGGAATGTATATGACATATATGCCATATGATGATTTTTCTGATTTAATTAGGGACAATAATGAATCTGCATTGAATTATTTTTCAATGGATATAAATAATAATTTGGTAATTGCAGGATGGGAAACTTTAGATGTTCAGGTGTCAATTGAGCAAACAGGAGGAGAAAGTGACCCAAATCCTGATTCTGCACCAGAGCCAAGAAATCAACCATATAGAAAATTAACTACAAAAAATGTACCATATTTGGATCAAGTATCAAATTATGCAATGCCATTTAGTTTGTTATGGACATTATTAACATATAGTGATGATGAAGATTTTGTTAATGATGTTGCTAAATTAGTTATAAATACAGATATTGTAATAGGAATATATGATGCCACAAATGTTAAAGTAACAGTTTATACTAATACATATGATAAACATGTGACTACTATTGATTCTGTATATGTAAATGGTAGAAAGACAGGAGAAGTTACAGTAGACCATGTATATACATATAAAGTAACTGAGACACAAACATTAAAAACAGATAATCCATCCTTAAAAGTAAAATATGCAGATACTTGGGCAGCAGTTTATAAGAATGATTATCAAGTTAGTAGAAGAACGGGAGATCCTACAAATGATAGTATTAATTTAGATGATGAAACAGTTGATGTAAATTATGGACAAGCAAATGATGAAAATGAGATAAATGGCAGATTAGATGGTAACGATTCTGCAAATCAACAAGTAATAGATGAAAAAAATAGATTGAAACAAGAAACTCATCAATACAATCAAAATAACTTTAGTTATAGATATCCAATTTTAGAGAATGCAATTGATAATATTTATAATTTTTCAGGAGGGTATGTATCTGTATTGAAAGAAGAAGATATACAAAATTATATTATTAACATGATAATTGATGAACATTCAGATGGATATATTGAGGATCAATTTAGTAACAATGAAATAATTAAAGAATACATAGATAATGCTAATGTGTCAAGGTCAGATGTTATAAGTGCAGTAAAGGAATTGGTGCGTGGAGCAAGAGATGATATTACATTAAATAGTAGTGGCGAAGATTTGTGGGATCAATTGACAAAAAATAGTCAAGACACAAGAAAAAATCAGACATATCAAGCAGAAATAACTTCTATTCAATATGAAGATTCTGAGACTCATAGAAATCAAACTGAAAGTATAGAGACTACAGAGACAACTGCTAGAGTACAAGATGTAACTAATAGAAATGATAAGGTAAGGTTTAAGAAAGATCCAAATGCTAATGAAAATGGATTTGTTAAATTATTATATTTTAGTAGAAAAGCAAAAGGAAACTTAAACTTTATAGATACTTGGTTCTTTGAATCAGTAGATGATACAACAGCTATAGCAGATTTGAAAGATTTATTAAAGTATTTGTTTCAATGTGCTTTTGGTAGAGATTATGGAATAGATGCAGAAGGAGTAGAAGGTCTTAAAGATATATTTGATCCAGATAAAATGAATTCAGTAAGTATAAGGAATACATCTCATGGAACTATAGTAGGAGGAGCATCATATTCTTCATTATCATTGTCTGATTCAGATATGGAAATAATATATAAAATTATAGAGTGTGAAGATGGGGGAGGAAGTGATGAGAATCAGAAACATCATGTATGTGTAATTTATAATAGACTTTTGTCTTCAGCTTTTTCAGACAATGTTGAAGATTTTGTAGATGGAGGACAATTTGAAGTATGTCAGCCAGGAGGACCATATTGGAGTTGTACTCCAAGCCAAAAAACAATTGATAATTGTAATGCTGCACTTCAGGAAGGTGATAGTACAGGTGGAGCAATAGGATTTGTGAACGTTTGGTTATGGGATAGTTATGGAGGAGAAGGAAATACTAGTCTTACATGGGAACCATCTCGAGAGTTGTTTAGAGAATATGAGGTCGGTGGAGGTGATGCTGTATATTTTACAACAGATACAATAAGAAGTGAGCTTACACAATATAGTAATTAAGAAGGAGAATAATATGGAAAAGGCTAAAAGGATGATAATACTTTCAATAATTATACTTTTTATAGTGATTATGATGTTAGTTGTAATAATTATTAATCTGAATAAGGAAAATAAAAATGAAGATAAAAAAGAAATAATTAATACTAATAGTTATATAACAAGTTCATTAGTTAAAGACGAAAATGAATTTTTTACAATAAAAAGGATAGTGAACAAATATTACGGTTATGTAAACTACCTTGACTATAATTTTGCACAAGTACAGTTAAAAGATGATGATAAAAATAATTTAAAAGAGCAATATTTTGAAAAAGGAAAAGAATTTTTAAAGGATATTTTAATAGATGAATATACACAAACAGAAGATTTATTAAAATATGCTAATAAAAAAATTAATATAACTAAAATGGAAAAGTGTAATTATAATAACTTAGATATATACATAGTAAATATAGAATATGATAAAGAAAGCACAGATATAGTAGTGTTTTCAGATTATTCAAATTCTACATATTCTATAATGCCGAAAGAGTACTTTAATGATATAGAAAATATACAATCTATTATAAAGAATTTAGATATAAAATATATAGATAAGAATAAAAATAATGAAATAAAAAAAGTAGAATTGACAGATCAACAAATTTGTTTACAATATTATTCAGATTATATTGATTTAATAAAAAATAATCAAGAAAAAGCATATGAAAAGTTAGATGAAAGTTATAGAGAAAAACGATTTGGTAGTTTAGATAATTTTAAAAAATATATAAGAGAAAATTTAAATGATATAAGTATAGATATGTTATCTAAATATCAAGTAAAAGATCAAAATGAATATAATGAGTATATGTGTGTAGACAAAAATGGTAGATATTATATATTCAATGTTACATCTGCAATGAATTATACTTTATTTTTAGATACATATACAGTAGATTTACCAGAGTTCATAGAAGAATATAATAGTGCAAGTAATCAAAAAAAGATGGCTCTAAATATTAATAAGATTATATCAGCAATAAATCAAAAAGATTATGAATATGTATATAGTAAACTAGATGAGACATTTAAACAAAATTATTATAATAACCAGGAAAGTTTAGAAGCATTTATAAAAGAAAATTTATTTAATAAAAACAAAGCAAGTTTTCAAGAATATTCATCAGAACAAAATTTGGGAATATATAAAGTACGTATAGAGAAAGAGTATCAAGATGGGGAACAAGCCCCAGAAGGAAAGAATGCGGAGTTTCAAAATCTAAACATAATAATGAAGTTAGGTCAAGGAACAGACTTTGTTATGTCATTTAGTATAGGTGAATAAAAAAAGGGTTGCATAAATGCAACCTTTTTTATATAATGCTATATATTAATAGAATCAATGGTGGTGGAGATGTTATGATAGAAATTAAAAATGTATCAAAGGCATATAAAAAAGGCATTAAAGTTGTAAATAATTTAAGTTTAACCATTAAAGATGGAGAGATATTTGGTTTTTTAGGTCCAAATGGAGCAGGAAAAACAACTACAATAAAAATGATAACGGGAATTTTAGAAATTGATAGTGGGAAAATTTTAATAGATGGAAAAGATATTTCTAAAGATGCTATAAATGCAAAAAAAAGATTTGGTTTTGTTCCAGACAATCCAGATATGTTTTTAAAGTTAAAAGGGATTGAATATTTAAATTTTATTGGAGATATATATGATATCTCGATTGATGAAAGAAAAGAAAGAATAAATAAATTGGCAAAAGAATTTGAAATGCAAGAAGTATTAAACAATAAAATAGAAAGTTATTCACATGGAATGAGACAGAAAATTGTTATTATGAGTGCTTTATTACATCAACCACAAAATTTGATTTTAGATGAGCCGTTAACAGGATTAGATCCAAAATCATCTTTCGATTTAAAAAAAATCATGAGAGAATATACTAAAGAAAAAAAGGCTGTATTTTTCTCTACACATGTACTAGAGGTGGCTGAAAGATTATGTGATAGAGTAGGAATTATTGACAATGGAAATTTGGTATTTGTAGGTACATATAATGACTTGAAAAATCAGTTTAAAGAGGATTTAAGTTTAGAAGAATTATTTATGGAGATAACAGAAAAAAATGATAAAAAGTAAGTTAATAATAATTAAAGATTTAACTATAATATTTTTAAAAGACTCATATCAAGATTTAAATATTTTTGATAAAAAAAATAAAAATATAAATATGAAGTCAATTTATGTTTGGATGAGTATAATTATATTTTTTGTATTATTGTATTTGAGTCAAAAAGCAATTAAAGCTTTAATGTCATATAATCAAGAAAACTTATTTTTAAATGTTTATATGATATTTTTGACAATTATTTTTGCAATTCAAACGGTTTTGGTTTGTGTTAATATATTTTATTTTTCAAAAGATTTAGAGATGATATTGCATTTTCCAATTAAACCAGTTGAACTTTTAGTTGCAAAGCTTATTACTTTAGAATCTAAACTTTATATTACTGAAATTATTTTTGCTATAGTACCATTAACAATGTATGGAATATTAACAAGTCAAACAATTTTATATTATTTATTTGAAATTATAATTTTAATTATATTTCCAATAGCTATTTCATTAATAATTAGTATTGTTATGATGTGTGCAATGAAAGTTTTGAAATATATAAAAAATAAGGATTTGGTGCAGTTTATTTTAACATTTATATTACTTTCTGCTGTAGTATTTGTTGAGTATACAGCATTTGGAACTTTATTAAAAAACAAAGGTGAAGGTGAAAGTTCTAGCATACAAATAGAGGAAGGTATTAAGTTAATAAATAACAAAATAAAAGAAGCCAATTCTTGTTTTTTATTTGTTAATCCTTTGGTTGAAACTTTAGAAAGACCTAATATGTATGGTTTTATAAACATAATAAAAATTTTATTTATCGATTTTGTATTGTTTATCCTATTTATTATTACAGGTAAAAAAACATATTTAAAAGATGTATTAAAAAACATATCTTATTTAACATCAGTAAAAAATAACAGAAAAAAAAGAATAAATAAGTATAAAAAACATAATAAAAGTTTTTCATATTTAATTAAAGAAGTTAGGAATTTGTTTAGAAACCCAATGTTTTTTATGCAGTGTGTATATCCAATTATAACATGCTTAATGATTACTGTAATGATGTCAATGGTAATAATTCCCAAATTTAGAGAGGCACTTAATAACGAAACAATTAGAAATCAATTTAATGATTTGTCATTTGATATAACTGCAGTTTGTATTATTTTGGGAATAATCCAGATATTTTTTATGTTGTCTCCAGCATCCTTGACAGCGGTGTCAAGAGATGGTAAAAATGCGAAGTTTATTAAATATATACCAATATCATTATATAGTCAATTTATATATAAAGGAATACCACAAATAATAATAAATATTATTTCAATTATAGGTGTAGTTACTACAATACATATTACAATACCTGAAATAGAAATGAAATATATTTTTGAAATAAGTATGTTAGCAATATTATTAAATATAATTAATAGTTATATAATGTTAATAGTAGATTTAATTAATCCTAAGCTTGAATGGGATACGGAATATGCTGTTCTAAAGCAAAACAACAATAAAATATTTCAGTATGTATTTTCAATAATTAGTATTTTATTTTTAATATATATGGATAATATATTTACTGATTTAAATTTAGAAATTGCATTAGGATATATGGCAATTATATTTATAAGTATAATTATTTTAATTAATATATTTGTAAAAATAAAAATAAAATCATTATATAAAAAAATATATTAAAATAAAAGCAATACCAATTTTGGCATTGCTTTTATTAAATACGAAAAATAAAATTATAAATAAAATTTCTAATAAAAGGAATTTGCCATAATAAAAATAAGATCAAAAATGTAAGAATAATAGCAATTATATTTTTAATTTTATATTCTAAACTATTATTATTGGTCGAAAAATTATCTTGATTAGAATATTCATTATATTTATTATTGTATTTTTTTTCATTAGTAGAATTATCTTTAGATGTAGAACTATTATCAGGCTCAATTATTTCATAATTATCTCTTAAATATTGTTTATGAAATTCATTTATTATATTTTTTAATTTTTGGTTTTCTAAAAATATAGCATTATATTGTTCAATAGGAATAAGTGTATTTGAAAGAGAAATATCATATTCTTTTCTTAATTCTTCATTAGACAATGTTTCATAAGCTTCATTAATTTTTTGCAACTTTTTTTTTGCATCTTCTTTTTGATCATCTGGTTGTAAATCAGGATGATATTTTTTTGCTAATGTAGTATAAGCTTTTTTTATTATATCTGAAGATGCATGTTTATCTACTTCTAATATTTCATAATAATTTTTTTCCATATATATTACCTCTAAATATAAACTAATCAAATTTATTATAACATAAGTTTATAATTTAATAAAAGCTTATTAATAAAAAAATTATAAAGACAGTTAATAGAAATATTTAATATGTAAAAAACGAAAAAATATAATTATAGTAACCACCTAAGATATTTTTCATAAAATATTTTAGGTGGTTTTATGAAAAAAGGGTTATGTTTAGCAGGAGGAGGAGTAAAAGGTGCAGCACATATAGGTGCAATAAAAGCATTAGAAGAAGCAAATATAAAATTTGACTGTGTAGGAGGAACATCTTCTGGAAGTATTGTAGCATGTTTATATGCATGTGGATTTTCGGCAGATGAAATGTATAAAATTTTTAAAAAATATTGTAAAAAAATTAAATATGTAGATATAAAAAATATATTTGAATTAATTTTTGGATTAATATTTACAGGAAAAATTATTATAAAAGGATTGAATTCAGGAAAACAAATTGAAAGATTAATAAATAAAGTATGCAATGAAAAAGGAATTTATCAAATAAGTGATATAAAAATGCCATTAGCAATACCAAGTGTTGATTTATGTAATGGAGATGTTATATGTTTTACTTCTCAAAAATTTAGAAATAATATGTCAGATAATACTATATTTACAAGTGACATAGAAATAGGAAAGGCAGTAAGAGCAAGTTGTAGTTATCCAGTAGTTTTTTCACCATGCCCATATAAGAATATAAAATTAGTTGATGGTGGAATTAGAGAAAATGTACCATGGAAGGAATTAAAGTTTTTAGGAGCAGATAAAGTTGTTAATATAGTTTTTGAAGATGAGGGAAATGAGGTATGTAATAAAAATTTGGTAGAAGTAGCAGGAAGGTCTATAGGGTTGTTGTGTAGAGAATTATCAAATTATGAATTAGATGGTTCTGATTTTACATTAAAAATAACAAGCAAAAAAGTAGGTCTATTGGATATGAAGAAGATTGATGAACTTTATGAGTTAGGGTATAAGCAAGCAAAAGAAAAGATAAAAGATATATAAAAAATAAGCAAAAAAAAAGACAGAGGTTAATATATGAAGTATATTCTCTGTCTTTTTTATGTAGTATTAATATTAATTATTAATTTTAATTTCTTCTTTTTTTGCATCTGTAGAATTTTCTTTTTCAATTAACTTTTTTGCATTTTCTTTGGCTTTTAAATTATCTTTTGCAACAGTCATAAGAAGTTTTATTCTGTTTGTTTGGTTGGCTTCACTTGCACCAGGATCATAGTCAACAGGAGAAATATTTGCTTCAGGATATAAGCTTCTTATTGTTTTGATAACTCCTTTTCCAACTACATGGTTTGGTAGACAAGCAAATGGTTGAACACAAATTATATTTGGAATATCATTTTCAATATATTCAATCATTTCAGCTGTTAAGAACCATCCTTCACCAGTTTGGTTACCAATTGATAAAACATTTTTAACTTTGTCTTCTAAGTGCCAAATGTCACATGGTTGTAAGTAACCTTTTTTAGAATTTGCTAAAGCTATTTTTACGTCTTTTTCAAGAAGGTCAATTAATTTAATTGCAGTTTTCATTATTTTTGAAGATGTTTTATTTGTGTTTAATAAGCTATTAAATGTTATTTTATGTGTGCACATGAATTTAGCAAATCCCATGAAGTCAGGTAAAATAACCTCTGCGCCTTCTTTTTCTAAGATGTCTGCAACATAATTGTTTCCAAAAGGATGATATTTAATAAGTACTTCTCCTACAATTCCTACTTTTGGCTTTTTAACGGATGTATCTAATTCTATTTTTTCAAAATCGTTTACAATGTCATATATACTTTGTTTAAATTCTTTACTATTTGATTTTTCTAATAGTTTTTTACATTTTTCTAACCATGTATCGAATAATTTTTGTGTCTCACCTTTGTTTACTTCATATGCTCTATTTTTAGTTAACATTTTTTGTAGTAAATCGCCATATACAACCATTTTTAATAGTCTTTCTACTAGAGGTATAGTTAGTTTAAATCCAGGCATTTTTTCCATTCCTACTATGTTAAAAGATATTACTGGAACATTTTCAAATCCAGCATCTTTAAGTGCTTTACGAATGAATCCAATGTAATTAGTTGCTCTACAACCTCCACCAGTTTGAGACATAATTAAGGCAGTTTTGTTTAAATCATATTTACCTGATTGTAATGCTTCTATCATTTGTCCTGTAACTAAAATAGATGGGTAACATGCATCATTATTAACATATTTCAAACCAGTTTCTACTGTTTTTTGTGTACATTTTCTTAGTAATTCAACATGATATCCAGAGGCACGAACAGCAGCTTCTAGTAATTCAAAATGGATAGGTGCCATTTGAGGTATTAGTATAGTGTAATCTTTTCTCATTTCTTTAGTAAAGATTTTCTTTTTAACACCATAATCGCCATCTGATTTTACTTGTTTCTTTTCTTGTTCTCTTTTTTTCATGCTGGCAAGAAGTGAACGAATACGTATACGAACAGCCCCTAAATTGTTTACTTCGTCTATTTTTATTAATGTATACATTTTGTCAAAACTTGATAATATTTCTTCTACTTGGTCAGTTGTTACAGCGTCAACACCACAACCAAATGAATTTAATTGTACTAATTCTAAGCAATCATGTTTTCCAACAAAGTCTGCAGCTGCATAAAGCCTAGCATGATATACCCATTGGTCTACAACTCGTAAAGGTCTTTTTGCTTCTGTTTTGTCAGAAACACTATCTTCTGTTAAAACACATAAACCTAAAGATGTTATTAATGTATCAATACCATGATTAATTTCTGGGTCTATATGGTAAGGGCGACCAGCTAAAACTATTCCTTTTAAGTTGTTTTCTTCTATATATCTTACTGTTTCAGCGCCTTTATCTCTAATGTCTTTTTTACATTTTTGATATTCTGCTTCTGCTTTATCTACGGCCTCATTTAATTCTGCTTTTGTAAATTTATATTCTTTAAATTCGTCTAATTCTAAAATCTTTTTAACTAAATTCTTTTTTTCAAAAGGTAAGAAAGAATTTATGAATTTTATTTCCGGATTTTTTAGTTCTTCTACATTATTTTTTAATACTTCTGAATATGAAATTACAATAGGACAATTATAGTGATTGTCTGCTTTTTCATATTCTTTTCTAGAATATGGTATACAAGGATAAAATATTGTTTTAATTCCTTGTTCTATTAAGCTTTCAATATGACCATGTGAAAGTTTTGCTGGATAACATACTGATTCAGATGGCATAGATTCCATTCCTTTTTCATAAGTTTTACGAGTTGTTTTTTCAGATAAAATTACTCTAAAACCTAAACTTGTTAAAAATGTAAACCAGAATGGGTAATCTTCGTACATATTTAAAACCCTAGGGATTCCAATTGTTCCTCTTGGTGCAAATTGTTCTTCAAGAGGTTGATAGTTAAATAGTCTTTCAAATTTATATTGTACTAAGTTTGGTAATTTTTTAGCTTTTGTAACAACACCAGCGCCTTTTTCACAACGGTTACCAGATACATGGATTTGACCGTTACTGAATTTATTTATAGTTAATTTACAATGATTTTCGCAATTGTTACAACGAGCATGAGTTACTTTAATTTCTAATTTATCTAATTCATCAGTTTTTAATATTGTTGATGTATGTTCCATATCTAGATTTGCTTCATATTGTTCTTTAGAAAGTAATGCCATTCCATAAGCACCCATTAATCCAGATATATCAGGTCTTACTACATTTTTTCCAACAATTAATTCAAAAGCTCTCAAAACTGCATCATTATAAAATGTTCCACCTTGTACAACTATATGATTACCAAGGGTTTCTACATCTCTTACTTTCATTACTTTTTGAATTGCATTCTTTATAACAGAATATGAAAGACCACTTGAAATATCACCAACAGAGTATCCTTCTTTTTGGGCTTGTTTAATTTTAGAATTCATAAATACTGTACATCTTGAACCTAAATCAACAGGAGTTTTTGATTTTATTGCTTCTTTTACGAAATCAGAAATTTCTATATGTAAACTTTTGGCAAATGTTTCAATAAAAGAACCACATCCTGAAGAACAAGCTTCATTTAACATGATATTATCAATAGAACCATTTTTCATTTTGATGTATTTCATGTCTTGACCTCCGATGTCGACAATACTTGTAACATCTGGTTCAAATTTTTTAGCTGCTGTATAATGTGCAATAGTTTCTATTTCGTTTAAATCAACATTAAGAGCAGTTTGAATTAATTTTTCTCCATATCCAGTAACCCCACTATATCTAAGAATTGCTTTTTCTGGTAATTTTGTATATAGTTCTTTTAACATGTTCATAACACTTTTTAAAGGGTTTCCTTGGTTGCTACCATATAAAGAGTAAAGTAGATTTCCCTCATCATCAATTAAGACAAGTTTTGTGGTAGTAGAACCAGCATCAATTCCTAAATAGCAATTTCCTTCATAAGTTGAAAGGTCTTTTTTTGTTACTGTATCTCTATCATGTCTTTCTTTAAATTCTTTGTAATCTTCTTCATTTTTAAATAAAGGCTCTAAAGGTTTAGAAGTATTATCATGTGAATTTTTTAATATTTCTATTTTATTAGCTAATTGGTCTGGTGTAATTGCTTCTGTTCCAATAGAATCTAGTGCAGCACCTTTAGCTACTAAAAGGTGTGCTTCTTCTGGTACAATTATTTCATCATCTGTTAAATGCAAGGTTTCTATAAATCTTGTACGTAATTCTGATAAATAATTTAAAGGACCTCCTAGAAATGCAACATGACCTCTAATTGGTCTTCCACAAGCAAGTCCACTGATTGTTTGATTAACAACTGCTTGGAAAATAGAAGCTGCAATATCTTCTTTTGCTGCTCCTTCATTAATTAATGGTTGAATATCTGTTTTTGCAAAAACTCCACAACGAGATGCGATTGGGTAGATTGTTTTATAATTTTTTGCAAGCTCATTAAGTCCGGCTGTATCAGTATTTAATAAAGAAGCCATTTGGTCTAAAAATGCTCCTGTACCACCAGCGCAAGTACCATTCATACGTTGTTCTATAGATTGATCAAAATATATTATTTTGGCGTCTTCTCCTCCAAGTTCAATAACAACATCAGTTTTAGGAATATATTTTTCAACAGCTCGTTTACAAGAAACCACTTCTTGTATAAAATCAACTCCTAAAAATTTTGCTGCAGACATTGCTCCAGAACCTGTTAATGCTAATGTAAATGAATTTAGAGGATATTTTATTAGTAAATCTTCTAATACTTTACAAACAGTATTTTTAGTATCTGAAAAATGTCTTTGATAATTTTTGTATAATGTATTTTTATTTTTATCCATTACTATAATTTTTACTGTTGTTGAACCGACATCTAATCCAACATGTAATGTTTCATTCATGACAAAATCTCCTTTTCTGTATATAAACTTTATACTTTAAACACCTTAATTGTATACGGAAAACAGGTTTTTGTCAAATGGAAAATAATGGTTCTAAAAAGGACAAACAAATAATAAAATGGATAGTAAATAATCAATATTAAGGAGGATAAAAATGAAAAGCAAAAAGATAATTATAATATTTAGTATTTTATTAATTATTATATTAATAGGAGGATATTTTGCAATAAAATATGTTAAGGAAAAACAAGGTGAAAATACAAAATCAGAAGAATACATACCTCAAGAGGAAATATCAGAGGAGCAATTGAGACAAACAATAGTTAGTTTATATTTTCCATCAAAAGAAACTAAAGAGTTGGTGCCAGAAGCAAGATTAGTAGATATAAAAGAGATTATAAATGATCCATGTGACAAATTAGTTAATTTATTAATAGAAGGACCAAAAAGTGAAAAAGAAGAAAAGATAATTCCTGAGAATACCAAGTTAAACAAAAGTTATATGGAAGATGATTGCGTAACACTAGATTTTTCTGCTGAATTTTTAAATTATGATAAATCAGATGAAAAAACAAAAGATAAAATGATAAATAGTATTGTAAACACTTTAACTCAATTAACAGAAGTTAACCAAGTAAAAATTTTAATTGATGGAAATACTAATGATGAGTTTAAAGATATATATATAGTAGAAAAATAACAGAATAAAAACAAAATATAAATAGATATAATTAATATTAAAAAATTATATCTATTTATAATAATTAAATAATTATTTAAAGATTTTATAGAGTCTAACATATCTTGAAAACTTTTTAAAATTATTTAAAAAACATTCGACTTCATTTAAAGAGTTAATTGTATTTTTTTTATAAACTTTAAAATCGAATTTCTTTTTTGGTGGTAATTTTTTACCACATTTTTTTGGCGGTTCCATATCTATCACCTCGTTTTTGCAAATTTATATAATTTGTTATATAATATGAAAGAAAATAAATAATTGTAAAAGAAAATATAATTTTATTAATTATTAAAAATATGGAGAATAAATATGGACATAGAATTAGAAGCAAATGAGAGAATTGATGATTTAGAATTTAAGAATTTAAAAATAATTCAAAATAAAGATGGATTTTGTTTTGGAATTGATAGTGTTTTATTATCTGATTTTGCTAAAAATATAAAAAAAGATAGTATGGTTTTAGATTTAGGAACAGGAACTGGAATAATACCAATTCTTTTATGCGGAAAAACAAAGTTAAAAAAAGTAACTGGTATAGAATTACAAGAAGAAGTTGCGAAAATGGCAAAAAAAAGTATTAAATTAAATAATCTGGAAGATAAGTTTAATGTTATTAATGAAAATATTTTAAATTTAAATAAAATATATGAGAATCAGACATTTGATGTTATTGTTAGTAACCCACCATATAAAAAGAAAGATACTGGAATTACAAATGAGAATGAGAAGAAGATAATATCGAGACACGAAATAAGTGCTAGTTTAGAAGATTTTATAAAAATATCAAAAGATTTATTAAAAGATAAAGGAGAATTTTATATGGTTCATAGGCCAGAAAGATTGGTTGATATTTTTGAATTGATGAGAAAATATAAAATAGAGCCTAAAATATTAAAAATGGTTTATTCATATAAAAATAAAGAACCAAAATTAATTTTGATAAAAGGAGTTAAAAATGCTAAACCATTTTTAAAAGTAGAAAGTAATTTATATATTTATGAAGATACAGGAAAATATACAAAAGAGATTTTAAAAATATATAATAAAATTTAAATAAATTAGAAATAAATTCTAAAAAATAGATTTAATTAGAAAATAAGAGAAAAATAAAAAAATTAATAAAATAAAAAATATAATTAAGAAAAAAATAGAATAAATTCGAAAAAAATAGATAAAAAAAGAAAAAGTAAAAATCAACCAGTTAATAAACTGAAAAAATTAATAAATAAATTAATTAATAATTAAAAAATTAGAATAAATTCGAAAAAAATTATAAAAAAAAGGAAAAAGGAGATTTTAATGGAAAATCAGAAAAAAGGAAATTTATATATTATAGCAACACCAATAGGAAATTTAGAAGATATCACATTAAGAGCAATTAGAATTTTAAAAGAAGTAGATTTAATAGCAGCAGAAGATACAAGGCATACTTTAAAATTATTAAATCATTTAGAAATATCAAAACCATTAATTAGTTATCATAGACATAATGAAGAAATAAGAACAGAAGAATTAATAAAAGAATTAAAAACAGGGAAAAATATTGGACTAGTTTCTGATGCGGGAACTCCAGGAATTTGTGATCCAGGAGAAGAAATAATAAAAAAGTGTATAGAAGAGTCAATTAAAGTTGTACCTATTCCTGGAGCATGTGCAATGATAAATGCTTTAATTACTTCTGGCATCAGTACAAAAGAATTTATTTTTTTAGGATTTTTGCCATTAAATAAAAAATCAAGAAAAGAGAAATTAGAAGAAATTAAAAATGCAAATAAAACAATTATTTTATATGAGGCGCCACATAAATTGAAAAATACGTTAAATGATTTAAGTGATATTTTACAAAGTAGAGAAGTTGTATTAGCTAGAGAGTTAACAAAAATACATGAGGAATATATCAGAGGTACAGTTAAAGAATTAATGGAAAAAACAGATAATTTAAAAGGAGAAATGATATTAATTATAGAAAAAAATAATAAAGATAATGAAGAGGAATTAAATAGTTTAAATAATCTAACTCTAGAGGAACATTATAATTTTTATGAAAAAAGAGGATTAAATAAAAAAGAAATTATAAAAAAAATAGCTAAAGATAGAAATGTAAGTAAAAATGAAATATATCAGTATTTCATATAAAAATAAAGACATAATTTTTTATGTCTTTATTTTTATATAATTATTCTTCAGATTTTAAATTACCGATTTTTTTAGAACAGTTTTGACATATTAATTTATCATTATATACTAATAAGTTTTTTGTATTACCACAAAAAATGCAATTTGGTTCAAATTTTTTCAATACAATAGAAGAACCATCTACATAAATTTCGATTGGATCTTTTTCAACTATATGAAATTGATTTCTTATTTCTATAGGTATAACAACTCTTCCTAGTTCGTCCATTCTTCTAATAATTCCTGTTGATTTCATAACAAATCCTCCTTAAAAGTTATATTTTTACAATCCTTATATAACCCTAATATATCATAAATAAAAATTTTGGTCAATTAAATTGTAATAAAAAGTCAACTTTAGAATAAAATTATTTTGGTGATAAAATATGTTAAATATAGTTTGGCCAATTTTTATAATAATATCATTTTCTTTTGCTATTTTTTCAGGAAATTTAGAAAAATTAAATTCATCTATTTTTGAAAGTACAAGCGATGCAATAAATTTATCTATAAGTCTTTTAGGGACTATCTGCTTGTGGAGTGGAATTATGAAGATTGCAAGTAATACAAGTGTAATAGAAAAATTAACGAAGATTTTAAAACCAGTTATAAAATTATTGTTTCCACAATTAAAAAATAATAATGAAATTCAAAAAGAAGTATCAATGAATATAATTGCTAATATTTTAGGATTAGGAAATGCAGCAACACCTTTAGGGTTAAAAGCAATGAAGTCTATGCAAAAAGAAAATAAAAAAAAGGATACTTTAACAGATTCTATGATGATGTTTCTTATTTTAAATACAGCTTCTATTCAAATTATTCCTACAACAGTAATTGCAATTAGAAACTCTATGGGTTCAAGTAACCCGACAGCTATAGTATTTCCAGTATGGATTGCAACAATTGTCGCAGCAATTTTTCGGAATTATTGCAACAAAAGTATTAATTAAGTTTACTAAAAAGGAGTAATTTTAATGCAGATTACTAATTTTATTTCTAATTTAGCTATGCCAATGATTATTTTACTTATTGTAATATATGGAGTAAAGGAAAAAAATAAAGTTTTTGATACTTTTTTAGATGGAGTAAAAGAGGGAATAGAAACTACTTTTAGCATATTTCCAACGTTAATAGGACTGTTTGTTGCAATTGGAGCATTAAGAAGTTCAGGGGTCTTAGATTTAATTATTAATTTGGCAAGTCCTGTTTTGAATATGGCACATTTTCCAAGTGAATTAATGCCTTTAGCCATGCTAAGACCAATTTCAGGAAGTGCTTCAATTGCAGTTGCTACTGATATTATGAAAAATTGTGGGGTAGATAGTCTTGTTGGTATGATGGCGTCTACTATTATGGGATCAACAGAAACTACTTTATATACAATTGCTATTTATACGAGTTGTATAAAAGTGAGGAAAACAAGGTATATTATTGTTGCTTCTTTAATTGCAGATGTTGTTGGGATTGTTACAAGTGTAGTGGCTTGTAGAATTATGTCATAAATAAAGTTTTTGAATCTCGGGTTTTTGGGGCAATAGGGGATAAATCCATAATTTAAATAATAAATAGCTTGATTGAAGAGAAAAATAGAAAATATT
>ERZ857984.106-NODE-106-length-113805-cov-12.307095_pt1 | contig 113805 bp, 81 predicted proteins | sample MGYA00519914_ERZ857984 | MGnify/ENA primary metagenome ERZ857984 (study PRJEB31778, sample SAMEA3449417) | human gut metagenome | biome: human gut; feature: human-associated habitat; material: faeces | place: United Kingdom | collected 2010/2012 ...
GGAAGACGAACTGGTCGATGGGCTGCGCTCCGTGGACGATCCGGTCGATGAGCGGCCGTCCCAGCGCATCCCGGTAGGGGCCTTCGGGCCGGTCGGCAACGGCTACGCCGATGCCTCCGTATTCGTGGTCGTTCTGGATGTCGTTGCCGCTGAAGAAGAGGTAGTACCGTCCGTCATGCCGCAGGATGGCCGGGGCCCAGAGGGCATACTTCACCCACGGTACCGCCTCGGTCGTGAGCACCTTCGGATGCTTGGTCCAGTTCACGAGGTCCTTCGACGAGAAGGCGTCCAGATAGGTCTGGATGTTGTAGTGCTGGTGTATTGCCGAACTTTTGTGCGTGGGCCGTTCGGGAAGCTTCTCGCCCGGGGCGGCATAATAGTCCGAGAGCGTGGGGAAGATCCAGTACTCGTCGTCGAAGACCACACCTTCCGGATCGGCATACCATCCGGCGAAGACGGGATTTTCGGATCGGGTCCGCTGGGCGGTCCGCACCGGGCCGCAGGCTGCGGTCAGCAGCAGGGCCCCCGATGCGGCCATGAAGGGAATCATCAGTGTTTTCATATCGTTGTGGGTTTTCAGTGTGCAACGGGAATGCGCAGGATGGTGAGCGACCGGGGCGAGCACGTGACCGGGAACTCTCCGGCCGGGACGGGCAGTTCCGACTCTTTCCCCGCGATCCTTTCGGGCGCTTCGAACGAGTTCTCGTCGGTGAACGCCTCCGACGTCAGCGTGATGCGGCGGGCCGTGGGGGCTGCGGCCCGTCCGCCTTCGAGCGCAAGCGATGTCTGCCAGGGTTCGGTCCGGGCATTGACCAGTTTGACGACCAGTTCATCCGTTTCGCAGTCGAGTCCGACGGCCGCATAGTGCCTGTTCACGATCCGGTGGTCGTAGGCGTATTTCAATTCGCCGTCGAGGAAGCATTTCCACCGGCTGCCCCGGATCTCGATCCGGACATCGTACCAGTGGTTTGCTTCGACGGGCTCCTGGTTTCGGTAATCGAAGAGCGATACGGAGCCGTTGTCGCCGATCTCGCGGAAGAGCACCGATTCGTTGGTGTGGCTGCCCATGTCGGCCATGAAGTAGTGCCGTTCATCGCGGAATCCGAACACGACGCGGAATCCCTCCGTGCCGGACAGTTTCCTGGCCTTGAGCGAGATCGTGCAGTCGCCGGCCTGCAGACCGCGCAGCACGAGCAGCGCATCACCCGATGCCGCGGGCTGGGTCAGCGTGCCCTCTTCCGCCCTCCACGTTCCGCGAATCTGCTCCCAGCGGTCGTCGAGGTCGCTCCAGTCGGTTTCGTAGAGCGTGCGGCCGCGGCTCGTGACCTTCAACTCCCGGAACTGGACCGCCGTGTTCCCGGTGCTCAATCCGATGCACCCTTCCGGAGCCAGAGGTTCGCTCTCCTTTTCTCCGGTGATACGGAAGGGGATGTTCACGTCGGGACGGTTTTCCGAGAAGAGTTTCATGACGTGGTAGTTCGACCGACCGTAAGACCGGGCGTTGTCGAGCACGATCAGATGGTTTGTCCCGTAGTGAGCATTGGCGATCAGTGGAGCGTAGGAGACCAGCTGCACCTTGTCCGAGTTGCGCTCCACGCCGGTCAGATAGGCAGCCTCGGCCAGCGAAGCGTAGAGGTCGGCGCGCCCGACCGCGGCGTATTCGCCGACATAGACCTTGTAGGGCGTTCGTCGCGAAAGTTTGTCGTAGACCCTGGCGTTGTTGTAGAACCAGTCCGGGGTCTCGTAGTAGTGAGGGTCGATCATCTCCACCTGATCCAGACGGTTGATGTCCTTGCTGAACATCAGTGCGGAGATCACCGTCAGCTGCGGGTAGCGCTCCTTGATCGCCTTGTGGAACCGGTTGTAGTTGGCGGCATAGCGTGCGAATACGTTCTCGTTGCCGACTTCGACATACTTCAGCGGGAAAGGTTCGGGATGCCCGTTTTTCGCCCGCTCGGCTCCCCACCGCGTAGTCCGGGCATCGCCCAGTGCATACTCTATGGCATCCAGCGCCTCCTGGATCAATTCGTCCAATGCTTCGCCCTGGACGTAATCCCCGTTGCGGAACAGGCAGGACATGCCCGCATTGCAGACAAACATGCCGTCGGCCCCGATGTCCTCGCAGAACTGCAGGAATTCGTGGTATCCGAATCCGTAGGAGCTGCGGTATCCCCACAGATTGTACTCTCCGGGGCGTTTCACCGGCTCGCCGATGGTCTGTTTCCAGCGCACCCGGTTCTCGAGCGTGAGCCCTTCCACGATGCATCCGCCCGGCCAGCGGACAAATGCGGGGCGGAGCTCCTCGATGAGCGTGGCCACATCCTTGCGCAGTCCGTTGCGCCGGCCCTTGTAGGTCTCCCGGGGAAACAGGGAGACGTAATCGAGCCAGATGTTCCCTTCGTTCGGGAAGACCAGATGGAATTCGTTCCGTCTTCCGTCGGCCGATGCCGGGAGTGTCGCCGTGTAGCGCCGCCACGTCCCGTCGGCCGTAACCGGGATCGCGCAGGCGGCAACCTGGCTTCCGTCCTCAGCGACGATCTCGGCCCGGCAGCGCGTCGTGCCTTCGGCCCGGAGGTAGAACTCGAGGTCGTATTGTTTCCCGGCTTCGGTTGCGATTCCCCAGTATCCGCCGTTCACGACGTGCACCTCGCTGCGTGCGGCCTCCAGCTCCACGTGGAGGGCATGCGGCGTCGCGTCGTTGAGCGGATAACGGTCCGTTACGGAGGATGCCGCCTGCGAACCGTCGGCGTATTGCACCCTCCATCCGGTCATCTCCAGGTCGGGGCTCCACCGGATGCAGAAGCGGTTGATCGAGTCGTTCGAGTAGCAGCGCAGGTGCGGGGCCGCGGCGTAGCCTTCGTCGTCGAGCGTGCAGCCCGACGGGAGCACTCCTTCCTCGAAACCCCGGTTGCGTATCATCTCGGCATACAGTCCGCCGTCTCCCGATCCGGTGATCTCCTCGAAGAATACTCCGTAGAGCGAGGCGGGAATCTCCGCCCCGCGTTTGCCGAGGTCGATTTCGATCCGGCTTTTCGCGTGGACCCCTCCCGGGACGATGGCTGCGGCCAGCAGGCAGATGCCGGCGAGCATTTTTTTCATGGTTCGGTTATTCATTCTCTCTTGTTTGTTGGAACGTATATCAACGGATCTCGTTGTATGGACGGTGTGACGGGTCGCTTCCGAATGCGCGGTTGGGTGTGGGCCCCATGACGAAGTGCAGCGAACCGCCGCGTACGATCTCCCCGTACGGGATGTAGGAGAAGGGCCACGGCCTGCCGTTGAGCTCCGCCTGCTGGATGTAGATGTTCTCCCGGGAGTTGTTCTCGGTCGTGATGACGAATCTGCGGCCTCCGGGCAGGTTCAGGGTCACCCGTTCGAAGATCGGGCTGCCGAACGAATAGACGCCGCACGAGGGATTCACCTGGTAGAACCCGAGCGCCGAGAGAATATGCCATGCCGACATCTGTCCGCAGTCCTCGTTTCCGATGATGCCGTCCGTGCGGTCCGTGTAGAAATGCTCCTGGACGTAGCGCACCTTTTCGGCCGTTTTCCACTGCTGTCCGGCGTAGTTGTAGAGGTAGATGATGTGGTGTGACGGTTCGTTGCCGTGGGCATACTGACCGATCAGTCCCGTGATGTCGGCCGATGCCTGCGGCCCCATGTCGCCGCTGACCGTGAAGAGCGAATCGAGTTTTCCGGCGAATGCCCGGTCGCCGCCCATGGCCTCGATCAGCCCGTAGGGGTCCTGCGGGGTGAAGAAGGTGTATTGCCATCCGGTTCCTTCGGCGAAATATCCCGTACCGCCGTGCACCGACTGGAACGGGTCGTAGGGCGTCAGCCATGTCCCGTCCTCGAATTTCGGGCGGATGAATCGGATCTGCGGATCGAAGTAGTGCCGCCAGTAGCGGGCCCGTTCGGAGAAGACCCGCTCCGTTTCGCGGTCGCCCGTCTTGCGGGCCATGGCCGCAATCCCCCAGTCGCCCACGGCGTATTCCATCGCTTTCGATGTCGCTTCGAATACCTTGTCCGCCGGGATATATTCCCGGTCGAGCAGGTATCCGATCCCGTCCTGCCTGCGCAGTGTGGCCGACTGCACGGCGCATTCCAGCGCCCGGCGGGCGTCGATTCCCCGGATGCCTTTCACGACGGCGTCACTGACGATCGGCACGGCTCCGTAACCGGGCATCTGGTTGGTTTCGCCGCCGAGCAGGGGCCATATGGGCAGTTTCCCCTGCTGGTCGCAGATCGAAAGCATCGAGTGGACCATGTCGCCCACGCGGTCGCTCTGTATGATGGTGAACCACGGATGCAGGGCCCGGTAGGTGTCCCAGCACGAGAAGGTCGAGTAGTTGGTCCGGTCCGATTTCCAGATCCGGTTGTCGTGCCCGCGAAACTCCCCGTTCACGTCGCAGTAGGTCGTCGGGGCGATCATCGTGTGGTACATGGCCGTGTAGAAGATGCGCTTCGCCCGTTCGTCGCCGGAGACGACCTCCACGCGCCCCAGCTCCTTCTCCCAGGCAGCCCGGGCCTGCTCGGCCACCTGCTCGAAGTTCCAGTGGGGAATCTCCCGGCGGAGGTTCTCGAGGGCGTTCTCCTCGCTGACCGATGAGATGGCGACCTTGATGCAGAGCCGGTCGATCGGTTCTCCGAAGCTGACAACACCCTTCACGCCGATCCCTTCGAGCTCGTTGCGGCCGGCCGGTTCGTCGTTTTCGAAGACGAGCAGTTCGGCGATCGGCCGGTCGCTTTTCAGGGCGAAATAGACCCGGTGCTCCGGCGCCCATCCCTTGACGATGCGGTATCCGACGAGCGTGTGCGCATCGAGCCGCCGCAGCGCCGAGGCGACCGATTGGAAACCGTTGCCTTCATACAGATTGACGAGCAGCCGGGCCGTCTCTTTGGCCGGGAACCTGTAGCGGTGGAATGCCGTGCGGCAGGCGGCGGTCAGTTCCACGCCGATCCCGTTGTCGAGCGTCAGGGCGTATCGGTAGGGTGTCACCTCCTCGTTTTCGTGCCGGTAGTGTGCGGCGCAGCTGCCCGATATGTCCTCCTGTTCGCCGCGGCGGGTGCGTACCTCCCCGGTGAAGGGCATGATCTGGATGTCGCCCAGGTCCGTGCATCCTGTTCCGCTCAGGTGCGTGTGCGAGAATCCGATGACGACGTCGTCCGAGTCGTGGTATCCGGAGCACCAGTCCCACCCCTTGAAGATGTTTTGCGGTCCGACCTGGACGGCCCCGAACGGGACGCTGGCCCCGACGAATACGTGTCCGTGGCCGCCCGATCCGATCCGGGGATCCACATATTGCAGCCAGTTCCCCTCCCGGGCCGAACCCTGTCCGGCAAGTACGGCGGCGGATAGCAGTAAAAGGATCTGTTTTTTCATTGGGTCGTAATTTTTCGGTTGTCGGCCGTGGGCCGTTTCCGGTTGTTGTTCATGTGCTCTCCGGATGTCGGGCGGAACGGCCGGAACGGCCGCCTCTGACCGCGCCGGCCGCGGCCGACCATCCCACCCCTTCCGGATGTTATTTTTGGACCTTGATCCTCAATACGGTGAACGACCACGGGTCGAACGTGTACGTGAACCGGTCGGAGAATCCCTTGTATACCCGCTCTTCGGGTACAACCTTTTCGGGGTTGTCGAGCGAATTCTCGTCCGAGGGGTCGCCCGACGTGAGGACGATGGCCTTGCCGGTCCGCCCGACGGATTCCGCGCCGGCCAGTTCGATCCTGGCCGTGAAGGGCTTCTCCGTGGCATTGACGAACTTGATGACCTCCTCACCGGTCGTCTCGTCGTATCCGGAGACGACATACTGCCTGCTCTGTTCGATCCGGGCTTCGAGCATCCGTTTCCCGTCGAGGCTGTAGGTGAAGCTGTCTCCGTGTATGTCGATGCGTATGTCATACCAGCGTCCGGTCTCTACCTGCTGCGCGATGTTGTTGGGGATTTGCGGCATGTCCGCCCCGACCATGTGCTGGAACGCCGTGGTCTGGTTGCTCCAGCCTCCGATGTTGAGCACGTATCCCGTCTCTCCCTGCATGCCGAAGTAGAGGATAAAACCCTCGTCTCCGCTCTTTTTCCGGGCCTTCACCGATATCGAACAGTCGGAGAACTCCTCCGGCGAATCCCAGATGCTCCAACGCATCACCCCGGGGCCTTCCTGGCTCAGGGTGCCGTCTGCTGCGGACCATGTGCCCCCTTTCGGAGTCCAGCCGCGCTCCATGTCGGCCTCGATGACCCGGCCGTCGGGCAGCGTGACCTTCAGCTCCCTGTATTCGTTGTCCGTGTTCCATCCGCCCAGTCCGATGCGGCCGCTTACCTGCACGCCGTTTCGGGGCTGTTCGAATTCGGTCGCCGTGTTGTAGTCCGGACGGTTCTCGGCATACATCTTCTGGACATGGTATGACGAACGTCCCATGACGCGGTGCGAATCGAACCAGATCAGGTTCGTCGGCCATACCCGGTCGTTCACGTTTTCGAGCAGCGGGGCATACGACGCCATCTTCACCAGATCCGAATTGCGCTCCATGCCGGACAGGAAGGCCGCTTCGGCCAACGCTCCCAGCAGGTTGCCACCTCCGACCTGTTGATTGACCGCATACTCTCCCACATAGACGGCATAGCCGCCTCTTTCCTGCTGGTCGAAAAGACGACTCGAAGATAGGAAAAATTCCGGTGCCACGTACCAGTGGGGGTCGATCATGTCCACCCGCTCGTGCCGGTGCTGCCCGCCCAGACCGAGAGTCGAGATGAGGGTCAGACGGGGATATTTCGCCTTGATGGCCCTGTAGAACCGGTCGTACCTCTTCTCGTAGATCGGTCCCCAGTTTTCGTTTCCGATCTCGACGTATTGCAGCGGGAACGGTTCGGGATGGCCGTTCTCGACCCGTTTGCGGCTCCATTCGGTCGTTCCGTCGCCCAATGCATAGTCGATGGCATCGAGCGCATCCTGGATGAATGCATCGAGATCCTCCTCCCTGCAGGCATCCCCTACACGGCCCTGACAGCCTATTCCCGCATTGCAGACGAACATGCCGGCGGCTCCGATGTCTTCGCAGAACTGCAGGAATTCGTGGTACCCGAATCCCATTGTTGCCCTGTATCCCCACGTGTCGTAGATTCCCGGACGGTTCTTGGGGTCGCCGATCGTCTTTTTCCATTCGATGCGGTTCGAAAGGTCGATGCCTTCCACGATGCAGCCGCCCGGCCAGCGGACGAAGGCCGGATGCAGGGCCTCGAGCGTTTGCGCGATGTCGTTCCGAAGTCCGTTGATCCGGTTGCGGAACGTTTCGGGGAAGAGCGATACATAGTCTAGCAGCAGCGTCCCCGTGCCTTCGAGCTCGATGACGAACCGGGCGTGCGGATCGCTGCCCGTGGCGGTCAGCTGTCCGGTGTATTCGCACCATGTCCTGTCCGGGTCGATCGCCAGCGGCCGGTTGCAGAGCTCCGTGCCGTCTTCGGCTACGAGCTTGAGTATGGCGCGTCCCTCGAACCGGTTTCCGTTCGAGGTGTTCATCCTCAGGTAATATCCCTTTCCCTTTTCGATGTTCATTCCCCAGAATCCGCAGTTCGACAGGGAGATACGTCCCTTTTCCGGAAGCGTTACCTTAAGAGCCGTCGGACTCGCTTCGTTGAGCGGGTATTCGCGGGTCAGTTCGGCCGATGCCCCCGATCCCTCGAGCTGTTCGAACCTCCAGGCCGGAATCGGGTCCGGGTTCCAGCGGAACGACAGGTCGGGATGGGGACGTGCCCCCGTCAGGTGGTTTGCCCGGTCGGTCGGCGGAAAGATCCGGTCCCCTTTTACGGTATACCCTTCCGGGACGGACGAGTCCTCGAATCCGCGGTTCTGGATCAGTTCGGCATAGAGGCCTCCGTCTCCCGCGTGGTTGATCTCCTCGAAGAAGATGCCGTACATCGAAGCCGGGATGTCGGCTCCGCGCCGGGCCAGGTCGATGCGGATCGTGGCCTCGGGCTCCTCATCGGGGGTGCAGCCTCCCGATACGAGCAGCAGGGCGGTCAGTGAGGTGAGCAGTTGTTTCATGGTCGCAGTTTTTTTCGATGGGTTATTGTTCGATGGGACGGTGTTGCGGGTCCGATCCGAAGTCCGAGGGCTTCGGTCCCATTTTCAACCGCAGCGTGCCGCCGCGCAGCAGGTCGGCATGACGGATGTACGAGTATGGATAGGGGCGTCCGTCGAGTTCGGCCGACTGGATGTAGATGTTCTCCTCCGAATTGTTCTCGGCGATGACCGTGAAGCGTTTGCCTCCGTGCGTGCGCAGGGTGACCCGGTCGAATGCGGGGCTTCCCAGTACGTAGATTCCCAGTGCCGGGTTCACCGGATAGAATCCCATGGCCGAGAGCACGTACCACGACGACATCTGCCCGCAGTCCTCGTTGCCGGCCAGCCCGTCCGGCCGGTCCGTGTACATCTCGCCGAGGATGCGGCGGACCAGCCGCGCGGTTTTCCATTGCTGGCCGACATACGGGTATAGATAGACGGTGTGGTGGCCCGGTTCGTTGCCGTGGGCATACTGCCCGATCAGCCCCGAGATGTCGCCCGACGCCTGCTCGCCCATGTCCCCTTCGATCGTAAAGAGCGAGTCGAGTTTGGCGGCGAAGGCCTCCTCGCTTCCGAAGAGCGACACCAGCCCCTGCACGTCGTGCGGCACGAGCCAGGTGTACTGCCATCCGGTACCTTCGCAGTAGTCGTCGTTGCGGTGGGTCGAGCGGAAGGGATCGAACGGTTCGCGGAACGATCCGTCGGCATTGCGGCCGCGGAAGAACCGTGTTTTCGGGTCCCAGTAGTTTCTGTAGAACCGGGCCCTCCTCCCGAACTCCCGCGCGAGCTCCCCGTCGCCCGCCTTGCGGGCCGCCAGGGCGATGCATCCGTCGGCGAGGGCGTATTCGAGCCCCTTGGCCACCGATTCGCCCTCCTTGTCCGCCGGGATGTAATCCTGCCGGCGGAGCCAGCCCAGCCCCTTGTAGTCGCTCGTCATCGACTCCTTCATGGCCCGGAGCGCCCGCCGGCTGTCGATTCCGGGAATCCCCTTCATCAGGGCGTCGGCAATGACGGGCACGGACTGTATTCCGATCATCTCCCGGGTGTCCGATCCGTAGAGATGCCACACGGGCAGCATCCCCTGCTCGTCGTGGATGTCGAGCATCGTCAGTACCATGTCGGGGACGCGCCCGGCCTGCAGCAGGGTGTAGAGCGGGTGTGCGGCCCGATAGGTGTCCCACAGCGAAAAAACGGTGTAGGTTTCGTGCCCCGGGTCCTCATGCACCATCCCGTCAGCACCCCGGTAGCGGCCGTCGCAGTCGTTGAAGAGGGCGGGTTGCAGGAATGCGTGATAGAGTCCCGTGTAGAAGATTCTCCGCGTCCGGTCGTCGGCGCCTTCGACAGCGACCTTGTCCAATTCGCGCTCCCACTTTCGGGCCGTGCGGCGGACGGTCTCTTCGAAATCCCATCCCGGGAGTTCGCTCTCGATGTTCCGGTCGGCCCCCGACATGCTGACCGGGGAGATGCCGACCTTTACCGATACGGACTGCGTGTCGTCGGGAAGACGCACGATCCCCTTGATATTGACACCCCGTTCGACGCTGCTTCCTTCCACCGGACGGTCGTCCCTGTAGATATCCAGTTTCACCGGGATGGAGAAGCGGGCGGAGAAGTAGATGCGTTGTCGTTTGGACCATCCGGTCGAATAGCGGTAGCCCCGGATCGTGCGGTCGTCCTCCTGTTCCAGAAAGGTTTCCGTGGCCCGGTCGTCGCCGTTGCCGTCGAACAGGTTGATGACGATCTGCCGGCTTCCCGGCGTTTCGGGAAATCCGTAGCGGTGGAATCCGACCCGCTCTGTGGCTGTCAGTTCCGCCTCGATGCCGTAGTCGTCCAGATGGAGCCGGTAGTATGCCGGGGTCGCCGTCTCGCGCTGGTGCGAATAGCGGGAGGCGTAGCCGCTGTCCGGATCCTCCTGCGACCCGGGGCATACCTGCGGCGTTCCGGTCGTGGGCATGAAGATCAGGTCGCCCGTGTCGCTGCAGCCCGTGCCGTTGAGGTGCAGGTGCGCGAATCCGATGCAGATCGAGTCGGAGGCGTGGTATCCCGAACACCAGTCCCATCCCTTGTTGAAGTTTCCGGGGCCGAGCTGCACGGCCCCGAACGGGGCGGCCACGCCCATGAAGGTGTGGCCGTGCCCGGCCGTACCGATTCGGGTATCGACCCATTGCAGTATGCCTTTGCGGCTGATTTGTGCCGGTTTCGGGTCATTCTCCGCCGTTGCCTGGACGGCAGCCAGCAGCAGCGGCAGGAGGGCGGTTGTGGTTTTGAACATATGCGGTCAGTTTTTGGTCTCCCGGTTTTTCCAGGGAATGTGTTCGGGATGCTGCTCGTAGTATGCGCGGGCCGTGGCGACGTTGTCCTTGGGCAGCAGGAAGACAAAGCGTCCCGGGAAATCCCGTTCCAGCCGTTCCGCCTCGCGTTTGAGCCGGGCGATGCCGTGGTAGCCGTATGTGGCGGCGGTGGGGTAGACGTTCAGGAAATGGGGGCGCGACGTGTCCAGCTTCGCCTGTCGGGCGGCGAGGTTGTTGTACAGGTCGCCCTCGGCGACCAGATGGTCCCCCTGGTTCATGATGACCACCCCTTCGTGGCAGTCGAGCACCACGTCGTCGTCCCCGTTGAAGACCCCCTCGAGACCGGCCGTCTCGACATAGCGGTAGAAACGGTCGGTGCCGTAGGAACAGTGCCAGAAACATCCGGTGCGGAAGCCGGCCGATTCCAGCCACGCCCGGTTCTTTTCCAGCCACTGTCCGTATCCCTGCTCGCTGTAGTCGCGTCCGTAGATGAACTGGTAGCCCGACGGCCCGGCCAACAGCTCGTCGTTGTCGCTCATGTGTCTGTAGTACCACTCCATCAGGAACGGGTTCAGCTCCTGCAGTCCGGCGCAGAGCGTCGTGCCTACGGGAAACTCCCCGCGGTCCCTGTCATCGGTCCAGATGGCGTACAGGGCGTTCTGGTCGAACTGCACGTTGTCGCCGTCGCTGAAGACGACGCTCACGTAGATCTTGCCCTTCTCGGCCCTGACGGCGCGGCCGGGGCGCTGTCTGAACGACCTGTTCGGGTAGCTGCACCAGAACGATGCGTTGGCATAGTAGTCGCTCACCACATAGCCGATGTGGTACCGGTTGGTGACGTAGAGCAGGTCGTCGCCGCTTTTGGCATAGCCCATGACGATCGCACCCGGTTCGAAACGGCCGTTCCGGCAGATTTCCTCGATTATGCCCCGCTCTTGCGGGTCGGCATCATCGAGCCAGAACGCGAAACCGCGCGAGGCCACGGCATAGTCGTAGAGCGTCCACGGATTCCCCTGCCAGTCGCTGCGCAGACCCAGCGAAAAGAGGATGTTCGGATGGCATTGGGGCTGGAGCGTCTGCCGGGCCCATGCATAAGCCTCCTGCTTGGAGGCCCAGCGGCCATAGAGCCTCTCCACATGCCCCTTCCACGGGGTTTCGGACGTCAGCCGGGCATAGAGCTCCTCGGTGAGGGGCAGGCCCTTGTGCTGTGCGGCCAGCATGACGGCCATGTTCCACGACCAATCCTCCTCGGGACTCCAGATGTAGATGTTCCGCACCCGTCCGGCATAGGCCCGGAAGAGCGACCGCAGCCCGGGATCCTCGCCTTCGCCGAGCGGAAGCAGGTCGAACGGCCGCTTCGTGTCGTCGAGCTGGCGTACGTGGTGGTCGGCCAGGTAGAGATAGCATTGGGCCGTATCCTGGTTCACGAGTCCCTGAAAGGCCGTGGCGATCATGCGGGCCGGCCCCCGGTCCCTGCGGATGTCGGCCACGGTGATGCGCCCGCGATGCATTCGGGTCTTGTAGAACTGGCCCGATTGGGGCCCGGCCGCCCATGCGCACTGAAGAGCGAGCAGGGGAAGGCACAGCAGGATGAACGGCACTCTTTTCACGGCGGGGCGTTTCATTGTCGGTGCGTGTTTTTCAGTTTCAGCCGCAGAACGGTCATGGATTGCGGGCGGAACGTGACCTCCATCTGCGGCGATACGTGGTTGAAAACCTCCTCCACGGGCACGATCCGGTTGCGCTCCTCGAAGGTGTTCTCGTCGAATTTCGAATCGGCCCACAGGCAGATCCGTTTGCCCAGCGGTTCGAACTCGGCGTTGCGGAAGTCGAACTTCACCGGCATCGGGACATCTTCGGCATTGATCACCTTCACAATCACCTCGCCGTTTTTGCGGTCGAGTCCCGCAAGGGCGTATTGCCGCTGGACGTAGCTGTTGTCGTATACGAGGGCCTTGACTCCGTCGATCCAGCATTCGAACGTCTCCCGGTTGCGGATCACGAGTTTGACGTGGTAGGTTCGTCCTGTTTCGATCGGCTGGGTCGGCCGTTCGGTGTTCAGCACGAACGCATTGTGATTCGATACCGACTGGAAGATCGTCCAGGCGTTGCCGAAACTGCCGAGCGTCATCTGGTAGCAGTCGGCCGTGTTGTCGCTGTTCCGGTTGCCGAAGTGGAGGACGAATCCCTCCTTGCCCCCGAGTTTCGTGGCGTCGAACTCCACCGATACGAGTGCGGCCTTGCGGGCGTCGAACTGCCGCCCCTGCAGCAGGATGGAACTCGTTGCCGAGGGGTTGGGCTGGACGAGTTTGCCGCCTTCGACCTTCCAGTCGGGCGATGTGGCGAACCATTCGCCCGGATTCCCGGCGATGTCCGATGCGTAGACCTCCTCGCCGTCCACCGTGACCCGGATGTCGGAGAATTCGGCTGCGGTCTGATAGGTGCCCAGTCCGATGCCGCCCCGCGGGGTGGTCTTGTCGGGGAGAATGCCCAGGGTGGTCTCCGTAGCCAGATTGACATCGGGACGGTTGTCCGTGAACATCCGTTCGACCCAGTACGACGAACGTCCGATCACGTCGTCGTTGCGCACCAGGATGAGGTTTACGCCCATCCGGCATTTGGTGTTTTCCATCAGGGGGGCATACGAACACATCGTGACCAGGTCCGAATTGCGCTCCATGCCCATGATGAATGCACCTTCGCTCAGGGCCCCCTCCATGTTGCCGGCGCCCACACCCATGTTGCAGGCGTACTCTCCGACGTAGGTTTTGTGCCCCTCCTCGCGGGGGAAGCGGTCGAAATAGTCCGTGTTGGAGTAGAACCAGCTCGGGAAGTTGTAGAAGTGCGGGTCGTTCATGTCGTATCCGTCGATCCATCCCAGCTGCTCGCTCATCGGCAGGCACGTGATGATGGTGATGTCGGGATAGGCTTCGCGGATCCGCTTGTAGAAACGGTTGTAGTACTTGGCGTACATGGCGCTGTGGTTTTCGTTCCCGACCTCGATGTAGTCCAGTGTGAACGGCTCGGGGTGGCCGTTCCGGGCCCGCTCGGCGCCCCAGCGGGTCGTCTCGGCGTCGCCCGTGGCATATTCGATCGCATCCAGCGCATCCTGTATCAGGCCTTCGACCTGGTCGTCGTCGTAGAAGTCGCCGTTGCGCCCGTCGCAGGACATGCCGGCGTTGCAGACGAACATGGCCTTGCAGCCGATGTCCTCGCAGCATTGCAGGAATTCGTGGTATCCGAATCCGTTGGTGGAGTGGTAGCCCCAGAGGTTGTATTCGCCCTTGCGCAGCTCCGGTTTCCCGATCGTGTTCTTCCAGTTCACGCGGTTCTCCATCGTGAGCCCCTCGACGATGCACCCGCCGGGCCAGCGCATGAATGCCGGCTTGAGGTCAGCCACGAACTGCGCGACGTCGCGGCGCAGTCCGTTGGGGCGGTTGTGGAACGTGTGGCGGGGGAAGAGCGACACGTAGTCGATCTCCAGCGAGCCCTCCGAATCGAACCGCAGGGCGAACCGGCCGTCGTTCACCGTCCGCGAGGGCTTCAACTCCCCCTCGAAATAGCTCCACGCTCCGTTGTCTTTCAGGGCAAACCGCTTTGCGGCCAGCACCTCGCCGTCGGCTGCGAGGATCTCCGCCGTCACGCTTCCCCGGTATCCGTCCGCGGCCCTGACGTAGAAGCGCAGGTCGTATTTCTCGCCCGCCTCGACGGCCAGGCCGTAGAAACCGCTGTTTACGAGACGGAACGGCTCCCGGCAGGCGTCGATCGAAAGATACATGGCCTTCGAGTCCTCGACCTGCAGGTGGTCCGTATCGTCGATGCGGACCGAATACGAGGCCCCGTCCGCCGCTTCGACCGTCCATCCCGGATGGGTGTCTTCGATGTCCCAGGGAATGCTCCAGCTGCGCATCTGTTCGGGCGACGAGTAGACCGCCCGGTACGGGGCATAGACCCTCTTGTCCTCCGGGTTGTAGGTGCAGCCCGACGGCAGGTTCTTCTCCTCGAACCCCCGGTTGAAGATCAGTTCCGCGTACATGCCCCCGTCGGCCGAACGGTTGATGTCCTCGAAGAAGATGCCGTACATCGTCGGGGCGATCTCCGCCTCCTCCCGGGCCACGTCTACCGTGATCCGGGCCTGTGGAATGTTTTGGCCCGATGCCGCCGATACGATTCCGGCGGCACCGAGCATCAGAAGTGTATGGATGTTTCGCTTCATGGGATCATTTGCAGTATTTTTTCAACAGATCGATCTCCGACGGGTCGTAGGGTGTAAAATCGCCCCGGAAGATATCGTGCTGCCACGGCCCCGTGTATTCGCCGTGCTCGGGACGGTGCCCCCACGGAAGATCCGTCTGGGTCTTGCCGTTCACCAACCCCCAGAGCATGCAGCCTACCCCCTCCTCAGCGAAGACGGGAAGCACGGAGGCGATGGTCGATCCAGTGGGGCGGTTCATCCATTCGGTGCAGATCACCGGACGGTTCTCCGCCTTCAGCTGGCGGCACATCTCCCGGGTGTATGCGGCATCGGAGTAGCAGTGGAAGCTGACGATGTCCGAATTGTCGATCGAGAATCTCCGGAGCTCTTCGTCTCCGCTCCACACGCCGATCGTCACCGGTTGCGAGATCTCGACCTCGCGGGCCCATTTCACGACCTTGCGCAGCAGCGGCATCGAGCGGAAGGCGAGACCTCCGTTCGTCGGCTCGTTGTAGAGATCCCATGCCAGGATGCGGTCGTCGTCGGCAAATCGGGTCAGCACCTCCTTCACGTAGGTTTCGAGCAGCGGATGCGTCCTTTCGTCGATGACCATCGTGTGCCCGGGCGACGGCGACCAGGCCCAGGCGTACCATCCTTCGAGCGGCTCGGGCTGGATGCCGGTCTGCGGGTCGGTGCTGGCTCCGAATGCGCAGTCGTCGAAGAAGATGGGCATCGCTTTGATGTGGTGCTTGTCGCAAATCTCGAGGAATTTGTCGAGCGCCCTGATGAAATGTTTCGGGTTCTCGGCATAGACTGCATACTGCATCACGACGCGGGCGCAGTTCAGTCCGACCTCTTCGGCCAGGGCGAGTTCACGGTCCATCACCTCGGGCGAGAAACTCGTGCGGTCCCACATGGCCGTGTAGTTGATCGCGTTGGCCGGAATGTAGTTGAAGCCGCAGAACCACGGATTCACGGCGGCCCACTCCCGGGCCTCCTTTTCGGTCCATCGTTCGGATGCTCCGGCCTGGGAACAGAGTGCCGAGGCAAACAGTGCGGCGGTCAGCAGAAGGGTGGTTTTCTTCATCATGGGAGTATGTTTTAAAAGGTTAAGGTTGCGTTGTAGTCGGTTACTGCCCGGTAGAAGGCCTCGATGTTGGCTGCCGGAACGGCCGGGGGAACGTCACACCCCGACGAGATGACGTAGTTGGGGTAGCGGCGTGTGGCTTCGAGCAGATCGCGGGTCGCCCGGTAGACCTCTTCGGGAGATGCCCCCTTGAAGATCCCCACCGGATCGAGGTTGCCCATCACCAGCGCCTCGCCGGGACATGCGTCCAGCGCCGCGACCATGTCGGCCTGGTTGCCGAAGTGGTATCCGGCGGCACCCGTTCCGACCATGGCCTCCGTACAGTGGCCTGTATCTCCGCAGTTGTGGAGGATAACGAGAAACCGGTCGTCCTGCACGCTCTCCACGATGCGGCGGATGTAGGGCGTGGCATAGCGGAGGCAATCGTCGTTCGAGATCAGTCCCGCGGCCGGCTCGGCCATGATGACCCCCTGTGCTCCCGTATCGCGGAGTGCGCGGCAGTAGGTTTCGATGAATTGCGTGCATTTTTCGAGCAGGCGGCAGACGGCGTCGGGGGCGGTGAACAGCGCCATCATCAGTTCGCTCATCCCGAACAGTCGTCCGGCCAGCGAGAAAGGTCCGATGCATCCTGCCAGAAGCGGCTTGTCTCCGATTGCCCGGGCCACCGTGCGGTTGGCTTCGAGGTACTGGGGGATGCGGGCCGCGTCGATTCCGGGCACGGGCAGCGCGTCGATGCCGGCCGGATCGTGCACCGGCGGTTCGATGACGCTCGGAACCTCGTGTTCGGGGAAAACGATGCGTGCGCCGAATGCTTCGGCCTCGACCGTCAGGTCCATGATGACCGTGCAGGCATCGGCCGGATAGCGGGCGTCGAGTGCAAGGATCGCCCGTGCATGGGCCTTGCCGTCGGTGACGGCCTGCCGCACCGTGGCGCCGCACAGCTCGATTCCCGGGTGGGTCATGATGGGAATGGCCCGACGCCGGGGGAAGGCGATCGTACGGGCTTTCCAGCCGGTCATGTCTATGGTTTTCATGTTGGGTTCGTGTTTTTGTCGGTTTATGGATTGGGGACCCTGCGCTTGTAGCAGTTGGCGTTGCGGCAAATGGCACAACCGTAGGGCTTTCGTTCGACGGTTTCTCCGATGCCGATGACCCCGCTCACCGATTTGATGGGGTACATCAGCGAACTTTCCGTCAGTTCGATACCGCAGGGGTGTTCCGGCAGCAGGCCGAAGAGCAGTTTCTGTTCCGTGACCCGCCATCCGCAGTAACCCGGACTGTAGGGGTAGGTGTGCGGTGTTGCGGCTTCGAGGTCGAGCTGCTGCTCGACCTGCGCCACGCAGGCTTCGGCCAGTACGCTGCCCACCGCGTCGGCGATGAACTCCCGCACGCAGTCGCCCGACTCCTTGTAGGTGTGGCGGAAGTCTTCGAATTCCCGGCCGGCCGTTGCCACGAACAGACAGAAACGGTCTGCTCCCGACAGGCTGTCAGCGATGATCTTTCCCGTGCGGAACTCCGTGCCGTCCACTTCGATCCGGTTCGGTGCGACGACGCTTCCGGGACGGATGCCGTAGAGGATCCGGGGCCTGCAGACCTGCGCCGTGGCATCGAGTACCTCGTCGAGCATTCCGAGAATCCCGGGATCCGGAGTCGTGTCGCCGTACCCCAGCGCCCGGTAGAGCTCCCTCCGGTCGAGGGCGAGGCTGTCGAAGTCGAGGTCGAACGCTTTGTACTGCATGGCGTGCGGATCAGGCGATGTGGAGCAACTGCTTGGCTCCGGTTACGGCGGCATTGGCATTCGACGTGTAGAGGTCCGCGCCGATCTGTGCGGCAAAAGCCTCATTGACGGGAGCTCCGCCTACCATGACCTTCACCCGGTCGCGCAAACCCTCCTTTTCCAGGTCGGCGACCACGTTGCGCATGTAGTTCATCGTCGTGGTGAGCAGTGCCGACAGGCAGACGATGTCGGCATGGTGCTCGCGGATTGCCTGGATGAATTTCTCGCTCGAGACGTCGATTCCCAGATTGACGACCTTGAATCCGCATCCCTCGAACATCGAGGCCACCAGATTCTTCCCGATGTCGTGCAGGTCGCCCTTGACGGTTCCGATGACGATGGTCCCCAGGCGGGTCTCCGTCTCCTCGGTCATGTAGGGCTTCAGGATCTCCAGGGCGCCCTTCATCGCCCGGGCCGACATCAGCAGGTTGGGCACGAAGGCCTTTCGGTCCTGAAACCGTTGTCCGATCTCGGCCATGCCGGTCGTCAGGTAGTCGTTGATCAGCGTCTGCGTGTCCATGCCTTCGGCCAGAGCCTGGCGGACGAGTTGCTGCGTTTGTTCGAGGTTGCCGGCCACGATGGCCTGCGAGAGAGGATTCATCTCTTCCATATCGGTTGTGCTTTTGTTCTATTCGATTTGTTTCTTTGCGATGTTTATGAATGTCAGCATGTTCTCGAGCGAGGTGTCCCCTTCGACCGAATGCGACGGCGAGAAAATGTAGCCGCCCTCCCGGCCGAGCTCCAGCAGATGCCGCGATTCGCGGGCGACATCCTCCACGGTCCCGAACGGCAGGGTCTTCTGCATCGACAGCCCTCCGTGGAAGGCGAGCCTTCCGCGGTACCGTTTGAGCAGGTCATCGACATCCATAACCTCCGGCTGGAAGGGGTTGAAGCAGTTCAGTCCGATCGAGATCAGGTCGTCGAACAACTCGTCCACGTCGCCGCAGCTGTGTATCATCACGTATTTCCCGGCTTCTCGCACGCGGCCGTACATCCGCTGCAGGCGGGGGTAGATGAACTCCCGCCAGAGATCGTATCCCATGATCAGACCGATCTGCTGCCCCCAGTCGTCCCCGAAGTAGACCGCGTCGATGTCGTATTCGAGGGCCTTGTCAATCTGCCGCAGGTTGTAGTCGCAGATCGCGTCCAGCAGTTCGTTCACGAATCCCGGGTTGATGTAGAAGTCCATCAGCAGGTTCTCGATCCCGCGCAGGGTCCAGGCCCGTTCGTAGAGCGAGAATCCGATCTGGAAGACGCGGAACATGTCGGGCTTCTTCCCGATTTCGCTCTCGATATTGGCGAAAAAGCGCGGGTCGAGCGGGTCGGGAAAACGGTATCCTTCGAGGGTCGGTTCGGGAAGCATGCACCCTTTCACATCCCCGATGTCCTTGTCCACGCTGCGGTCCCAGACTACGCCGAAAACATCGCGGACCAGATTGTTCCCCAGATCCTCGAAGAATCCGATGTCGCTTCCGAGTTGCAGGATGTGGTTGCCCAGAACGGGGTCGAGATCGTCCGTTGCGTAGTAGTTCATGAGCTCCTCCTTGGGCTCTTTGGTGAATTTGAAGGACCAAGGCACATAGGGGGGCTTCTTGCCGTCAAGTACGCACTTGATAACTTCGCGTTTGGTCATTTCGTATTTTTTAATGTATGAATAAACTTGATTGGTTTGGCTCTACAAATATATGATCAAAAAAGGCTCTGATCTATGGCGTGATTTGCATTTAATTGTGTTATATTTGCATTGGATCGGTCAAATGATAAAACCATGCTTTACGAAACCATTATTCCGGCCTCCGGGTGTTCGTTCACGAAGAAGAATTTCGTCTTCAAACACTTTCCGCCCGATTGGCACTACCATCCCGAATACGAACTTGTGGCCATTACCGAGGGCTTCGGAAAACGTTTCGTCGGGAATGGCGTGAGTGAATTCTTTCCCGGTGACATTGCGCTCATCGGATCGAATGTCCCCCATTTCCATCTCAGCGATCAGGTATTCTATGAGGACAACGACCTGTACTGTTCCTCCGAGGTCATCCAGTTCAATCTCAATGTCTTCCCGGCAGAGTTCCGGACGATGCCCGAGTTTGCGGGCGTCGTGCGCCTGCTGAACGAGAGTGTCCGCGGGCTGCTGTTCCGCCACGGGGCGGACGTCGATTGGATTCTCGGCCGGTTGTCCAACTTCGAGCGGCTCGACGGCCTTACCCGTTACGTGGAACTGTTCCGCATTCTGGGGCGTTTGAGCCGGGGGACGGAGTTCACCTATCTTTCCACCTCGGTCGGAGGTGGATACGGACGGGTCAAGGAGCTGCACAATCTGCCCGTCAGCCGTGCGTATCAGTACCTGGCCAACAATTTCAGAGAGACGGTCACTCTCGAGAAGGTGGCCGAATACGCCGGCCAGAACCCTACGGCGCTGTGCCGGAATTTCAAGCAATCCACCGGCCGCAGCATTTTCAACTGCCTGCTCGAGATCCGGATCGACTTCGCCTACAAACTGTTGGTCAATTCGGATTTCAGCATCATCCAGGTGGCATATGAATCCGGATTCCGGAACATTTCGCACTTCAACCACAAGTTCAAGGAGATGTCGGGTCTCTCTCCGCTCGAGTACCGGCGCATGCACCGGGCCAAGGGGCGGGATTCGGAAGAGGATGCCTGAGGAGGGCGATCCGGCGGGAGAATGTGCGGGGCGGAGAGCGGAGATCTCCGCCCCGCAGCTATTCTACTCTTCGGTGCCTTCCGTTCCGAGGTCGATCAGGCTGAGTTTGGTGAAACTGCAGGCCAGAGGCCCGGAATCGGGGAAGTTGAACAGGAATCCGAGCGTCACCTCGGTCTCGGAGTCCAGCGTGAACTGAACCGATGCGTCCGAATAGGTGTCCGAATAGGCTATGGCCGAATCGAGCGCTTCCTTGTCCGGAATCTCCCCGCCTTTTGCGATGACCAGATAACAGGTCCCGTGGCCGCCCCAGTAATTCTTGATGAATTCGTCGAATGGAGTGGCAGACAACAGGTATTTTCCGGCGGGGAGGGTGGTCGTCTGGCGGATTTTGCCGTTTTCGATCCCTGCCTGCGGGTTGGTGTCGAAACTGATGGCTCCGATGCAGTTGCGACCGAAGCGGAGCTCCAGGCCTCCCTGCATCTCGGGATATGTCTTCGGATCGCTGGCCGCGTTGATCTTGCAGTTGTCACTGATCACCCAGTCGGCCGGTGTCGAGTAGCTGTCGGCCGGCGGACATCCCTCTGCCACGGCGAACGGGGCCTGATAGTTCTTCAGATATTGGTCGCTTACGTCGTTGAGGTCGGTTGGCAGCTCCTCCACCTTGAGGATTTCGGACCACAGCCAGCGGTCGGATTTCGACGTCTTGACCGCTACCCGGGCAAAACAGTAATCCCGAAAGTTGTTGATGTATCCGTCGATGTATTTCGATGCGGGCATCGAGATCTCGATAGGCCGTTCGGTCGATACCTCATCGGCCGACTGGGTGATCGGTGTGCTCGAATTGACTAGCCTTGTGGGCCCGACATAGAGTCGTGCGTCCGTGAGTTCGATGTCGGGATCGTCGGGGAAGAGCGCCTTGACCGAGAACGAGGCGTTGATGTTCGTGACATCGGTCGTGACCTTGAAGTCGCTGATTTCGAAATAGGGCGTGATTTCGATGTCGGGAACCACGTAGTTGCCCCTCATGGTGAAGACCATCGTGTCGAGCACGGTCTGTCCTTGGTCGTCGGTGTGCTGCGGCCAGCCGGTCCACTCCCACGGATAGGTGATCGTCATTTTGGGCATCAGTTTGTATTCGCCGTCGAAGAGCAGCGAAGAGTAGGTCCCGTCGTATTTCACGCGGATTCCCCAGCCTTCGTGCTTGCCGAACCCGTCCTGGAAGAACTGGATGATCTCGTCGTTGGCGTCCGAAGGGCTCCCGTCCATGTAGACCGGGGCCCCGTTGTGAACCAGACGGCCGGTCATCCAGGTCGAGGGAGGATCGAAATTGTCCTTTTTGCATCCTGTCAGCAGAGTCGTTGCGAGCAGCGCAACGGTGGACCATATTCTGATTGTTTTCATGGCGTGTTTTCGTTGTTTATTCCTGATACGGATTCTTTACCAGCAGCGGGTTGTTGTTCAAAACCGACTGGTCGATCGAGGCATAGTAGTTCTTGGTCTGGAACCAGAGCGGGAATTTCCGCTTGGTGTTGTGGATCCGGCGGAAGATCCATTTTCCGTCGTCGGGGTCTCCCGGAGCATATACCTTGTAGGGCCACAGTCCGTAGATGAGGGCTGTTTCGGTGTCGGCCTGTCCGTCGAAAAGTTTGTCGGCGATGCGGAACCGCTTCAGGTCGTAGAAACGCAGTCCTTCGAATGCGAACTCGGCGGTACGTTCCCGAAGGAAGGTCTCATATCCGGTGATCTCGTCCGGTTCGATTTCGCGGATGCCGGCGCGGCGGCGCACTTCGTTGAGATAGTCGGCAGCCTTGGCCTTCTCGCCCAGCTCCCAGGCGGCTTCGGCGGCATTGAGCAGTACCTCGGCATAGCGGAACCGGCAGAATGCCAGGTCGCTCTGTCCCATCATTTCGCTGCCGGCCTTCGAATCGACGTACTTGCGCAGCAGGAATCCCGTTCCGGTTACCTGTTCGGGATTGGGGCTGCGGAACGAAATGTGCGGACCGTCGGCGCCGGTGATCTGTCGGCCGTCGTACAGGTATTTGCTCTCGTCGGCCGACGTGAGGTCCTCCATCTCGGCGATGTGCTTGAATTCCCACGATGTCTCCGAGTGTTTGATGGCCAGTCCGGCCCAGAGCTGCAGCTCCTGGTTGCGGAACGAGGAACCGGGTACGAGGATGGTCCCTTCCAGTCGGGGATCCCGGTCGGCGAACAGATCCGACGGGCTGTCGTAAACGACATATCGGTCGGTCGATTTGAGCTCTTCGATCGGGTCTGTCGGTTCGGGCTCGGTCTCTCCGGCTACCGTCTTGAGCGGCCGGACCTGGCCGTCCGCCGTTTCGAACTGTTCGACCAGATTCAGCGACGGCCCCACGTGCGAACCTCCCGACACCCGCATGCTGCGCGGGATGACGGTTTCCGTGAAGTTGTTGAGAATGTTTGTTCCGTCGTAGTCCTTCACGAAGATCACTTCGGGGTTGTTTTCATTCTTTTTTGTGAGTGCCTCGTAGAAGTTCTCGACCTTGTCGGTGTTGAGGTCGTAGAGCCGATAGAGTCCGGCGTTGTCGATGATCAACTCTTCGGAGGCCTCCAAAGCTTTCCGGTAGAAGAATTCAGCCCGCTCTTCGGGAATGCCAGCCTCCCATCCGTCGGTGCGGAGCACCAGATCCTTGCGGGTCGGAGTATACCGTGCGATCGAGGCGGCGTAGAGTGCGGCCCGTGACTTGAGGGCCAGGGCTGCGCCGTAGCTGGCGCGGTTCTTCACGACGTTCGATCCGGAACGCACGTCGAGATCGTGTTTGATCGAGTCGCATTCGGCGATGATGAAGCAGTAGGTGCTGTCCTCCGTATTTCTGGGGAACTGGTAGTAGGTTGCGCTGCCGTTGCCCTCGGCGAAGGTGAACGAACGCGTGATGAGCGGTACGCCGCCCATGTTCTTGGCAAACTGCATGTAGACGTAGGCCCGCAGGAAACGCCCTTCGGCGCGGAAATAGGCCAGGTCTTCGGGCTGCAGGTACTGTGTGCTGTACTTGTCGAGGTTTTCGATGAAGAGGTTGATCTCGCGCACGAGGTCGTAGTCCCAGTACCGGCGGTGCGAACTGCCGAGGAATTCGCGGGTCTCATAGGCGTCGGTGATCGACTCGTCCCAGTCGTTCATGACGTCGGCGTTGAATCCCTGGTCGTCGGGCAGCCGGCCGTAGATGTTTGCCAGTACGCTCAGTATGCCGTCTTTGCTCGAGAAGACGTCTTCTTCGGTCTCGATACTGCGGATCTCCACGTCGAACCACTTGTCGCACGAGGTCATCGCGCCGCAGCTCAGGGCGAGTGCCGAGATGTATGTCAGAATCTTTTTCATGTTGTCGTGTTGTCGTGTTGGTGTTTAGAAAACGAGGTTGGCTCCGATCGTGTACACACGGTGTATCGGATAGTTCAGTCCGGAACTTACGCCCTGTTCCGGGTCGAGCCCCTTGTCGTGGAGGTTGTCGATCGAGAAGAGGTTCGAGCCATTGACGTAGATTCTCAGTTTTTCGATCTTCACCTTCGACAGCCATCTTCCCGGCAGCGAATAGCCGATCTCGAGGTTTTTCAGACGCAGGTAGTTCGTGTTGTTGAGCAGGAACGAACTCTGGTCCTTGAACGATCCGGTCTCGTAGTCTTTCTTGTTCGAGCGGATGGCCGGATAGGTCCCCGGAACCCACGGTGAGGTCGGGTCGAATATGTCTTCGTGGTGCCACCGGTCGTTGAGCATGTATTTGGGGGCGTTCCGGTTCTGGTCCCAGAACGGGTAGCGGGCATCGGTCGTGAAGACATAGGTCTGCATCGAAGCCCCTGCAAAATCGGCAGCGAAGTCGATTCCCCTCCATTCGAATCCGATGTTGATACCGAAGTTCAGGTAGGGCAGATCCGACCCGTATCCCAGCGGGCGGAGGTCATAGTCGTTGATCTTGCCGTCGTTGTTCCAGTCCTTGTAGTAGTAGTCTCCCGGCAGCAGGGTGCGGTTGCCCTGCCCGTCGATGTCTACCGGATGGTTGTCGATCTGCTCCTGTGTCTTGAACTGCCCGACGACCTGATAGAGCCAGGCCGAACCCCTGCCCGAGGCATTGGCCCAGCGGTTGTTCGATGACCACAGATAGCGGTCCCATGAATTGTTTGTGCGTTCGTTGGCGACGAATACGTTCTTCAGCCGGGCCAGGCTCATGTTGAATCCGGCATAGTAACGGAATCCGCCCCGTGTCTCGTCGTTCCAGCGTACGGCGGCATCCAGACCGGTCGTCATGTCCGTGTTGAGGTTCTTTTTGGGGATCCGTACCGATACCTCGGCCGGCAGGATCAGTTCGCTGTCGGCGAGCAGTCCCGACCGGCGGCGTTGGAACATGTCGAATTCCACGGTCAGCTTGTTGTTGAAGAACCCGGCGTCGATACCGAGGTTGATCATCTTCGCCGTGATCCAGCTCACGGTCGTAACGGGAGTCTGACGGGCAGCCGAACCCTTGATGAAACTGCCTTCGAGGGCCCCGGCCGGGTCTTTGGAGATGATTGCCGAGCCGTTGTTGAAGGTGTATCCTCCCAGATAGTCGAAATCGCCGTATCCCGGAACGTTGTCGTCACCCATCTCTCCGTAGGAGAAGCGGATCTTCAGGTTGCTGAACCAGTTGCTCACGGAGCTCTCCTTGAAGAAGGGCTCTTCCGATATGCGCCAGCCTGCCGATACCGACGGGAAGAAACTCCACCGGTTCTCCTTCGGAAAACGCCACGAGCCGTCGTAGCGGCCGGCGAACTCCACCAGATAGCGGTCCTTGTAGGCATAGGAGCCGCGCACCATGAATCCGGCCGTGGCCCATTCGTAGAATCCGTCGGTCAGGTAGGCGATCAGGTCCCGGTTGTCCGTCAGGATCGGGATGAAGTTGTTCTCCACCGGATTCTGAGCCACCAGCAGACTCTGTGCCTTGCGGTTCTGGGCCTCGAATCCGGCCAGCACCGTCACGTGGTGGTCTTCGGCGAATGTTCGGTCGTAGTTCAGCGTGAACTGGTAGGTGTTTTCCTCGATGCCGTCCTCTCCGCGCTGCATCCACGAATCCTCCATGCGTTTCACGACATTGTAGGTATCCGTCGCGTAGTCGTAGCTGTAGAAGTCGTATGCCTTCTGGAATGCCGTACGCTCTTTGGTGGCGTAATAGTACGAATAGAGTCCTTTCACGGTGAGCCCTTCCAGCGGAGTTTTCCACTGGATGTCCCAGGTGCCCTGGAACACCCGCCAGATGTCCTCGTAGAACCCGGCGTTGCTGATATCCTTGGCTCCGAGGTTGAACAGTCCGTTCCCGTAGTCGTTGTATGCCGGGTATTTGGGGTTGTCGTTGGCATACGGGCGGTAGCGCGGGTCGTTGGCGATCATGCCCCAGCGCATGTACATGTAGTCGTCGTCCGACTCCAGACCGGGGTTCTTGCGGACCTCCTTGCGTCCCGACGACGCCATGCTGATCGAGAGGTTGTCGGTGATGTTGGCCGAGACGTTGGCCTGGAAGTTGGCGCGGTTGAAATTGAAGTCCTTGAAGACGGCGTCCTGATCGACCTTGCTGATCGATACATAGTAATTGACGCGGTCGCCGCCGCCCGACGAGTAGATGTTGAAATAGCTTTGCGGAACATTCTTGCGCGCGAACGAAGTCCAGTCGAACGAGCGGTAGTCCTCGCCCGTCTCGGGATTGTAGTATCCCTCCTTGTATTTCTGCAGCCGCTCCTTGGCCGCGGCCACGTCCACCGCCACGCCGCTGTTGATCTGTCCTTCGTATTCGGCGCGCGTCACTTCGTAGGCGTTGCCCATCTCCGGAAAACGGTTCCAGCTTTGCCAGCCGTAATAGGCATTCACGCCGACCGAGATCCTGCCTCCGGTGTTTTTGCCGCGTTTGGTCTGTACGAGCACCACGCCGTTGGCGGCTTTGACGCCGTAGATGGCTGCGGCTCCGTCCTTGATGACCGATATCGATTCGATGTCGGTCAGTCCGAGCTGGTTGAAGTGTCCGGCGTCGCTCACGACTCCGTCGATGACGTAGAGCGGGGTGCCGAGGTTTCGGATCTGGATGTTTGCCGAGGATCCGGGCGTGCCTTCGGTGTTGCGGCTGTTCACTCCGGCAATTTTGCCGATCAGGGCTCCCGAGGTTGTCGAAACGGGTGCGCGCATGAGTTCTTTCGATCCGGTCGTACTGATCGAGGAGAGCACGTCTCCCTTTCGCTGGGTGCCGTAGGCGACCACCACCACATCGTCGAGGCTGGTCGAACTCTCCTCGAGCTGTACGTCGAGGTGTGATACGGCTCCGCTGATCTTGGCTACGTGGTCCGCGTAGCCGAGGTAGGAGAAGCGCAGCGACTGCCCGGGCGTGAGCTGGATCCGGTAGATCCCGTCCATGCCGGTCGTTACACCGGTCGAGGTTCCCTCGACCGTTACGTTCACTCCGACGAGCGGAGTCTTGCGTTTGGCATCGACGACCTTGCCGGAGACGGTGATCCGTGTCTCCTCGGCCATCTGTCGGGTTCCGGCGGCCCATGCCGTACTGCCGCCTCCGGCGAGGAGCGACAAAGCGAGTGCCAGTTGAAGTACAAAGTTCTTCATACGGAATAGGTTGTTGGTTAGTGTTGGTTTAGCGTTGCCCGCGGAGAGAATGTCCGGGCGGGCTTTCATATGCAAAGTAAGGCTATTTGACAGGGTGTAACTTGCCTTACGTTTGCAATTGTTTGTGCTATCTTTGCGCTAACCGGTCCCCTGTTCCGTATGGGAGCGGGATCCGCTATCGGGGCAGTACCTTCGCTGTTCCCGAGATGCGGATCGGGCAGCTGCGCCGTTCGCTCTCCGGCGAGGCGTCGGGTTGCGTCCCGCCGATGTAACACCGGATTGTCCCCGGTGCGCAGACCGACCTTCCGTCGGGCTGTACCAGCGCCAGGTCGCGGGGCATGAGCGTGAATTCCACCGTTTGTGCTTCCCCGGGCCGCAGCGTGATGCGCCGCACCCCCTTGAGTGCACGGATCGGTTTGGGCTCCGGAGCATCCGGGTGGCATAGGTAGAGCTGTACGACCTCTTCGCCCGTTCGGTCGCCCGTGTTGCGCACCCGGGTTGTTATCGTGATCGGCTCGCCCGTGCGGGGGCGCCGCGTCCGGCAGACGGGGGTGTCGTATGCGAAGGTGGAGTAGCTCAGTCCGAATCCGAAGGGATAGAGCGGCTCGCCGGCGAAATAGCGGTAGGTCCGGCCCCGCATCGAGTAGTCGGTGAAATCCGGCAGTTGGGAGTCGTCGGCGTAGAACGTTACGGGCAGACGTCCCGACGGGTTGCAGTCGCCCCACAGAATGTCGGCCACGGCCGTCCCGGCGGCCTGTCCGCCGTACCAGGCCTGGAGAATGGCATCGGCATGCTCGGCCTCCCAGGGAAATGCGAGAGCGCTCCCCGACATGGAGACGAATACGAACGGTATACCGGCTTCATGGATATGCCGCATCACCTCGGTTTGGGCCCGGGGCAGCCGGATGCTCGTGCGGTCGCCCCCGGCGAATCCTTCCGGTGCGTTCCTTCCGGCGTCTCCCTCCTCGCCTTCGAGCCGGGGAGAGATCCCGCCGACGAAAATGGCCAGATCGGCCCCTTCGAGTGCCCGGTCGATCTCCCCGTCCGCGCAGGTGGCCTCCGTGTAGTCCGAGGCCTGCAGGTAGAGCACCTCGGCTCCGGTTTTCGCCCGGATCCCTTCGAGCGGGGTGACGATCTCGGACGGGAATCCGTTGTAGTTGCCCAACTGTACCTCCGGGTTGTCGGCATTGGGACCGAGCACCACGATCCGGGTCAGGTTGTGCTGCAGCGGCAGGATTCCGTCGTTTTTGAGCAGGACCATCGACTCCTGAGCCAGCCGCAGGGCGTGGGCCTTGTGTGCCGGGCTCTCCAGTACCGAGTAGGGCAGTGTCGCGTAGGGGTCGTTCTCCTCGGGATCGAACATGCCGAGCCGGAACCGGATGGTCAGCAGCCGGGCGAGCTCCTCGTCGATCTCGCGTTCGTCGATCAGGCCGCGCTGCATCGCTTCCGGGAGATGGGCGAATACCTGTCCGCAGTCGAGATCCGTCGTGTGGATCACGGCATCGGCTGCGGCCGTCGCTGCGTCGGGATGGGTCCGGTGGTTGCGGAAAAAGTCATCGATGGCACCGCAGTCCGAGGTGACGTAGCCCGTGAAGCCCCAGTATCCGCGCAGAATATCGAGCAGCAGCAGATCGCTCGCACAGCAGGGTTCGCCCCGGAAGCGGTTGTAGGCCCCCATGACGGCACTGACGCGCGCATCGACGACCAGGTCGCGGAATGCGGGCAGGTAGGTGTCCCACAGGTCGTAGTCGCTCACCCCGGCATCGAATACGTGGCGCGACGACTCGGGCCCGCTGTGTACGGCGAAGTGCTTGGCACAGGCCGATACCTTCAGGTGTGCCGTGTCGCGCCCCTGCAGCCCGCAGACCATCGCCTTGCCCAGCAGACCGGTCAGGAAGGGATCTTCGCCGTAGGTCTCTTGGCCGCGCCCCCATCGGGGATCACGGAAGATATTGATGTTCGGGGTCCAGAACGTAAGCCCCTTGTACTGCATGCCGCCTTTTCCCGACCGGTTCGCCTCGTTGTAGATCGCGCGGGCTTCAGCCGCGATGATCCCGCCCATGCGCTCCACGCCCTCGGGGTCGAACGTGGCCGCAAGGCCGATGGCCTGCGGAAAGACCGTGACCTTGTCCTGCGAGCGGCCGACTCCGTGCAGGCATTCGTTCCACCAGTTGTAGGCCGGAATGCCGAGCCGTTCGACGGCCGGTGTGAAGTTCTGCATCTGCGCCGCCTTCTCTTCGGGTGTAAGTCGGGAGATGAGATCCCGCACCCGTTCTTCGATCGGGAGCTCCGGATTGCGGAACGGAAACTCCTGGGCGCGAAGCAGGGGCGCGGAGCAGCACATCGAGAGTGCGAGGACCATTTTGGGGAAAAGCCGTTTCATATGCGTATTGTTTGTTTTGCGGAGAAAGAAGGAACCGTGTCTGGCGGTTCCTTCTTTCGGTTCGGTTATTTGGTCATGACTGTTTTCGTCCGCGACAGTGTCCCTTCCCACCGCATTTCGATCGGGTCTTCCGGATCGGTCTTGTCGATGTAGGTGTAGTAGGCATAGAATGTCGTGACGACGAATGATTTGTGTGAATTCTGCGAGTCTACGGTCCGTTCCACCAGAATCTTGTTCTTGGGGTTCTTGGGATCGAAACTCGGTTCGTCACTGATGATCTCGATCAGATCGGGGTGTTCGGGCGTGAAGGTCAGCGTCGAGTCCGGATTGACCGTCATGTCGATCCGGTAGTTCTCGCGGTTTACGGCGTTTTCGGCTGTGTTCCCGGCGTAGAACGAAACGGTCGCCGGATCGACCACGCGCAGGGTCCGGCTCATGCGCACGTCCATATAGTCGCCCGTCGAGACTTCGCGGATGGTCCCCGAAAGCGAATAGGTCCCCGAGTATTCGTTCGACAGGATGACGTTCATCAGAATCGTGCTGTATTTCGGATCGCCGATCGAGAATTCGGAGACATTGACGATCGAGATCGGCAGGATGTAGTTCTTCTCCTTGTCGATCTTGTCGAGATAGAAGCGGATGGGAACATCGCTGTATTCCGTTCCGGCCCGTATGACGATCCCTTCGCCCTCGAATGAGTAGCACGTCTCGGGCAGCATCTCGTAGTAGAGGCTCCTGTCGTTGCGGTACTTCTCCCAGTTGTACCCGTCGAGCGTGTCGGGATTGACGGCCAGATCGACCCGTACGTCGCGGTCGAGCCGCGACGATCCATTGACAGCAACGGAGATGATCGTATCCTTGATCGGCGTGTTCACGTAGTTGAGTTCGTATTCGCGGAATCCGTTCTGGTTGATCAGCACGTGCTTGACGAAAATCTCGTCGGGCAGCCCCTCGTCACAGGCCGTGCACATGCCGATTGCGACGAACAAAGTTAATAATATCCTTTTCATGTTGTTGCTTTTTTTATCGGGAATTCCGTAGATCCTACCATCCCGGGTTCTGTGTGAGTTTCGTATTCCGCTGCAGTTCGGCATCGCTGAACGGCCAGAGGTACATTTTGGCCATGAAGACTTTCGATATCTGCGTCGGGGTCGGCGTGTAGAACCGCTCCTTCTGCGTGCCGGATCCCTTCATATCGACGTTCAGGCCCATGATGGGTTCGTTTTCGTCGGTCTCGGCGTCTTTCCACCTGCGCACGTCGTAGTAGCGTATGCCCTCCATGAAGAACTCGATGCGGCGTTCGCGCTTGATCTTGTCGCGGAATGTGGCGACCGATTCGTATTCGGCATCCGAGAGGTCGGGCAGTCCGGCCCGGAAGCGGATCTGGCTGAATGCCTTGCGCATCTCGGCCACGTCGCGCCTGACCACGATGGGCTGGTCCGTGATGACGTTGTTGAACGTGTATTCGGCACCCTCCGGTATTTCGTTGAGCGCTTCGGCGTACCACAGCAGCACATCGGCATAACGGATTTCGGGCTGCGGTTTGTAGGTCGTGCGGCCTCCCGTGTCCCACGAATCGTCGGGGTTGTAGTATTTCCTGATACCGATTCCGGTCAGCGGATAGTTGTAGGGACGCGACAGCTGTTTGCCGTCCTGCCCGGCGCGGTAGTAGTTGCACCGGAAGTTCTGGAGCGACTGGTCCGCCGTGCCGTTCTCCCAGATGCAGCCGTTGTATGCGATCGAGGCGTAGAACCTCGGCTCCCGGTTGAGCCACATCCGGTGGCAGTCGCTCGGGACGAACGGGTCGTTCGTGGATCCGTCGGTGAATCCTTCGGTGTAATAGGGATACTCTTCGCTGGCCTGGTCCTTGTCCCGCCCGTCGCGCATGTAGTATGCATCCACCTGTTTGAGCGTGGCGGCCATGTCGTTGGACCCCTTGTGCGAGTAGGGGAATGCGCGTCCGACGAAGAAGTTCACGTCGGCCGTGCCTCCCTGGCGCATAAATATGAACTCGTTGTTGAGCGTCAGCGGCGTCTCGCCGTTGAAGAGCTGTGCATAGGATTCGTAGGGGTCGATGTCGCCGGCGCCATTCGGGAAGTTGGCTGTCGGGACATTGTCGGCCAGCGGCACCGTATCGTCGCTCTTCCTGACCGTGAACAGGGTGTAGAGGTTCATGTCGATCACCTCCTTGGCCGCAGCGGCCGCACGCGCCCATTTCGAGGCGTCGTACTCCTGGGGTATCAGCGTCCGGCCTTCGTTGTCCTTGAGGTTGAACAGGTCGGTGTTGCCGTTGAAAAGCGGCGAGGCTGCGTAGAGCAGCACTTTGGCCCGCAGGGCGAGTGCGGCTCCGCGGGTGGCGCGGCCGATCCAGGTCGAGGCGTACTCGGTGGGCAGTATTCGGGCCGCACGTTCCAGATCGGTGACGATGAAGTCCACGCATTCGTCCATGGAGGCTCGGGGAATGGCCAGTTCGTTGTAATCGAGCGATATGTCCTGCCCCTCGTCCGGTACGACCGGAACGGGCCCGTACTGCTTGAGCAGCGTGTAGTAGAAATAGGCCCTCAGGAAACGGGCTTCGCCCTCCATGTGTTCGCGTTCGGTCTGCGACACCTCGCGGCATTTGGCCACATTGTGAATGAAGATCGAGGCCGTCCGGATGCCGATGTACATCTTGGCATATCGGTCCTCCCACAGCTGGTTGGAGGAGGAGTACTGACAGTTGTGGTATTTCTGACAGGCCTGCTCCGAGTCGTTCCAGACCATTTCGTCCGAAGCGTAGAAGGTTCCGCCGCTGTTGAACGCCGGGGCGTCGGTCAGTGAACTGTATACGTTCCACAACCATTGTTTGGTCGTGGTCTCTTTCAGGAAGATCGAGTCGTATTGCTGCATGTCCCGGGTGTAGTTCTCGACGTCGAGAAAACTGCAACGCGCCGCGCTGAGCGCGAAGAGGGACAGGATGATGATGTTGCGTATCGTTTTCATGTTGTATATCGGGTTAGAAGCTGACGTTCAGGCCGAACGTGAAGGTTTTCTGAATCGGGTAGACGTTGCCGTTCACGCTGCCCTGTTCCGGATCCCACCAGTCGAACGGGGCCCAGCAGGCGAGGTTGTATCCGAGGAAATAGATCCGGGCCCGCTCCACCTTGAACTTGCGTGTGAAGGTCTGGGGCAGCGTGTAGCCCAGCTCGAGGTTCTTCAGACGCAGGAAGCGCCCGTCGCGCAGCCACCACGTGGACCATTTCTGGTTGTTTTCTCGCGCTCCGTAGGAGAGTCGTGGGAAGATGGCGTCCTGCCGCTCCGTGGCCGGAGTGCCGGATATCTCGCGCGAGATCCACCGGTTTCTCGGGTCGGCTACGGCGGAGAGCACGTTGCCGTATTCGCCCTCCGAGAAGGGGAACACGCTGTATCCCTCCAGGATGACGTCCGTCTTTCCGGTTCCCTGGAACAGAACGCTGAAATCGAATCCTTTCCATTGGGCGCTCAGTCCGAATCCGTAGACGAGTTCCGGGTTTTTCGTGTTACCGATCGGTACGATGTCGTCGTCGTTGATCATGCCGTCGCCGTTGATATCCTTGTATTTGATGTCTCCGGGCATCAGCTCCAGGTCGTACTGGCTCGGGCTGCTGGCGATCTCCGCCTCGTCCTTGAAGAGTCCCAGGGCGATGAGGCCCTTGTTCTGGCTCCACTTGTAGCCCTGCGTCATGCGGTACCACAGGGCGTTGGCCGCTTCATCGTAGCGGAGCACCTTCGTGTGCGCATAGGTCAGGTTGCCCCGGAGCGTGAAGACGAAATCCTTCCCGATCGGCTGTGTGAATCCGAAGTTCCCGTCGATGCCCTCCGACTGCATGGCTCCGACGTTTCCCCACGGGTTCTGGTTGTCCGTATCGCTGATGGCGAGCAGGCCGACCGTTCCGGGCAGGTAGGCCCGTCTCATGAAGATGTCGTCGCGGTTGTCGCGGTAGATGTCCACCGTCAGGTCGAACCGGTCGGCGATCTTCAGGTCCAGTCCCAGGTCCTGCTTCGTGGCGACCTCCCATGTCAGACCGCTCGATCCCATCAGGCCGATGCGGATGCCGCCCACCGAATTGGAGCCCTGGTTGCCGAAACTGATGCCCCCGCCTCCGACGATGGTCGTCAGATAGGGGAATCGGCCGCCGCTGATGCGGTCGTTCCCGACCTGTCCGTAGGAGTAGCGGATCTTCAGCAGGGTGAGCCACGGCAGGTTTTTCTTGATGAACTTCTCGTTCGAGATGACCCATCCCGCGGCGATTGCCGGGAAGAATCCGAACCGGTTTTCGGGCTCGAAGTTCTCGGATCCCGAGTATCCGAAGTTGAACTCCAGCAGGTAGCGGTCGTCGTATCCGTAGGTCACGCGCCCCGAGAGGGCCATGTTGCGCTGGGGGATGGTCTTGAATATCTGGTCGGTGGCCGATGTGTCGCCTACCGAGGCCATTTCCGAGTAGGACTGCATGTAGTAGAAGAGCAGTCCGCCGACGCGGTGTCTCCCGAACGTGCGGTCATAGCCGAGCTGGAGCTCTCCGTAGGCGCGCCGCCAGCCCGAGGTCGAGGTAGACTGGTGCAGCGTCTGCTCGTCGAATATCCGGGTCGTGATCAGGTCTCCGTTCATGTCCCTCACGCGTTCGGCCTTGTAGAGGGCCGGCCGTTTCAGCCGGTTGGTGCGCTGGTCGTTGAATCCGTCGTAGGAGAAGCGTCCCGAGAACTGGAGGCCTTCGGTAATGAACCCGAGATCCTGCTTGATCCCGACGTTCGTCTCCACCTTGTTTTCCCAGTAGGCCTGGTATCCCGTGTAGTTGAGCAGGACGTAGGGCGAGATCTCGTTGTTGTTCGATCCGTAGGTCGGGAGCTGCCCGTTCGAGTAGCGCAGCGGCACGGCGATCGGGGTCATGCGGCCGATCGACTGCCAGAAGTTGTCGTCCACGGCCAGGCCCGGATTGCGCTGGTCGGTGACCCACCCGCCGATACCGACCTCGAGGATCGTGCTCTTGGTGATGTTCACGTCGGTGTTGAGCCGGTAGTTGTAGCGGTTGTAGCCCGAACCGCGTCCGTACTCCTCCTTCAGGTTGTCGTTGTAGATGCCGTCCTGCTTGTAGTAGGATCCCGAGATGTAGTAGCGGGCCGTCGATCCGCCGCCGCTCAGGTTGAGCATGGCCTTGAACGTCGAGGTGTGGTCCTTGAGCAGGAGTTTCTGCCAATCGACATTGGGGTAGAGGTCCGGGTCGAGGCCGTATTTGATGATCTCCAGCTCGTTGTCGCTGTATACGGGGTCCTGGTAGCGGGTCATGCGGGCTTCATTGGCCAGGGCCGCATAGGTCCCGGCATCGACGAATTCGCGTTCGAAGGCCGAGGACGAGATGCCGTATTCGGTCTTGAAATTGATGTTCACCTTGCCCTCCTTGCCCCGCTTGGTGGTGATCAGTACGACGCCGTTGGCTCCGCGCTGTCCGTAGATCGCCGTGGCCGAGGCGTCCTTCAGCACGGAGAACGATTCGATGTCCTCGACGTTGATTTCGTTGAAGTCACGCTCGATTCCATCGACCAGAACGAGGGCCGACGAGTTGGCTCCGAAGGTCGATATGCCGCGGATCCAGAATTCCGAGGCGTCTTTTCCGGGCTCTCCCGACCGCTGTACGGCGATGATTCCCGGGACATTCCCGGCCAGCGAGTTGGAGATGTTTGCCGTCGGGACCTTCAGGTCCTCCATCTTCATCGAGGCGACAGCCCCGACGACCGAGGCACGCTTCTGGTAGCCGGCTCCGACCACCACCACCTCTTCCATGGCGTTGGAGTCCTCCGCCATTTGTACGTCGATCGTGCTTTTGCTTACGATCGGAATCTCCTGGGTGGCATAACCCAGGTAACTGAACACGAGTGTTTCGTTCGCCCCGGTCCGGATCCGGTAATTTCCGTCGATGTCGGTGTTCGTGCCCAGTCCGGGCTGGTTCTTGACAATGACATTGACGCCGACCAGCGGCAGTCCGTCGGCATCGACGACCTTTCCCTGCACGACGTGCGAGGCCGATTTCTCGTGTCCCTGTGCGCAGGCCGCGTCGGGCCCCCACGCCCCGGTCAGAACGAAAAGGGCGAGAATGAATGAGTATAGATATCCTTTCATGGCGCTTATTCTACGGTGATTTTTACAATACGGTTGTTTTCCTTGTCCGCGACGTAGAGTACCGTTCCGTCGTCGCTGATGGCGATTCCGGTCGGGAACTGCAGCTGGGCCTGCAGCGGGTCGCCCTCGGTGTATCCCGGGGAGTTTGGCACTCCGGCGTAGGTCGTCACCGTGGCCTGCCCCTTGTTGTCCACGATGCGGCGGATGCAGTGGTTCCAGGTGTCGGCCAGAAAATAGTCTCCCTGCCGGCTGGCACACATCTGGTAGGGGGCGTTGATGCGGGTTTCGTCGCCCACGCCGTCCTGATATCCGGGCTGTCCGTCCACGCCGACCCATTGTGCGGGTTCGCCGAGGGTCTTCGTTTCGAAGTCGTACTCCATGCGCATGATGGCGGAGTGTGATCCGGGATTGTCGATGCAGAGGGCGTAGAGGTATTTGCCGTCGATGCTCCAGCAGAACGAGAAGTCCGTGTTCTGCTTGAAGGGCCGGGCCAGCTCTATCGAGGTTTCGCTTTCACGGTCATAACGCAGGACCGATCCGTTGTAATAGTTGTTCACGAAGAGTTCTCCGTCTACCGGATTGACGATCGAGGCATTGGATCCCGACCCTACGGAGTAGTTTTTCTGACGGACGAATCCGTCGGAGCGCAGCAGAAAGATCGTGGAGAGGTTCTGGCTGCCGCCCTCCACCCCGATCAGGAGCGTGTCCCGGGTCAGTCCGAAGCTGACCGTGCGGACGTTGTTGAATCCTGGGCCCCGCCAGGGGGTCGTGACGGTCTGGTTGATCAGATCGACCATGCGGAGCGCCTTGAAGTTGTCGCTTTCGAGGACGAAGAGTATTTTGTTCTCGTCGTCGAGCGCCAGACGCATCGGACGGGAGAACTGTGCCTCCTTGAACGACCCGTCCACATCCTCCAGCCGCGAGCCGCCGCACAGCGTCGAGAGGTTCGACTTGAATTCGTAGAGAAACTCCTCCTCGAACGAAGCCTCCTGCATTTCATCGCCCTCGCCGATCGTGACGGTGACGTGGCCCGTATCGGCACGGGCCGGAACGATCGCATAGATCCGGTTGCCCTTGGCGCTGATGACCCGGGCCTCCCGGTTTTCGTTGTTGGCAATGCGCACCCGGATTTTCGAGGCGTCGTATCCGAAGTTTTCACCCCGGATGATCAGTTGTGTTCCCACGCCCCCTTCATGCGGCGAGAAACTTTCGAGTACGATCGGTTTCCGCGGGTCGTAGGCTGCTCTTTCCGACGATTCATCGGAACATCCCGAGAGCAGGAGAAGCAGGACGAGCATTTCCCCCCCCCTCGTGAAAAGTGCCCGAATGGCAGGTAAGTTGCAGATTTTCATTCGTTTTTTGTTTTAAGCGGTTTGTTTTTGATGTTGTTTCGTGCGGGATCTACCAGAAGAGTGCGTATATCGCGGTGAGGATGACGACGATTCCCCAGGCTGCAACTGTAAGCCCCGGGGAGAATGCGAATGTTTCCCGGTCCGTCGTATAGGCGCGGCGGCTCTTTGTCGGGCTTGCGGCGTTGGTCCATACGATCAGGGCGATGAATCCGAGCAGCGTGCCGAGCATGAAGATCGCGTCGAAATGGTAGCGTGCCCAGCACTTCCCGAATGCGGCTCCTGCGGCGATCGAGGCTGCAGCCAGGAGGGTCAGTATCCGGGCTGCCCGTTTCGTGCGTCTGTCGGCAGTTTCCGTCCGGTCTCCGTCCGGGACCGATTCGCTGCGGTCGAGCAGCGAAAGGGTTGCGGCTATGATTACCAGTATGATGAATGCGTATCCCATCCGGAGGACGAATCCCATTTCGGGGCATGCGAACTTGAGTGCGATTCCTACGGGAATGGTCAGGATCGAGGTCCAGAGTGCGGCTCGGTTCGTTGCCTTCTTCCACAACAGCCCCATGCCGAATACGACGGTGACCCCCGGATAGACATAGCCCGAATACTCCTGGATGTACTGGAACGCCTGGTCGAGTCCTCCCAGCAGCGGCTTGACGGCTGCCATGGCGATAAGCAGCGCACAGAAGGCGACGATGCGCCCCACCTTCACCAGCTGCCTTTCCGAGGCCTGCGGCGCGATGTGCCGTTTGTAGATGTCCATGGTGAAGATGGTCGAGGTGCTGTTGAGCATGCTGGCCAGCGAGGATACGATGGCTGCGACCAGTGCCGCGAAGGCCACGCCCTTGATGCCCGTGGGCGTGAAGTTCTTCAGCAGCCAGGGATAGGCGCTGTCGGCCGTGGTGATTGTGTCCCCGATGCCCTCGACCAGATGCGGGTTGCGGAAGAGGACATAGGCCGTGATTCCGGGGATGACGACGATCAGCGGAATGAGTATTTTCAGGTATCCGGCAAACAGCAGTCCCTTCTTGGCTTCATGGAGCGAGCGGGCGGCCAGTCCTTTCTGGATGATATACTGGTTGAATCCCCAGAATCCGATGTTGGTCACCCAGATCGATCCGAGCAGCAGGGAGAGTCCCGGCAGGTCCTTCGATATGTCGAACCGCTGTCCCGAGGCGGGATCCGCAACGATCGTTCCGTCGGGGATGATCATGTTGAGGTGGTAGTCGCCCTGTGTGCCGCGGATCGTGTCGAAAACGTGCTGCAGTCCGGCCCATGCACTCCCGTCTGCCATGACCGACGTGGAGGGGTCGGCCGATTTGAGTGCGAAGTAGACGGCGATGAGCCCTCCTCCCACCAGAAAGACCACCTGGATCACGTCGGTCCATACGACGGCTTTCAGCCCGCCGTAGATGGAGTAGACGCCCGAAAAGAGCAGCAGTCCGACGACTCCCCACATCATCGGTATGCCGAGCACCTGGTTCATGGCAAGCGCCCCGAGCCATGCCACCGACGTGAGATTGACGAACAGGTAGAGCATGAGGAAGAAGATCGAGAAGGCCATGCCGACCCCGCTGCCGTACCGCTCGTTGAGCAGCTGCGGCATTGTGTAGATCTGCTTCCTGATCATGATCGGCAGCAGGTATTTCGCCACGATGATGAGCGATGCCGCTGCGATCCATTCGTAGGCGGCGATTCCGATTCCGATCCGGAATCCCGATCCGGACATGCCGATGAACTGTTCCGCCGAGATGTTCGCTGCGATCAGCGAAGCACCGATGGCCCACCAGGAGAGGTTCCTGCCCGCCAGAAAATAGTCCGAGGAGCTTTTCTCCCGGCCCGAACGGGATACGAACAGCCCGATTGCGACGATGATCAGGGCATATGTGCCGAAGACGATGTAATCGGCTGTTTGAAATCCGATGTCCATTGTATGCGTAGTGTTAGGATTGGTATACAAAAATACGATTCGAATGAAAGCCAATCCCGTGTAATTTTTGCCGATGCTTGTGTGATATTTGCAAAAATGGACCTTGCTGCGTATTTCCCGATATTTTATGTCGCCTGTCAGACCTCATGTTGTCCGTTTGGTCCGGTTTCTTGTTTGTTTCGACAACACGCGGTGCGAATATTGCACAACAATTTGCAAATTCCGTGGAAGATCGGATTGCGGAAAAATCCCAACTTTGTCATGTCCTGCCGGTTGCGGCAGAGTACCTTTTTTAACTATATAAACACAAGCCGATGAACCGTCACTGTTTGTTGCAACTTGCCGCTGTCGTATTTTTGATGGCGCCGCATGCCGCCGAAGCGAAAAAGGGGACAGGGCCGATCCGGTGCGAACCGCATGTCCGGGTTGTTCCGAAGGTGTGCCCGGCCCCTTTGCACGCTGTCCGGATCACGGGCGGCCCGTTCCTCCATGCCCAGGAGATGGACCGCCGCTGGCTCCTGTCGATGGACCCCGACCGTTTCCTTTCGGGTTTCCGCTCCGAGGCGGGGTTGGAGACATCCGTTCCCCGATACGGCGGGTGGGAGAACTCCGGGGCTTCGGGCCATGCTTTCGGACACTATCTTTCGGCCCTGGCGATGATGTATGCATCGACGGGCGACTCCGTGTGCCTGAGTCGGATCGACTATTGCGTCGATGCCCTTTCCGAGTGTCAGGAACGGGAGGGCACCGGTCTGTTGGCGGGCTTCGAGCGGAGCCGGGACTTGTTTGCCGAACTCTCCCGCGGCGACATCCGTTCCCAGGGTTTCGACCTCAACGGAGGCTGGGTGCCGTTCTATACCCTGCACAAGGAGTTTGCCGGTCTGGTCGATATCTGCCGGTATACGCCCAACGCGAAGGCCCTGACCGTGCTGGTCCGCTTTGCCGACTGGCTCGATGATCTGGTCTCCGGGCTCTCCGACGAGCAGATGGCGCGGATCCTGGTTTGCGAACACGGAGGCATGACCGAGGCGCTGTCCGACGTCTACGTGCTGACCGGCGACCGAAGATACCTCGATCTCGCACGGCGTTTCGACCACGAGGAGATCCTGCGTCCGCTGGCCGCCGGCCGGGACTCGCTGCCGGGCAAACACGCCAATACCCAGATCCCGAAGATCGTGGGGGCGATCCGCGAATACGAATGTTCGGGCGAGGAGCGCTACCGCCGCATTGCCTCGTTCTTTTGGGAGCGGGTCGTCGGCCACCACTCCTATGTGATCGGCGGGAACAGCGAAAACGAACACTTCGGCGCTCCGGACATGCTGGCGACCCGGCTCTCGGAGGGAACCTGCGAGACCTGCAATACCTACAACATGCTCAAACTGACGCGCCATCTCTTTCAGTACGATCCGGCGGCGCGTTATGCCGACTACTACGAGCGGGCGCTCTACAACCAGATCCTGCCGTCACAGAACCCCGACGACGGCATGGTCTGCTACATGTCTCCGCTGGGCTCCGGATGCCGCAAGACCTTCAGCCTGCCGTTCGATTCGTTCTGGTGCTGTGTCGGGTCGGGCATGGAGAACCATGCGCGTTACGGCGAGTTCATCTACTTTTTCGGAGGTGACGACAACCTCTTCGTGAATCTGTATGTCCCTTCGACTCTCGACTGGCAGTCGCGGGGGATCCGGCTGGAGCAGCAGACCGAATTTCCCCGCTCCGACGAGATCCGTTTCCGGATCTCGGCTCAGGCCCCCGAGCGCTTCGTGCTGCACCTGCGATGCCCGTCGTGGGCTGCAGGCCATGAGGTCGCAGTCAATGGCCGGACCGTGCGGGTGGAGCCTGCGGCGGCCGGATACCTTGCCATCGACCGCAGATGGCGCGACGGAGACGAGGTCCGGCTCACGCTGAGACGGACCCTGCGTTCGGAGGCTGTCCCGGGCGATTCGACCCTGCGGGCCTATCTCTATGGACCGGTGGTGCTTAGCGCCGTATTGGATGACAGGGAGGAGATTCCGGTGCTGGTGACCGACCGGGTTGCGGATGCCCCGTCTCTGGTCCGGTGCACGGATGCCGCGAAGCTCCGTTTCGAAACCCGTACGGCGCAGCCCGTGCAGAAGGAGCTGATCCCCTATTTCGAGGTCGGCGGCCGTCGCATGATGGTCTATTTCCGCCACCTGCCCACGGCGACATGGCAGGACCGGTTGGCGGCCCTGCGGATGCAGGAGGACCGTGAGGCGTGGCTGCGCGAACGGACCGTGTCGCAGTTCACGCCCGGCGAGATGCAGCCCGAGCGGGACCACGGCTTCCGCGGCACGAATACCCAACCCCATGAGTTCGAGGGTCGGAAGTACCGAGAAACCCTCGGCGGGTGGTTCTCGTTCGACATGGCCGTCGATCCCGGACAGCCCAATACGCTCTATTGCACCTATTGGGGCAACCGCTTCTACAACCACTCGTTCGACATCGAGGTGGACGGCGTGAAGGTCGGTTTCGAGAACATCCACAACTGGGGAGCCCGTTACGTGGAGCGGAGTTATCCGATTCCCGCCGAGCTGACCTCGGGCCGGGAGAAGGTGACCGTGACGTTGCGGGCCATCCGCGGGGATGCGGTGGCCGGGCCCCTGTTCGATTGCCGGATCATGCGGTAGCGGCTGCTCCTGACCGGTCATGCTCCGGTCCCGCTGTGGTCTCCTTCCGCATCCCCGGTTACGCCCGGAGCCGCGCATCGACCGATGCGCGGCTCCGGGCCTTTTTCGATTATCCGGTGCGGCAGGTCGCACCTGCCGATACCGCAATACCTCCGTATCCGACAGCAGGACACTTACAGTTCGATGCCCAGCCGCAGCAGGGCGACGGAGCGCAGCGCCGGGCCGTTGCCGATCAGATGCAGTGCCGGCTGCAGGCTGACGTGCGGCGAAAGTGCCGCCCTGCAGGTCAGTTCCGCGGCCTGCTCGGCGATTCCGCGGAACAGGGCCCGGTTGGTGAATGCACCGATCTGTACTTTCCCGATCTGCATGTGCACACCCGCTCCCGCGTACATGCGGCACCATGCGGTGTTCTCGGGCAGGCTGACCGAACATTGCACAAGCAGGTACAAGTCCTGTGTCACCCGCTGTTCGGCGTATCCCCAAATTGCTCCGCTCACCTCCCGCGTTTTCGTCTGCCCCTCGCGGCAAGGAGCACTGCCGTATAAAACACCGCCCAAATGATAACTGCTCCCATGGTTCCGATAAGCCGTTGAGGCGATTCCGCACAGCCCGTCCGCTGCGGGACGGAACCGGAACACGGAACTGCGCCCGGTGAATGAGTCATATCCCTGTCCGTTGTATACCGAGGCCTGGAACTCCCACCGCTCCGTTTGGAAGACGTAGTGGATGCCGAGCGATGCAAGCGGGTAGTTGGCGATCGGGTAGTTGGCCGACACGGTCGGAAAAAGCCCGCACGAGCTGTTCGTGAAGAACGACGTGACGGACGAGGTGAAGTAGTCCTCGTTCACGTTGCGGATTCCGACCGAGAGCTGCGACCGTCCCCGACTCCACGTCACGCACGCCACGGCCGGAGCCAGGGGCGTATCCTCCTCCTCGATGTTCGAGAAGCCCTGCAGGTCGTCGATCAGCCGTCCCTCGCGCGTCCTGGCGATGCTGATCGTAGCGATATCGAGCCGGAGCCGGCTGCCCAGCGGCTGCGAAAACTCCAGCCGCAGCATGTTCACCCAGTTCCAGTCCCGGAAGTCCGACTGCAGTTCGCCCGCATACGCTGCCCCGACCTGTGTCCGGGCCGCGAGGCAGCACCCGGCGTACAATACCCCCAGAAGGATCATGCATACCGTTCTCTTCATACATCACAGCCACGAGTTGAAGCGTTTGACATACCGGTTCTTTATGGCCTGCGTCAGCACGCAGTAGACCGTCAGCGTGGCCACCAGCCACGGGAAGTAGCTCCACGGCAGCGCCACCAGTCCGATCGACGCCCCAAACGGCGTGAAGGGGATCACAATGCCGAAGGCCATGATCGCGAAGGTCATCGCCATCACGGGCCACGATGCGCGGCTCTGGAAGAAGGGGATCTTGCGCGTGCGGATCATGTGTACGATGAGCGTCTGCGACAGCAACCCCTCGACGAACCACCCCGACTGGAAGAGCGCCTGCATCTCCGCCGACTGGCATTTGAAGAGATACCACATCAGCAGGTAGGTCGTCAGGTCGAAGATCGAGCTGATCGGTCCGATCCAGATCATGAAACGGCTCAGCCCCGAGGCGTCCCACTTGCGCGGTTTGCGCAGGTACTCGGCATCCATGCGGTCGAAGGGGATCGTCGTCTGCGAGATGTCGTACAAGAGGTTCTGCACCAGCAGGTGGATGGGCATCATCGGCAGGAACGGCAGGAAGGCGCTGGCCGCCATCACGCTGAACATGTTGCCGAAGTTCGAACTGGCCGTCATCTTGATGTACTTGACGATGTTGCCGAAGGTCCGGCGCCCCTCGACAACCCCCTCCTTGAGTACCATCAGATCCTTCTCGAGCAGGATGATGTCGGCGCTCTCCTTGGCGATGTCCACGGCCGAATCGACCGATATGCCGATGTCCGACTGACGCAGGGCCGCCGCGTCGTTGATGCCGTCGCCGAGGAATCCCACCGTATGCTGCGCCTCCTGCAGCAGGGTGATGATCTGCGTCTTCTGCAGCGGCGTGACCTTCGAGAAGACCGAAGCCTCCTGTACGGCCCGGCGCAGCTCCTCGCCCTCCAGCTCCTCGAGTTCGCGGCCGGTGAGGGCCTTGCCCGTGATGCCCACCTGGCGGGCGACGGTGCGCACCACGGCGTCGTTGTCGCCCGAGAGCACCTTCACCTCGATGCCGTAGTTCTGCAACTGCCGGATGGCGCTCTCGGCCGAGGGCTTCGGCGGATCGAGGAAGGCGAGGAAGCCGATGAGCACCATGTCGCGCTCGTCCCCGACCGAGAAGTTGTCCTCCTTGCCGAGGAAGCTGCGGTGGGCGACGGCCAGCACGCGCAGCCCCTGGTGGTTCATCCGTTCGCAGATCGCCTTTGCCGTCGCAATCCGCTCGGGGGTGAGCTCCCGCACGGCGCCGCCCTCCTCGGTGTGCGAGCAGATCTCGAGCATCTCCTCCACGGCCCCCTTGGTGACGATCTGCCGCTTGCCCGTGCGGTCCTCGACGACCACCGACATGCGGCGGCGCGTGAAGTCGAACGGAATCTCGTCCACCTTGCGGTAGTCGTCCTTCATCGACTCCAGCTCCAGTTCCCGGACGTGGGCGAGGATGGCCCGGTCCATGAGGTTCTTCAGCCCCGTCTGGAAGAAACTGTTGAAGTAGGCGTGGCGGAGGATGCGCCTGCTGTCGTCGGCGCTGCCGTCGGCGTTGATGTAGCGTTCGAGTACGATCTGGTCGCAGGTCAGTGTCCCGGTCTTGTCCGTGCAGAGAATGTTCATCGCCCCGAAGTTCTGGATCGCGTTCAGGTCCTTGACGATCACCTTCTTGCGCGACATGGCGACAGCACCCTTCGAGAGGTTTGCCGTGACGATCATCGGCAGCATCTCGGGCGTGAGTCCGACGGCCACCGACACGGCGAAGATGAAGGCCTCCAGCCAGTCGCCCTTGGTGATGCCATTGACCAGGAAGACGAACGGCACCATGATGAGCATGAAGCGGATGAGCAGCAGGCTCACCCGGGCGATGCCCCGGTCGAACGCCGTGGCCGCACGGTGGCCGACGATGGCCCGGGCGATCGTACCCAGGTAGGTGTTGCCGCCCGTCCCGAAGACGACGGCCGTGGCCGACCCGCTAATGACGTTCGACCCCATGTAGCAGATGTTGTCCAGCTCGACCACGCTTCCCCGGACATACTTCCGGCCCCGGGCGTCGGGCCGCTTCTCGATCGGCTCCGACTCGCCGGTCAGCGACGACTGGCTGACGAAGAGGTCCTTGGTCTCGATGACCCGCACGTCGGCCGGGATCATGTCCCCGGCGGCGAGCGTGACAATGTCGCCCGGCACGAGCTCCTCGATCGGGAGCTCCTCGACCTCGCGCCCTGCACGCTTCACCGAGCAGGTGTTCTTCACCATCTTCCTGAGCGCCTCGCTCGACCGGCTGGCCCGCCAGTCCTGGCAGAAGCGGATGATGACGCTCAGCAGTATCATCGTCGCAATGATCAGGATCGTCGTCCACTCCTTCTCCTCGGGGGCGGCCATCCAGACGTCGAGGACGTACGAGACGACGATCAGCAGGGTCAGAATCCCGATGAACGGATTGATGAACGCCCGGATGAACATCGTCACGGGGTTCTTCCGCCGTTCGTGCTCGACCTCGTTTCTGCCGTACTGCGCCTGACGGCGCTCCACCTCGTCGGACGAAAGCCCCGAGGGGGTCGTCCGGAAATACCCGTACACCGCGGCAAGCGGCTGTGTTGCTGCCAGGAATACCTTCTCGGCATCAAATGCGAACTGTGTCCGGCTTCTTTTTTTCCACATAACCGTCTGTTTTGAAAGGTTGTTGTCCGATTTTGTCGCCGCAAAAATGAAAAAAACGGCCCGGAAAGGCCGTTAGAAAGCGATTAGAACGGTATTAGAAAATCCTTAGAACGCCGTACTCGGCTGTCTGCCTGCTGTTTACGTCCGGGACGGAGCCCGTGTCGCCCTCCCGCCCGTTTACACGTGCGGCAACTCGACAACGAAGGTCGTGCCCTGGCCCGCCTCGGAATGGACGGCGATCCGCCCCCGGTGGAGCTGGACGATCTTCCGGGCCAGCGCCATCCCGATGCCGTGCCCCTCGGCCATCGACTCCTGTCCGCCCCGGTAGAAGAGCGTGAAGAGGTTGCGCAGCTCCTCCTCGGTCATGCCGACCCCGGCATCCGAGAAGCGGAGGATCGCCCATTGGTCCCAGTAGGAGATGTGGACGCATGAGAGGCGGTCGCCGGAGTATTTGCAGTTGTTCTCGATCAGGTTGGTAAAGGCGATGGTGAGCAGGTGGAGATTGCCCTCGACGGTGATCATGCGTTCGTCGTCGGCCTCCTCCTGTTCGAAAAGCAGTTCGATGCGGTAGTCGGGGTGGGCCCTGAGGATGAGCGACCGCACGTCGAGCAGCAGTTCGTCGAGGCGGATCTCCTCCATCTTGATCTGCTCCTGCCGGTAGTCGGCCTTGGCCAGGTTGAGCAGTCCGTCGATCAGGCGGGTCATGCGGCGGGCGTCCTGCAGCGCGCGTCCCATTGCCCGGCGGTAGTGCTCGCCGCTCCGCTCCTTCTGCAGGGCGAGGTCCAGTTCGGCGATGAGCGCCGCCAGCGGGGTCCGCAGTTCGTGCGAGACGTTGCTGACAAACTGTTTCTGGGCATGGAACGAGGTTTCGAGCCGTGCGAGCAGGTCGTTGAACGCCAGTGCCAGCTCGCCCAGTTCGTCCCGGGCGTTCTTCACGGGAAGGCGCCGGTCGATCCGCGAGGCGGTGATCGCCCCGGCCTGCTGCACGATGCCGCGCATCGGCTGCAGGGCGGCTCGGGCCAGCAGATAGCCGGTTGCGAAGAGCAGCAGTACGCCGATCAGGAGCAGGGTGGCGAGCGTCATCCGCAGTTGGGCCAGATTGGCGTGCCCGTAGCGGTCGTAGGCTGCCGCCGTTACGATGTAGTCCTCCTCTCCGAAGCGGTAGAGCATCCCGATGGCCTGGTACTTCCCGACGCGGAACTCGATCCGGTGTAGGTCGCGGATCCGGGCGATCATCGCCGAATCCTCCTTGACGATGTCGCTGCGGATGGCGTCGTGGTAGAGCATGCGGGCATCGGCCGAGTAGACCGCCACCTCGACCTCGTCGATGAAGTTGCGGTTGTTGAGGTAGATCTCCTGCATGGTCCGGGCATCGACCCGGCCCTGCAGGAAGAGATGTGCCTTGGTGACCGCCTCGCTTTGGAGGGTATGGTAGAAGGTCCGGCTGCGCGTGTGTTCGCTGACCAGATAGACGGCCGCCAGACAGGCGAGGAAGACGGCGGCCGTGGCCAGGGTGTTCTTCAGCGTGAGGGCGGTGCGGATCTTCATGGCTTGTCGGTCAGGATGAAACCCATGCCGGGGCGGGTGTGGATCAGGCGGGGCTCGAAATCGCGGTCCACCTTCTTGCGCAGGTAGTTGATGTAGACGTCGATGAAGTTCGTCCCGGTGTCGAAGTGCGTCTCCCACACCTGTTCGGCGATCTCCGTGCGGCCGACGACCCTCCCGGCGTGTTCGGCCAGATAGACCAGCAGCCGGTACTCCTTGGGCGAGAGCCGTATGGGCGTATCGCCGCGCCATACCTCCTTGCGGACCGTGTCGATGCGCAGGTCGGCACAGCGGAGCGACTCCTGCGGTGCAGGCTCGGCGTCCCTCTGTCGCTTGAGCAGGGCCCGGATCCGCGCAGTCAGCTCGCGGAAGTCGAACGGTTTGACCATGTAGTCGTCGGCCCCGGCGTCGAAGCCGTCCAGTTTGTCGTCGGTCGTGCCCAGCGCCGTGAGCATCAGAATCGGCACGCCGGCATGGATCCTGCGGATCTCCCGGCAGAGTTCGAACCCGTCCATGCGGGGCAGCACGACATCCGAGACGACCAGCTGGAACGGCTGCGCCCGGAAGAGGCGCAGGCCCATGGCCCCGTCGTAGGCCACCGTCACCCGGTAGCCGTTCTCCTCGAGCCCCGTTTTCAGCAGGTCGGCCACCCGCTTTTCATCCTCCACGATCAGTATCGATTGCATCCTTCTGCGGTTTGATGGGTCTGTATTGCACTTTTTTCGGCCGTTAAAGATGCGTAAAAATCCCGTAACCGCCATATTTCCGGGTAAAAAAAGCATGGCACCCTTCGGTTCGACCTCCGTTTCCGCCCCTTCTTGCGGCCTTTGCCCCAGGCACGGGCTGACCTTCGGTATGCTGGAAAAGCAGAAGAGAAACTGCTTCGTTTCCCTCCTGCCCGATTCGTCTCCGCCCGACGGATGGCTCCGTCATGGCTTCTCTTTCAGCTGGTCGATGATGTCGTCGCAGGCCTTGAGTACTTTCCTTTTTCTTTCTCTTCTGTCCGTTGATGCAGGTGTTGAGACTTATGCGGTAGATCCAGGCCCTGAATCTGACTCTCCGCGGAATGTGTCATATCCTTTCCAGAGCCAGACTAGCACATCCTGAAAGAGGTCTTCCGCCTCCTCTCTGCTTCCGGAAAGCATATAGCAGACGGTATAGACAACAGTCTTGTGCTTTTCTACCAATCGGGAGAATACCTGTTTCTTCTGTTCCATCATGATTTCAGATTTCTACTCTGTTAGACAACGGAGTCTCCGAAAAACGATAAATTGATCGGTAATATTCATTTCTTGAGACACCAGACACCGTTGCCCAAACAAACCAACTCCCCGTCAATCAATTGGATTGACGGGGAGTTGGTAGTCGTTCCCGCGCTTAAAAACGCATTAATATTCTTCCTCGTTGAAGAAATTTATCTATACAGATGATCAATATATTATATTACAATCAATAAAATTTGCGCAAACAAACATCACCGTCTGACACGGTCTGAGACAATCCGAGTGCATATTATATAGTTGCCCCTAAAAAAGCCCGCTTTTGAGGGATATTGTTCTCACACAGTATCTTGCAGATTTATCAAAGACTCTTATAGATTAAACAACTGAATACCAGTAGATGAAGACATTTTTAAGGGAAAACTAAGTGTTATTTTTCTACAACTACATTCGGATATTTACTTTTCCATATATCTCTACCCAGATCAGCAGAAAATACAGAGGTAATCAGGAATTTTCCCACTCTAGTATCCGGATCCTCCGGTTTTAACTGCTGTAGATAAGTACATTCATTCCCGTAATCATCGACAGCATATACTATCTGCTGTCTGATAATCACTGCACCATTAGGATCTTGTTCCGCAAAGTTGTTATCGCAATAGTATATATAGGCAATATCTCCTGCTTCATCATATTCGACTCCCCAGGCTGTCATAGCATGATTTCCAGTCTTGGGGCCGGCAACATCAAACACATTTAGACCGATAGCCCTCTTGTTGAGGAGGGCATCTGTAACAAATGTATTGAACTGCTCTCTATCTGGTTTGTGTGAGGACCTTGCCGTCAAAGCATTATTTTTCGTGAATACTTCCGGAAGGAATCCTTTAAACCCATTGATATCGCCACCAAGATAAGCCCCGGTAAAAAACCATTCAACTCCTTTAGGATCATCGTTGCCAAAATTCGGGAAATGATCTTTGAAGAACTGGAAAACTTCCGATCTGTTGACTGTGACATAATCTGGTTCCGGAAGAGAACCGTCCCAGTTGCCAACCCCGTCAGGGTAAAGCGGTTTGAAAGCATAGGACGGCCGCTCGAAAGTACCTGAACCAGTCGTCACCGAAGAGCCATAATCTACATCGTATGCAGCAAGGTATTCTTTATTCATGCACATCCACCATGACACTACATTTGATGCCGATGCCGCCCAGCACATTTGGGAATCGTCTTCATAGTTTCCATGTGACTTGTTGCAGTCATACCAGCCACATCCTTCAGCCCATGTGAGATATTGCTCCTCATAGTAACGATTGTCATATCTGAGCCACTGACCTTCTGGCAAACCATACTTGTTACCGAGCTTATATGTAGGAAGGTTCTCCTTACCTGGGAAATCAGGCACATTCAATCCATATACCCACAATGTTTTTCCTGCAAGTTCAGGATCGCCCGGTCTCAGAGTAAGGTTTATCGAGATCTGCTTTCCAGACTCGAAAAATGTAAGGTCATTGTTCTCTTCTGTCTTTTCAGGAGCTTTGAAATACGTTGTCTTACCTTCTGCAACGATCTGCAGAAGTCCGTCATCGTCCTTGTAAGGAATCGCACTTTGGGGAATAATCACAGCGGCAAAATTTCCTTCTCCATCCTTGGATGGGGTAATCCATCTGAAATCGGTTCCTCTTACTTCGGCCTCACCGGTAAGTAGATTGAAATAGCCCTGTGTCAGACTCCTGACTTTAACCTCTGGCGAAGTCATACTGCCAGAGAGAAAGATCCTGATTCTGTGAAGTGCATGCCCGAAATTCATATCAGCTTTGTATACACCTGATTCGACGACTGTTTTTGAAAACAGCAAATCTGAATTATAAAAATCATCTCCAGTCTGGTCTAATGCCATATTCAGCTGATAAGTCTCTGGATTCTGTTGTTCTCCAGTTGCCGGATAATGAGCAGACAATGATAATGGTCCTTCACCAAAATCATTACGCTTTAGACGAGGAATCCACTGTCCTCCCGAATATGTAAGTTCTCGATAAGAAAGACCTTTATCCCCTTGAAGGTAAAGCCCAACTTTATCGCCCTCTGTAAAACTTCCGGAACCATCATTTGCAAGGTCAGCCCTTGTCTCCACATTGAAAAAAACGATATCCAGATATCCGTCATCCCTATCCTGGAGATTATCCTGAAATTCGGAAGAACAAGAAAAGAAAGATAAAGACAAAACGCTGATAAAGATACCAGTATATATACCTTTAAATATAGAAAAACATTTAACCATAAAAAACAGATTAACCTATATTGCATTTATATACAATAGGAAATATTTCATTAGTGTGTCTGGTGTAAGTCTTCAGACCTCTCAAAAATTTTGCAAATATATCAATTTATTTGTTAATTCACCGGCAGGTTAGCCTGCCGATGAGCGTTTTTATTCGTCCGGGAACAGATTCCTGTCAAGATCTATTTCGGAGCCCCGAGGCAGGTAAGACTTCTCACCCATTGCAGTCTTTCCCATAAACAGGATGACCGATTTCTCCTCAGAAAAACGTATTTTATCCAAATAAACCACGCCATTTGAAGCGGTCAAACGCCATTGTCCAAACAAATTAAATCCCCGTCAATCTTACTGATTGACAGGGATTTAATAGTTGTTTTCGTGCTTAAAATCGCACTAATATTCTTCCTCGTTGAAGAAATTTATCTATTTTGATTATCAATATATTATGAAACAATCAATGTAATTTGCGCAAACAAACCACACCGTCTGAGACGATGTTCGCTTGAAGTTCCCGTAGTTTATACGCTGATAAAATTGCTACTCGTAACCTGTATTCCTGCCTTTTCAATTTAATTTTCCTTATGTCTTGGCATTGGGCGTTCCTTGTTCATCGTAAGTTGCCACAATCAGTACGGGTAGCGGAGCAACTACGGGTGTAGTTCCTAAAGTTTTCTTCATAGCATTACCTCCATCCCATGAACATACGAGCAGTTTCCGCATCGTGGTGGTCGAAGAAAAGACTTTTGCCCGTGTCGAGCGTAGCAATAGCCTCCATATCCCCGTCCGAAAGTGAAAAATCGAAAATATCGATATTCTGCCGCATACGCTCTACGTGAGTAGATTTGGGAATGATGATGACACCGCGCTGAATGAGCCAACGCAAGGCGACCTGTGCCACCGATTTGCCGTACTTATGTCCTATATCGGCCAGTATCGGATTTGTAAAGAAACCGTTGCGCCCCTCCGCGAAAGGCCCCCACGACATGATGCGCGTACCGAACTCCTCCATAATCCGCTGTGCCTCGACCTGCTGGTTGAAGACATGTGTCTCGACCTGATTTACAGCCGGCACAATTTCCATGTTGCTGGCAATGTCGATGAAGTGATCCGGATAGAAATTGCTTACGCCGATAGCATGGAGTTTGCCTTCCTTGTAGGCATCCTCCAAGGCCCTGTATGCACCGTAACGGTCGCAGAAAGGCTGATGCAGTAGCATCAGGTCGATGTAGTCCGTCTGAAGTCGGCGAAGACTTTCGTCGATTGACGCTTTGGCCTTTTCGTACCCATAGTTGGAAATCCAGATTTTCGACACGAGGAAAATCTCCTTGCGGTCGATACCGCTTTTACGCACAGCATTGCCTACACCTTCTTCGTTGTGATAGGCTTGTGCCGTATCAATCATACGATAGCCCACGCTGAGGGCATCACTTACACAACGCTCGCACTCGGCGGGCGAAACCTGATAGACACCGTAGCCCATCTGGGGCATTTCGATGCCGTTGTTTAATTTTACCGTATTCATTGTCTGATCCATTTTTTGATTTCTTCTGATTTGACAGGCAACCGAAGGCCTTTTCTGATTTTCAAAGAAGGATAACCTTTTTTCAAGGTAGCATCGGCTTCTGACATCGGGCTTTCGTAAGATGTACAGAATGGGAAAATCACCTTGTCCTTCAATTGTTCACCATAATTGTCAAGGAAAGTGCGTATCACTGCCGGTTCTTCATGCCACCAGATAGGGAAACCGACAAATAACGTATCAACCTTTGTAAAATCGATGTCAATCGGTTTAATTGCCGGACGGAGCGACCTGTTGAGGTGTTCCTGTGTACAACGGGACTGCTTGTTTTCCCAATTGACATCTTCCGATGAATAAGGCTGCTCCGGAAGAAGTCTTATCATTTTGGCTTCTGTTACTTCTGCAACCTGCTTGGCCGCCAGTTCTGTATTGCCGGAATGTGTAAAATATACGATTACCGATTTCATGTCATTATGATTTTTCGTTTGAGCATGAGCTGTAGTAGTGCATGATACTGATATAAGCGATGTCATCGCAAGAATAATTTTAAAAATATTCATAATTGTCCGCCTATTTGATTATACCTCTTTCTTTGAGCCATGATGAGATGTTCTGCTCATTGATTCTTCCGCTTGTCAGTCCCTCCCCGGCCAGATGTCCGGCATCAGGAGTGAGTTCAACTATACGTGCCAGCGTCTCGTCACGATAAGTGGAAGCATACGTGCAGAACGGCACAACGGTCTTTCCTTTGAAATCGTAACTTTCAGTAAAAGTACAAATAATCATCGGCGTGGTCCACCACCAGACAGGACAACCGATGAATACCGTATCATAGTCATCCCAGTTTTCCACTTCTTTGGCTATGGCAGGTCTGGCATTGCTGTTCTTTTCTTCCAGCGCCACTTCGGTACATTCAGTGTAATCAGTAGGGTAAGGTACCTCCGGTTCAATTCGGAACAGATCGGCTTCTGTCTGACGGACAATCTCCTGAGCCATACGCTGTGTCGTGCCGCCCCAGCTGAAATAGGCAACCAGTATCTTGGTCTCCCCACTTGGAGAATCCGGATCCTCTCCGGGCTCTTCTGGCTCTCCAGGCTCTTCCGGATTCTCTGGGGTTTCTATCCCCGGTGTTCCAGGCTCATTACTTTCATCGGGAGAACAAGCCCCGAATGCAATGACGGCTACGGCCATCATCAGATAAAACATACATTTTCTCATTTCCTGTTATTTTATAGTTGTTGAATATCCCGGCTTTATTCAAGCGCAAAGTTAGAGGCCGCTGCCAGAATTTGAGGAACAAAAAACACGGTTTGGATTACCATTTTTTCGGAAATTGACATTACTCCTCAATTGCCTAATTATGAAATGGATGCAAAAACCGAAATAAGTGCAGTTCCAACCGAAATTCTTATAAAGTCAACCCAAGAGGATCTCTCTACCTTTGCAATGTCTGATAAAGACAGCATATTAAATCAACAATCATAGACAGATAAAAATGAGAAAGAGAATCATGACACTACTTATGGTGCTTGCTTCGATGATTGTCAGCACCACTTATGCGCAGGAGATCTACAAAACTGTCGCCGATGTACCGATGGTACAACTGAATAACGGAATCCTGATGCCTCAATTCGGACTTGGAACATTTCTCCAGCCCTCCGATTCGGTATGCGAACAATCGTGTCTCACGGCCTTGAAAGCCGGTTACCGTCATATTGATACGGCGCATGCATACAATGACGAGGCTGGTGTGGGACGTGCAGTCAAGAAGAGTGGAATTCCTCGTGAGGAAATTTGGATCACCAGCAAACTCTGGCCAACCGAATACGGTGAAGGCAAGACCATGGAGGCTATTGATAAGATGTTGGAACGCATGCAGCTGGATTATATAGACCTGCTCTATGTACATCAGCCTGTCGGCGAATTCGTGGGTGCATGGCGGGATATGGAGAAAGCCGTTGCAATGGGCAAGGTACGTGCGTTGGGAATCAGCAATTTCGAGGCGAGCGACGAGGTGTTCAACAAGATCATGAGCGAATCGCGCGTGAAGCCGGCTGTGCTTCAGATCGAATGCCACCCTTATGCACAGCGACTGGCCATGCGCGAAAAGGTCAAGCCTTACGGTATTCAGGTTGAATGCTGGTTTCCGCTGGGCGGGGCAATGAGCAACGGGGCACTGCTCCGGGATCCGGTCATCTGCTCAATTGCCGAAGCGCACGGCAAAACACCTGCACAAATCATTCTCCGCTGGCATATCCAGGAGGGATTTTCCGTTATTCCGGGAGCGTCGAATCCCGATTACATCCGGGAAAATATCCGGATTTTCGACTTCGAACTGACGGACGAGGAGATGGCCCGAATCCGTTCACTCAACCAAGAAAAGCGTTTCTTCAACATGTCACTTGAAGAGAAGGAACGTGTATATCTCAACACCCCAATGAAAGATTAAATAAAACGATATGATGAACTACAAAGTATTGGGTCTAAGCGGGCTCCGCGTTTCCCCGATAGGTTTGGGCTGCATGGGCATGAGCCATGCTTATGGTGCTCCCGCAGACAGACGGCAGATGACGGGACTTCTGGCCGATGCCGTTGACATGGGATATACCTTTTTCGATACGGCGGAGGTCTATGGAACCCCCGACCGTCCGCATGATAACGAAGAACTGTTGGGCGAGGCATTGAGACCCTTTCGGGACCGGGTGGTCATCGCCACGAAATTCGGACTGACCTTCGACTCACCGGAAGCCGCGGGCCCCCATGCCATCATAACGGACTCGCATCCAACTGCAATCCGCCGCTCGGTTGAAGGATCGCTCCGCCGCCTGCACACAGACTATATCGACCTCTACTACCAGCACCGCATTGATCCGGATGTCGAGCCTGAGACGGTGGCCGACGTTATGTCTGACCTGATCCGTGAAGGGAAGATCCTTCACTGGGGAATTTCTGAAGCCACGGAGGAGTACCTGCGCCGTGCCCACAGGGTCTGTCCGGTTACGGCCGTACAGAACCGTTATTCGATGATGGCCCGGTGGCACGAGTCCCTGTTTCCGACGCTTGAGGAGCTGGGTATCGGTTTCGTGGCTTTCTCCCCGCTGGCCAACGGCTTGCTGACCGATTGTTATACGGCGGATACGACATTCGACCCAGCAACCGATTACAGGGCATCGATGCCTCAGTTCCGCAGGGAGAGTTTCGAGCAGAACCGTCCGCTCCTTGCACTTGTCGGAGACCTGGCGGAAGAGCATCATGCAACCCCGTCGCAAATCGCACTGGCGTGGATGATGAACAAAAGACCGTGGATCGTCCCTATTCCGGGGACACGGCATCTGTGCCGACTGAAAGAGAACATCGGAGCGGCCGATATCCGACTGTCTGCAGGGCAGGTACAGGCTATTGATGATGCCCTTGCGACGATACCGATGAGCGAAGTATTCGGAGGTTCACCATTAAAGAAAAAGATATGAAACCGAGAATAATATGCCATATCATGAGCTCCGTCGACGGACGGCTGCTCAACGACCGATGGACACCGCCATTCGACGGTACACCGGCCTCGAAACCATTGGAGGTTTATGCAGCCCTTGGCCGTGAGCTGAACACGGACGCGTGGATGTTCGGTAAAAATACACTCCGTGCCGTGTTCCCTTATAAATGGGGCGTGAACGGACATACCGTGCAGCCGGACTCTCCTTCTGTTTTTGTCGGCGAACGATGCTCGCGGCGGATGTTCATCATCGCCGATCCGGAGGCCGACATCTACTTTACCTCCCCAGTCATCAGGGGCGACAACATCCTTGTCATCCTGGGACGGAATGCGACAGAGGAATACCTTGCCCACCTGCGTGAAAGGCAGATATCCTATGTCCTTGTCAGCGATGCGACCGATCTTCGTGCCGGATTTGAAGCTGTCGGACGTGAGTTCGGAATCCGCTCCGTCTCGGTACAGGGAGGCGGAATTCTTAACGGAGCGTTGCTGGCTGAAGGTCTGATCGACGAATTGAGTCTTGTAGTCTATCCCGGTATCGACGGGCTTTCCGGAGTTCCCTCCATCTTCGAGTATACAGGCGGGATAACCGAATATCCAGCGCAAGGACAACGTCTGCAACTGCTCTCCGCTTCGCAGCGTGAATATGGAGTCATGTGGATCCGATACAAATTTCATAAAGACTATCGCAAATGAAAAAAATAATGATGCAATTACTGCTTTGTTGCCTGTATATGTCCTCCTGTTCTGACATCGAAGGCGACCGGCCCACTTTCCCACCGAATCAGGATAGTACTGAAAAGCCAGACACGCCCCATGACTATACAGAACTGATAAGCAAGACAGCTTCTGTCCCTGTTATTTACGGACAGGAGGCTGAACACCGTGGTGAAGTGGTGCGTATCGACTATAATACACGCGATTATGCCGAAGGGACAGGAAGGACACGTACCAATACGGCTTATGTCTATCTGCCTTATAGGTACGGAGAAAATATCAATCAACGTTACAATGTGCTGTATTTGGTCCATGGACACTACGCTACGGCAGCTACAACATTCGAAGCCGAAGACGGACTGGTGCGGAAACTGCTCGACCACATGACGGGAAACGGGGATATGGCCCCGACCATCGTCGTTTCACCGAGTTACAACTACGGAGAGCCGACACCGGACTACGTGGATGCCGACCCATATTGCGAAGCACTGCCGCAGGAACTCGTAAACGACCTTATCCCTCTTGTCGAGAGCCGTTACCGGACATACGCCGAAAGTACGGATGCCGCAGGATTGGAGGCCTCACGTGAACATCGGGCCATCGGCGGTTTCTCGATGGGCGCCGTAACGACGTGGTATGCTCTTGAACACACGCTCGCTTATTTCAAATACTTTATGCCTGTCAGCGCCGACTGCTGGTCGTTGGGTGCGTTTGCCGGAATGAATCGTCCGATGGAAACCGCGGAATATCTTGCCGACATCGTCCGCCAATCCCCATACGCAGATACAGGTTTCTACATTTGGGCTGCAAGTGGCACGGAAGATTCCGCCTACAGAGAGACATTGGTACAAATTGAGGCTATGTCACAACTCACGGACGTCTTCAGGCTTTCCAACCTTACCTTTCACGAAAAGGACGGCGCCCGGCATGAGTTCCGGCCAATGGCGGAATATCTCTATAATGCGCTGCCTTTTTTCTTCCCGAACGGACAAAACGGAAATATGGATACTTACGGGCATTTGACTATTTCGAATACAGTGAAGGATGTTGTGGAACATGAAGCTTTCAACGGATTCGGGCAGTTCATTCTGCCTGCCGAGCGGATTTATGATGGCGGAATGCGACTTGCCGACGTGGCACGTCTGTTGCCCTATCACAACTACGTGACGGGCGAAGAGGCCGTGGAGACCATCAACACGATGATCGACCATGTGCATGCGGGCAACAGACTCTTCTACGACATCTACTCCGATTCCGACAAGCAGGCGGATCCGCGCAAGAACAATACGGGACTGTTCTTTTTCCGGGGAGAGCCGGGCCGTCCGTTTGCCATTGTCTGCCCCGGAGGTGGCTTTTCCTATGTCGGGGCCATCCATGAGGGATTCCCGCTGGCCATCGCATTGAGTAAAATGGGTTACAACGCTTTCTCGATCCAATACCGTACAGGTGGTGCCCAGGTAGCCTGCGAAGATCTTGCACAGGCCATTGACTTCATCATTCGTCATGCTGACGAGTTGCAGGTGGCGACCGGGAACTATTCACTCTGGGGCGGCTCGGCAGGGGCGCGTATGGCAGCCTACCTCGGCTCATACGGCACACAGGGATTCATCGGAATTGAGCATGCCCGACCGGCAGCTGTCATCATGGGCTATACCAGCCACAGCGACTATACCGCTGACGATCCGCCGACATACGCCCTAATCGGGGACAACGATGCCATTGCCAGCGCTTCCGTCATGCAGCAGCGCGTGAATAATCTTCAGGCGCTCGGCATCAATGCCGAGTTCCACCTGTACCCCAACCTGCGTCATGGTTTCGGGTTGGGAACCGGTACAAGTGCCGAAGGTTGGGAAAAAGAGGCCGTCAGGTTTTGGGAGAGACACATCTCCCGCAAAAATTGAATTTCTTACCGACAATAGTGTAAAATGGGTAGTTGGCATCCATACTACCTTTGCAATGTCATTCAAGAAACAATAAATATTTAAAGATGAACAAGATAGTAACAACCGTATTGTGTGCAGCGATGGCTGTATGCAATACAATTAACGCACAGGAGATCATGAAAGAGAACAAATCATTCGCAGAAACCGATATGTCGGCTTTCAGAAGCCATAACGGCAATCCGTGGGGGCTGGTTTATGCCGGCGCCATTACGGAAAACAAAGCAGGAGCAGTAAACATCCATCCCATAACTTACGAATTGAACGGACTGAAAATCGTTGCCAATGTCTATACACCGGCGGATTACGACGGAACAAAAAAATTTCCCGCTCTTGTCGTGGCGCACCCCAACGGTGGCGTAAAGGAACAGGTTGCCGGTCTTTATAGCCAACGCATGGCCGAACAGGGTTATATCTGTCTGGCTTTTGATGCTGCCTATCAGGGTGCCAGTGAAGGTGAGCCGCGCAATACGGACAAACCTGCCAACCGTATCGAAGACATTCGCCGGGCGGCCGACATCCTGTTGCAATATCCTGGTGTAGATCCGCAGCGTGTGGGTATCCTTGGTATCTGCGGAGGTGGCGGATATACGCTGAAAACTGCCCAGACCGACAAGCGCTTCAAGGCTGTGGCTACGCTCAGCATGTTCAATTCGGGACTGGTACGCCGCAACGGATTCCTTGATTCTCAAATCGGCCAGGTGCAGGAACGTCTTGCCGATGCCTGTGTCGCCCGTCAGAAAGAGGCCGAAGGCGGTGAGATCGAATACGTGGGAGACATGAGCGGAATGACACCGGACGAGGCTGCAGAACTTCCGTTCGACCTTTACCGTGACGGTTATGAATATTATCTCCAGAGCCATGTGCATCCCAACTCGACATTCCGCTACACGAAGAGCAGTCTTGTGGACCTGATGGCATTCGATGCCAGTGAAGGAATGTATCTTATCAACCAGCCGCTCCTGATGATTGCCGGAAGTATTGCCGACACGTTCTACATGACCGAGCAGTGCTACAGCAAGGCGACAGGAACACAGAACAAGGAGCTGTTCCTGATTCCCGGTGCGACACATATCAGGACCTACTATGTACCGGAGTATGTGGACATGGCGGTGGAAAAACTGACGGAGTTTTTCGGCAATTACCTTTAATCTGCCCGTGGCGCCCATGCCAATAGCAGCGACAATTCTACAGATTGGACTGTCAAGCGATACCGGTATGAGTATGAAGCGATAACTTCGGTAACAAGATTTGATTATGAAGAAAAAAATATTTCCTTACATTGCATTGACGCTGCTTGCCGTTACGACAACGACGGGATGTGACGGGCACTCGGAAGATCCGATGCCCGACAATGCGATCCGTGTCACAACAGCTGAAGTTACGGCGATAACCTCAGAAAACGCCATCTCCGGAGGACAAGTTGCCGGAGAGGTGCAAACAGTAAGCGAGTTCGGTATCTGTTGGGCTACAACAGACAATCCGACCATTTCCGGCAGCCACAATGTCGGGGCAGGCGAAGCAAGTTCGTTCGCCTGTTATGTCACTGGACTTTCTGCAAATACGACCTATTATGCCCGGGCGTACGCCACAACTCCCGAAGGTACGGTTTACGGCCAGTCCCGTCGGTTTATGACACTTGCCGGTTCGGACGATGACATGCCTCCTGTCGGCGGGGATGATGGTCAGGACCCGTTGGCCGCTACCATTTATCTGTGGTCGGAAGACAATATGGCAAAGATCACGGACTACACAGGCAGTCAAGGGGCTTACCAGGACCCGCCATCGTTCCGTCCGTATATGAATTATTTCCCGGTAGATGAGGGTATGACGATAAAAGGTGCCGTACTCGTATGCGCGGGCGGTGCTTTCCAGTTCCGAAGCGACCGGATGGAAGGTACTCCGGTGGCCCAATGGTTTGCCCGTCATGGTTATCAGGCTTTTGTAGTAAACTACCGTGTACGTCCATACACGATGGAAGAAGGCAGTCTAGACCTTGCCCGGGCCGTCCGTTTTGTCCGTCAGCACGCCGCAGACTATGGAATAGATCCTGATGACATTGCTTCCGTGGGTTTTTCTGCCGGAGGTATTCTCTGCGGTGACGAGGCCCTCCACTTCGATGGTCTGGTAAACGGTACCGCCCTCGCTTCCGACTATCGCCCGGATGCGCTTGACGGGGTATCCGCCGATGTCTGTACCATCGGGATGATTTACGCTTTCTATGGAAGGTTGAGTGTCGCTTCGACCGATGTGGAGGAATTCCGCGCGTCTAAGATTCCGCCCACATTCTTTGCCTACGGTACGAGAGACCCGTTCTATCGCCAGTTCCAGGCGTGTGCTGATGCTGTGCGTGAAGCGGGTGTGGAGGTGGAAGAACACGAATATGAAGGTATGCCGCACGGTTTCGGATATACCCATGAGGAATGGATGGTCAGCTTTGACAGCTGGATGAGCAGAATAATGGCCAATAATTAAAAAGAATAGATATGAAAAAGTGGTTTTTAACATTGATGTCGCTGCTCTTTGTCAGCGGTCTGATAACGGCATGTTCGGAGAAAGGGCCAGACAACAATGAAGACAACACGGACATCGAGGAGGTAGTTCCGGGAACAAATCATAAGATTCTCATCGCCTATTTTTCCGAGCCGCTTCCTGACGGTATTGATGCCGTGACCTCGGCAAGCCGGGTCATTGTGGACGGAGATCTCTACGGCAGCGTCCAGTATGTGGCTACCGTAATTCAAGAAGCAACGGGTGGTGATATGATCCGCATACAGACGGCACAGCCTTATCCTGACAACTTCAATGATTTGGCAGCACAGGCGGACAATGAACGTCAGAACGATATTCATCCGACACTCGCTACGGAGATAGACAATTTTGATGATTACGATGTGATCTTTGTCGGCTATCCGATCTGGTGGTATCAGATGCCTATGGCGATGTATTCTTTCTTTGATAAATTCGATTGTGGTGGTAAGACTATCATTCCTTTCTCTACGCATGGCGGAAGCGGATGGTCGGGGACATTGGAAGATATCCGGGAATTGGTGCCGGATGCCACGATGGTTGACGGTTACAGCATTTCACGTAACAACACGGCGACTTCAAGAGACGGTGTCCTGAACTGGTTGCGGGAAATCGGAATGACAGAATAATTTATAACCCTTAATGGATGTATATGAAACATAAGCTATTTTTCTTAACCTGTTTGTCAGTGATATTGTCCGCATTGTCTGCCTGTTCGAAAGATGAAGGTTCCGATACTCCGTTATATCAGCATGATTCAATCGAGTACAACGCAAATCGCAAAATCCTTATTGCTTATTTCAGTTGGAGCGGCAATACGCAACATTTGGCGGAGACAATTGCGAATATGACAGGCGGCACGCTGTTCCATATCGAAACTGCCAATCCATATCCTTCGGATTACAACGCATGTACGGAGGTCGCCCGAGAGGAGTTGGATTACGGTGTCCGTCCTGAATTGAGCGGTACGGTGGATAATCTTGACGACTACGATGTAGTATTCGTGGGTTGTCCTGTCTGGTGGCATACGGCACCGATGGCCGTGTGGTCGTTTCTCGAAAGTTCGGAATATGATTTTTCAGACAAGATTATCGTACCGTTCTGTACTTACTCATCGACTTATAGGGAGGAGACACTCGCCAAGATCGTGGAACTTACTCCCGGTTCCGTCCATCTGCAGGGATTTGGAACAACAGGACGTAATACGGCTGGTGTCGAAGAGTGGCTCCGGACAATCCGCATCATCCCGTGAAACTACATCAGGTGGAAGATTTTCCGTTCTGATTGCAGCCCGATTCAACTTTTATGCTTATTTTTGAACTCGGATGAACTTAAAATGTATATGAATGAATATAAAGACCTTATCATGGCTGATCGACTCGGTGTAGTAAAAATCGATTCGGAGAAGGAGTATCTTGCGCACATGCTTTGCTTAGGCGGAACATGTCGCTACCGTTTCAACGAACGGGAATTCGAGTTGCACGCCGGTGATCTGTCAATTATCCGCAAACGGAAAATGATTGATAAGGTACAACCTTCGGAGGACTTCCGGTGCAAGATCATTTATGCTACCCCTGAGTTTATAGAATTGTCTACACCTCAAAGCAATTACGGCATGAAAGGATCTCTGGCCCTGTTCCTTAATCCCGTCATGCACCTCACGCCGGAACAGCAAATCGTCTGCCGCAGGGATTTCGAGCAGCTGGAACTGCGCATCCAGAATTCAGGACACCACTTTTATCAGGAAACACTAATCAATGCAATGCAAGCCACTATTCTCGATTTTTTTGACTTCCACGCAAGTTTGTACGGTGAAAGTGATATATCAACACAGAATGCCTCCATTATGAACAGGTTTCTGAAAATGCTGGAAGCAGGAACTTATCGCGAACATCGGGAGGTGACTTATTATGCCGATTGCCTCTGCATAACACCGAAATATTTGTCGGAAGTGTCTAAAAAGGTCAGTGGATACGGCGCCAACTATTGGATCAACCGTTATACGATTCTCGACATTTCCCGTCTGTTACGGAATAAATCGTTATCGTTTGTCCAGATTTCCGATATGTTCGGATTTTCATCACCCGCCTATTTCAGTCGCTATGTACAACAGAACCTGGGAGTAAATCCATCAGATTACAGGGAATAGTTCATTTATACCTGAATTTGTCATAATCGGTAAAAATCACAGTTTTTACCGATTTTTTTGTATCACTGCTTCCGACGGCTCCAATTATCTTTGTAGTGGTAATAATTAAAAATCAGAAAGATATGAAATCAATAGCCATTATGGTATTTATGTTTCTGACTTTTACAGTCGGAACAAATGCCCAAGAAAACAGGGAGGCATTTACTGCAGAGGAACAGGAGATCGTCGATTTGTCCAAATGCAAGTGGGACTGGATGTCTGAGAAAAATGTAGAAAAGTTAGCGGAGCTGTTCCATGAGAACTCGCAATTTGTCCACATGGGTGGCTATTGGGGTAAGCAGCAGGAGTTGGAAACCATCCGCACGGGTGGCATCTGGTATAAGAAAGCCGAGATACACGATGTCCAGGTGAAATTTGCGGCAGGAACGGCAACGGTTTACAGCCGGATTCATTTGAATTCGGTAGTTGGAGGCAACGCCGTGCGGTTTCCTTTTATCGTTACGGAAGTATATGTGATGGAAAAAGGGAAATGGCAGCTTTCAACACTTGCTTTCACGAAAACTTTAGGTGAATAATCAAACAGAAAATATATGAAAACCAAGAATTTATTTATCGCGATCATGATGGCAATATCATCCGTTTCAGTATATGCACAGAATGAAGAAACTTTCCGGCAGCCTTATCCGCTCGGCGACAAATTATCCCCGAATCCGAACTTTACTGGCGAAGTATGGCTTGCTCCTTTGACCGGAAAAAAAGAACTGAATCTTCCGATGGCAAACGTCACCTTCGAGCCGGGATGCCGCAACAGTTGGCACTCACACAAAGCCGGACAGATACTAATTGCCACCGCAGGCATTGGCTATTATCAGGAAAAAGGACAACCTGCCCGTCGACTGTTTCCGGGAGACATCGTGGAGATTGCGCCGGGTGTAGAGCACTGGCATGGAGCTGCCCCGGACAGCTGGTTTGCCCATATCGCCATGACGACCAATCCACAGGAGAATGCGACCGTATGGCTCTCTCCGGTAAGCGACAAACAGTATGAAGAAGCTACGAACGACGCTGAAACCCGTTATGCCGAGGCTAACAAGGCGCTTGCCCCGAGAGAGCAGGCTATCGTTGCAGTCGCATCATATACGGGAAAGGGTGATTTGGAAAATTTGGGACAGGCTTTTGTCCATGCATTGGATGCGGGGATGACAATCAATGAGATAAACGAAGTATTGATTCATGCCTACGCATATTGCGGATTCCCCCGCAGTTTGCGTGCCATCCAGACTTTCATGCAGGTCGTGGAGAAGAGAAAGGCTGACGGCATAACGGATGTAGCCGGCAGGGAAGCATCCATTGTTACAGACAACAGAAGCCGATATGAACGTGGCTGTGATGTGCTTGCCGAAATATCAGGCATACCTGCCGATGCCCCGAAAGCAGGATACGCCCTGTTCGCTCCGACAATCGAGCGATTCCTTAAAGAGCATCTTTTCGCCGACCTTTTTGAGCGAGATCTGCTGACATGTCGGGAACGTGAACTCGCCACGGTGTCGATCCTCGCCGGGGTGGGTGGCGTAGAGCCGATGTTCGGGAGTCATGCCGCAATATGTATGCATCTTGGAGTTACATCGGAACAACTTTCAGCTATGCTGAACATTGTGGAGATGAATCTCGGCAAGACATATTCGGAACCGCTTCGCAAAGTGTTGAACCAATTGACGGAAAAGAAATGAAGAAAATAGTTTTATCGGCATTATTGCTGTCGGTTACAGCAATGGCCGGAGCACAAGAGCCTGTAACAATAGTAAAACAGGGACACTTCCCGGTAGGAGGCACAACCATACAGCGATCGGGAACGTATGATAACAGTAAATTTGTCGGATGGGCCGAGCAGGAGGAGACGGGACAGAGTTATCGTGCCGACCACGCCTTCGTCGATTTTCAGATCCCAGCCGACGCCCATTGTCTGCCGCTGGTCTATGTACACGGTTATGGAGGTTCGGGCATCTGTTGGCAGATGACCCCTGACGGCCGCGACGGATTTGCCACGCTGATGCTGCGTCGAGGATGGAGCAGCTATGTCGTGGATCTGCCCGGACGCGGACGGGCAGGAAGAACGTCTGCGACAACAACGGTGAAACCAGTCGCCGATGAAATGTTCTGGTTCGATATATGGCGCATAGGTATCTGGCCTAATTACAATGAAGGCGTACAATTTCCGAAAGATTCCGCATCGCTTTCACAATTCTTCCGTGAAATGACTCCTGACATCAGCGACCATAAACAGGATGTCCCGGCCCTCAGTGCATTGGCAAAACGTATCGGGAATCATATTCTTGTCACCCATTCGGCAGGAGGCTTCCCCGGATGGATGTCAGCTATACAAAATAAGGAAGTGAAAGCTGTCGTTTCGTATGAGCCCGGGGGCTTCGTATTCCCGGATAGCGAAGTACCGGAACGTATTGACGGATTGACCGGAGGTGTGGCGGGCACGCCCGTTCCGATGGAACAGTTCCGCCGGCTGACGGAGATTCCAATCGTACTGTATTTCGGAGACTATATCCCCGAAACACCGTCCCAAAACCTCGGTGACGAGAATTGGCGCGTACGCCTGCAGATGGCCCGCAAATTCGTGGAAACAATCAACCGGCACGGAGGAAATGCAACATTGGTCGAGCTTCCCAAAATCGGTATCTATGGCAACACTCATTTTCTTATGCAGGACTTGAATAATGATGAGTTGGCGAGATTGCTCAATGAGTGGTTACAAAGCAAATTTATTGAGCATGAAAATTTGTAAAAAGTCATATTTGTCTCAAAAGAGTTGTTCATAAATTAACTATGGACAACTCTTTTGCTTATCATGAGATTTTTTATATGAATAGACAAACAAACCGTACCCGTAGAGACGATCCGGGCCGATATGACAAATGGAAGAGAGGGTAATGGTAAAACTTGAGAATAAACCCAGTAACGTCAAACAATTATGATCTACTTCACCACCTTTAATTTGCGCGATACAAATATTTTGTATTCATCCGAACAATCATCTATTTTATAAACAATAACATCCGGCATTTTGTTGGCAATTGAAGTCTTAGGCAATCTTAAACATTCTAAATTACGCCGACAATGGATCCACTCATTGATAAGATATATACTTTTATTTGGCAAATACCTGTTAATAACATTTACCAATAATTCACCTTCAGATGCAAAATACGACGTTAGCATTTTTTCTGCATCTAATACATCGTTATGGGTGACTTTTTTATTAACTATTGTTCCAAGCCATATTTCATTAACTCTTGAAAAATCTATTATATGATGATTTCTATCATTCAACCTGTTAGAAAGCATTTTTCTTTCTGCCTTGCCTATATAATAATGAATTTTAGTTTTGGCATTTTTCTTTTTACCGCCTATTAAATACAAATTAAAGGTTGCATCTTGAGTCTTTTCCCATTCCTTAACATCATCTTGCAACAAAGGGCCATACCACCTTGTTACTAAAACATTTTCCATTTATCGTTTACAATTCATTTACATCAATTAGTTAAATTATGGTCGTTTATATCTTTCCATACTGCTAGATGGCTTTGATCTGGAACTTCAGCGACCTGCAATACTCACAAACCATTTTGAATGTAATGAAATTTGTCCAACCGAGTCCCGACTTTTCCTCCAAAACCGTATTTAGACAAACAAACCGCACCGTCTGAGACCATAAAACACCAGCGCGACAAACAAATTCTCATTGTTCATCGCGCTGGTATTCGGCTATTTAACCTAAATAAAGGCTATTAATATTCTTCCTCGTTGAAGAAGAAATCGTCCTTTGAGGGGTAGTCGGGCCAAATGTCCTCGATCGATTCGTAGATATCGCCTTCGTCTTCTATCTCCTGCAGGTTTTCAAGCACTTCGAGCGGAGCACCGGACCGCACGGCGTAGTCGATCAACTCCTCTTTCGTTGCGGGCCAGGGTGCATCTTCGAGTTTTGATGCCAGTTCAAGTGTCCAGTACATGGTCTAAAGTTTTTAAGTTCTGAAAAATCAGCTTGTTCCGTGGTTTGTGTCCTGCTTTGCCCCAACAGGACCGATGTGCAAAAGTATAAAAAAAAACAGAAAAACAAAGGAAAAACGGAAAAACATCCCGTGAAGGATGTGTGTCCGTTGATTATCAATGTGTTGTGCGAAACTTTTGCGTGCTTGCGAACCGAAACTCCGCCTCGGTCACTTCACGGCCGTGTAGAACAGGTCGAAGCACTCTTCGCCGACCGGGCCGATGCGGTAGTCGTCCATGCGGATCGAGGTCGTGAGGTCGGTATTCTGCCGGAGCAGCCTGCGGCGGTTGAGGCGGTTGAGCAGGTCGTAGGGCAGTTGCAGCATCCAGCGGGGCAGACGGTACTGCAGGTCGAGCAGATCGAAGCGCGTGATGCGCTCGACCGAGCGTCGGTTCTCCTCGTAGTAGTCCATGACCTTCCCGTTGCCGAAGACCCCGAGCGCCTCGACCTCGGAGAACGGACCGAGCAGCAGCCGGCGCAACTCCTCGGGCGTGTATTCGCGCACGTGCCACGGGTTGCGCGTCAGCGACATCGGGGCGTTGGGCGTCGTCACGAGAAACCGCCCTCCGGGCCGGAGGACACGGTGTATTTCGGCGACGAATGCTCTATCGTCGCGGATGTGTTCGATGACCTGGAACGAGATCACCCAGTCGAACGAGGCGTCGCGAAAGGGCAGGGGAGGCACCACGGCCTCGAGGAACGTGACGTCCCCGCGTGCGAGCAGCTCCTCCTGCGGACGGTGCTTGTCGATGGTAACGAACCGCCGGGCGTGTGGTGCGACGAGTTCGATGCCGTACCCCGATCCGGTGCCGATTTCGAGCACCTCGCCGCCGATGCGTTCGGCCGCGGCACAGTAGGCCAGCCGCGAACGCTGGAAGACGAAGTTGTCCGAGGCCTCGACCGAGACCCGTTCCGCGGTGTTAATCTTCGCCATGGCCTGCGTTGGTTTCGATTCCGCCCTCCGTCAGCGTTACCTCGCCGCTGCGCAGCAGCATGCCCAGCGAGCGCTTGAATACCTTCTTGCTCATCTGTACCGTGCGTGCGATCTCCTCGGGCGAGCTGTCGTCGTTGAGCGGCAGCCTTCCGCCGTGCTCGCGCAGGATGCGGAGCAGCTCCTGCGCCGAATCCTTCACCTGCGCATATCCCGTCTGCTGGAGGCTGATGTCGATGCGGTTGTCCTCGGTGATGCGGCGGACGTATCCCGTCAGGGCGTCGCCCACGGCCACCGGGCGGAAGAGCTGGTTGTTGTATATCATGCCCCAGTGGCGGTTCTCGACCACCACGCGGTATCCGATCTCGCTCTGCGAGGCGACGACGATCCGCACCTGCTGATGGGGCCGCACCGTGATGACCTCGTTGTCGATGAACCCGCGCAGCTTCATCGTGGCCACGCAGCGTCCCGTGACGTTGTCCTCGTAGAGATAGACCACGTAGCGGTGCCCGACCACCACGCCTCCCTGCTGGTTGCGGTTCGGCAGGAAGAGGTCCTTGCCGTGCAGGCCCCAGTCGAGGAAGGCCCCGTGCTGGGTCTTGTCTACCACGCGCAGCGCCCCGACCTCGCCGACCTGCAGCAGCGGGCGTTCGGTCGTGGCCACGAGCCGGTCCTCCGAGTCGTGGTATACGAACACCTCCTTTGCGTCGCCGGTCTTGTCGGCCAGCGAGGTGTAACGGTTCGGCAGGAGCACCTCGTTGTGCTCCTCGTCGGCCAGGTAGAGTCCGTAGTCGGAGGTCCGGCTGACGGTCAGGGTCTGAATGCGTCCGGCTTTGATCATCTTTTTCGTCGTCGTTTGCGGGGGTAACCCCTCCGGGCTGCAAAATTACGTTTTATTTCGTGCGAATCCAAACCCGCCGAGGTGCGATTCCGAAAAACGGCGCGGAATTTGGCCGTGCGGCCGAAAACCGCTAACTTTATTCCCCCGGAGCACGGGCCGTCGCTCCGCGCCGCAGCCCGTGCCGTCCGACCTCCGCCGTGCGGGGTGGGCCCTGAAGTGCGCGGAGCGGCAAAAACCGAAGCCTATGGAAATGCGTATCGCCGTCTGCCAGACGGACATGGAGTGGATGAACCCCGAGCGGAACCTCGAGCGGCTCGAGCCGCTTGTTGCCGGAGCCGGGGCCGACCTGGTGCTGCTGCCCGAGATGTTCGCCACGGGCTTCGTGCTCCGGGCCGCGGAGGCGGCCGAACCGGACGGCGGTCCGATCGCCGCGACGCTGCAGCGCTGGGCACGCCGTTACGGATGCGCCCTTGCCGGGAGCCTCGCCGTCTCGGAGAACGGCCGCTTCTTCAACCGCATGCTCTTCGTCTACCCGTCGGGCGAGTGTGCCCGCTACGACAAACGCCACCTCTTCGCCCCGGGCGGCGAGGCCGATGAATATACGCCCGGCGACCGCCGCGTCGTGGTCACCTACCGCGGCGTGCGCTTCCTGCTGCTGGTCTGCTACGACCTCCGCTTTCCGGTCTGGAGCCGCTCGCGCGACGACTACGACGCCATCCTCTGCTGCGCCTCGTGGCCCGCATCGCGCCGCGACGTCTGGCGTACGCTGCTGCGTGCCCGGGCGATCGAGAACCAGTGCTTCGTGGCCGGGGCCAACCGCACGGGCCGCGACCCCGTGTCGCTCTATTCGGGCGATTCGGTGCTGCTCGATTGCCGCGGCCGGGCGCTCGCCGAGGCGGGGTCTGATCCCGCGACGCTCGTCTCGTCGTTCGACCTCGGGGCGCAGCGCCTTTTCCGCGAGAAATTCCCCGCCTGGCGCGATGCCGATGACTTCCGCCTGCTTCTCTGATTGCGCCTCCTTGTTTTTCCCCGCCGAAAGTCGTATCTTTACGCGCTGATTCGCACCGCAGGCTCCGGGGCCCGAAGCCCCGCCTTTCGCGGTGCGGCCGACCGAACACGATGGAAGATACGATCAAGATATACGGAGCGCGGGTGCACAACCTCAAGAACGTCGATCTGGAGATCCCGCGCCGCAAACTGGTGGTCATCACGGGCCTCTCGGGCTCGGGCAAGTCCTCGCTGGCCTTCGACACGATCTATGCCGAGGGGCAGCGCCGCTACATGGAGACGCTCTCGACCTACGCGCGGCAGTTCGTGGGGACGATGGAGCGCCCCGACGTCGATAAGATCACGGGGTTGAGTCCTGTGGTGGCCATCGAGCAGAAGACCACCAACAAGAACCCCCGCTCGACCGTGGGCACCGTCACGGAGATCAACGATTTCCTGCGTCTGCTCTACGCGCGTGCCTCGCGGGCCTATTCGCCCGTCACGGGCGAGGAGATGGTCCACTACTCCGACGACCAGATCGCCGACCTCATCCTCGGGGGCTTCGACGGGCGGCGCATCGCGCTCATGGCCCCGGTGGTCAAGGGCCGCAAGGGCCACTACCGGGAGCTCTTCGAGTCGCTGGCCAGAAAGGGCTACATCTACGCCCGCATCGACGGCCAGATACGCGAGATCACGGCCGGCATGCGCCTCGACCGCTACAAGATCCACACGATCGACCTGGTGGTGGACCGCCTCCAGGTCTCGGCCGACGCGCGCGACCGGCTGATGACCTCGCTCAAGGAGTCGATGCGCCAGGGCAAGGGCACGATGGCCGTCTACGACTACGGCACCGGACAGCAACGCTTCTACTCGCGCCACCTGATGTGCCCCTCGACGGGCGTGGCCTTCGAGGACCCGGCGCCGCACACCTTCTCGTTCAACTCCCCGAAGGGGGCCTGCCCCCACTGCAACGGACTGGGCGAGGAGGCGGTCTTCGACCTGGCGAAGATCGTTCCCGACCCGCAGCTTTCGCTGCGCGAGGGGGCCGTCGAACCCCTGGGCAAATACCGCAACAACCTGCTCTTCGCCGAGCTGGAGATGCTCGGCCGGCGCTACGACTTCACGCTCGACGACCCGATCTCGAGCTTCTCGGAGGAGGGGCTCAATGCCGTGCTCTACGGCGACTCGGAGCCGCTGACGGTCGATCTCTCGGAGTTCAGCTCCTCGGGCGGCCGCCAGTTCCTGCAGTGGGAGGGCGTCGCCGAGTACATCGGCCGCACCGAGGACGACGATTCGAAGCGCGGCCAGAAGTGGCGCGACCAGTTCCTCGTCTACCGCACCTGCTCGGTCTGCGGCGGCTCGCGCCTGAAGAAGGAGGCGCTCCAGTTCCGCGTTGCGGGCAAGAACATCGCCGAGGTCTCGGCCCTCTCCATCTCGGAGTTCGCCGGGTGGATCGCCACGGTCGAGGAGCAGATGAGCGACAAGGAGCGCCGCATCGCGCAGGAGATCCTCAAGGAGATCCGCGAGCGGCTCCGCTTCCTGCAGGATGTGGGGCTGGGCTACCTTTCGCTCGCCCGCTCGTCGCGTTCGCTCTCGGGCGGCGAGAGCCAGCGCATCCGCCTGGCCACGCAGATCGGCTCGAAGCTGGTCAATGTCCTCTACATCCTCGACGAGCCCTCGATCGGCCTTCACCAGCGTGACAACCGGCGGCTGATCCGCAGCCTCGAGGAGCTGCGCGACGCCGGCAACTCGGTGATCGTCGTCGAGCACGACGAGGACATGATGCGCGCCGCCGACTTCATCGTCGATGTGGGCCCCCGCGCCGGCCGCAAGGGGGGGCGTATCGTCGCCTCGGGGAGCTTCGACGACATCCTCCGCTCCGACAGCATCACGGCCGACTACCTGACCGGCCGGCGGCGGATCGAGATTCCCGCCTCGCTGCGCCCGGGCACGGGCGAGCGGATCGTCATCCGCGGGGCCCGGGGCAACAACCTCAAGGGAGTCACCGCCGAGTTCCCGCTCGGCAAGTTCATCTGCGTGACGGGAGTCAGCGGCTCGGGCAAATCGACGCTCGTGAACGAAACCCTGCGCCCGATCCTTTCGAAGGCGCTCTACCGCTCCTACGACCAGCCGCTGCCCTACGATTCGGTCGAGGGCATCGAGCACATCGACAAGCTGGTTGTCGTCGATCAGTCGCCCATCGGACGCTCGCCCCGCTCCAATCCGGCGACCTATTCCAACGTCTTCTCGGACATCCGCAAACTCTTCGAGATGACCCCCGATGCCCAGATCCGGGGTTTCAAGGCGGGCCGCTTTTCGTTCAACGTCAAGGGCGGACGCTGCGAGGAGTGCCGCGGCGCCGGCGTCCAGACCATCGAGATGAACTTCCTTCCGGACGTCTATGTCCGCTGCCGGGCCTGCGGCGGCCACCGCTACAACCGCGAGACGCTCGAGGTGCGCTACAAGGGCCGCAACATCGACGACGTGCTCAACATGACGGTGAACATGGCCGTGGAGTTTTTCGAGAACATCCCCTCGATCCACCAGAAGCTGCGTGCAATCCAGGAGGTGGGGCTCGGCTACCTCACGCTGGGCCAGCCCTGCACGACGCTCTCGGGCGGCGAGAGCCAGCGCATCAAGCTCTCCGCCGAGCTGTCGAAGCGCGATACGGGCCGCACGCTCTATATTCTCGACGAACCGACGACGGGCCTCCACTTCGAGGATATCCGCCTGCTGCTCGACGTGCTCAACAAACTCGTCGATCGCGGCAATACGGTGATCGTCATCGAGCACAACCTCGACGTCATCAAGGTGGCCGACCACCTGATCGACATCGGTCCCGAGGGGGGAGCGGCCGGCGGCCGGATCCTCGTGGCGGGCACGCCGCACGACGTGGCGCAGTGCCCGGAGAGCTATACGGGCCTATTTCTCAAACAAATGGGGCTTTAGCGCGATTCGGGCACCGGATTTGCTTTTCATGGCCGTACACAAACTTATGAGCTATGAAAAGAACAATCATTATCTTGCTGGGGCTGCTGTCGTGCATGGCCGTCCTCTCCGTGATCGGGCAGAAGAAGGTGCTCTCGCCGAAGGAAGAGCGCCGCGAAGTCCGCGAGAAGCGGCGTGCCGAGCGCATCGCCAACTACACGAAGTCGATGGACTCGCTCGTGCTGTCGCGCAATTTCCAGTTCAATCCGCAGACGATGCAGCGCCAGCCGGCCGGCCCGATGCGTCAGATCATGAACCCCGAGTTCAGCGTGGGCGTCTGGGACGGTACGGTGGATGTCTGCCTGCCCTACGTGAAGGGGTATGTGGCTCCCTATTACGTGACGGTGCTCAACTACACGCTGCCGAGCGTCCAGGGCTATACGGCCGAACAGACGCACGAGGGGTGGATGGTGACCTTCTCTTCGTCGATGTTCACCGCCTCGACCTATACCTTCACCTTCGAGATCTTCACCCGCACGGGCGGCGCCAACCTGACGATCACCAATCCGTGGTACAACCCCGTGCAGTACACCGGTACGATCTCGCAGCTCTACTGACCGCCTGCGGGACCGTTGCTTCGGGCGGGCGTCCACTCCCGACTCCACACGTCCCGTCCGGTGCCGCCCGCGGGTTTTGCCCGAAACGAAAGCCGCCCCGCATCTGTGCGGGACGGCTTTATATATAGGAACTCCCCGTTCCGGTCAGGGACGGAAGATCAGCGCCACGGCCGATACCGACACCCCCTCCTCGCGGCCTTCGAATCCGAGCCGTTCGGTGGTCGTCGCCTTTACCGATACGCGGTCCACGGCAACCCCCATCGCCTCGGCCATCGCTGCGCGCATGGCGTCGATGTGGGGGCGGAGTTTCGGGCGCTGCATGCGGATCGTGCAGTCGATGTTTCCCACCTCGTAACCCCGCTCGCGGAGCAGGGCGACCACCCGCTGCAGCAGGATCTTCGAGTCGATGCCCTTGAAATCATCCGACGTGTCGGGGAAGTGGAGCCCGATATCGCCCAGCGCCGCGGCACCCAGCAGGGCGTCGCATACGGCATGTATCGCCACGTCACCGTCCGAGTGGGCGACACATCCTTTCTCGTGGGGAATCTCGATGCCCCCCAGCACCAGCCGCAGCCCCTCCCTGAGGGCATGCACGTCGTATCCGTGTCCGATTCTGAAATCCATTGCGAAATCGTGTCCTTTTTTTCGGTAAAGGTATGCAAAAAATCCGTAAATCGGCTTCCGGAGAGGAAATGATGCAAAAAAAATGCGGCGAGGTGTTGTGTGGATATTAATTTTTTGTATCTTTATCGAGGTTTTGCATTTCGAATTGAAAGAAAACCGAACCTAAAACTTCAAGAACGATATGAATACCGATCTGAATCCCAATCCGCTCGTACGCTTTCTCGGAAAGCCGTGCTGCGACTTCACGCGTGCCGATCTGATCCGTTATGTCAAGGAGAACGGCATCGAGATGATCAATCTCCGTTACCCGGGGGCGGACGGGCGTCTGAAGACCCTGAATTTCGTCATCAACGACGAGGCCTACCTGGAGAGCATCCTCACCTGCGGCGAGCGGGTGGACGGTTCGAGCCTCTTCCCCTATATCGAGGCGGGTTCGAGCGACCTCTACGTTGTGCCGCGCTACCGCACGGCCTTCCGCAACCCCTTCAGCGAAATCCCCTCGCTCGACATCCTGTGCAGCTACTACACCAAGGACGGCGAGCCCTTTGACATGGCTCCCGAGCAGGCGCTGCGCCGTGCACACGAAGAGTTGCGCCGCGTGACGGGTTTCGATTTCCACGTCATGGGCGAACTGGAGTTCTATGTCGTCAGCCCGAAGGAGGATCTCTTCCTTGCGGCCGACCAGCGGGGCTACCATGAGTCCACGCCCTTCAACAAGGCGGCCGAGTTCCGCATGCGCGCCATGCAGTACATCGCCCAGGCGGGCGGTGAGATCAAGTACGGCCACTCGGAGGTGGGCAACTTCACGCAGGAGGGACTGATGTACGAACAGAACGAGATCGAGTTCCTGCCTACCGACCTCGAGGTTGCGGCTGACCAGCTGCTCGTCGCCAAGTGGATCATCCGCACGCTGGCCTACGAGTACGGCGTCGATGTCACCTTCGCCCCGAAGATCACCGTCGGCAAGGCCGGCAGCGGCCTCCATATCCACACGCGCCTGATGCACGACGGCCGCAACGCCATGACCAACGCCGACGGCAGCCTCTCCGAGGCGGCACTGAAGGCCATCGCGGGCTACCTTTCGCTCGCTCCTTCGCTCACGGCCTTCGGCAATACGAATCCGACCTCCTATTTCCGCCTTGTGCCGCACCAGGAGGCCCCGACCAACATCTGCTGGGGCGACCGCAACCGCTCGGTGCTCGTGCGCGTGCCGCTGGGCTGGAGTGCCGGCGCCAACCGCATGGCCTGCGATGCCAACCCGCACGAGGAGCCCTCGTCGCTGGACGTGAACCTCAAGCAGACCGTCGAGTTCCGCTGCCCCGACGGCTCGGCCGACATCTACCTGCTGCTGGCGGGTCTGGCCGTTGCCGCGCGCCACGGCTTCGAGATGGAGAACGGGGTGCAGTATGCCCGCGACCGCTACGTCGATGTGAACATCTTCGACGACCGCAACCGCGAGGTGCTCGAGCGCCTGAGCCAGCTCCCGGCCTCGTGCGAGGAGTCGGCCCGGCGCCTTTCGGAGCAGCGTGCCGTCTACGAGCGCTACGGCGTCTTTCCCCCGCGCCTGATCGACGGACTGGTCGATCGCCTTGCTTCCTTCCGCGACGCACACCTGCGCGAGGAGCTGGGTGGCGACGAGTCGAAGATCAAGGCCCTTGTCGATACCTATTTCTACTGTGGCTGACAGCCTTGCTGCGGCCGACTCCTCCCAACGGCCGCAGTACATGATCGGAATCTCCGTGTGAAAGCGGTGATTCCGATCTTTTTTCCTATTTTTGTGCCGGACAAAACAAAAATAAAACCGATTGGATCATCCGTTTTACGTTTGATTCATGAAGATTTGAAACTTTACTCTTTTTTGAAGTATGGGAAGAAAATCACTGTATCTGGAGAAGATTTTCATGTGGTTTTGTATCGGTGTGTGTTGTGTGGCATTTTCTGCCTGTACCTCTGAGAAAGCCGAATTCGACGGACCGGGCGGCGACGGCTGTCTGCAACTCACCTTCTCCCGGGTTGCGACACGGGCGGATGTGGCGCAGGACGGCTCCGGCGATTTCGTCGAGGGCGACCGTATCGGTCTCTATATCGACAACGGCGCCGATGTCAGCTACCGCCAGCTTACGCTGACCGGCGGTCAGTGGCTGCCTCTTCTCAAACGGTCGGAGTTCGGCAGCGGAAGGCTGAACCTGTCGGCCTGGTATGCCGGCGGAAGCGAACTCTCGACCGGACAGACCGAGGGCGTCCCGTTCCGTATCGCATCGGACCAGAGCGGGGAGGGGCATGCCGCCTCCGACCTGTTGTTTTCGCGCCTGACGCTCGAAGAGGGCGTATACCGCGGTGATTTCACCTTTGCTCATGCCCTGCACCGCGTGACGGTGGTCCTTTCGGGCAATACGGACGGCGCAGGGATTGCCGTGCGCAGCAAACTCGACGGAACACTCGATCTGCTCAGCGGCGAGGCCCGGGTATCCGACGGCGATTTCGGCTGGATCGAACCCCGCCGCAATGCCGACGGAAGTTTTGAGGCGATCATCTTTCCGCAGCCGGCTTCGCCCTACCGGGCGGACGAGGGGCTGCTGAAGATCTCCGCCAACGGCAAGGAGTCTTTCTTCAAGGCTCCGGAGCAGCTGAACGACGGCTCGGAACTGGTCGATTTCGTTCCGGGCAAGCAGACAACCGTCCGCCTGTCGGTGAAGGGCGACGGTTCCGAGTGGGCCGGCAAGAAGTGCTGGGTTTACGGGATCACGCCTTCCGAAGAGGGCGATTGGCTGCAGCTCTATCCCGATCTCTATTGGACCTATTACCTCCCGTGGAAGCCGGAGTACGGCTGGTATGATTGCAACAAGCGTAATCCTACGGCAAATCCGGACGGAGTGCCCGACGGCATGTTGTGCTGGGCTGCGACGGCTTCGAACCTCATGCACTGGTGGATCGCCCAGAACAAGGAGTATATCGATCTCTACGGCGATCGCTATACGGGCCCCGACTATGCGTATCCGCTTGATAAGCCGCAGGAGAGCGACATTTTCCAATGCTTTATCGATTCGTTCTACGACGAGGCCGGCTACGGCGATGCAGGGGTGAACTGGTTCATCCACGGTATCGAGCCTTCGGCTCCTCTTTTGAGAATCCCCAAAAACAAGGCAGGCTATTTCAAGGAGGTCTTCCCCGAAGGGGTCAAACTTTCCCAAAATGTGGGCGGTTTGAGCCGTGAGAATTTCAACAAGGTTATCAAGGACGCGCTGACCAACAAGAAGGGGTTGGGGCTGACCATCGGAGCGGTCCGCACGGGCCATGTAGTGACAATGTGGGGAGCCGAGTTCAACGACGAGGGTGATGTCTCCTATATTTACATCGCCGATAACAACGACCGCAATCAGTACGGGCCCTACAATGTCGGATGCATCCGTCTGCGGATCGTTTATGTCACTTTGCCTGGAACTACGGCAACCACGACGCACTACAGCAATGACTATATCGGTTCGGAGGACGTGACGTTTCCCATCAACCGTCTGTTTACCGTTTCGCTGGGTCAGGAGTATTGGAAGGAGTACCTGCATCTGTGATGCATGCTTCGTTCCGGATGGAATACGGCTTTTCCGGGGCCGGGCGGAGAGCATCCGTCGAACCGGCTGTAATGTATAACCAAAAAAAGTGAAAGAACATGAAAGTTTCATATTTTGCATTCATGGCTGCGGCCATGTGGGCCTGCTGCGGCTGCAGCAGCGAGAAGTCGGGTGACAAACCCGTTGCCGACGCAAAGATCGGCATCCGTACCTCGATTCTGGACCGCAGCGAGATGCGCACACCCTCCCTCGACAGCAACGGCAGCGGGTCGTTCGCCGACGGGGACCACTTCTCGCTGCTTGTTTCCGACGGAGCCGACGGCCTGCTCGATTTCGATTACGAGACGGGCGTCACGCAGCTCTACTGGAAGGATGTAACGTTCGCCTCCTCGCCCGAGAAGGTGCATTTTGCGGCCTGCTTCCCGAAGCGGGACCTCTCCGGAGCACAATTCGCCTTCGACCTGGAGACGGAGGCCGACAAGGACCTGTTGCTGGCCCGCACGGCCGACGTGCCTGCAGGAACGACCGCTCCGGTCGATCTGACCTTCCGTCACGCCATGCACCGTCTGGTGGTGACCTTCACGGATGATTCCGATGTCGATACCGAGAGCGTCCAGACCGTATGTACGGCCCGTTCGGCCTGCACGGTCGATCTGCTCGACGGTACGTTGAAGACCGACGAGGGCCGCAAGGCCTCCTTCTCCGCCCGGGGCAAGTCGGTCTTCTTCTTGCTCGTGCCCCAGAAGACTTCGGATGTGGAGTTCGAACTCCGGTTCGACGACCGGACCTGCCGGGTTCCGCTGAGCGACCATGCCGGCTCGCACGACGAACTGCTTGGCGGCATGCAGCTCCATGTCGAACTGACGCTCAAGGAAGGGCGCGTCGAGATCGGCAAGACAACGATCGAAGGGTGGGGCGACCAGGGTACGGTCGAGGGTGAAATCATCCTCTGATCCTCCCTTCCGGCCGGCACTGGAAATCCGTCGGGATTCCGGTGCCGGGCCATCTTCCGCAAGGGCTGTGCGGGTGCGGCTTTTGGCCCGCCCGAGCCGGTTCGCCGGCTGAATCCGATCATCATCGCATGAACCCATAAAACCAATCTGCTATGTCATCCATCACCTCTCTCGAACCGCGCATCGTCTGGGAACAGTTCGATGCCATCACGCAGGTTCCGCGCCCCTCGAAGAAGGAGGGCCGGATCATCGACTTCCTGGTGGCGTTCGCCGAGCGCCACGGCATCGAATACCGCAAGGATGCGACGGGCAACGTCGTCATGCGCAAACCCGCCACCCCGGGCTTCGAGAACCGTCCGGCGGTCATCCTCCAGTCGCACATGGACATGGTCTGCGAGAAGAACTCCGACGTGGAGTTCGACTTCGAGCACGACGCCATCCGTACCCGCATCGACGGGGAGTGGGTCAAGGCCGAGGGCACGACGCTCGGCGCCGACTGCGGCATCGGCATGGCCGCCGCGCTGGCCGCGCTGCTCGACCCGTCGGTCGAGCACGGACCCCTCGAGGCGCTCTTCACGGTCGATGAGGAGACCGGCCTCACGGGTGCTTTCGGACTGGGCGAGGGAATGCTCACGGGCACCTACCTGATCAACCTCGACTCCGAGGACGAGGGCGAGCTGTTCATCGGCTGCGCCGGCGGCATCGACACGCTGGCCACGTTCCGCTATACGACCGTTGCGGCCCCTGCCGACCACCGCTTCTTCCGCGTCCGCGTCTCCGACCTGCAGGGCGGACACTCGGGCGACGACATCGACAAGGGACGAGTCAATTCGAACAAGACGGCCGCCCGCCTGCTCTGGGAGGGTTGGCAGCGCTTCGCCCTGCGCCTGAGCCGCTTCGACGGCGGCAACCTGCGCAATGCCATCCCGCGCGAAGCCGAGGTCCTCTTCGGCATCCCCGCCTCCTGCGAGGCTGCATTCCGCAGCTGGTTCGGGGAGTTTGCCGCCGAACTCGGCGCCGAGTTCCACCTCCGCGAGCCGAATTTCCGCATCACGCTCGACGAGGCTGCCCCGGCCCCCGTGCTCGACGAATCGGCCCAGCGGGCCCTGGTGCTGGCCCTGGTCGGTGTCCCGAACGGCGTGCTCGACATGTCGTTCGCCGTGCCGGGCCTGGTCGAGACCTCGACCAACCTCGCCTCGGTGAAGTTCGAGGGCGACGACCGCATCGTGGTCACCACTTCGCAGCGCTCGTCGGTCGAGAGCGCCAAGCGCTATGCCATGCAGGCCGTCGAGTCGGTCTTCGCGCTGGCCGGCGCAGAGGTCGTCCACTCCGACGGCTATCCGGGCTGGGCTCCCGATCCCTCGTCGCGCCTGCTGGCCGTCACCGTTGCGGCCTACGAGCGCCTCTTCGCCACCACGCCGAAGGTCCGTGCCATCCATGCAGGCCTCGAGTGCGGACTCTTCCTTGAGAAATACCCCCACCTCGAGATGGTCTCCTTCGGGCCGACGCTCCGCGGCGTCCACTCGCCCGACGAACGCCTCGAGATCGCCACGGTGCCGAAGTTCTGGGACCTGCTCAAGGAGACGCTCCGTACCCTCTGACGCGCGCCAGCCATGTTCCGCGCGCCGCTTCTCGTGCTTTTGGTGCTCTTCGCCGGATCGGCTGCGGCCCAGTCGCCCGATGACGACGAATACTACCCCTATGCCGGGCGCGAGGAGCGGAGGGAACTGCTGACAACCGATTCGACGCTCTTCTACCGGGCCATCCAGACAGCCCGCGACCTCTACGGCGCCGCCTCCGACTTTGCGCTGCCGCGTGTGGCGCAGCGCCGGCGGGGTCTGCCGTACGATGAGGAGCTCGCCCGCCTCGGACAGACGGAGGTCTCCTACCGTTATTTCCCGACGCTCCGGCTTCTCGGAGCCGAGGAGCACATCTTCCCGGGTGCCACTCCCGCCGAAACCGAACTCGGCGGTGCGGGCGGCACCCGGGAATTTCGTTTCCCGGATGGCGAGCCGCTGCTTCCTTACCTCGCCTCGGTCCGCTTCTCGGACCGCAACTACCGCGTCGGCGCGAAGGCCGCCGCCTCGCTTCGCCGCGGGCCGTGGTCGCTTGCCCTGGCCTTCGATGCCCGCACGGGCCGCGACCTGCTGATCGAGGGGGTCTTCACCCACGCCCTGACCGGCGGTTTCCGCCTTTCGCGCTCCTTCGCCTCGGGCGCCAGGGCCTCGCTGCTCTTCCTCCTTCCGGTCTCGATGCAGGGCACGCGCCTCTCCAGCTCGGCCGAAGCCTTTTCGCTGACAGACGACCCCTATTACAACCCGGCCTGGGGCTACCAGTCGGGGCGCGTGCGCAACTCGCGGGTGCGCCGCGAGATCCTTCCGCTCGCCGTTGCGGACCTCGCCGTCCCGCTCTCGGCGCACACCGAACTCCGTGCGGGCCTCTCCTCCGAGGCCGGCGTCCTCCGCTACAGCATGCTCGACTGGTTCGACGCCCGCACGCCGATGCCCGACAACTACCGCTACCTGCCGAGCCATACCGGCGACCGCGAGACCCGCGACGCCTGGCTGGCGGACGATCCGCGCTACACGCAGATCGACTGGGACGCCCTCATCCGCCGCAACCGACTCTCCGCCGACGGGGATGCGACCTACGCCCTTTCCGACCGTGTCGAGCGCCGCACCGACCTGACCCTCTCGGCCGTTCTGGTCACCCGCCCCGACCCGCGTCTGACGCTTCGCCTCGGGGCCGTGCTGCGTGCCGACCGCTCGCGCTTCCACAAGCAGATGCGCGACCTGCTCGGCGCCTCACACCTCACGGATATCGACCAGTACCTGATCGACGACGACACCTACGGCAACCTGCTCCAGAACGACCTGCGCCACCCCGACCGCAAGGTCCGCACGGGCGACCGCTTCGGTTACGACTATGCATTGCTCCGCCGCGACCTTCGCATCCTCTTCCGGGCCGTCTACCGCTCCGACCGCCTCCATGCCGAAGCGGGGGCCGAACTGGGACGCACGACGGTCCGCCGCCGGGGCTACTACGAGAAGGAGCTCTTTCCCGGGGCGCTCTCCTTCGGTCCCTCGCGCCGCCTGCACTTTACGCCCTACCGCTTCAAACTGCTCGTCGGCTGGTCCTTCACGCCGCGCAGCTACCTTTCGCTGACCGCCTTTGCTGGCTCCTCGGCGCCCCTCTCCGAGGCGCTCTTCTACCAGCCCCTCTACAACAACCGCACGGTCGCCGATCCCCGCCCCGAGCGCATCCGGTCGGCCGAGCTGACCTTCCGCCGCACGGGCCGCGACGTCGAACTGCAGCTCACGGCCTTCGCCACGCTGCGCCTCGATGGTTCGGAGACCCGCCGCTGCTACGACGACCTCGCGGCGCTCTACTGCGACCTGGCCGTTTCGGGCATCGGACAGTCGCTCTGCGGCGTCGAACTCGGCGCCTCCCTGCGCCTCTCGTACCGCTGGCGCCTTGCGCTGGCCGCATCGGCCGCGCGCTACGCCTATGTCCGCGATCCCCGCGTCACGCTCCTCTCCGATGTGGACAACACCGAGATCCTCACCCGCTCGGTCAGCCGCATGGGCGGCTGCAGGGTAGGCGGGGCCCCGCAGCTTACTTCCTCCGCCGAGCTGACCTACTTCGGCCCCCGCGGCTGGAGCTGCCACCTCTCGGCCGGCTATGCCGGAGCCCGCTACGCCGAGCCCTCCGTGCTGCGCCGCACCGACCGCGTGACGCAGCAGGCCGGCATCACCCCCGAACTCTTCCGTGCCCTTACCCTCCAGGAGCGGCTGCCCGACGCCTTCACGCTCGACGCCTCGCTCTTCCGCACCTTCTATTTCGGCCGCTCGCGCCTCACGGCCGGGCTGATGCTCCGCAACCTGACGGGCGACCGGACGCTCTATGCGGTCTACGAGTCGAACCGCCTGCGCCGCATCCCGGCGGGCGACGCCGTTTTCTATGAACCCCACGCCTCGCGCTGCAGCCATGCCTGGCCGCGGTCGTTCTACGTTACGGTTTCGTATCGGTTTTAGATTTTTGCGAAAAAATCGTCGATCGGCTTTGCGGTTTCTTGCGATTTTTGTAATTTGGGGAGTCAAAACCTAAAACTTTAAAAACTTCCCGCATTATGATTATCGGAATTCCCAAGGAGATCAAGAACAACGAGAACCGCGTCGGCCTTACGCCGGCCGGGGCGCAGGAGCTGACCAAACGGGGCCACAAAGTCTATGTGCAGGCTACGGCCGGTGAGAACAGCGGGTTCCCGGATGCGGCCTATACGGCGGTCGGCGCCTCGATCCTCCCGACGATCGAGGACGTGTATGCCACGGTCGAGATGATCATCAAGGTCAAGGAGCCGATCGCTCCCGAGTACAAGCTCATCCGCCGGGGCCAGCTCGTGTTCACCTATTTCCACTTTGCCAGCAGCGAGCCGCTGACGCACGCCATGATCGACAGCGGAGCCATCTGCTGCGCCTACGAGACGGTCGAGCGGGCCGACCATTCGCTGCCGCTGCTCATTCCGATGTCCGAAGTTGCCGGCCGCATGGCGGCACAGGAGGGGCGCTACTTCCTCGAGAAGCCCCGCGGCGGCAAGGGCGTGCTGCTCGGCGGCGTTCCGGGTGTGAAACCGGCCAAGGTCTTCGTCATCGGCGCGGGCGTCGTGGGTACGGCCGCGGCGCGCACGGCAGCCGGCACGGGTGCCGACGTGACGATCTGCGACATCTCGCTGCAGCGCCTGACCTATCTGGCCGACGTGATGCCCAAGAACGTCAAGACGCTCATGTCCTCGGAGTACAACATCCGCCAGGAACTCAAGCATGCCGACCTGGTGATCGGTTCGGTGCTGATTCCGGGCGCCAAGGCCCCGAAGCTCGTGACGCGCGACATGCTCAAGGAGATGGATCCGGGTACGGTGATGGTCGATGTGGCCATCGACCAGGGCGGCTGCTTCGAGACTTCGCGTCCGACGACCCACGAGGATCCGGTCTACTACGTCGATGGCATGCTGCACTACTGCGTGGCCAACATTCCGGGCGCCGTGCCGCGCACCTCGACGCTGGCGCTCACCAACGCCACGCTTCCCTACGCCATCCAGTTGGCCGACAAGGGCTGGCGCCGCGCCGCGCAGGAGAATCCCGAACTGGCCCTGGGTCTCAACATCGTCGAGGGCAAGGTGGTCTACCGCCCGGTTGCCGAGGCGTGGGGGCTTCCCTATGAGCCGCTGACGCTCTGACCGCGCTGCGGGGAGCGCAATCGACCTGCTGCGGGCGGAGGAGACGCACATCCTCCGCCCGTTTCCCTTTTGCCGGACTCCTCCGCCGAGAAATAAATTTGTGATTGCACGCCGCTTGCACTATCTTTGCAGCGAGAAAGAACAGATTATGGCAGGTTCCAATTTCGTAGACTACGTGAAGATTTTCGCCCGCTCGGGCCACGGCGGCGCGGGTTCGGCCCATTTCCGGCGCGAGAAGTTCGTGGCCTTCGGCGGTCCCGACGGCGGCGACGGCGGCAAGGGCGGCAGCATCGTGCTGCAGGGCGACAGACAGTACTGGACGCTGATCCACCTCAAGTACCAGCGCCACCAGTTCGCCGAGGACGGACAGAACGGATCCGGTGCCCGCTCGTCGGGCAAGGATGCCCGCGACATCGTCATCCCCGTGCCGCTGGGCACGGTGGCCAAGCGGGTTGTCGAACTCGAGGACGGCACGACGACGACCGAGACGGTCGGTGAGGTCACCGCCGACGGCGAGCGGCTCGTGCTGCTCAAGGGCGGCCGGGGCGGCCTGGGCAACTGGCATTTCAAGAGTGCCACGAACCAGACGCCGCGCTATGCCCAGCCGGGCGAGGAGGGCGAGGAGGGAGCCTTCATCCTCGAACTGAAGGTGCTTGCCGACGTCGGGCTGGTCGGCTTCCCCAATGCCGGGAAATCGACCCTGCTGTCGGTTGTCTCGGCCGCGAAGCCGAAGATCGCCAACTACGCCTTCACGACGCTCGAACCCAATCTGGGCATCGTCGAGGTCCGCGACCACAAGTCGTTCGTCATGGCCGACATCCCCGGCATCATCGAGGGGGCGCACGAGGGCCGCGGCCTGGGCACGCGCTTCCTGCGCCACATCGAGCGCAACTCCGTGCTGCTGTTCATGATTCCGGCCGACAGCGACGACATCCGCCGCGACTACGACATCCTGCTGGGCGAGCTGACGCAGTACAACCCCGAGCTGCTGGACAAGGAGCGGCTGCTGGCCGTCACCAAGTGCGACATGCTCGACGACGGGCTGCTCGAGGAGTTGCGCGCACACCTGCCCGAGGGCATTCCCTCGGTCTTCATCTCTTCGGTTTCGGGGCTGAACATCGCGCGCCTGAAGGACATGCTCTGGGAGGCGCTGCAGCGTTAGGGGAACAGCAGGTCGCGGTTGGTGACGCGGAGTGAGTATTTGCCGCTGAAGCAGTCCACCACACCATATAGGGAGCCTCTTCCTTCGGGGAGAGGCTCCTTTGCGTAGGAGCAGCTCCCGAGCGTGCGCACGGCGAGCGTGTTGCCCTGCTCGTCCACGATCGTCCGCTCGGTGGTCACCGTCCGCCCCGTTTCGGGGTCGGTGTCGCACCACGTCGCGCCGCTCTCGACGAAGCGCACGCCGTCGATCCGCACCCGGGTATCGACGAGCCCGGGCCCGATTCCGTCGATGGTCACCGTCCGGGCCGTGTGGCGCTCCTCGCCGGGCGGCTCTACCGTGAGGTATCGGCCCGTCTCCTCCGCCGGAATCCCCTCGGCTCCCTGCTCCCCGGCGCCGATGCCGATCCCGACCTTTCCGCCGTAGACGCAGAGCCGCAGCCCCGCGCCGTGCAGCGTGGCCACATACCCGAAGGGAAACTCGGCGGCCGTACCCGTCTGATCGACGGCCACGGTGATTCCGCCCGTTTCGTCCTCCAGAACGATGGATTTGTAGAACTCCCCGTAACGGTCGTTCGCGGTGATGAACCCGCGGACGGTGATCTCGCGGGTCACCAGCCGGCTCTCGGCCCCGTCGCACAAGGATTTGAGGTAGGCGATCGTGTGCCGCACGGGCTGCTCCTCCCGGGGGCGCGGCTCCGTGGCCCGGTCGCACCCCGCCGCGGCGAGCATACCGGCTGCCGCCAGCACCCCGACCGCTCTTCGGACGGACGCCCCGCTCCTTGCGGCCCTACGGCATCGGTCGGCAGTCGTTTTCATCGCGCAGCTTGAGTATGTACTCCTTTCCGTCGAGCTGGAGAATCCCCGTGAGCGCAACCGCTCCTATCGGAACCTCCTCTTCGGCGAAGTCGGCATAGGTGCGCACATAGGTGCGTATCTCCCGACCTTCGGCATCGGTGAAGCGCTTGTATCCGGCCCATTGCGACGGGGTGAGCTCTTCGGGCTCGTAGCGCAACCCCTCGATCCGCACCAGCGTGCCGCACATGCGGGGCTCCAGCCCGCCGATCGTCCGCAGCGCCGGCTCCGGCTCCTTCACCTCGCCGCCGCAGCGGGCCAATACCCGGTCGAGCGCCGCCTGCGAGCCGATGTAGTCGGTGGCGTAGCCGCTCCCGGGCGCGGGCATCCGCCCCGCCTGGAGCACCCCGCGGCTCTCGCCGACGGCCAGCTGCCTGAGGCGCAGCACGACGCGGCAGCCCCGCGGATAGTCGTTGTGCAGGTGGTCCGTTCCGGTCATGATCTCGATCGCCGCGCCCTGCTCCTCGATGCAGAGCGAGCGGTAGAAGTTGCCCCGTGTGTCGTCGGATGTAACCACGCCCTCGACGACGATGTCTCCCGTCACCTCGAACGTCTCTCCGGCATACCGCTCCCGCAGGGCGGCGATGTGCTCGGTCGGCGTCCACGGCGCCTGCTCCGCCCCGGGTTGCCCGAAGCGGGAGTCGTAGCAGCCGGCCGCAGCCGCAGCCGCAGCGACGATCCCGAGCCACCGCATCCGCCGCCTCATTCCTCGATGCGCGAATCCTTCAGTCCGAGGAAGTAGAGTATTCCGTCGAGTCCGATCGTCGAGATCGACTGCCGGGCCGTGGCCTTGACCTTGGGTTTGGCGTGGAAGGCGATTCCGAGACCTGCGAGGTTGAGCATCGGCAGGTCGTTCGCCCCGTCGCCGACAGCCACCGACTGCGCGATGTTGATCGCCTCGAACTGGCAGAGCAGGCGGAGGAGTTCGGCCTTGCGGCGCCCGTCCACGATCTCGCCGACGTAGCGTCCGGTGAGCTTGCCCTCCTCGATCTCGAGCTCGTTGGCGTAGACGTAGTCGAACCCGTATTTCTGGCGGAGGTAGTTCCCGAAGTAGGTGAAGCCGCCGGAGAGGATCGCCGTCTTGTATCCCACGCGCTTGAGCACGGTCATCATGCGTTCGAGTCCCTCGGTGATGGGCAGCGAGCGTGCGATCTCCTCCATGACCGAGACGTCGAGTCCGCGCAGGAGTCCGACCCGCCGGGTGAAACTCTCGCGGAAGTCGATCTCGCCGCGCATGGCGCTGGCCGTGATCTCGCGCACCTGCGGCCCGACGCCGGCCCTTTCGGCCAGCTCGTCGATCACCTCCGTCTCGATGAGCGTCGAGTCCATGTCGAAGCAGATCAGGCGCCGGCTGCGGCGGTAGATGTCGTCCTTCTGGAAGGAGACGTCGAGCCCCTGGTCCGAGAGGTTCATGAACCCCTCCTGCATCGTGCTGCGCTCCTCGTCGGTGAGCGACCCGCGCACCGAGAGCTCGATGCACGAGCGGGCCCGGCGGTCCTCCTCGCGCAGGGGCACGCGGCCCGTCAGGCGCTTGATGGCGTCGATGTTCAGCCCGTGTTCGGCCACGACCTTCGTCACCTCGGCGATGTGGCGTGCGGTCACCGTGCGCCCGAGCAGGGTGATGATGTAGCGGTTCTTGCCCTGGCGGCTGACCCAGTCTTCGTACTGCTCGGCCGAGATGGGGGTGAAGCGGATCATCACACCCAGCTCCGAAGCCTTGAAGAGCAGCTCCTTCATGATGTTTCCCGACTTGTCGGGGGTCGTGCGTATGAGGATTCCGAGCGTGAGCGACTGGTGGATGTTGGCCTGTCCGATGTCGAGGATCGAGGCGTCGTATCGTGCGAGGATCTCGGTCAGCGAGGAGGTCATTCCGGGCTTGTCCGCACCGGAGATGTTGATCTGTATGATCTCTACTTGGTTCAGCGGCTGCATGGTGCTCATTTCGTTTAAATGTCGTAAAATATGGACAAAGTTAATAAAATCTCCATTTTTTGGCTATTTTTGCCGAGTAAACCGTATGTGAAACGAACATGAATTTGCTGACCGCCCTGTTTTTGCCGCTCCTTGCGGCCGCCGATGAGGCTGCGCCGCTGATCGTTCCCGACAGCGTCCAGAAGGCCAACTTCGCCGAGGCCGTGCGCCGGCTGGCCAACCTGGATATCGATTCGCTGTTGCGCAGCCTGCTTTCGGAGTCGATCTGGATCGTGGTGAAGATCCTCATCGCGCTGGCCGTCTATTTCATCGGGCGCTGGATCGTGCGGCGTCTGATCCGCTTCCTCGATGCGATCTGCGAGCGGCGCCAGGTCGATATCTCGCTGCGTTCGTTCCTGCGCAATACGGTCCGCGTGGTCTTCATGCTGCTGCTGGTACTCATCGTGGTCTCGACTTTGGGCGTCAATGTCACGTCGCTCATCGCCGTCTTCTCGGCCGCCACGCTGGCCATCGGTATGGCTCTGAGCGGCACGGCGCAGAACTTCGCCGGCGGGGTGATGATCCTGCTGATGAAGCCCTACCGCGTGGGCGACTACATCTCGGCCCAGGGCCAGTCGGGCACGGTGCGCGAGATCAAGCTCTTCTCGACGGTCATCACCACGGTGGACAACCAGACGATCTACATCCCCAACAACTCGATCGCCACGGCCATCATCGACAATTACTCGACGGCCGACCTGCGGCGAGTGGACTGGACGGTCGGCATCTCCTACGGCGATGACGTCGATGCGGCGCGGCAGGCCATCCTGGCGATGTTCTCCGCCGATGCGCGCATCCTGCGCGAACCCGAGGCTCCGGCTTCGGCCGTGGTGTGGGTCGGAGCGCTCGCCGACAGTTCGGTGAACCTCACCGTCCGTGCATGGACGCGCAATGCGGACTATTGGAACGTCTATTTCGAATACAACGAACGCTTCTACAAGGAGCTTCCCGCCGCGGGCATCAACTTCCCGTTCCCGCAGATGGACGTCCACCTGAAGAAGGAGTAACCATTAACCCAAAGATATTTTTACAGACTATGGAACTGAGAGAGATTCTTGCGATTTCGGGACAGCCCGGGCTTTATAAATACGTGGCGCAATCGATGCGCGGCGTGATCGTCGAGTCGTTGATCGACGGCCGCCGGATGAATGCCTCGGCCACGGCCAAGGTGAGCGCGCTGTCCGAGATTTCGATGTTCACCGAGGGCGACGACATCGCTCTGGCCGATGTCTTCACGCGCATCTATGCCCACACGGGCGGCAAGGAGGCCATCGACCCGAAGGAGACGCCCGAGCACCTGAAGGCCTACTTCGCCGAGGTGCTTCCGGAGTACGACCGCGACCGCGTCCATGTTTCCGACATGAAGAAATGCTTCTCGTGGTACAACATCCTGGTGCGTGCCGGCTTCACGGAGTTCAAGACCGCACCGGACGAGACCTCCGGCGAGGCTCCTGCCGAGGCCTGATCCGCCGTGCCCGATCCGCTGCCTGGCCTCTGCCGGGCAGGCAAGACCTCCCGACCCGCTCCGGGTCGGGATTTTTTTTGTCCTCCGGGCTGCTCCGGAGTCCGTTTTCCGGCGAATTGTACTATTTTTGCGGAACAGGAACAAAACATCATGTCGATTATGGATCGGAAGACGAAAGTGCTGGCTCTGGTAGCCCACGACAACATGAAACGCGACCTGGCCGAATGGGTCGAATGGAATTGTGCGAAATTGAGCGCACACCATCTGGTGTGCACCGGGACGACGGGCAAGATGGTCGAGCGGACGCTGCGCGACCACCGGGGAGAGCACGATTTGAACACGCTGCCGCATCCCGAACTCCAGATCACGCTGCTCAAGTCGGGCCCGCTGGGCGGTGACCAGCAGCTGGGTTCGCTCATTGCCGACGGACGCATCGACGCGCTGATCTTCTTCTGGGACCCGATGTCGGCGCAGCCCCACGATGTCGATGTCAAGGCCCTCCTGCGCCTGGCGACGCTCTATAATGTGCCGACGGCCGTCAATCGTTCGACGGCCGACTTCCTGATCTCCTCGCCCCTTTTCGAGGACGAGGATTACAAACCCGTCGTGAAGGACTACAAGGCCTACATCGAGCGGGTGCTGAAGTAACGGCCGCATGGTGGGGCCGACGCCCGGGCTTCCGGGCTCCCGCAAGACGAAACGGCACCGTGCAGCTGCACGGTGCCGTTTCGTCTTTGTATCGCGTTTCGGGTTACAGATCGTGCGAGAGGGGAGCGGGCACCGCCTCCGAGAGGTCGTATCCTCCCCAGCGCTCGGCCACACAGTCGAGCGTGGCGAAAAGTTCGTCGATGTCGAGTGACGTGACCAGCTTCAGCCGCGTCTCCTTGAAATTCGGCAACCCCTTGAAGTAGTTGGTCAGATGACGCCGCATTTCGAGAATGCCGACATGCTCTCCTTTGATCTCCAGCGATTTGTGCAGATGTTCCTTGGCGATCTCCACCCGTTCGACGACCGACGGCTGGGGCATCACCTCGCCCGTCGCGAGGTAGTGCTTCACCTCGCGGAAGATCCACGGCCGGCCGTAGGTTGCGCGGCCGATCATCACGCCGTCCACACCGTACCGGTCGAACATCTCTTTGGCCTTGGGCCCCGAATCGACGTCGCCGTTGCCGATGATCGGGATCCGGATCTGCGGGTTGTTCTTCACGCGCCCGATCAGGGTCCAGTCCGCTTCGCCGCGGTACATCTGGGCCCGCGTGCGACCGTGGATCGTGAGCGCGGCGATGCCGACATCCTGCAGGCGGAGCGCAATCTCCTCGATGTTCTTCGACTCCTCGTCCCAGCCCAGCCGGGTCTTCACCGTCACGGGTTTCTTCACGGCGCGGACGATCTGCCGCGTCATCTCGACCATCAGCGGTACGTCGCGCATCATTCCCGACCCGGCCCCGCGTCCGGCGATCTTCTTCACCGGGCAGCCGAAGTTGATGTCGATGATGTCCGGTCCGGCGGCTTCGGCCATCCGGGCGGCCTCGACCATCGGCTCGATCAGGTGCCCGTAGATCTGTATGCCGACGGGCCGTTCCGCATCGTCGATCTCGAGTTTCTTGAGCGACTTCGCGGCGTCGCGTATGAGTCCGTCCGAGGAGATGAATTCGGTGTATACCACGTCGGCCCCGAACCGTTTGCACATGTAGCGGAACGAGGGGTCCGTGACGTCCTCCATGGGGGCGAGCAGCAGGGGCTTTTCGCCCAGGTCGATATCTGCGATTTTCATAGGGCAGGGTAGTGTGCGCCTTGATGCGCGGGGCAAAGATACGCAAAAAAACGCCACGCACCGCATTCCGCCTCCTTTGCCTTCTCCCTCCGGGTTCCGCCAGACCGCGTTTCCGCCCTTCGTCCCGTCTGCCCGGCCTTGCCGCCAGCCTTTCCCCGGCACCCTCCGGCCGTGTGGAAAACGGAAAAACGAAGGCGGAGGGCCCGAAGACCCTCCGCCGTTTCCCGTGTTTGCCGCTGCCTGCGGCCAGTTATTCGATCCGGAGCGTGAACTCACGGGTCTGGGGCGGGGTGCAGACGTGGTCGTCGCAGCTCTGCCAGCCCACCGTGCAGGTGGCCGTTCCCGTGCCGTTGCCCTTGACGGGCAGCGTCAGCGTCACCTCGTTCTCGTAGACGGTCGTTCCGGCCGACCCCGACTGCTGCGGGGCCGGGGCGATCAGTTCGCCGGCCGTGCATCCCTCGGGCAGCGAGGCCTCCACCGTCAGCGGAATGTAGGGATCCGATGCCCCTACCTGCCGGTATACGTGGAATCCGGGGTGGATGCGCATGCGCACCTCGATGGCCCGGCTGTCGCCCTGGCCGACCATCCGGGCCGCCACGGCCACCGGTTCAGCCTGCGAGGTCTCGCCCAGCTCGGCCTGCTTGCGCTCGGCCTCGGCCGAAGCCTCCTTTGCGGCCTTCTCGCGGGCGTGGTAATCGTTTCCGGGCAGCGAGGCCGGTCCGTCCACCATGAAGAACCATCCGCCGGACTCGGTGAAGAAGATCTTGTCGCGATACGTGTCGAGCCACTGGCGCCACTCCTCGGGCCGTGTGAACGTACAGAGCGTGTAGCGCCGCAGCACCCGCTCGGCCCGCTCGACCTCCTGGCCCTGCTCGAGGCACGATACGGCCTTCTCGAGCAGGCGGATGTCGTTGTTTGCGATACCCCAGGCCTTGCAGTCCTCATCCACGGTCATCACGTACATTCCCTCGCCGCCGTAGAAGTAGTCGCGGTTCTCGGCATAGTATTTCGGATAGGCCTCCAGGTCGGTGCCCAGCACCTCGAAAGCCTCCTTTTCGTACCGCTTCAGATACTCCTCGAGCGTCATCGGACGCTGGGGCTTGAAGTTGAGGTAGTATGCCTCCTCGTCCGAGAGCTTCTCTCCGCGAGCCTTCTTGGCACGTGCCGCAGCCTGCTTCTCGGCCCCCTCGCGGTTGGCCTCCTCGGTCCAGCCGACGCGCTCCTCGTAGGGCTCCATCGAGGCCAGGTAGGTCAGCTCGCGCAGGTATTCGCGTGTGGCGATCCGGTCGTTGTACTTGCGCACGAGCATGCCCTTGCCCTTGAAGCGGGCGATGTAGCAAATGGCATTGGCCAGCACGGCCTTGGCCTCTTCGGTCAGGTAGGCGGGCGATGCGGCGAATCCCCACGTAAGGAAGTTGCCGTGGCGGCCGATGGCCACCGCGTCGAGCGTCTTGGCGCACACGCCGCTCGAGATGTACTCGGCATCGGGCGAGTCGGTGTATCCCCACGGACGCGATACCATGCCGATCGGGAACCCTTCGTCCGTCTTGTAGCCCTTGGTCTGCACGCGCCACATCATGATCGAGTCGGGCATCGGCCCGTCGTAATAATAGGTGTAGTGGAAAGCATCCTCGGGCGTCGGGCACTTTTCGAGGGTCAGCTTCGTCCGGAAGGGACCCTTGAAGATCGGGTGGTCCTCGACCATGTGGTGGGCCTGTGCGTCGAGGCAGAGACAGTACCAGTCGTTCTTCGAGCCGATGGCGCGACCCACATCCTCACCGACCGAGCCGATCGTCACGGCCGCGCAGTCGAAATCCTCGGGCAGCAGCTGCGGCCGCACGTAGCGTACGATGTTGCCCTCGGCGTCGGTTTCACGCACGGCAGGCTTTATGGCCGGGATCTTGCCGTCGAATACCGTCACGTCGTAGCCCTCCGACAACTCGGGCTTGTATGCCGAGCCCTCGATGACGGCCACCGAGTCGAACCGTTCGCGGAGAAACTCCCCGAACGCCTCCATGCGTTCCTTCACCGATGCAGCGTGCTCCTCGGGTGTTTTCTTCTGGAGGAAGGACTCGTAGTCGGGGTTTCCCCCGACGTAGAGTACCTTGAGCTCGGCCTTCCCCTCTGCATTGAGCCCTCCGGATGCGCATCCGGCCAGGAGTGCGCATCCGAGCAGTATGGTCAGTCGTTTCATCTTGCTTCGTATCAATAGGTATTTTGCTTGAGTTCACCCTTCGATCGGTCGATGTCCACCGTCGGGATCGGGAGCGCGTAGTGGCGCGACCCGGGTTCGAGCGTGTAGGTCTTGGCGGGTTCGCCGTCGAGTACCGACGAGGTCGTGTAGGGATAGAATTCGCGCGTTACGGTGATGTCGTCTGCCGGGTCGTCGTTGGCGTTCAGACGCTTCATGTCGTACCAGCGGCTCACGAAGGCCAGTTCGCGGCGGCGTTCGCGGAGGATCTTCTGCAGGGCGTCTGCCTGCGACGAGGCGGTCAGCTCGGTGTATGCCTCGGCCTTGATGCGGGCCTTGCGCAGCGGCACGAGCGTCTGCATGGCACCCTGCCAATCTCCCTGACGGGCCTGGACCTCGGCCTTGATGAGGAGCATCTCCGCAACGGTCGGGCCCGAGATGAGGTTGTCGAAGTAGAACTGGCAGTATGCCGGGTAGCGGAACGCCGGGTCGGTCTGGCAGTAGCGGAGCGAGAAGTCCTCGACGATGAAGTACTCGTAGCGCAGGTCGTTCATCGGGTCGCCTCCGGGGACATCGGCCTCATAGGTTGCGAGCAGATCCTCGCTGGGGATGTACCACCACGAAGCGTAGGAGCACGTGCGGGCGAAGAGCAGGTCCTCCCACTCGAAGAGCTCCGGATATCCGTTCGTTCCGTAGAACTGGAGCTTCGTGTAGGGGTACTTCACCGTCACTACCTCCTTGTTCGTCGAGGCGTTGATCTCGTACTCGTCGTCGTTGGCGCTGTACGACATCGAGGTGTTGAAGTCCTTGAGCGTGTTGTACTCCGCAAGTACGGCCTCCACCTGTGCCTTGGCGTTGTCCAGATCGCCGCGGTAGAGGTAGTAGCGTGCCGCGAAGGCGTGTACGGCGGCCGTCGTGCCGCGCCATACGCGGCGCTTGCCCTGCTTGACGAGCGGCGTGGTGATCTTCAGCGCCTGCTGCAGGTCGTTGTCGATGAACGACCACGTGTCGGCCAGCGAGGCGCGGGCGATGCCCTCCTCGAACGAGATGGTCTGCTTGAGCGGCAGTCCGAGTTCCGAGCCGTTGTTGCCGTCGTAGTAGAGCGTGTAGGCCACGGCCAGCTGGAACATCGAGTATGCGCGCAGGAAATGGGCCTCGGCCTTGAGATTGGCCTTCGTCTCGGCGTCGCCCGACACCTCGTCGATATACGCGAGCACCAGGTTGGCGTAGTAGATCTTGCTGTACTCGCCGTCCCAGAGCAGGCGGCTGGTCCCCGTGCCTTGGTCGCTCCAGAGAATGTACTCCAGGTTCGAAGGGCTCATGCCGCCGTTCTGATAGTCGTGTATGTCGGTCGTCAGGCCGAAGTCGTCGCAGGCGAGGGCCGTGTGGTTGTACTCGGAGTAGAACCGCGAGTAGCTGCCGAGCAGTGCATCGAGCTGTTCGGCCGTTTCGATTGTCTTCTGGGTGCTCTTCGAGGGATCGACATCGAGGAAGTCGTCGCAGGCGACCAAGCCCGAGACGGCCGCGGCGAGGAGCGTGAGGTATGCTGTTTTCTTCAGATTCATGGTCTCAACAGTTTAGAATTTGCACTTGATTCCGAACGTATACGACGCCTGCAGGCGGATCGTCCCCTTTGCGAATTCGGGGTCCTCGCCGTATCCGTTGAAGTAGATGTTGAACGGGTTGTTGCACTGCGCATATACCTGCAGCGACTTCATGCCGATCTTCGCGACGACCTTCTTGGGAAGGTTGTATCCCACGCTGAACTCCTGCAGGCGGATGTGCGAGGCACTCTCGGTCAGGTAGGACATGTAGGGATAGAAGCGGTCCCAGAAGTAGTAGCGGGTCTCGATCTCGTTCTGCGGCAGGGGAATCATCTCGTTCGGGTCGCAGTTCTTCACCTCCGAGTACTTGTCGTTGGGCACGGCGCGTCCCGATACGGAGGGGTAGTTGAAGCTCTCGCGGAGGAACTTGTGCCCGAACTTGCCGGTCACGATCATCGAGATGTCGAAGTCGTAGACGCGGAACGAGGTCGAGAAGGACATGTTCCACGGTGCTACGGTCGTACCCATTGCGTAGGAGCAGTCCATCGGGTCGCCCGTGGGCCACGTTGCGAAGGTCTCGTAGAGGCCGCTCTTGTGGAGGATCGTCGGCTGCCAGTCGGGCGACGAGGCGGTGCCCACGTTCTGCAGACCGCCGTACTTGTAGGTCCAGAGCGTGTTCATGTCGTAGCCCTCCATCCATGCGGTGCTGCCGCCGACATAGACCAGGTCGTAGGCGTTCGTGGGCTTGACCTGCAGGCTCTTGATGCGGTTCTTGTTGTAGGAGAGCGTCAGCACGCCGTTCCACGTCACGTTGGGCGAGATGCGGAGCGTCGAACCCACCTCCATCTCGAAACCGCGGTTGAGGATCTCGCCGTTGTTCAGGCGCATCGAGGTGGTTCCCTGCACGGCCGAGAGCGTAACGTCGGCGATCAGGTCCTCCGAGTGCTTGCTGTATACGTCGAACTTACCGTAGAGCTTGCCCCGGAAGAGGTTGAAGTCCACGCCGATGTCCCACGTTCCGGTGCGCTCCCAGCGCAGCGTGGGGTTGCCGTAGCTCGACATCGATCCGGTGAGCTCGCCGGTCACCGTGTTGGGCGACGAGCTGATGTTCACCAGCGGCTTGAAGGTGGTCGATTTGTCCACGTTTCCGTTGTATCCGTAGGTGAAGCGCAGGGCCAGGCCGTCGATCCAGTCCACCTGCTGCATGAATGCCTCGTTGGCGATCTGCCAGCTGGCGCCCACCGACCAGAACGGGGCGTAGCGGTAGGCCGGGTCGTCGGTGATGAGGTTCGAGGCATCGGTACGCACGCTTCCCGACACGGTGTATCGGCTGTCGTAGGTGTACGATGCGTTGCCGAAGGCCGAGAAGTAGCGGTCCGTGGTGTACGAGAACGAGTTCTGATAACTCAATGTGAGGTTGTTTCCCTGCCAGTCCGTGAGCTGGTAAACGCCCGTTCCGCCGATGCCGTTGGGGAAGTTGCCGACGCTGAGCGTCTCGTCGTTGTATCCGTAGGTGCGGGGATATCCGAACGACTGGTAGCGGCGGTCGATCGTCTCGATACCGGCGACCACGGCCACGGCGTGCTTTTCGGCGAACGTGTGGTTGAAGTTCAGCTGGTTGCGGATTGTGAGCACGTCGTAGCGGGTGCGGCTCTGGTCGAGGAACCCTCCGGTGGGGAGGTTGGCCGTCACCTCGTCGGTCTCCTTGTTCCACGAGGCGGCGCTGTTCACGCCGTAGCGTACCGTGTAGGTGTTCTCGTTGTAGTAGTTGTGCGTGTCGGACTCGATCATCTCATACTGGATGCGCGAGTCGAAGGTCAGCCCCTTCCAGAGCTTGAAGGTCAGGCCGGCCTGTACGCGGGCGTTGGCCGACGTCGAGGTCAGCTCGCGGTTGTTCATCTCCTGCAGGGGGTTCCAGCTCCAGTCCTCATAGGGGAACTTGCCTTCGGGAACGTGGCGCTTCACGTAGTCGAGGCTGACGCCGTATGAGTAGGGGATGTAGTCGCCGTTCTCGTCCACGAGCATCTCGTAGGGCGAGAGTCCGGGCAGGCCGTATCCGCTGTTGTCGTTTTTAGTATAGGTGTATGCGCCGTTGAAGTTGAAGTCGAGCCACTTGAACACATGGGTCCGGTTACGGAAATTGACCATGTATTTGGTGCTGTTCTGCTTCTTGTAGTGCTGCCGGTCGTTCTGGTAGAGGGCCGAGAGGGTGTTCGACGACCGGTCGGTGGCGATGTTCACGGCGACGTTCTCCTGGTGTACGATCGGGTTCTGGAGCAGGTATTTCTTGATCTGCCCGTAGTTGTTCTTGGTGCGGAGTTCGTCGATGGCGGCATTCATCTCGGCTTCGGAGATGTGGCCGAGGCGGTTTTCGTTCAGCAGCTCATAGACCTTGCTGCCGCCGCCGCTGTAGTCGTTTTCCTGGGGATACCACGTGGTCGAGTCCCAGCGCGTGAATCCGTAGATCTCGTAGTCGATGACGTCGTTCACCGAGGCCTGCGAGAGCGTGTAGTCGAGGTCGAGTTTGGGTGAAACCTTGAAGAAACCCGAGTAATCAACCGTTACCGAGGCTTTCCCCCCCCTTCGGATCGGGCGTTCTTGGTCGTTACGACGATCACGCCGTTGGCCGACTTGGCTCCCCAGATCGAGGCTGCCGCAGCATCCTTCAGCACGGTGACGCTCTCCACGTCGTTGGGGTTGATCGACTCGAAGCCGCCCTCGATGGCGAATCCGTCCACGACGAGCAGCGGCTCGGTGGCCGACGTCGAGAGACTCGAACGTCCGCGGATCTCGAACACGGGATTTCCGTATGCGTCCTGCGTACCCACCAGACCTGCCGCCGAACCGATCAGACGGCTGGCGATCGAACCGGAGGGTTTTTCGAGCTGGGCCTTGTCGATGATGTCGAACGAACCCGTGGCACGCTCCTTCGAGATGGTCTGGTAACCCGTCACGACCACGTCATCGAGCTGGTGTGCCGATTCGCGGAGTTCGATTTCGATGCGTGTGCGGGGACCGACCTGGATCTCCTGTTCGTCGTACCCGAGGTACTTGAACACGAGGATGTCCGAATCCGACGCTTCGATCCGGAACGAGCCGTCCGAATTGGTGATCGCACCGTTCGTACCGCCCTTGACGGTAACGGTGGCGCCAACCACGGGTACGCCGTTCGTGTCTGCCACGACGCCGGTGACCCATCTCTGTTGCGCTGAAACCTGGAACGCCATGAGGCATATGAGCCAGGCGAGGTAGAGTTTCTTCATGCTGATTGTTTTTAGTTAGGATTGTTTGTTAATACAAGGTCTGCGGAAACATACCTTCTGTCACGAAGGCAGAACGAGCGCCCGACATCGTGCAGGCCGTCGCTCTAATTTTTTGATCGAATCTTTTGTTTTGTGTGTTAAAAATGTCTATAATTGCGGCTGAAAATTCTACTTTTTCGCCGAAAAATATGTAATTTTGGACAAAGTTCCAAACGCTTTGATAATGTTTGAACATTTTTTTTAATTGAGTTATAAACATTAACCAAAACAAGGTTTTTTATGAAAAAGTTTACTGCAATTTCTACCGCATCGCTTCTTCTGGTAGCCTGCGGCGAATCGCGTCCGACCTACCTGCTTTCGGGTACGGTCGATACGCTGTACAACGGAGCGACCGTATCGCTCCTCTACGGTGAGAAGAGCGACAGCACGGTCGTCTCGCAGGGGGCCTTCTCGTTCGAGGGCGAGATCGACTCGCCCGTTCTGGCGCGTGTCCTCATCTCGCAGGGCGACAACCGCACGGGCGGCATGGTCGTACTCGAGGCCGGATCGCCCGTCCTGACCCTTACCGAGGAGGGCTACCGCTGCTCGGGTACGCCGCTCAACGAGACCTTCAACGGCTACAACGCTTCGTCCGAGGAACTCTACAAAACCTATCGCGAAGCCTATACCTCGCTGCGTGAGCAGGGACTCAAGGACGAGGAGTTCCGCGCAGCCCTCGAGCAGGCCGGCGAAACCTTCTCCGCGGGTTCGCGCAAGCTCAACGAGGAGTTCTTTGCCGCCAACAAGGACAATGTGCTGGGTTCGGTCGTAATCACCCGCCTGGCCGACGACAAGTCGCAGTTCGACTCGCTCTACAACGTGGCCGGCGAGGCCGTGCGTAACGCTGCGAGCGTACAGCAGGAGAAGACCCGCTACGAGAACCTCGAGAAGACCTCCGAGGGCAAGATGTTCACCGACTTCACGATCGAGAAGGGCAGCGCCGAGGGTACCCCCGTATCGCTTTCCGACTATGTGGGTAAGGGCAAGTACGTGCTCGTCGATTTCTGGGCTTCGTGGTGCGGCCCCTGCCGTGGCGAGATGCCCAATCTGGCCGAGGTATACAAGAAGTACAAGGGTGACCGCTTCGAGATCGTGGGCGTAGCCGTCTGGGACGAGCGCGCCGACACCGAGAAGGCCCTCGAGAGCCTGCCGATCACGTGGCCCGTGATCTTCGATGCCGGCCAGCTGCCGACCGACCTCTACGGCATCAACGGCATTCCGCAGATCATCCTATTTGGCCCCGACGGCACGATCGTGGCACGCGACCTGCGCGGTGAGGCGATCGGCGAGAAGGTCGGCGAGTGCCTGGCCAAATAGTTTGCCGCATCCGACTGAGAAAAGGTCCGGAGACCCGCAAGGTCCCCGGACCTCTCTTTTTTTGCCGCAGCCTCCTTCAGCCGTCCTCCCGTTTCCCGTCCTTCAGCCTGTCCGCCCGTTCCTGTCTTGTCGTCCGTCCTCCTGTTCCCCGTCATGCCACCCGTCCCGCTTTCTGTCCGCCGTGCACCCGGCATGGCTCCTGCGCCCTCTTCGCGGGACACCCCTCCGCTCAGCCGCTCTCCGATCCTCCGCCCGGTTCCGGAACAGATCCTCTGTTGAAAAAAAACGTCCCTGCGGAGGAGGGAAAACCCCGGAAAAAATTCGTATATTTGCTCCTTGAATGGATATGGCTACCTGTTTTCCGGCGTGCGGCGGCCGACCCGTGAGGGCCGCCGACGGTTTTCGTCGTGTTTCTGCCGCACCCGGATCCAGCCCGTCTAAAACTCCGCGCCGCCTATGTTGAGTGCCTTGTACTACATCTTCCTGGTGCTGCTGTGCACCTTTTTCATGATCCTGTCGGCCGTTGCGCTGGTCGTCTGCTATCCCTTCGACCGGGGCCGCCGCGTCGTGCACGAACTCTCGCGCATCCTCGTGCGGATCTTCTTCGCCATCCCGCCCTTCTGGCGCCAGCGCGTCGAGGGCCTTGAGCGGATCGACCGCCGCCAGCGTTACGTCATTGCCGTGAACCACAACACGGTGATCGATATCCCGACGCTCTACTACCTGCCGCTCAATTTCCGGTGGGTCTCCAAGCGCGAGGTCTACAAGGTTCCCTTCTTCGGGCAGTACCTCTTCCTGCACGGCGACATCTGCATCAACCGGGGACGGGCCACGGCCGCCATGGAGCAGCTGCTCCGCGAGGGGCGCGAGTGGATCTCGCGCGGCGCTTCGGTCGCCATCTTCCCCGAGGGCACGCGTTCGAAGGACGGGGAGATCCACCGCTTCAAGGCCGGCGCCTTCCTGCTGGCCCGGGAGGCCGGCGTCGGCATCCTTCCGGTGGTGCTCGACGGTACGAAGTCGCTCATCGGGCACAACCTGCTCTTCAACTGGGGCAACCGGATCACCATCCGGGTCCTGCCTCCCGTTCCGGCCTCGGAGGTCGCCGCTTCGGACCCCCACGAACTGATGGAGCGCGTGCACGACGACATGTGCCGGGCGCTCTCCGAGATCCGCAACAGACGATAGACTATGGCAGACTTACTCAATACGAATCCCAACGAAACCTACGGCGACGATGCCATCGTGACGTTGTCGCCGCGGGAACACATCCGCCTGCGCCCGGGCATGTACATCGGCAAACTGGGCGACGGCTCGCAGGCCGACGACGGCATCTACGTGCTGATCAAGGAGGTCGTCGATAACTCGGTCGATGAGTTCATCATGGGCGCCGGGCGCGAGATCGACATCACGATCGAGGACAACGTCGTCTCGGTGCGCGACTTCGGCCGCGGCATTCCGCTCAAGTCGCTGGCGGCGGCCGTTTCCGAGATGAACACGGGCGGCAAGTACGGCGGCACGGCCTTCAAGAAGACCGTGGGCCTGAACGGCGTGGGCGTCAAGGCTGTGAACATGCTCTCGAGTGAGTTCACGGCGCGCTCGGTGCGCGACGGCGAGGCCCGCACGGTCACCTTCGCCAAGGGGCTCGAGCAGAGTGACCGCTGGGAGTCGGGTGTTCCGGAGAAGAACGGCACCTACATCTCCTTCCGCGTCGATGAGGAGGTTTTCGGGCAATATGCCTACAACCTCGAGTACGTCGAGCAGATGGTCAAGAACTATACCTACCTGAACCTGGGCCTCACGTTCCGCTTCAACGGCCGCAGCTACGTCTCGAAGAACGGACTGCTCGACCTGCTGAACGAGAACATGACCGAGGATCCGCTCTATGCGCCGATCCACCTCTCGGGCGACGACATCGAGGTGGCCATCACCCACGGCACGGGCTACGGCGAGAGCTACTTCTCGTTCGTGAACGGCCAGTACACCTCGCAGGGCGGTACGCACCAGGCGGCCTTCCGAGAGGGTATCGCCAAGACCATCAAGGAGTTCTATCACAAGGACTACGATCCGTCGGACATCCGCACGTCGATCATTGCGGCCATCTCGGTGAAGGTCACCGACCCGGTCTTCGAGTCGCAGACCAAGATCAAGCTCGGCTCGAAGGAGATCGAGCCCGGGGTCTCGATGCGCAACTTCGTGGTCGATTTCCTGGGCAAGCACCTCGACGACTACCTGCACAAGCACTCCGAGACGGCGCAGATTCTCCAGAAGAAGATTCTTCAGAAGAATATTCGCTTTTAGCCAAAGTTTCTTTTCCCGCTTCGTTTTGTCCTTCTATAACCGCAGAAGCCACAACGCCCGCAAATAAACTTATAGCTCTTATAGCGTCATCGTTTCCAGGAATTGGATAATCGATAATTTCGGGATTGCAATTTGTATCGACAACGGCGACAACGGGAATTCCTAATTTTCTCGCTTCGCTTACCGCTATAGCCTCTTGCATAGGGTCGATTACAAAAAGCATATCGGGAAGATTTTCCATATCTTTAATTCCCGCAAAATTTTTCTCTAATCTGTCCTTTTCTTTAAGAAGAAGTATAACCTCTTTTTTAGGAAGTTTATCAAAAGTGCCGTCAACTTCCTCTTTTTCTATTCTTTTTAATCTTGCAATACTTTTTTTAATAGTCGCAAAATTAGTGAGCATTCCTCCAAGCCAACGATTGTTTATATAATACATATCGCATCTTTCTGCGGCTTCCTTAATGCTTTGAACGGCTTGTTTTTTAGTTCCTACAAAAAGAACATTGCCTCCGTTTCTTGCCAATTCTTTAACGGCATCGAAAGCCTTTCTTACATAATTAAGAGTTTTCATAAGGTCGATAATATAAATATCGTTTCTCTCTTGAAATATAAAAGGCTTCATTCTTGGGTCCCATTTTCTTGTCGGATGTCCGAAATGAACTCCCGCTTCAAGTAAATCTTTCATAGCTGGTAATGACATAAAAATATCCTTTAAAAATAAAATAGAGTCCCGATTTCAGGCGCTCTATCCATAAACTCAATTCGTTATTATTATAAATCATAACACTTTTATTATCGTTTAGATAACAATGTCTTTTTAATTAAATTTCTTAAAAATTAATTTAAGACATTTCGCAATTATGGAAAGATTAACCAATAAATCGGTTTCAAAATATTTTACAATAAATAAAAAAAAAGTCAAGCGTTAAATAAAAAAAGAATTGAAAAAAACAAGGGGCTTACCCTTTCGGATAAACCCCTTACAACTCAAATTAAACTAAGCTCTTACTTATGTCCAGACTTAAATTATAAATAACTATTATTTATAATTTGAAGGATATACTCCAGTTTGCCAGTTATAACCTTGAGGAGGACCAGCTATCCAAAGTATTTCATACCATCCTTCTCTAACTGTATGGTTGAACTGTTCTCTTTTTGGTAAGTTCTCCATAAGCCAGTTAGGCTCTTTGGCTATAAGACTACCTACATCTTTACTACCATCTTTAGAATACACATCTACTCCATATCCGTTGAAGTGCTTGCCTTTCAAAGAAGTATTCAAAACCACTATTTCTACATCGCCTTTATCTTTATTACCCATAAATACATTTAAGCCATCGCTTCCTTGATTTTTATAATCGCTGTTTCCAACATCTACTTGGTAAATACCGCCTACGGTAAACACTTTATCATAAGGACCAGTATTAGCATAATAAACTATAGCAGCTCCTAGGAATTTTTTAACTGGTTGATATCTGCCAAAACTTCCATTTGGAAAATATATATCTACATCATTAGGATTAGGGTTTTCGCCGCCAATTCTTAAATTCCAAGGCGAGTATCTTAATTCATGTCTAATAGTATCGTTGTTATCTGCATCTTTATTATCAGCATTTACGCCTTTAGCCCAGCCATTATTTCTAATATGGAAAACATCAGCGTCTCCAGCGCCTTTTCTTTTCATCATAGCTTTCCAAAGTTCTGCTAACTTATTCGTGTCTTGATAAGATACAACCGTAGTATTTTCGGTTGGAGTTAAAGCCCAAGGAACAAAAACTCTGTAATAAGTGTATGATGGATATGTAGGTTCTTGAGGTTTTGGGGTTTCTGGATTTTCTGGATTTGTTGTTCCGCCACCAGAACCGTTATCTCCGCCACCAGAACCGTTATCTCCACCACCAGAACTGCTACCAGCGTCTGTTGTTGGAGGTTCTAAACCAGTAGGTTGGTCTGGCTCTTCCATGTTGAAGTCAGCTATTTGAGTTGGTTTCTTTTTACAGGAAGTAAATCCTGCAATAGAAAAGACTGCTATTAATATAATAATAGCTATGCGTTGTGTTGTGTTGTGTTGTGTTGTAGATAGCGTCTCATACAATCACTCCTTAATATAGATTATAGTATTTTAAATACTATATACTTAAAGATAAGAAATTTTTTAAAATAGTCAAGAACTTTTTTTAATTTTTTCTACTTTTTTTAATTTTTTTCTATATTTACATAAAATATTACTTTATATAGTAATATTAATTATAATTAAGCTAAAGTATTTCATAATTTTTTTAATATTTATATATTCTTTTAAAATTTTTCCTAATATTTTTAATAATTTTTATTTTATAAAGAATATAGTTTAAACTCAAAACCAGCATTTTTTATATAAAAAGCGCAATCATTTCTGCCGAAAGAGCATAGAATAGATGCACAGCATGTGAAGCCAAATGCAAAGCAAATTAGATTAAAAAGTTAATTTTAAAAATATGATTTATTTAATTAAATGAATTTTATAATAAAGTAGATTACTTATGTTAAAGCCTTTCAATGACAATATTTTTATAAAATATAAAAAAGAATAAAAAATAATTAATAAAGCGAATTTTTAATTTACCGAAAATTTAAAAAATGAAAATTATGGAGCAATAATTATGATTCGTTCTCTATGGACAGCGGCAAGCGGTATGAACGGTATGCAATTTAAAACCGACACAATCGCAAACAACCTTGCAAATGTCAATACTATAGGATTTAAAAAAGTCAGAGCGGACTTTGAAGATTTAATATATCAAAACTTAAAAATGGAAGGAACTCCCGCAACGGAAGATACGGTAACTCCCGTAGGACTTCAAACAGGACTCGGAGTAAAAAGCGCCGCAACTCAAAAAATGTTTGACCAAGGTTCTCTTCAAGCGACTGGAAATAAATTGGATGTGGCTTTGGAAGGCGAAGGTTTCTTTCAAGTATTGATGCCTGACGGAACGGTTTCATATACAAGAGACGGTTCTTTTAAAGTCGATTCTAACGGACAACTTGTAACTTCAAACGGTTATAGATTAGTCCCTGAAATAATTTTTCCTCAAAATTTCTTGCTTGAAAAAATCAATATATCGAGAGAAGGCGTAGTTTCAGTTACTATTGGAGATGAAAATGACCCTGTAGAATTAGGAAATATAACTTTGCATAGATTTATAAATCAGGCTGGACTTCTTTCAATAGGCGACAATTTATATAAAGAAACTATTGCAAGCGGTCGCGCATTTGAAGGCGAAGCTGGAGCTAACGGTTTTCCGAGAATACATCAAGGTTTTGTTGAAATGTCTAATGTTAAAGTCGTTGATGAAATGGTTGATATGATTGTGGCGCAAAGAGCCTATGAAATGAATTCAAAAGCCGTGCAAACAAGCGATAATTTGCTTGCTACGGTAGTAAACTTAAAAAGATAAATAATTAAATAATAATTTAAATATGCAGAAAGAGATATTTTTAAAATACCTCTTTTCTGTATATTTTACCGTAAGAAACTTGATTTCTAACATAAAGCAAATTTAACATTCTATATTCTTTCTTAATATTTTCGGCGTAAGCTTCTCCCTTTTTATTATAATCATGCCCCGCGTTATAATATCTTAAAGAATTTTCAATATTTCCTTCAAATAATCCAAGAAGTTTATTGATAAATCTAACTCCAAGAATAATATTTTCTCTTTTTTTATATCTATTTAATTTTGGGTCGACATCCTTATTTGCTATCGGCGTTATTTGACAATAGCCATAAGCGTTTTTTCTCGATAAAGCCGTAGGATTAAAATCGCTTTCTATTTTAATTAAAGAAATCATTAAAAGCGGGTCTACATTATAATTCAAACAAATATCAAAAATATCTTTAATAAGCCAAAAATCTTGATTATAATGATTTGCAACATTGCTAACAAGAACAGCCCAATCGTCCGAAGAAGAATAATCTTTAATATTTAAATCATGCGTCTCTAAACTAAAATCTCCGATTAAAAGCGCTATTAATATAACTAACCTTTTCATAAATCTACCCCTTTAATATAAATTATTTTATCTCTAATTTTTAATTATATATAAATATTTTAATCGATAATAAATAAAATGCATTTATTGAATAATTAAATTATACTATATTACGATAATAAAGCAATAAATTATTTCTTAAAAAATTAAGCATATAATATTATATTAATAACTAAATAAAATTTATGTTTATTCATTTGAAATATTATTAAAATAGTTATATAATATATCAAATTAAAATTTATAAATTATAAAAATACAGAGAGAAATAAATATGGCTACTGCAGAAAAAAATTATAGTTCAAAAAATATTCAAGTCTTGGAAGGATTAGAACCCGTTAGAACTCGCCCTGGTATGTATATAGGTTCTACGGGTTCGGCGGGATTGCATCATTTGGTTTACGAAGTCGTTGATAACAGTATTGACGAAGCTATGGCTGGATACTGTAAAAATATAACCGTTACAATAAAAAAAGATAATATAATCGAAGTGCAAGACGATGGAAGAGGAATTCCCGTTGACTTGCATCCAAAATTAAAAGTTTCCGCTTTGGAAGTAGTTATGACAAAATTGCATGCTGGCGGTAAATTCGACAATGAAACTTATAAAGTGTCGGGAGGTTTGCATGGAGTAGGAGTTTCGGTAGTTAATGCTTTAAGTAAGGAATTAATAGCCGAAGTTAGCAAAGACGGAAAATTATATAAACAGATATATCATAAAGGAGTTCCCGAAGCGCCCGTTAAAGAAGTTGGCAAAAGTTCAAAAAACGGAACTAAAGTGACATTTAAAGCGGACGATGAAATTTTTGAAACGACAGAATACGATTACAAAATTCTTTCAAATAGATTAAGAGAGCTTGCTTTTCTAAACAGAGGAATAAGAATAACGCTTATTGACAAAAGAGAATCAAAAACCGTAAGCAATGAATTTTATTACGAAGGCGGAATCGAGATGTTTATCGCTCATTTAAATGAAAATAAAAAATTATTGCATGATAAACCTATTTATTTGCATAAAACGGAAGATAAAACTGATATTGAAGTTTCTATGCAATATGTTGACGCTTATAACGAAAATATTTTTACATATTGTAATAATATAAATACAACGGAAGGCGGAACTCATTTAGTAGGTTTTAGAACCGCTTTAACTAGAATCTATACGGATTTTGCAAAAAAACTTGAACTTGATAAAAAAAATAAAGTGACATTTATGGGCGAAGATACGCGTGAAGGACTTGTTGCCGTAGTTTCTGTAAAAATTCCAAATCCTCAATTTGAAGGACAGACAAAAACGAAATTAGGAAATACGGAAGTAAGAGCGATTACGGAAAAATTGGTATTTGAAGGATTAAACGATTATTTTTCGCAAAATCCGAAAGTAATTAAAGTTATACTTGAAAAAATAATATCCGCCGCTCAAGCTAGAGAAGCTGCAAGAAAAGCGCGAGATTTGGCGAGAAGAAAAAATGCATTGGAAAGCGATTCGCTCCCTGGAAAACTCGCCGATTGTTCGGAGCAGGAAGTTGATAAATGCGAAGTTTATTTAGTTGAAGGAGATTCTGCAGGCGGCACTGCAAAAGGCGGACGAGATAGACATTTTCAAGCAATTTTGCCTTTAAGAGGAAAAGTATTAAATGTTGAAAAAGCGCGACTCGATAAAATCATTGATAACGAAAGTTTAAAACCTATAATAGCGGCGCTTGGTTGCGGAGTCGGTTCTTCATTCGATATATCAAGAATAAGATACGGAAGAGTAATTATAATGGCTGATGCGGATATTGACGGTTCGCATATAAGAACTTTACTTTTAACTTTCTTTTTTAGATATATGCGTCCTTTGATAGATTTGGGACATATATTTATCGCGGTTCCTCCTCTTTATAAAATAAGTTTCGATAAAAAGAATTTTATCTACGCTTATTCGGATGAACAGAGAGATAAAATACTTGAAGAAAATAAAGGCAAAAATTCTGATATACAGAGATATAAAGGTTTGGGAGAGATGAACGCCGACCAATTATGGGATACGACAATGAATCCTGAAACGAGACTAATGTATCAAGTATTAACCGAAGACGCGGAAAAAGCGGACCAATTATTTACGATGCTTATGGGAGACGAAGTTAAACCAAGAAGAGATTTTATAGAAGCTAATGCAAAATATGTAAAAAATTTGGATGTTTAATTTTCACATATAATAAGAATTTTAATTATAAATGTTATTATTTTAAATTTTTTAAGGAGATAATTAAGAATGGAAAATAAATTAGAAAACGAATACGATTTAATTATAGTCGGAGCGGGACCTGCGGGAATAGCGGCGTCCGTTGAAGCTGCTATACTTCAAATGAAAAAAGTTCTTTTGCTTGAAAAAGGCGATAATCATTCTACAACGATTAGAAAATTCTATAAAGACGATAAGAGAGTCGACAAAGATTATAAAGGCGAGAGAATCGATTTGAGCGGAAATATAAAATTTGAAACTGCGACTAAAGGCGATGTTTTAGATTTATTCAGCGAATGCGTATTTGGACATTATATAGACGCTTTTTTTAATACGGAAGTCGAATCGATAAATAAAAACGGAGAATATTTTGAAGTGTTAACCGTAAATAACGATAAATATATTTCAAAATATGTGATAATTTCAATAGGAAAAATGGGCAGACCGAATAAACCCGATTATCCTATTCCGCCAAGTTTAAATGCTGTCGTTAATTTCAACATTTATAAATGCAAAGAAAACGAAAAAGTCCTTGTAGTCGGCGGGGGAAATTCGGCGGTAGAATACGCTTATCTTTTGGGTAAAGACAACGAAGTTACAATAAGTTATAGAAAAAGCGAATTTACTCGTCCTAACGAAAAGAATTTAGAAACTATAAAAGAAGATATTTCAAACGGTAAGGTAAAAGCGAAATTGGGAGTCGATATAAGTTCGATTGCAGACGAAGGCGGAAAAATTTTAGTTAATTTCGCAGACGGAACAAACGATAAATTCGATAGAGTTATTTACGCTCTCGGTGGAGTCGCTCCGATAGATTTCTTAAAAAAATGCTCTATAGATTTGGATGAAAGCGGAGTTCCTATAGTGAGAAATATTCATGAAAGCTCCGTTGATAATTTATATATAGCGGGAGATATATTATATAAATCTGGGGGTTCGATTGCAAAAGCCTTAAATGCGGGATTTGATATAGTTAAGCATGTAAAAAGTTTAATGGATAATGGTAAATAAATAATTTATATTTTAGTTCATATATTAGAGGCATCGTAATTAAACACGATGCCTTTTAATTATTCTTTTTTTATCTCTGTAATTATTGTTTAGTTATAGTTCCAGTATATGTAACCGTATAATTTACTTCACTATTAGAACTACCATATATATATTCGACTTCTGCCTTCGTAGGATTTTTGGCATCATCTAAAGTTAATTTTATAAATCTATTTTTGTTAATAAATAAATTTTATTAAAAGTGGATTGCTTCGATTATAGATAGCATAGCAATGATTATAAATTAAAAAAACGGCAGCCTAATTAAATTAAGCATGCCGTTTGAATAACTTTAAATTTTTATATTAACTCTTAATTATATTTTCTAATTAAAAATTAAAAGAACCATTGAAGTCCCGTGCAGGAATCGAAAGAAAATCCCGTTGAGCTGTATCCTAATACGCTTTGAGAATTTCCTCTCATATCCGCTTCTAAAAATAGCGTCAATTCTTTTGTAGGATTTATATATAATTCTATATAAAGTCCGTAAGAAATTTGCATTAACGGAACATTAAATTTTTCGCCATTATATTTCATATTCTTTCCGCCGATTATATTATAAGAAAATATTGGCTCTCCATACAATGTTATAAAATCCGACTCGGCTGTTAATCCTAATCTTGGTCTTATCGAAAAGAAATAAGCTTTTTCGGCGTAAAATCCTTCGGGCATAGTAGAAACAAAATCTGCGCCGTTGCCTTCGGAAGGATTATGAGCCGTAGCGCTTATATTATACGGACTTAAAAGCCCTCCAAGTTTACTGTATAATTCAGGATGAGAAGCGTCTTTTATAGAAGTATAATATATTAAAGTCAAATAAGGGTCGAATGAAAATTTATCGTTTCCAAATGCATGAAAATATATTCCAAATTGAAAACCCAAAGAGTCGGCTTGAATTTTTTGAGTTTTGTTTATTTCCAAATGCCCGTATAATACATAAAGACGAACTTGATTAACTACTTCGTTAGGAATATTATATCTTGCATGAGAGAAAGTAGAATATACTTTTAAATCTTTCAAAGCTCCGTATCCATAACCTATAGAAACGGGAAAATTTAATTTTAATGCATGTTTTTCTAAAAAGCTTAAAGCTATAACGGGCGTATGCGCCATATATCCGTATTCTTTTCCATTCTCATAATGGTCTAATTCATACCCCCCCCCCCACGCCAAACCATTTGTCGCTGTTGGTATATGCAAAACCTACAAATACGCTTGGGATTACGCTTGTAAATTTGTATTGATTTCCAAATTCGTTAGTTCTTGTATTATAGTTTTTTAAAAGCGGATATGTGCTTAAAATTGTTCCCATAAATCTAAAGTTATTCGTTCCAACCAATACTCCTATTCTATCCGTCATAAAATAGGCGGCTTGCGGATAATACAATGCGGTAAAGAAACTTGAAGCATCGTTATATCCAAATGCATTAATTGAGCTTACTATAAAAAATATAAGCCCTAAAAATAGTGTTTTGAGTTTTTTCATCTTGCTACTCCTTAATAAATAAATTTTTTATAAGTATTTTATTACTACCATAAATAATACTATGTATAGTATAAAATATCAATAGTTAAAATTTGCAAAAGAATAATAAAATTTTTTCTTTATTATAACTAAACTTTATTTCAACAAATTAATTTTTTTAGTTCTTTGTTTAAAAGGCAAAAAATAATATATAATATTGACTTTTTTAATAATTAAAATTAACATAACACATTAATAATTTATAAAAAATAATCGAACTACAAAGCGGATAAAAATGTTGAAAGAATCGAATAATGATTCAATGAATTTTGATAAAAAGAAATTTAACGATAAAAAGATAAACGAACAAAAAAATTGGCTATATTACACGAGAGCGCCATTAATGGAAAATTACCGAGATAATCTTTATAGAGAATATTTCGGACTTTCAATTTTGCTTTCGGTTAGAGGCGAAGGCAACGAAAAAATTCTTGGGCTTTCATTAAAATTAATCGACAACGAATGCAAAAAAGAATTGAGAATAAACGAACTTGAAAATTTTTTATTTTCATGCATTGTCGGAGAAAAACAAAATATAGAAGATAAAGAATATAAAATAGAACTTGAAGATTTTAGCAGAGGAGAGGCAAGATTAATAAGATTTTTAAATAACATTTACGGCGAAGGTTTGCAAAAAGAAGAAAACGGAAAATTATGGTTTAAAGATTATGACGCTAATAAATGTTTAAGTTTATTAAAAGATATTTCAAATATAAGACTCGAAAGCAAGGCTATTATATTTGCAGATGAAATTTTGAATCTATCTCTAACTACTTTTTATAACGAAAAAAAAGATTTAGTATTGAGTTTAAATATAAAAGATTTTGATTTGAATAAAATTTATACTTTCGGAGAGAATTGCAATTTTATACTTTATAAAGATATTTTTTACGAAACGAAACCGTCTTACGCGAAAATAAAAAAAAATATATTTAAAAATTCGATTATAATAAATAAAGATTATATAAAAGATTTCTGCTCAAGAGTTTTGCCTAATCTAAAAAAAGATTTTTCCGTGCAACTTCCCGAAGATATATCCGAAAACGAAATTCTTGCATTTCCCGTTCAGGCTTTGGTTTATTTAGACTATGACGGAGCGAATGTTTTTTCTACGATTAAATTTAAATACGGTTCTTTTACGCTCGACCCTTATACGAATAAATTTACAAGCGGTTATATGTTTGATAATGAAGAAATTTACAGAGATATTGAAAAAGAAAATTATTTTTGCGAAATTCTTTCAAAATATTTGAATAGAGCGGGAGATTATACTTTTTCTACTTCGGACGATGAAAAAATATTTTATTTATGTTATAAAGTTCTTCCAATGCTTCAAGATAAAGGATGGACATTTTTTTATAGCGAATCTTTTAAATCGTTAAAACTAAATGTTAAGCCTTTAAAAATGAAAGCCTCTTTGACGAAAGATATAAATTTTTTTGAAATTAATTTTTCTTTTGAAGGAGTTAAAGAAATTTACGATTTGTCGGATATAATAAGAGCGGTTAAAACTGAAAACAAAGAATATATAAGACTTCAAAACGGTTCTTTTGTTCCGATTGATTTGGAGATTATAGATTATTTGGCTAAAATGTTTAAAGAGAATCCGATTGAAGAGATAAAAGAAAAAGAAAATAATCGCTATTTGATTCCAATGTTCAGCGCCCCATACTTTGCAGATATGCTTGAAAAACACAGCGGAATAGAATTAAATTTAGACGATAGCGCCGCAAAAACTATAGACGATATAAAAAAAATTGATTATGACGAAAATCCGCCGAAAAATATAAAAGGAGAGTTTAGAAATTATCAATTAATCGGTTATAAATGGCTTAGAAAACTTGCAGATATGTCTTTAAACGGAATTCTTGCTGACGATATGGGACTTGGAAAAAGTTTTCAAACTATAGCGTCAATTTTAAAAGAAAAAGAAAACGGCTCAAAATTAACTTCTTTAATAGTTGCTCCCACATCCTGCGTTGCAAATTGGTATTACGAAATAAAAAAATTCGCTCCTTCGCTTGAATTTATAACTTTGACGGGAAATTTAAAATCGAGAATGAAGAGAATAAAAGCCGTGAATAATTACGATATAGCCATAGTTTCTTATTCTACTTTAAGAAGAGATATAAAATTTTTAAGCGAAAAAGAATTTAATTATGTCGTGCTTGACGAAGCGCAGCATATAAAAAATGCAAATACTCAAAACGCTAAAACCGTAAAGAGTTTAAAATCTCAAAAACGACTCGCTTTAAGCGGAACGCCTATAGAAAATTCTATAAGCGAAATGTGGTCAATGTTCGATTTTTTAATGCCTGGATTTTTAGGAAAGCATAAAGATTTTTTGGAAGATTATGAAGCGCCAATAATTTCTGGAAACGAAGATTCAACAGAAGCGTTAGAAAATCTAAAAAACAGAATTGCTCCTTTTATATTGAGAAGATTAAAAAACGATGTATTAAAAGATTTGCCTCCAAAACATACGGTTATAAATTATTGCGATTTGACTAAAGAACAAAAAGAACTTTATATGTCGATACTTGAAGCTGCAAGAATTGAAATATTTGAAACGGTTAAAAGAAAAGGATTCGCTCAATCGCATATAGAAATATTTTCTGCATTGACGAGATTAAGACAGGTTTGTTGTCATCCAAGATTATTGCATTCGGATTTGAGAAAGGATATTCGCTCAAGCGGAAAATTTAATTTATTTATTGAAATGATAAGAGAAGCGATTGCAGGCGGACATAGTATTTTGGTTTTTAGTTCTTTTACAAAAATGCTTAATATAATGAGAGAGGCTTTGAAAAAATTGAATATTGATTATTTATATTTGGACGGAAAGACTAAAGATAGAATGCCTTTGATTCATAAATTCAATAACGGAGAAGCGCCGATATTTTTATTAAGCTTAAAAGCGGCTGGAACGGGTTTGACATTGACTCAAGCGGACACTGTTATTCATTACGATTTATGGTGGAATCCCGCAGTTGAAAATCAAGCGACAGACAGAGCCTACAGAATCGGACAAAAACGAGCGGTTACAAATTATAAATTAATTACAAGAGGAACTATCGAAGAGAAAATATTAGAACTTCAAAATAAAAAGAAAAAACTTATAGATAATGTTGTCGGCGATTGTGTGAACGATATAAATAAATTAAGTTGGGATGAAGTGAAAAATCTTATTGATTAAAATAAGACACCTTATTAAAATTTGATACTTTTTGCTATATATATATTATAAATTTTATTTTAAAATTGACTTTATAAATAGTAGATTGCTTCGCTATTAGTGACATGTAAAAGTGGATTACCATGTCTTCGCTCACTCTGTAGGTTTTTAGCCTCGTTCGGCTTACAATAACTAAAAAAATATTGTCATTGATATGGCTTTAGCTAGCGACAAAGTCAAACAAAAACCAAGTAATTACTATAATAAAAAAGACACCGTAATAAAATACGATGCCTTTTGTCTTATCAATTTTGTCAGTTTTAAATTAAAATGTTATTATTATTGTTTTTTTGATGTCAGTAGTGCCAGCAGTGCTTGTGGCAGTGCCAGATGTAGCGCTTTTAAATGTAATACTTGCGCCTATAAGTCCTACACCATCTCCTTTTATTGTATATTCTGTTTTTTCGGAATTCCAATCTGCTTCTGGTATTTGAAAAGATTTATCTACAGATATTCCGTCCGCCATAGTCATTTTTACATTTCCATTATTGTCGATAGTAAAACTAACGCCTTCTCCACTCCAAGTTCCTACTATAGAGGAAACTTTAAATGGAGCGCTTCCGCCACCTTCTGGATTTTCATTACTTTTACAAGAAGCAAAAGCAAAAACTAAAACTGATAAGAGCATAATAATAATTTGTTTAGATTTCATTGTGAAATCCTCCTTTTTAAAATATTTTTATTTATAACTAAACAAGGATTTTTAATTTTCCTTGATAAGCTACCTAAAGTAAATTTGATTGAAGTTAAAAAAGATTTAACTAAATTATGCAATAAAATTG